>Ga0272446_1000464_pt1 | contig 64143 bp, 53 predicted proteins | sample YNPCB0061_FD_194587 | JGI IMG/M metagenome (GOLD analysis project Ga0272446, IMG submission 194587) | Hot spring microbial mat communities from Yellowstone National Park, WY, United States - YNP-CB-006-1 | ecosystem: Environmental > Aquatic > Thermal springs > Hot (42-90C) > Sediment | place...
CTGACAGCTGAGTTCAAGAAGCGGCTGGGCAAGTAGGGGCCAGTCGTTGGCGTGTATGCGCGGCTTCACGCTGGCGCAGGCGGATGATTGCAAGGAAAAGGAAGTAGAAGCGCAGAGCATGGAAACGCTCTGCGCTTCTGTTTTGTGTTCAGCTTTGAAGTGGTGTTGCTACGGATTGCTCGTACACGTGGGCTTCAGCAGACCAATAGTGCACATGTTGCGTGCTGCGTGTTTCGTCTCGTTACGCAACACGTGACACGCAACCAGCGGCTTATTTATGCCCACGTGCACTAGACCGGTTGCTCGCATCGTCGCCCGTCACGCGCCACGAGTGACGCATGACTCCTGACTCGTCACTCATCAACCTGGCGCGCAATCACGACCTTATCGCCACCAACGCTGCAATTTGCGCCTCAGCCAGCGCCACCCCTGTGTTGAGCAGCGCCTTGACCTGGGCGTCGGTGCGCGCCTCGGCATAGATGCGCAGCACTGGCTCGGTGCCACTGGGGCGGATCAACAGCCAGCTATTGTCGGCAAGAATATACTTGACGCCGTCGCGATCGCTGATGTGGGCGATGCGTTCGCCAGCCAGCGCGTGGGGCGCATTCGCCATCAAACCGGCCACCAGATCGGCCTTCTTGAAAGGGCGCACCGGTTGGTCGATGCGTGCGTAGCGGAAGACGCCCACGTCCTCCGCCGCCATCAGTTCGTCCAGCAGCACCCCCAGCGGCTTGTGCTGCCCGGCGACGATCTCCGCCAGCAACAGCCCCATCAGCAGACCGTCGCCTTCGGGAATGTGTCCCAGCACGCTGATGCCGCCGCTCTCCTCACCCCCGATCAGCACAGGCTCACGCAGCATGTGGTCGGTGATATGGTTGAAGCCCACCGGTGTTTCGTAGATGTTCAAACCATAACGCACCGCCAGCCGGTTGAGCATCTGTGTGGTGCTGACAGTCTTGACGACGCTACCGCGCAAGTTGCGCCGGCTCACCAGGTGTTCGAGTAGCAGCGCCATGATGCAATGCGGGTCGATAAACTGACCGGTGACATCGACAGCGCCAATGCGGTCGGCGTCGCCGTCGGTCGCCAGGCCGAGATGATAGTCGCCGCTGCGCATTGTCTCGATGAGCGGCTCCAGGTGGCGGGCAATCGGTTCAGGGTGGATGCCGTTGAAGCCAGGGTTCATCTCGTTGCGCAGCTCGTGCACCTGGCAGCCTGCTTCGCGCAGCAGCCGCGCCAGGTAGAGCCGGCCAGCGCCATACATGGCGTCGACGGCGACAGAAAGATTGGCGGCGGCGATGGCGTCGAAGTTGACCAGCGTGCGCACGTGCTGTTCGTAGGCAGGGAAGGGGTCGAAGCGAGTGATCAAGCCCTGCGCCAGCGCGTCCTCAAAGTCGAGTCGCCGCGGCGGCGCATCCTGCGCTGCCACGATGCGCCGCTCCACCTCTTTGCACTCCGCCGGGCTGGCCGAACCGCCAAAAGCCGCCTTGAGCTTGATGCCGTTGTAGCGCGGCGGGTTATGACTCGCCGTGATCATGACGCCGCCGTCGGCGTGCTTGTCGACAATGGCGTAGCTGGTGACGGGCGTGGGCGAATCGCCAGCCGTCAACCAGACGTGAATGCCGTTGGCCGCCAGCACTTCGGCGACTGCCATGGCATAGCGGTCGCTCAAAAAGCGAGTGTCGAAACCAACCACCAGTGACGGGCGCTGGTGCGGTGCAGCGCCGTTGACGTGTGACCGGGCGGTGTGTTCAGCCAACGTCTTCTCGGCGATGGCCTGCGCCACTTTGCGAACATTCTCGAAGGTGAATTCTTCGCTGATGACGGCGCGCCAGCCGTCAGTGCCAAAATGGATGGACATAGAGCAATTCCCTGTTGTGAACTACGAGTAAACTGACGCCGTCACGCTGCAAGACGGCAACTGCCTGATTGTAGCATGGGCGGTGAAATTGGTGTTGATCGCACGCGTGCTATACTGCACACAAAAGCTGTCATCCTGTTCATTGAAAGGAGCGTGCTGTCATGCAACTGACCACTGTGCGCATCGAGAAGCCGGAGGAGATCAACTTCATCCTCGGCCAGAGCCACTTTATCAAGACTGTCGAGGATGTGCACGAGGCTTTAGTGACCGCCGTGCCCGGCATCAAGTTTGGGCTGGCTTTCTGCGAGGCGTCGGGGCCGGCGCTGGTGCGCTGGTCGGGCACGGATGACGCCATGATCGCGCTGGCGCAGCAAAACGCCCTGGCGCTGGCATGTGGGCATAGCTTCATCGTCTTTTTGGGGCCAGGCTTCTACCCGGTCAACGTGCTCAAGACGTTGCAGCACGTGCCGGAGGTCTGCCGCATCTTTTGCGCCACGGCCAACCCCACCGAGGTCATCGTCGCCGAGACGGAGCAGGGGCGCGGCATCCTGGGCGTGATCGACGGCATGAAGAGCCAGGGGCTGGAGGGCGCAGAGGAGATCGCCGCGCGCAAAGCCTTGCTGCGGCGATTTGGCTACAAGTTGTAGCGCATGAGCGCATTTGCACCGCAACCTGTACAGCTCAGTAAACGATCTCTTCAGTGTAATGATCTTCGTGTTCGTCGTCGTGCTGGCGTAGACATGCGTCGCAATACGCCACAGTCTGCTCACGATCGTGCGTGCAGTCATAGCAAATGTACGTGGCGATGCTCTGGCGCCCTTCCGCCTGACAGAGGGTGCAGTAGAGATACTCCGGTTTATTCTGCGCCACGACGCGCGGAAAATCTGTCACGGCGGGGGTGGGGGACGCCTCCTCCACCGCCTCGATGAGGAGATCGTATTGGTGTGAAGCGCCAAAATCATACACCCAGCGCAACCGGCTGCCCACTTCCAGGTTGAGTTCGGCCAGGCGCAAGTCGGCGCCCTCATCCTCTGCGTCAGCAAATGGGCTGACCTGCGCAATTTCCACCTCGCGCATGCGTTTGCTGGCGCCGCGCGGCACGAGCCGCCAGAAGCCGCCCATGTGATCCCAATCGTGTTTGAATTCGACCACCAGAAACTCGTTGAGATCGCGCAGCGTCTGCGCACCCAAAATCTCGATCTGTCGCCAGAGTTTCTTGTTACCGGTGGGATGAATTTTGAGGCGGTAGATAGCGCCTCCCTGTTCCGGCGACAGCGCTGCGGGCAGTGAGGCTGTCTCCGTCTTGATCAAGTTCTCAAACATCTTCTCCAGCATCGAGCGGTGCTCGGCATACATGAGTTGATGGCCGTTTTCATGCATCCGCCCATCGAGCCGGATCACGCGCGTCCAGGGATCGCCTGGATACGTGCGCTGCGCCGGGGGCAGTTGGGCAAAGGCTGTTAGCAGTGTTTCCCGGAGATAGACGCGCTCGTCCTGTGCGTTCTCCAATTGCGCAAACAACAGATCTGCCAGCGTGCGATTGGCGGCGTCGATCTCTGGTTGACGGCGCCGCGCCGCCGGTTCGTGGACGATTTGCCAGCGCGACGCGGTGTAATCGAGGATGGTGAACAGCGCCGCGTCGCCCGCCTTGACTGCATGTTCCGCCAGCCAGCGCGGCATGTGCAGGGTTGGCGTCGTTATGGTGAAAGTCCTCAACCGTCCGCTGACCTGTTGCGAGACCTGATCAACTGTTGCCTTCACCTCCGCACTGTGGGCATCGACTAACCGCAGACGCTTGATGACTTCGTTCATCGGCATGGATGGCGTATTCAGCAACAGGATCAGTTCGTCATCGGTCAGGTATAGCCTGCGCGTCGCAATTTCCTCTGCCGTAAAGATGTGGCGCACGGTGAGACCGTTCATCACGGTGGAAATTGGGACGACCTGCTTGTGCGCAGTGTCGGCGAAAGTCAACCCGATGCGATTCAGCTCGCTGCGCAGCGCCTTCTTGGTTTGCGCAATCGGCTGCTTGCTGGAGCTAGGGCGAATGGCGAGTACGCGCTGAGCAAATTCATCGTATGCAATTGGGCCATCGAGTGTTGCGGCGACTTGCTCAGCAACCTCGACAACCGACGGAGCTTTGGGCGTTGGCATCGTGCACCTTCATTGAAAAACTACCAGGACTTACGCATTTAGCTCCGCAACCTTCCTGGAAGCTCTCAGCTTCCAGGAAGGTGACACGAATCTGCGTAAGCCCAAACTATACTTTGGGTTGTAGCTGCACCACCGCCGCCGACCACGTCAGCCCTGCGCCAAAGGAGACGAGCAGCAACGTATCGGTTGGTTGGATGCGACCGTTGTCCAGATTTTCAGCCAGCGCCAGCGGGATCGACGCCGCCGACGTGTTGGCGTAGCGATCGATGTTGATGATGAAGCGATCCAGCGGCAGCCGCATGTCTTTCGCCGCCGCCTGGATGATGCGCAGGTTGGCCTGATGCGGGATGATCCAATCGATGTCTGCCATCGTCTTGCCGGCCATTGCCAGCGCCCGCTCACTGGCCGGGCCAAAGATGCGCGTGGCGAACTTGAAGACCTCGCGGCCATTCATCTGCAAGTAGTGGCTGCCTTCGTGCAGGACATCGGCGCCGAACGGTCGGGCTGACCCACCCGACGGCATGATGATGTGCGCATAGCCGCTGCCGTCAGAGCCAAGCTGAAAGCCCTGGACGCCGCACTCTTTCTCCGTCGCCCGCACGATGACCGCACCCGCCGCGTCGCCAAAGAGTACGCTCGTGCTGCGATCTTCCCAATCGACGAAGCGACTCAACAACTCTACACCCACCACCAGAATGTTGCGGTAGACGCCGGTGGCAATGAACTGCTCCGCCGTCACCAGCGCGTAAACAAAGCCAGTGCAGCCGGTGACGATGGTCATCGCCGGCGTGTTGTGCGCGCCCAGCGCAGCCTGCACCATGCTCGACACCGGGGGTGTAAAGTAATCGGGCGAAGATGTCGCAATCAGGATCAGGTCGAGCTCGGCGGCGGATAGACCAGCCTTCGCCAGCGCCGACCAACTGGCTCTTACTGCCATCGACGAGGTGGTTTCATCAGGGCCAGCCACATGGCGCTGATGTATGCCGGTGCGCTGGACGATCCACTCGTGGCTGGTGTTGATTGTTGCTTCAAGTTCCTGATTGGTGATAACGCGCGGCGGCGCATACGCTCCCCAGCCGATAATTTCCCCATGCAGTTTGGGCATGATTTTGCTCGCTGATTGACAGAATTTGATATCACCCCGCGCAGATGGCGCTGGGGCATTGGCTGCCACCCAGCGTGACCGCCATTCGATGCTGCATTGCCATGTCCGCCGGTGGACGAAGTTATCCTGAAATGCCGATTTCCGGTACTATACTACGGAACTCGATTATTCTCATTTTTCAGGTGACTGCGTATGGATTCCATCGACCAGGCGGCGCCGGTTCGTCAGGGCGAGATGCTAGACACAACTGCACTGGAGCGTTATCTCCTGGCAAACCTGCCGGGCGCCATGGGCCCGTTGGCGGTGATGCAATTCCCCGGCGGGTTCTCCAATCTCACCTACCTGTTGCGGTTGGGCGCGCAAGAGCTGGTGCTGCGCCGGCCGCCTCCAGGCGCCGCTATCAAATCGGCGCACGACATGGGGCGCGAATATCGGGTGCTGCACGCCCTGTACAGCGTCTATCCCAAAGTCCCGCAGCCCCTGCTCTACTGCGACGATCCGGAGGTGATCGGCGCCCCCTTTTACGTCATGACGCGGCTGCACGGCGTCATCTTGCGCGGCCAACCGCCCGCGTCGCTGGGCCTGACGCCAGCGCTGATGGCCGCCATCGGCGGCGTCGCCATCGATAACCTGGCCGCCATCCACGCAATTGACTACGCCGCCGCCGGTCTGAGCGACCTGGGGCGACCGGATGGCTACGTTGCCCGCCAGATCGACGGCTGGATCAAACGATACCGCGCTGCTCAGACCGACGACCTGCCGGAGATCGACAGGCTGATCGGCTGGCTGGCAGCGCATCAGCCAGCCGAACGCGGCGCAACATTGATCCACAATGACTACAAGTTCGACAACCTGATGCTCAACCCGCAGAAGCTGACCGAAATCGTCGCCGTGCTTGACTGGGAGATGTGCACCATCGGCGACCCGCTCCTTGACCTGGGCACGACGCTGGGTTACTGGATCGAGCCCGGCGACCCGCCAGCGCTGCAAGCGCTGCTGGGGTTGACTGCTGCAGCCGGCAACCTCACCCGCGAGGAGGTGGTGGCGCGCTATGTCGCCGCCAGCGGGCGCGCTGTGGACGATCCACTGTTCTACTACATCTACGGCATTTTCAAGATTGCCGTCATCGTGCAGCAGATTTACGCCCGTCACCGCCGCGGCGCCACCCAGGATGCGCGCTTCGCCAGGCTGGGCGCCGTCGTCGCTGCGTGTGGTCGCCTGGGCGTCGCCGCTGTGGAGCAGGGGCGGATCAGCGGGTTGCGGCTGTAACGATGGCGCGTTTGCAACCGGGACTGCACGGGCGTAATTCAAGTTGTGGGCAGCCATGGTAGGTCAACGCCTCCGGCGTGACATTGCGTCTGTACGCATCGCGGGTCAACGCCCCCGGCGTGACATCGGCGCCCCGTCACGCCGGAGGCGTTGACCCACGGCAACAACTTTACTCCCCGCGTGAAGTAGACCCGCTTGCACTCGATCTTTGGGGAACACTCCCAGGCACGGCTATAATGCAGGCGACCTGCTGCTCACAGGCAGCGCATCAATCTCAAAATCGCTGGATCTCTCAGTCTCTCACACTCAACGCTATGGAACGCACCTTCTTCATCATCGCTTCACTTCTTGGCAGCCTCTCCGTCGCGCTCGGCGCGTTCGGTGCACATGCACTGCGCGGGCGCATCGAGGAGAGCCTGCTCGCCAACTATCAGACTGGCGTCAGCTACATGTTCTATCATGCGTTGGCGCTCGCTGCCGTCGCCTGGGCCGTGAGCAGATGGCCCGCCAGCAGCCTGCCAGTTTGGGCGGGCTGGCTCTTCGTCGTTGGCGTCATTTTCTTCTCCGGCAGCCTGTTTGTGATGGCCTTCACCGGCCTGCGCTGGCTGGGTGCGATCACGCCGATCGGCGGCGTGGCCTTCATCATCGGCTGGCTGCTGCTGGCGCTCACCGCCTGGCGCAACTGAGCAAGCCAGCAACCTGCAATCTGTAGCGAGGAAGCCATGCAACTTTCCGAATTTCAGGCGTCGTTGAGTCAGTCGGCGCCCCCGGATGCTCTCAGCCCGGCGTTGCAGGCGCTTTGGTACGCCGCCAAGGGCGACTGGCATCGCGCCCACGATCTGACCCAACCGGGCGGGCCAGCGCTCGATTGGGTGCACGCCTACCTGCATCGCGTCGAAGGTGATCTGGGCAACGCTGCCTACTGGTATCGTCGCGCTGGCAGGCCTGTCGCCACCGGTGCGCTGGATGACGAGTGGGCAGCGCTGGCGGCGGCGCTGCTGGCAGCGTGAGCGGCGCCACCTGTCAAGATTGTCGCCTGATCCCCAAGGAGCGCGTGTGCTGCCTTTTCCTGAATACGAACAATACGACGCACTTGGTCTGGCCGAACTGGTGCGCACTCGCCAGGTCACACCGCTGGAAGTGGTCGAGGCTGCGATCGCCCGTATCGAGGCGCGCAATCCGCAAATCAATGCTGTGATTCACACCATGTTCCAGCAGGCGCGTCAGTCAGCTCAGGGCGACCTGCCCGACGGCCCTTTGCGTGGCGTGCCCTTTCTGGTCAAGGATTTGCTGGCGATGGTGGCTGGCGCACCGTTGGCTTCCGGCACGCGCTTGCTGAAACACTGGGCGCCGCCGATCGACAGTGAGCTGGTGCGCCGTTGGAAGGCCGCCGGGCTGATCATCCTCGGCAAGACCAACACGCCGGAGTTTGGCTTGCAGCCGTACACCGAACCAGCGCTCTTCGGCCCGACGCGCAACCCCTACGACCTCACGCTCACGGCGGGCGGCTCTAGCGGCGGCTCGGGCGCAGCGGTGGCAGCGCGCCTTACACCGGCAGCCAGCGGCGGCGATGGCGGTGGTTCGATTCGCGTGCCCTCCTCCGTCAATGGCGTCTTTGGCCTCAAGCCGACGCGCGGGCGCACGCCGACGGGGCCGGTCTACTGGGAACTGTGGGAAGGATGCGCGGTTGAGCATGTGCTCACCCGCTCCGTACGTGACAGCGCGGCATTGCTCGATGCCACCGCCGGCATCGATGCTGGCGCTCCCTACGCTGCGCCGCCGCAGGCGCGTCCCTTTCTCGCCGAAGTCGGCAGCAAGCCGGGCCGACTTCGCATCGCCTTCACCACGCGCGCCCTGATCGGCGTCGATGACCCGCCGCCCGCGCCGGAGGTGGTGCGCGGATTGGAGGCGACAGTCGCGCTGTTGCAGGCGTTGGGACACGACGTCGTCGCCGCCGCGCCAGAGTACGACTACAGCGAGTTGGCGATGGCGTTCATGACGATGATTGCAGGTCAGACGCGCAACGATATTCGCGACACAGCGGCGCTGGTGGGTAAGCGCCCGGCGCGCAGCGACTTCGAGTTGTTGACCTGGGTGATCGGGCTGTTGGGCAATGCCTTCACCGCCGCCGACTATGTGCACGCCACGCGCGTCTTTGGCGTCACCGCCCGCGCCATCGGCGCCTTCTTCACAAAGTACGACGTACTGCTCACGCCAACCTTGCCACTCCCTCCAGTCTCTATCGGTGCGTTGCAGCCCACCCCGGCGGAGCAGCGCCTGCTCAGCACGATCGCCACCCTGCGCGCGGGGAAACTCCTCACCACCCTCGACCTGGTGCGCCCGATTGCGCTCAAAACCTTCAGCTATATTCGCTATCTGGCGCCGTTCAACATCACCGGGCAACCGGCGATGTCGGTTCCACTCCACTGGACAGAGACCGGGCTACCCGTGGGCATGCACTTCGTCGGCCGCTTTGGCGACGAGGCGACCCTCTTCCGCCTGGCCGCGCAACTGGAAGAGGCGCAGCCCTGGGCTGGGCGGATGCCGTCGCTGGCGCAAACCGACGCACGCCATTGATTGCCAGGTAAACAAGCGATAAACGCGCAGTGGCGTGCGGCGTGTTGCGTGCGGCGTGTTGCGTGCGCCGTGTTGCGTGCGCCGTGTTGCGTGCAGCGCCAAGCACGCAGCGCAAGCGGCGTCAGGCCTCAACCTGGCAATCAATAAGTCGTCGCCCCCGCTGCGACATGCCATCGTAGGTCACCGCCTCCGGCGTGACAAGCCCGCGCCCATCACCGCCCCTCTCGGCGTGACACCCTCTATGTCACGCCGGAGGCGATGACCTGTGCGAAAACGGAGACCCGCGCAGCAGGCGTATTGAATCGCCAAAATTCATGCTTGACTTCGTGTGTTTCATACACTATAGCAAGTTTGTAATTTACACTAAGTCGGCTCGCACCCCTTGACATCCGGCCGGACTCCGGTTGCGCGCTGACGCCACGCACATGTCACTGACGCTTTCAGGAGGCGAAAAATGGGTTACTCACGCTGGAGCGACAATGTTTATCAGGAACGGCAGGCGCGGCGCCGCCGCACCCGCCAGACAGCTTTCACCCATGACCAGCAGGTGCGCGCAAGCGGGCGCGTCGAGGCGCATCCGCAGATGAATCCTTTCTGCAAGGTGCGCGAAAGCCGGGAGAGCGACGCGCATCCAGACGCCACCGCCATCGCTGTCATTTTCGATGTGACCGGCTCGATGGGCAGCGTGCCACGAGTGCTGCAAAGCAAGCTGGGCGGGCTGATGCACTTGCTGTTGGAAAAGCACTATGTCTCTGACCCGCAACTGCTCTTTGGCGCAGTCGGTGACGCGCACTGCGACCGCGTCCCGCTTCAGATCGGCCAGTTCGAGTCTGGGCTGGAAATGGACGATGATCTGGGCAAGATTTACCTGGAGGGCGGCGGCGGTCAGGTGCACGAGAGCTACGAACTGGCGCTCTACTTCATGGCGACGCACACCGCCATCGATTGTTTTGACCGGCGCGGGCGCAAGGGCTATCTCTTCACGATCGGCGGTGAGAAACCGTACAGCAAGCTGCGCCGCGACCATGTCCGCCAGCAGGCTCTGCCTGTCGGAAATGATTGCTGGCTGGCTCCATACCTGTGATACACTTGCGCAAGTTGATGCTCGTTCCCGCACGCATACCTGTCCTCCCTGCTCGAAAGGAGTCAACCATGCATTCACGCCGCAACTTGCTCCGCACCGTCTTTGCCGCCATCCTGATTGCTGCGCTGCTGACGCCTGCCGCCCCGTCCGCCCTGGCGCAGGCGACCGCCACGCTCCACTATCACCGGCCTGGCGGCGACTACGACGGTTGGGGGCTGCACGTGTGGGGCGCCGCCGCGCAGGAGACGCTGTGGGCGGAGCCGCTGGCGCCAGCCGGCAGCGACGCGTTCGGTGTCTTTTGGGAAGTGCCCTTGCGCGCTGACGCCGATGAGTTGGGGTTCATTATCCACAACGGCGACGCTAAAGACCCCGGCCCCGACCAGTTTCTCAAGCTGGCGCTGGGCAGGGAGGCGTGGATTGTCTCCGGCGTGGCGCAGGTCTACCTCCAGCCGGTCGATCCCGACAACCTGCCCACCGACCAGCCGCCAACGCCAGCGCCAGGGGCGTCGCCGCGTGCGGTCTCCTTTCCAGGCGACTACGCGTTGATCCTGCGCGGCGCCGATTGGGAGCCGGCCGCGCCTGTGGTGCAGGGCAGCGACCCCGACGGCGACGGCGTGTGGACGCTCACCGTGACCCTGCCCGGCGGCGACTACGCGTTCAAGGTCGCCATCGACGGGACATGGGAGGAGAACTACGGCGCGGGCGGCCAGCAAGATGGACCAAACATCGGCTTCACCGTGCCCGACGACGGCGGCGATGTCCATTTCTCTTACGACCGCACCACCGGCGCAATCAACTTCAGCATCGACGCGCCTGGCGGCCCTGTCCCCGTGCCGCAGACCTTTGTGGGCGACGGCGTGATCCACCGTCCGGCGTTGCGCCACGACAGCCGCAGCGATCTCTACCGCACGCCTTTCGGTGCACAACCGACCAACACAGATGTGACGCTGCGGCTGCGCACCGCCGCCAACGATGTCGAAGCGGTGACGTTGCTGTGGGGCAGCGTCAGCGACGGCGTTGTCCGCTACTCGCCGCTGCGGATGGTCGCCGCCGATGAGCGCTACGCCTGGTGGGAGACGACCCTCAACACCGGCGCTGCGCTCGATGTGCTGGCCTATGGCTTCAGCGTGAGCGACGGCAGCGCCACGATCTTTGTAGCCGACGATGCGCGGCGTGACGGCGGCGTTGGTCAGAGCTACACCGATCTGCCGGCTGGCGATCTCGGCTGGAACATTTACGTCTACGACCCGGCCTTCGATGCCCCGGAATGGGCGAAAAATGCCACGATCTACCAGATCTTCCCGGATCGCTTCCGCGACGGCGACCCTGCCAACAACCCCACCGCAGCCGACTGGTTCTACCCGGAGGAGTGCGGCGGCAAGGCGCAGCCCGTGTCGCCGTGGAACACCATTATCCCCGACCCGGAGCCGAATGATCCGGCTCGCAATCCCTGGGCGGGTTCCTATGGATGCACTTTTTATGGCGGTGATCTTCAGGGTGTGCAACAGGAATTGGATTATTTGCAGGAACTGGGCGTCACGACGATCTATTTCAACCCGATCTTCGACTCGCCTTCCAACCACAAGTACGACGGTCGCGACTACCGTCAGGTCGACGACAACCTGGCGATCGCCGGTGATTTCGACGCCAGCAATGCATTGTTCGCGGCCTTCGCCGCCGAGGTCGCCGCGCGCGGGATGAACCTGATCCTGGACGGCGTCCCCAACCATTCCTCCAGCGACAGCCCCTTTTTCGACAAGTACGCGCGTCACGACAGTGAAGGCGCCTGCGAGAGTGAGGAAAGCCCCTATCGCACCTGGTACTTCTTCGATCCGGCGCGACCGGCGGGGACGGGCGCGTGCGCCGGCGATGTCAACTATCGCGGCTGGTTCAACGTGGCGACGCTGCCGCAGCTCGATACTGGCAACGAAGCCGTGATCGACAACTGGCTGGGTGAGGATGGCATTGCGCTGAAATGGCTGGGGATGCCGGGCGTTGCCGGCTGGCGCATCGACGTGGTGCCGGACGTGGTGAACATCAACCCGCACTTCTTTGAGCTGATGCGTCAGACAGTCAAGGCGACGCATCCCGACGCGTTGCTCATCTCCGAGACGTGGCCGGAGGATCAGGCGCGGTTGCGCGTGTTGGGTGACGAGTTCGACTCGACGATGAATTATCGCTTCCGGCTGGCTGTGCTCGGCTTCCTGCGCGATAGCGCTTTCGACGACAATGACGGCAGCGTGTCGCCGCTGACCGCCACCGAGTTTGACGCTGCGCTCCGCAGCTTGCAAGAAGATTACCCGCCCGCAGCTTTTGCCACAGCGATGAACCTGCTCTCCTCGCACGATGTCAATCGCGCCGTGCGGGTGCTCGACCACGACGGCGTCGACTTTGCAGCGCAGACGCCGCGCAACGACTTTGTCGACGGTCGCGCACGGCTGGCGCTGGCGGCGGTGCTGCAATTCACGCTGCCGGGGGCGCCGACGATCTATTACGGCGACGAGGTGGGGCTGGTCGGTTTTGGCAGCGATGGCCCGCGCGATGATCCCTACAATCGCCAGCCCTATCCCTGGCCCGACGCGGAAGGCTACGAGGACCTGCCGGCATGGCGCCAGCAAGATGCGGAGCTGCTCGCTCATTATCAGCGACTCGGCCAACTCCGTCAGCGTTACAGCTTCCTGCGCACCGGCGCCTGGGATACGCTGTTGCTCGATGACGCCGGATTGATCGTCTACGGACGCAAGGACGCCAGCGGCGCCGCCCTCATCGCCATGAACCGCAGCGACGTGGAGCGGGCGGTCAGCTTCGACGCGTCGGGCTATCTGCCCTGGGGCGCCGCCTTGAGCGATCCCTTTGGCGACGCTGCACTGACGGTGGGCGACCTGGGCAATGTCAGTTTCACCGTGCCCGCGATGGGCTATCAACTGTGGGTGACTGATGAAGGAGTCGACTTCACGGCGCCGGCCATGCCGGAGGTCGTCAGCGTCGAAGAGGGGAACGGCAGCGTTACGCTCACGATCCAGGGCGACGATACGGCTGCGCAGTACGTCGTGTTGCGTTCGCTCGTGAACGGTGGTTTTCAGGACGTGGCGATCTTGCCTGGCACGGATGTCGCCACCGGGTTCACCGATAGCGGGCTGAACAACGGCGCGACGTACTACTACCGCGTGGCAGCCATCGGTTATAACGGGCTACGCAGCCCGGCGACGGCGGCAGTCACCGCCACGCCGCACGCCGTTGTGCAGTCGATCATCCTCGAGACGCCGCTGACGCTTCAGCACACGCTCAGTGCAGTGGAGCCGTCGGCGCCGACGCGCGCGGCAGTTTTCGCGCCCAGCCTCACCGAGATTGCCGGCAAAGCGCGCGGGCTAATCGTGCAGGCAGGGTGGGCGCCGGTGGGGAGCAGCGCCTTCACCTGGGTGGATGGCGAGTATGTGACCGACAATCAGGGCGGCGGCGATGTGTATGAGGCGCGGTTGCTGCCCGACGCCGTGGGCGAGTATGTCTTCAAGTGGCGCGCCTCCACCACTGGCGGGCGCGAATGGATGGAGAGCGAGAACGTCGGCAAGCTGACAGTGGTCGCCAATGCCGACACGCAGGCGCCCAAACCGCCCTTCCGGCTCGACGAAGTGGCGCGCAACGCCGGGCTGATCGCCATCGGCATCCGCGCCTCGCGCGGCGGCGACCTGCACGCGTTCCGCATCTGCCGCGCCGACGTCACGGCTGGCGAAACGGGCTGCGCTGTGCGCGTTGACACACCGAAGATAACGACCGTCTTCACCGACACAACAGTGACGAGCGGTCACACGTACGTCTACACGGTGGCGTCGGTGGACACCGCGTTCAATGTGTCGACGCCCTCTGCACCGATCACGGTGACGGCGGAGTTGAGCATGGTGGATGTGACGTGGCGCGTGTTGGCGCCGGCCGAGACGCCCGCCGAGGATACGCTCTACATTGCCGGCGACAACGTCGATTCGTTCCTGGCGCCCTACAACCCGGGTCTCACGCCGATGTCACCGGTCGAGGATGGGCTATGGGAGTTCACCGCCACGCTCAAGGAAGGGACGCAACTTCAGTATAAGTACACGCGCGGCAGTTGGGAGACGGTCGAGCAGTGGGGGACAATCAGCGGCTTTGGCAATCGCTCGTTGACCGTGGTCAAGGGGCCAGATGGGACGATGCGGGTTGATGACACCGCCACCGATTGGGGCGCTGACGGCGCGGACGATCATCGGGCGATCCAGGCTTGGCGCGATCCGCTGGTGAAGACGCTCACGGCAGCACCGGAGGCGATCGTCGTGGAGTTCAGCATCCTGGTGACGCCGATCGGTGGCGACGCAATGCAGGTCATCACGGTGACGGCAGCCGATGGGACGCCGGTCGCTGGCGCAGTGGCGCAGAGTTCCGGCGACACGTTCACCTTCACCCCGGCAGCGCCGTTGCCGCCAGGCGAGTATACTGTCACTGTCTTCAACGTGGAGCAAACGACGCCGATGGTGAGACCGTACACGCAAAGAATCGTGATTGGCGAATGACGCCACTGCAACCGGGGTCAACGCGCTGCGCACCGGCAAGTCGGGAGAGCCGGTGCGCAGCGCAGCCAGAATGACGGGTGAAGAGTCGCGGCGAGCTAACCGCCAGCGCGTTTGATCTCATCAGCCAGGCGCAGCTTCACGATTTCGAGAAAGGTCACTGGCTGCTTGAAATTTTGCAGCTCGATGCGCCGATTGAGGAGGCGGATTTCCTCTTGCCAGGCCGCCAGTTGTGTTTGCCAACGTTGCTCGATGGCAGCCTGCGCTGCCTGGGTGCGCGCAGCCTTGCGTCCCGCCTGAAAATCCAGGATAGCCTGCCGGAGCTTTGCCCGGAAGCGTTCGATCTCGGCGAGCGTCGCGTTGCGGTCGGCGATCCAGGCTGGCGTCAAGTCATTGTTCTTGAGCAGCGAGTTCGCCATCTGCATGTCGGGCGCTACGTGCGGTTCGGGCGCTGGGTCGAGCGGTTTTCCTTTGCCGCGCAGGTTGTCGAAAAGCCCTGCGTGCATGGCGTCTTCGATGCGTTGGCTGACAAGGTCGCGCCACTGCTCCGGCGTGCGCTGGGGCGGGCGTTGAGGCGTTGCGCCATCGTCACCTTCCTGGGCGCGGCGATAGGCGTCGGCGCGTGCGTTGGGGTCGGGTGTTGGTCTGGTCATCTTTGCCCCTGATGAACAGCTACGAACGTGATCGCCGCCATTGTACTGTCGAAGCCAGGAATTGTATAAAATGCAGGCGGACGCAGGACGATCTCATGGCTGGGATGGGGTTTGCCTGGCGGCGCGTTGCCATCAGCATCGATGGGTCGGAGCGCAGGGCGCCCTCATCCGCCCCAAACATGAAATAGACCGGACTCGCGCCGGGGTTGGGCAAGCATCTTGCGTCGGGTTACAATAGGTGGGCTGGTGATTCAGTGCATCGAACGCATGCGTGAGGCCCCTGTGGGTAATTTTTCGTTCAGGACTCTATTCTTTGCCGCTGACCATCGTCTGCGCGCTGGCTTTCGAATCACCATCTTCTTTTTGCTGTGGGGATTTGGGCCAGCCGTTGTGCATAGCGTACTGGAGCGGACATTGCTGCGCTTTGATTCACCGCTGTGGTTGTGGTGGCAAAGTGTGGCGCTCAACATCGTGCGGCTAGGGGTCATTTTGTTGATGGCCTGGTGGTCAGCGCGCATCGTTGATCGGCGCCCATGGGCCGACTATGGCTTTCGCTTTTCGTCAGCGTGGTGGCTGGACTTCTGTTTTGGGCTGCTCTTGGGTGCAGCGTTGATGGCGCTGGTCTTCCTGATTGCCTGGTCGGCGGGTTGGGTTACTGTCGTGGCGACATGGCGCACGGACCCGCCAGGAATGGTGTTTGGACTGGCGTTTTTGGCGCCGTTCGCCTTGTACCTGGTGGTGGCAATTGCCGAAGAGCTACTGACGCGCGGCAATCAGATCATCAACCTGACTGAAGGCTTGTCGCCGCTGGGCTACGCGCCGGCGCTCTTCGCGGCCTGGATCATCTCGTCGATCATCTTTGGGCTGCTCCACATCTTCAATCCCCACGCAACCTGGGTCAGCATCACCAATCTCACGCTGATGGGCTTCATGTTTGGCCTCGGCTTTGTGCTGACCGGCGAGCTGGCGCTGCCGATCGGCCTGCATCTCACCTGGAATCTGGTGCAGGGCAATTTCTACGGCTTTCCTGTAAGCGGTAAGATGCAGTATGGCACGACGCTGGTCGCCATTCAGGATCGGGGGCCGGTGGTGTGGACAGGCGGCGCCTTTGGCCCGGAAGCGGGGCTGCTGGGCATCCTGGCGACGGTGGCGGGGATGATCGCCATCCTGGGATGGGTGAAGTGGCGCTATGGCGATCTATCGCTGCGGCGCATCCGCATCAAGTCGGCGGCGCCTGCCGTCCGCGCCAGCCACGAATGCGCCGCCATGCGCACCGGCAGGCCATTGTAGAACAGGCAAGTATCGAACAGGCATACGTCATCGTGAGGAGGCGGAGCGTGACCAGGAAGTTGTGGGGGGGGCGGTTCACCGGCAAGACCGACCCGTTGATGGAGGCGTTCAACGCCTCGATCGCATTCGACCGTCGGCTGTGGCAGGTCGACATTCAAGGCAGCCAGGCGTATGCGCGGGCGTTGGTTGGCGCCGGGCTGCTGACGAGTGACGAGGCTGAAGCAATCGTGGCCGGTCTGGAGCAGGTGGCGCAGGAATGGGCGCAAGGCGAGTTCGTGATCCAGGCGGGTGATGAAGACATTCACACCGCGAACGAACGGCGCCTCACCGAGTTGATCGGCCCGGTGGCGGGTAAACTCCACACCGGACGCAGCCGCAACGATCAGGTCGCCACCGACGTGCGTTTATGGCTGCGCGGCGAGATTGGGTTGCTGCGAGGCCACTTGCAGCAACTGATCGGCGTGGCGCTCGACCGCGCCGCCGAAGAGATCGACCTGTTGATGCCCGGCTACACCCATCTGCAGCCTGCACAGCCGGTGCGCTGGAGCCACTGGCTGCTGAGCCATGTCTGGGCCTGGCAGCGCGACGCCGATCGGCTGGATGAGGTGGCGGCACGCGTCAATGTCATGCCGCTCGGCAGCGGGGCGTTGGCTGGCAACCCCTTCGCCATTGACCGCGCCCGACTGGCGGATGACCTGGGCTTCGCGGGCGTCACCGGCAACAGCATGGATGGCGTCAGCGATCGCGACTTCATCGTGGAGTTCCTCTTTTGGGCGACGCTGGCGATGGTGCACCTCAGTCGCTTCGCCGAGGATTTGATCGTCTACAGCAGCCGTGAATTTGGTTTTGTGACACTGGCAGATGCTTACAGCACCGGCAGCAGCCTGATGCCGCAAAAAAAGAATCCCGACGCGCTGGAGCTGCTGCGCGGCAAATCGGGGCGGATGGTCGGTCACCTGACGGGTCTGGTCGTGACGATCAAGGGGCTGCCCAGCACCTACAACAAGGATCTCCAGGAGGACAAGGAGCCGCTCTTCGACGCCGTGACCAACATCGCCGGCTCGCTACAGATCGCGTGCGGCGTGCTCTCCACCTTGCAGGTGAACCCGGCGGCGATGCGCGCGGCGCTCAGCCCGGAGATGCTGGCGACCGACCTGGCCGAATATCTGGTGCGCAAGGGCGTGCCCTTTCGCGAGTCTCATCACATCGCCGGCGCCGCAGTGCAGATGGCGGAGTTGCAGGGGGTTCCATTGTCAGAACTGGCGGTGGAGGATTTGCAGAAGCTTCACGGTGCGTTCGAGGCGGACGCCGCCGCAATTTGGAACTTCGACCAGAGCGTCGAGCGCCGCGATGTCGAAGGCGGCACCAGTCGGCGCGCGGTGCTGGCGCAAATTGCGCAATTGCGTAGCTGGTTGCAAGCCAGAGCAGCGGCCGACTGAGCGAGCGGCGCTTGTGCGCGGGCGAAGCTGACGGACCGTCGGGCGGCAAACACGACGTAGACGCTCAGGGCTCTGTCAGGCTGTAGAGTGTTTGACAACACAAATAAACTTTGTTACGCTTGCCCACAAAATTCGACCCTCGCATCAATCTTGCAGCATGGGTATCACGCATTTCTGCTCGGGGCATTCGACTCAGCATTCATTCGTTTCATCATCAAACAAGACGGAGACCACCTAGATGCCAAAACTGCTCGAGGTGAGGAATCTGAAAACCCAGTTCTTCACGCAAGATGGCGTCGTGCACGCCGTGAACGGGATCAGCTACCATGTTGATACGGGCGAGACTGTCGCCATCGTAGGTGAGTCTGGGTCAGGCAAGAGTGTGGGCGTCATGTCGCTCATCCGTTTGATCCCGCAGCCGCCCGGCAAGATCGTGGATGGCGAAGTCATCTTCGACGGCCAGGACCTGTTGAAGCTGAAGGAAGATGAATTGCGCGAGATTCGTGGCAACCGCATCGCCATGATCTTCCAGGACCCGATGACATCGCTCAATCCTGTCTTGACGATCGGGCGTCAGATTACCGAGGCGCTTGAGCTGCATCTCCACATGAATAAGGAGCAGGCGCGCAAGCGCGCAGTGCAGTTGCTGGAAATGGTGGGCATCCCTGGCGCCGAGTCCCGGCTTGATGACTATCCACATCAATTCTCAGGCGGGATGCGTCAGCGCGTGATGATCGCGATGGGGCTTAGCTGTGACCCACAGTTGTTGATTGCCGACGAGCCAACCACTGCGCTGGATGTGACAATCCAGGCGCAGATTGTTGATCTGGTGCGGCGCCTGCAAGATGAGCTGGGCATGGCGATCATCTGGATCACCCACGATCTGGGCGTGGTTGCAGGCATGGCCGACCGGGTGCTGGTCATGTACTCCGGCTTCATCGTCGAGGAAGGCAACGTCAACGATCTGTACGCGCGTCCCCGGCACCCCTATACACTTGGTCTGTTGCGTTCGATTCCCCGCCTTGATCTAGGGCGTCAGAAACGCCTGATCCCCATCGACGGTCTGCCGCCAGATTTGCTAGAGCCGCCGACACATTGTCCGTTTGCCCCGCGTTGCGCCTTCGTGCAGGAAAAGTGCTGGCAGGAGAATCCCACGTTGGTGGAGGTCTCGCCAGGGCATAAGGCGGCGTGCTGGGTGGATATCTCGAATGTGGCGGTGCAGGTGGTTGAGACAGAGGGGACGGTGGCATGAGCGCGGCAAATGGAAGCTCGAACGGGCAGGCCGATGCGAAGGTCTTGCTGGATGTACGCAATCTTCAGATGCACTTTCCCATCACGAAAGGCATCATCTTTCAGCGGCAGGTGGGCGCCATCAAAGCGGTGGACGGCGTCAACTTTTCACTCTATCGTAGCGAAACATTAGGATTGGTGGGTGAATCGGGCTGCGGCAAATCGACGACAGGCCGCGCCATTCTCCAACTGTATCGCCCGACGGCCGGTGAAGTGTTCTTCGAGGGGCAAGACCTGACCAAGACCAAAGGCGAAGAACTGCGGAAGATGCGGCGGCGGATGCAGATGATTTTCCAGGACCCATACGCCTCGCTCAACCCGCGCATGACGGTTGGCAGCATCGTCGGCGAGCCGCTTGAGGTGCACGGCATCGGCAAATCCAAGAAGGAACGCCAGGATCGGGTGCAAGAGCTGCTGAAGATCGTCGGCCTCAACCCCTATTTCATCAACCGCTATCCGCATGAGTTTTCCGGCGGGCAGCGCCAACGCATCGGCATCGCCCGCGCGCTGGCGGTGAATCCATCGTTCATCGTTTGCGATGAGCCGATCTCGGCGCTCGACGTGTCGATCCAGGCGCAGATCATCAACCTGTTGGAGGACCTGCAGGATGAGTTCGGTCTGACCTACCTGTTCATTGCCCACGATTTGTCGGTGGTGCGCCACATTTCCGACCGCATTGCGGTGATGTATCTGGGCAAGATCGTTGAACTGGCTGAACGCGACGAGCTGTACGCCAGGCCAATGCACCCGTACACCCAGGCGCTGCTCTCCGCCGTGCCGATTCCAGACCCCGTCATCGAGAGCCAGCGCAAGCGCATCATCCTGGAGGGTGACGTACCCAGTCCGGCTAACCCGCCGAAGGGTTGCCATTTCTCGACGCGCTGTCCCAAAGTCATGGACAGGTGCCGCCAGGAAGAGCCGCCCTTCAAGGATTATGGCGGCGGGCACTACGCAGCGTGTTTCCTGTATGAGGATGGAGTCAAGTAGGCCGGGCTCTGGACAACCCTGCTCACTGCATTTCAGACTCACCTTTCGTGGCTACCATCTTCCGCCTGGCGATACTTGTGTCGCCAGGCGTCTGGGATGTGTACATCATTTTCACAGTTCACTGTTTTCAGAAGGAGATACTATGAAAACAAAGAAGTTTCTAGTGCTGGCGCTTCTGACTGTCCTGGCGCTCATGGTAAGCGCCTGCGCTCCGGCCGCAATGCCCGGTGGGGCGGCGCCGTCGGCAGGCGGTGCGGAGGTCAGCAGCGGGGCCGAGGAATACACAACCCCTCACCCGATCTTGAGCGATGTCAGAGTGCGCCAGGCGTTGGCCTACTGCATCGACCGTGAAGCGTTGATTGCATCGGTTTATCCGTATGTGGAAGATGGCAGCGAACTGCTGATGGACAGCTTCCTGCCCAAGACGCACTGGGCGTACAAGGGGCCGTACACCGATATGCCCATGTACGATCCTGAAAAGGGCAAGGCGCTGCTGGAGGAGGCAGGCTGGACGCAGGGCGATGGCCCTGTGCGCACCAACGCCAATGGCGACTCGCTGGTGCTCAAGTTCACGACTACCAGTGCACAGTTCCGCCAGACCTGGTCGGCGGTGATGATCCAGAACCTCGCCGCTTGTGGCATTCAGATCATCCCGACCTACGCCCCGGCTTCCTGGTGGTTTGGCGACACGACGGGTCTGGCGCGCCGCGACTTCGAATTGGGCGCCTTTGCCTGGGTCGGTCAGGCGGACCCGGCTGGTCGCTCACTCTATGCCTGCGACCAGATTCCGCTGCCTTCCAACAACTGGGAAGGGCAGAACTACATGGGTTGGTGCAATCCGACCGCCAGCGACGCCATTGTGAAAGCCAACAACACGCTGGTGCGCGACGAGCGCATTGCCGCTTATGACATCGTGCAGCAGGAGTTTGCCAAGGATGTCGTCTCGATCCCGGTCTTCCAGCGCGCCGAGGCGGAGGCGTGGAGCAGCAACCTGACCGGCATTCGCCCAGACGCCACCGAATACGCCACCACCAACTTGCAGGAATGGGCGCTGGCTGATGGCGGCGACACCATCGTGATCGGCATGACGCAAGAGCCGGACAGCATGTGGAACCTGGTCTCCAGCATGGCGGCGCAGCGTCTGGTGGATCGCCCGGCGGTGGGTGTGCTCTACTCGCAATACAACTACGACTTCCAGCCTGGCCTGCAGGGCGAGCTTTCCACCCTGGAGAGTGGCCTGGCGGTCAATGAGGCTGTGGAAGTGACAGCCGGCGACAAAGTCTACGACGCCACCGGCGCCCCGGTCGAATTGGCGGCAGGCGTCAAGGTCATCGACAGCGAAGGCAACGAGGTTGAATACAGCGGCGAGGGCACGGTGAAGATGAATCAACTCACCGTTACCTACAAGCTCAACCCCTTCACCTGGAGCGACGGCACACCAGGCTCAGTCGCCGACATGAAGCTGGGCGTCGATATCGACTGCAACCGCGATTCCGGCGCAACGACCTATGACCTCTGCGATCGCATCGGCGATATTGCTACGGACGTCACCTACTCGGACAGCGAACTGGCGATGACGATCAAGTGGCTGCCGGGCAACCAGTACCCGCTCTATCACCTCTATCCGTTCAACATCTACCCGAGCCAGCGTGTGTTGAGCGACGGCCGCGTTTTGGCCGACGTGCCAGCCGCTGAGTGGGCCACCCTGCCCGAGGTCGCCGAGCGCCCACTATCCTATGGGCCGTATATGATCAAGGAATGGAACAAAGGTCAGAGCATCGTGCTGGAAGCCAACCCCTACTACGAGGGAGAGGTGGCGACGCCCAACGTGATCTTCGTCTTCGTGGCCGACACCAACCAGGCCGTAGCGCAGTTGCTCAACGGCGACGTTGACTACCTGGATGACTCAACCCTGGGTGCAGGCGCCGAAGTGCAGACCGTGATCGATGCGGCTGAGAGCACTGGCGCTGTTCAGTACGAGATTTCCGGCAGCGCAACCTGGGAACACATCGACATCAACCTCTTCACCAAGTAACTATGACTGGGAAACCGGGGTTCTATACAACCCCGGTTTCCACCGCCATTGCCTGGATGACCAAACGGGCGGGTTCGCTGCATGGTGACCCGCCCGTTTGTGCAGGGTGCTATAACGGGAACCTTCTAGCTTATGACAGCATACCTAATCCGTCGTCTTTTTCAGATGGCGATTGTTGTCTTCGTCGTCTCAATTTTCATGTTTGTACTCTTCAATATTGCGCCAGGGGGACCGTTGACCGGTCTTCAACAGCAACAACGGCGCATTACGCCAGAAGAAAAAGCGCGCATTCGCGCCCAATATGAACTTGATTTGTACTGGCCTGTGCGCTACACGCGCTGGTTAATCGGCTGGCCGCAGGGTCCGCTGGTGATCAATGGCCAGGAGTGGTTTGCGGACGTGCCCATGGGCTGCTACCTGGAGGCGACGCCCGAAGAGGGCGGCGGCTGCCGGGATTACGTCTATTTAGCGGAGATGCCGACGCTGCACCCACCGATCAAGAGTAGCCGCGGCATTCTCTTCGGCGATTTTGGTCAGTCAACAGTCGTGCAGGCCGGGAGACCTGTCTGGGACTTGTTAGCCAGCCGATTGTGGGCAACTATGGAATTGCAGATTCTTTCATTGGTCTTGTCGTTAGCAATTGCAATTCCGCTCGGCATTTACAGCGCCGTGCATCAGTATTCTAAATTCGACTACACCTTTACGACTGCGGCGTTTATCGGCTCGTCGATGCCGACCTTTTTCTTCGGTCTGATGTTCATCCTGGTCTTCACCATTCTGGCCGGTCGCATCCAGGAGGTGTGGCCCTGGTGGCCCACTCTGCCGCCGGGGTTGCGCGAGGCCGTGCGCCCCTATGATGTGGCAAGCTGGTTGGCACGCGTGCAACCAGGCTCACCCCTGGATCGCTTCCTGCATCTGCTGATGCCGGTGGCGGTCTTGACGATTGTCAGCGTTGCGGCCTGGAGCCGCTTCCTGCGTTCGTCGATGCTGGAAGTGCTGCGCCAGGATTACGTGCGCACGGCGCGCGCCAAAGGGTTGGTCGAGCGGCTGGTGATCAATAAACATGCTTTGCGCAACGCGCTGATCCCTTTCATCACGATCGTCGTGCTGCAGATTCCATTGTTCTTCGCTGGCGCCATTGTGACCGAAACGGTCTTTGCCTGGCCGGGGATGGGGCGGCTCTACTTCGACGCCTTGAATCGATCGGATTACAACATTGCGCTGGCGTTCATCTACGTGACGACCATTCTCACCGTAGCCGCAACATTGCTGGGCGACATCCTCTATTCGATCGTTGATCCCCGCATTCGGTATTCGTAACGAGGAGAGATGCATCCATGACTGCTTCTGCACCACCCATCGCCGCCAGCAAGATTCCGCGTGAAGGTAAAGAGGAAAGCCAGTTCCAGATTGTCCTGCGCCGCTTCATGCGTCACAAGCTGGCGGTGGCGAGCGTTATTGTCATCGTCATCATGTTCATTGGCGCGCTCCTGGCGCCGTACATTGCGCCTTTCTCACGTGACGCCGTAGATATCGCCGTCGCGTCGCGTCCTGGTCCGCCCGGCACCATGAGCAGCGCCGGGCAGGTGCATCCGCTCGGCGTCGATCATCTCGGCCGCGACCTCTTCACGCGGCTGTTGTATGGGGCGCGCGTCTCGCTGTCGATTGCGTTCATTGTCGTGATCATCTCGGAGACGTTTGGGGTGATTCTCGGCGCCACGGCTGGCTTCATGGGCGGCTGGTTCGACACCGTGATCTCGCGCCTGGTGGAATTTCTGCTTTCGATCCCGACGTTGCCGATCCTCTTGATCACGGCCTCCATCCTGATCAAGACTGACGCTCAACTGCCGCTGCCAGCCTTTGTCACCAACTTCGTTTCCTGGATGCTGGCCGCCCCCACGCAGGAAGCCAACAAGGTCATCGTGCTCATGTTCATCCTGATTCTGTTGGGGTGGACGGGAGCCGCGCGCTTGATGCGCGGCATGGCGTTGACCTTGCGCAACCAGGACTTTGTCGAGGCGCTGCGCGCAGTAGGCGCATCGAACATGCGCATCATGTTTCGCCACATCATCCCGAACGGTCTTGCGCCGATCCTGGTCAACGCCAGCCTGGGTCTGGCCGGCATCGTCATTGCTGAGGCCACGCTCAGTTTCCTGGGCGTAGGTGTGCAGGAGCCGACGCCATCGTGGGGCAACATGCTCTCCACCGCACAGAGCTACATGTTCCAGCACCCGTGGCTGCCGCTGGTGCCAGGCATTCCGCTCTGTCTGGTGACGATTGCATTCAACTTCATCGGTGACGGGCTGCGCGACGCACTCGATCCGCGCTTGAAGCGGTGACGATGCGGCAGGGTGCGATCTTGCGTGCAAATGCGCAGGATGCAGCCACAGGTGCGTAGGCCACACAGAATAGCAAATGAGACGAGCATGGCAAACACAACTGGAGCATACACAGACCAAAAGCCATTATTGCAGGTCAAAGGTCTGAAGACTTATTTCTACACGGAAGATGGCGTCGTACAGGCCATCAACGGCGTTGACTTCACCATTGCGCCGGGTGAGGTGATGGGACTGGTCGGCGAGTCGGGCAGCGGCAAGAGCGTGACATCGCTCTCGATCATGCGGCTGCTGCCCGCGTCAGGCAAGATCGTCGAGGGTGAAATCTGGTTTGGTGGTGAAGACCTGACAAAGCTGAACGAAAAGCGACTGCTGGAGATTCGCGGCAACGAGATTTCGATGATCTTCCAGCAGCCGACCAGTTGCCTCAACCCCGTTTTTCGCATCGGCGATCAGATTGCAGAGGCGATCCTGACACATGCTAAAATCAGCAAGGAAGAGGCGCACCGCCAGGCAGTGGAGATGCTGCGCATCGTGGGCATCGCCGACCCGGCCCGCCGCGCCCAGTCCTATCCACATGAAATCTCTGGCGGTCAGGCGCAGCGCGTGATGATCGCGATGGCGTTGGCGACCCGCCCCAAGCTCTTGATCGCCGACGAACCCACGACGGCGCTCGACGTGACGATTCAAGCGCAGATTCTCGATCTGATGCGCAACCTGCGTTCCGAGCTGGGCACTTCGATTCTACTGATCACGCACGACATGGGCGTAATCGCCGAGATGTGCGACAAGGTGGCGGTGATGTACGCTGGCCAGATCGTCGAGTACACCGACGTGCTCTCGCTCTTTGACGAACAACTGCATCCCTATGCTGAAGGGCTGCTGGCGGCAATTCCGGTGCTGGGCGAAGTTCAAAAACACCTGGCAGTGATTCCCGGCTCGGTGCCGAACCTGATCGCGCTGCCGCCCGGCTGTAAATTCGCCCCGCGCTGCCCTTATGCCAAAGAAATCTGCACGCAGCGCGAGCCGCGCCTGGTCGAGGCCAGGCCGGGGCATCTGGCGCGCTGCTTCATGCGCGACCCAGAGACCTCGGGACAGTGGGCTGGCGTCGGGAAAGCGACCTGGCAATTCGATGTCGCAGAAGTGCTGGCTGCCACAGAATCTTGAGTCGATAGCCGGCTGCCGATGCGCGTCCCAGCTTGCGACGTTGCATTGAGCACCAGGGGCAGAGCCTGGAAGATCAGGCTTGTCGCTCGTTATACGTTACACATCACGTGCTCGATAGTTTCTTTGGGATTGAATCTTTATGGCATTTTCTGTCAATGTAGATAAAAAGGACCTGCTGGTTGTCCAGAACCTCAAGACCTATTTCCCGGTGCGCTCTGGCGTCTTTCAGCGCATTTCGGCGTGGGTCAAGGCAGTGGATGATGTGAGTTTCACGGTTAAGGAGGGTGAAACCTTCGGACTGGTGGGGGAGTCTGGCTGTGGCAAGACCACCGTCTCGCGCTCGATCCTGCGGCTGATCCCCACCAATGGCGGCTCGGTTTTCTTTGATGGTCAGGATGTGTTCAACTTGCGCAGCAACGAACTCAAAGCGCTGCGCCGCAACATGCAGATCGTCTTCCAGGACCCCTATTCTTCGCTTGACCCGCGCATGCCCGTCGGCGACATCATCGCTGAAAGTCTGCTGATTCACGGCATGAAGGATCGCAAGCAGCGCAACGCGATTGTCCAGGAGATGTTGGCGAAGGTCGGCTTGAACCCATACCACGCCCACCGCTACCCACACGAATTTTCCGGCGGGCAGCGGCAACGCATTGGCATCGCGCGCGCGCTGGCGCTTAACCCGCGCTTCATCGTCTGCGATGAACCGGTGTCGGCGCTGGATGTGTCGATTCAGTCACAGATTCTCAATCTGCTCAAAGACCTGCAGCGCGAGTACGGCTTCTCCTACCTCTTCGTGGCGCATGATCTGAGCGTGGTTGAGCACATCAGCGACCGCGTGGGGGTGATGTATCTGGGAAAACTGGTGGAAACAGCGACGCGCGAGCAACTCTTTGGCGAGCCATTGCACCCCTACACGCGGGCGCTGATGTCTGCCATCCCGGTGCCAGACCCACGCCGTAAACGCGAGCGCATTGTGCTCAAAGGCGAAGTGCCGTCGCCGCTCAACCCGCCGTCTGGCTGCCGTTTCCATCCACGCTGCCCGATCGCGCAAGACATCTGTAAAGAGGTCGAGCCAGGGTTGGAGGAAAAACGTCCTGGTCACTTCGTCGCCTGTCATCTGGTGGAGCAAGGGGGGCGGGCAACGCCGCTGGCATGAGGATTGATGCGCTTCGTGAGCCGCCATCACCAGCCTGCAGCGCCGAACATCGACGGAATCATCTGACGCCAGCGACACGCGGACGCCAGTGATTTATATCCAGGACTTACGCATTTGGCTCAGCAACCTTCCTGGAAGCTGAGAGCTTCCAGGAAGGTGACGCACCAGAATCTGCGTAAGCCCAAATATCTTTCTTGTTCACTCTATCACTCACTGTAACTTATGAAAGGAGACGTGTGATGTCGATGAACAGACAAAGCAGGTTTGTACTGGCGATGCTCGCCATCGTCGTCGTGCTGCTGTCGGCGTGCACCGCGCCTGTGGCAGGCCCGGCGGCGCCGGCGGAGTCCGGCGGCGAGGCGGCGGCAATGGACAAGGTGTTGCGTATCAACCTGGGCACCTTTCCAGACGTGCTTGACCCGCAGAAAAGCTCATTCGTCAATGAGATTGCCAATCTCAAGCTGGCTTATGAAGGCCTGACTCGACAGGATGGCGACCTCGCTACGGTGCCAGCCGCCGCCGAGTCGTGGGCCTACAACGACGATGCGACGCAACTGACCTTTACGCTGCGCAGTGGTCTGCTTTATAGCGACGGCTCGCCGCTCAACGCCGAACGCTTCGCCTATTCGATCCGCCGCAACATCGATCCGGCCACCGCAGGCGAGTACGCCTCGATCACGGACGAAATTCTGGGCGCACCGGAATGGCGCGGCTGCGGCGAGGACGCCGCCGCGTGTGAAGCCGCCAAGGCTCAGGTGATGGAGAGCGTCAAGGCCAGCCATGCCGACGGCGCCGCCTGCACCGGCTACGACGACGCCGAATGCACCACACTGACGCTGACCTTCTCGCGACCGGCGCCTTACTTCCACGTCGTCAGCTCGCTGTGGGTCACCTTCCCGGCGAAGGAAGAACTGATCACCGCGGGCGGCGAGAACTGGTGGCTGGACGCCGCCAACCATATCGGCAATGGCCCCTTTGTGATGGAAGTCCTGGAGCAGGGCGTGCGCGCGTTCTACACGCCGAACGCCAACTACTGGGGTGAAGTGCCGAAAGTAAGCATCGACTACGCCTTCATCACCGACAGCGCCGTGTCGTTCGAGGCGTACAAGAACAACGAGTTTGACATCGTTGGCCTGGCTGCCGAAGACCTGGAAGTCGTGCAAGCCGATCCGCAACTGAGCCAGGAAGCCAACATCTACCCGGGCTCGTGCACCTTCGCCGTCATGTTCCACCAGTTGAAAGAGCCCTTCACCGATCAGAAAGTGCGTGAAGCGTTTGCCTATGCGCTCGATCGCGAAGGATGGGTGAAAGATGTGCTGCGTGGCCTGGGTAGCCCCACACTGACCTGGATTCCGCCAGGATACCCTGGATATGACGCCGAAGAGAACCGCTGGGGCTTTGATCCAGAGGCCGCCAAGCAGGCGATTGCGGAATCCAGCTATGGCAGCGTCGAGAATCTGCCTGCGATCACAGCCACCTTCAGCGACACCCCGCGCAACCGCACACGCTGGGAGTGGCTGGCCGCCAAGTGGAAAGAAGTGCTCGGCGTCGATATCGCCCTCGATCCGGTCGAGTCGACGACTTTCACTGCGCTGACCAAGGACATCAACACTGCGCCGCAGATGTTCATCCTGGGTTGGTGCGCCGACTATCCGGATCCGCAGAACTGGCTGAGCGTCTACTGGAAGACAGGCGCCTTTGGCGAACGCATCGGTTACTCCAACCCGGACCTGGACGCGTTGCTGGAGCAGGCGGATGTCGAGCTTGACCCGGCGAAGCGTGCACAGCTCTACGCCGATGCCCAGCGTCTGCTGACTGATGGCGCGCCGGTGGCTTTCATGTGGAACAACGTGAACGCCTATCTGGTCAAACCGTGGGTTTCTGGCATCGTCAAGACCCCGCAGGACTCCGGTTGGCCCGGCGACATCGCCCCCTGGACGATCGATATCGACACTGCAGCACAGGCAGCGGCTCAGTAATGTCAACGTTGTAAACGCAATGTAGTTGCCGGACGGGTGGCAGGTGAACTTTTCACCTGTCACCCGTTGCTACCTCTATGGAGACGCATGACTACCTATCTCCTACGTCGAATTTTCTGGATGATTCCAGTGCTGTTGTTGGTGGCGTTCATCACCTTTACGCTGATGCACCAGGCGCCAGGCGGTCCGTGGGATCGCGACCTGAATCGACGCCAGGTGGATGCTGCCACCCAGGAGGCTTTGAACAAAAAGTTTGGCCTGGATAAGCCGCTCTTTATCAACCTGGAAGGCGGGAACCTGTTTGACAGCCAGTTTTTCACGTACGTCGGCAACGCCATACAAGGTGATCTTGGCCCATCCTACCGCCAGCGCGGGCGCGATGTACAAGACATCCTCTTCGAGCCGCCCAAAGGGAAGCCGATCTGGGACAGTCGGTTTGGCTATTCCATGCGGCTGGGAGTGTTGGCGTTGATTCTGGCGGCGCTGGCGGGCATCCCGCTGGGCATTCTGGCAGCGTTAAGACGCAACACAATCTTTGACTATGCGGCGCTCTTTGTGTCAACCATTGGCATCTCGGTGCCGAGTTTTGTGCTGGCGATCTTTCTGATCATCGTGCTTGCTGGCCAGTTGAATATTCTGAAAATCATCCAGCGCGACTGGAGCAACCCGGTGGCGTGGGCGGTGCCTGCGGTCGTGCTCGGCTTTGGCACATTTGCCTACATCACACGCCTGACGCGCAACTCCATGCTCGAAGTGATGGGGCAGGACTACATCCGCACGGCGCGCGCCAAAGGGCTGGGCGGTCGCGTCATCATCACGCGGCACATGTTGCGCAACGCCCTCATCCCGGTGATGACCATCATGGGGCCAGCGCTGGCAGGGCTGATCACCGGTTCGTTCATCATTGAGACCATGTTTGGTTTTCCGGGCAGCGGCCGCGAGTATGTGACCGCCATCAGCAACCGCGACTATTCGATGATCATGGGCACAACGCTGATCTATGCCGTTTTGATCGTGCTGGCGAACCTGACTGTCGATATCATGTATGGATTCCTTGATCCGCGCATCAAGGTGAAGTGAGGTAGCCAATCATGACCACCAGCGCCCAGACTCACACGCAGAGCAGCAAGTCAGCCCCCGCCGCCCCCAACGATCTCAGCGCAGCCTTGCAGCGTCCGTCGCGTTCCCTTTGGCGCGACGCCTGGTCGCGGCTGCTGCACAACAAGGCGGCGGTGCTCGGCGCGCTCGTCATTCTCTTCTTCATGTTTGTGGCAATCTTCGCCCCGGTGTTAGCCCCGCATAATCCGCTCGAACTGAACAGCGGCAAAGGCTTTCTGCCGCCGATGTGGGTGGAAAAGTCGGCGACAGGCAAAGCGGGTGCACCGGAATTTATCCTCGGCACAGACAATCTCGGTCGCGATGTGTTGAGCCGCGTCATCTACGGCGCGCGCGTCTCGATGGTTGTCGGCTTTATTCCGACGCTGATCATTATCGTCGTCGGCGTCTCGCTGGGGTTGATTTCCGGCTACTGGGGTGGCGCTACGGATAATCTGTTGATGCGCTTCACCGACATCGTCTATGCGTTCCCCGACTTGCTCTTTTTCATCATCGTTATGACGGCGCTGCGCTCTACGGCCATCGGCCAGTTTCTAAACGGGCTGTTTCTGCTCTTCGTGGCGCTGGCGCTGGTCAACTGGGTGGGCGTGGCGCGCCTGGTGCGTGGACAGGTGCTGGCGCTGAAGGAGCGCGATTTTGTTCTGGCTTCGCGCGCGGTGGGGGCGACGCATCGACGCATTATGTTCCGCCACATTCTCCCCAACTCCCTCGGCGTCATCATCGTGGCGATGGCTTTCCTGATTCCTGGCGCTATCATTACCGAAGCGATTCTGGGATATCTGGGGCTGGGCTTGCGTCCATCGACGGATCCCAACGACATCTTCATCACCAGTTGGGGGTCGATGTTGCTCGAAGGGCAGACTGCTATCAACAACCAGCCGTGGATTCTGCTGGCGCCAGCAGTGGCAGTGGCGTTGGTCGTGCTTTCCTTCAATTTCCTGGGCGACGGGCTGCGCGATGCGCTCGACCCGCGTCTGCGCGAATAAGGGCCGCGTTGCCGTGAGGCAATGTCGCGGCCCTCTGCACCGATTGCAACCACACGCGCTGTGCGCACCCTCCACTGCTCAGGAAGCCGACATACGGAGTGCGCCTGTGAGAAATGATAAAATGCCTGATGTTGCCAGCGCCTCTGTCTTTGACCACACAGTAGATCATTTGCTTTCATGACACGTTACATTATCCGACGCTTATTGCAGGCGATCCCTACACTACTTGGCGTCAGCATTCTCAGCTTCATTTTGGTCAATGCGGCGCCCGGAGATCCCATCACCATGCGCACCTTTGGCGACCCGCGTATGACCGAGGAGGCGCGCCAGATTCTGCGCCGGCAGCTTGGCCTCGATCAGCCACTCGTCGTCCAGTATTTTGTGTGGATGACGGGTTTCTCGGTGCGACGCGGCGACCAGGCGGCGATGATGACAACGCCAGGCGCCGCTTGCAGCTACATTGCCGCCATCGACGTGACGGTCTGCGATCGCGGCGGCGGCATCCTGCGCGGCGACCTGGGCACCAGCCTTGACACGAAACAACCCGTGTGGGATCGCATTGTCGAGCGCATGGCGGCAACGATCGAGTTGGGCGTCGTCAGCCTGGCGGTGTCATTGCTGATCGGCGTCCCGCTTGGCGTATTGAGCGCGGTCAGGCGCGGCTCCTGGTTCGATAACCTGGTGCGCTTTTTCGCGGTCATCTTTCGCGCTGTGCCGATCTTCTGGATGGCGCTGCTGCTGATTTTTGTCTTTGCGGTGTTTCTGGGCTGGTTGCCTACGGGTGGGCGGCAAACGGTTTCGCTGACCCAGGAATTCAACCTGGCTGACCGCATCCGTCACATTATTCTGCCGGCGACCGTGTTGGCCTTTGGCGGCATTGCCGGCTTTAGTCGCATCATGCGCACCGAGACGCTGGAAGTGTTGCACACCGACTACATTCGCACTGCGCAGGCCAAGGGGTTGGCGCCGGGCAACGTCTGGTTTGTTCACGCCTTCCGCAATGCATTGATTCCGCTGATGACGGTGATGGGGCCGGCTGTGGTCGGCGTGCTTGGCGGCGCGGTCGTGGTGGAGACGATCTTCGCCTGGCCAGGCATGGGGCGCCTCACCGTCAACGCAGCATTTCAGCAAGACTATCCCGTCGTGTTGGGCGCCGGTATGTTCTTTGCTGTGCTGACGGTGATTGGCTATCTGCTGTCGGATATTTTCTATGCGGCGGTGGATCCGCGTGTGCGATTCGATTGAGGGGCGCGCTGTCAGCGGATTTGGGGAGCGGATTGCGCAGAGTGAGCGCAGATGGCGGAAGATGAACTCCGCCCTGACGGACGGGGGAGTAGGATGGGATTCACGGTGGGAGTAGCATGGCGGTAGACCACGCGCAAGCAAATGCAGCGTTCCGAGGCGTACAGGACAGCGGGATTCTGCTGCGCAAGCCACAAACGTACTGGGGGATGGCGCTCGCCAGCCTGCGCCGCGACCGACTGACGCTCGTCGCCCTGGGATTTGTGGCGTTCATCGGCTTGCTGGCGCTGAGCGCAGGTGTGATCACGGCTGCGATTGGCGTCAGCCCGACGCAGACCAACCCGGCAAACCAGTTCCAGCAACCCTACATCGTGCCCTATCTTCAGTGGCTGCTTGGGCTCGATCCGGTCACAGCACCCACCATGCTTTACAAATCCGGCGGTGTGCCGCACTGGTTGGGCACCGATCAGCTAGGGCGCGATCAATTGGCGCGCCTTCTCTACGGTGCGCGCGTCAGTTTGAGCATTGCGTTGGTGGCGGCGGCGCTGTCGATGGTGCTGGGGGTGGGGGTGGGCGCCATTGCTGGTTACTTCGGCGGTCGTGTCGATGATGTAGTCATGTGGTTCATCACGACCTTGACGACAATTCCGGAGATTTATCTGTTGATCATCGTCAACTCGATTTTCCGTCCAACGCCGTTGACGTTGACGCTCTTTCTTGGTTTTCTCGGCTGGTTTGGCACTGCGCGCTTCATGCGCGGCAACGTCTTCAAGGTGCGCACCTTGGAGTACACCACGGCTGCGCGCTCGATTGGCGCCAGCAACTTCCGCATCATGCTGCGACATGTCATTCCCAACAGCCTGCCGATCATCGTCGTCATCACTGCGGTGGATGTGGGCGCGCTGATCCTCACCGAGTCGATCCTGAGCTTTTTGGGGCTGGGCGTGCAGCCGCCGACGCCGACGTGGGGCAACATGCTTTACCGCGCCAACGATTTCGTCTTTCTACGCGACCCGGTGACGAAGGATTTCATTGGGTTGCACCTGCTGATCTGGCCGGGGGTGCTGATCACCCTGACCGTGCTGTCGTTCTATCTCATCGGCGATGGGCTGCGCGATGCGCTCGACCCGATGCTGAAGAATAAGAAGTGACGAGCAAACCTGAAAGGAGCACATGATGACACGGAAGTGGTTCAGTCTCGCAATGTTGATGATTTTGGTGGCGGCGCTGCTGGCTGGCTGTGCGCAACCCGTGCCGATCGCGCCGCCAGCGGAGTCGGGCGCGGCGGCGCAGAGCAGCGCGCCAGCCGGTGAGAGCGCCGTTGGCGAACCGGTGCGCGGCGGCGTCTTCACGCGTTCGACCAGCGCCGACGCCTCGATTCTCAATCCGATCCTCTGGTCGGATAGCAGCAGCTCAGGCATTGGCGGCTTCTTCTTCCCCAGCCTGATCTCCGTCGATCCGCAGTCGGGCGCCTATGTCACCGACGGCAGCATGTCCGAGAGTTGGGAAGTCTCGGAGGATGGGCTGACCTGGACATTCCACCTGCGCGATGGCGTCACGTGGAGCGACGGCGACCCGGTGGATGCCAATGACTTCAAGTACACCTACGACGCCATCGCCAGTGACTTGGTCGAGACACCGCGCAAGAGTGTCATTGAGAAGATCGAGAGCATCGAGGTTGTCGATCCCCTGACGCTCAAGGTCGTCTTCAAGGAAGTCAAGTGCGACGGCTTTGGCGACCTGGGGCTGGGCTGGCTGCCGAGCCACCTTTACGCCGCCGACTTTAGCGACATCATGACCAGCCCGCTCAATGAAGCGCCGACGGTCAGCGCCGGGCCCTTCACCTTCCAAAGCTGGACGCGCGACGACAATGTGATCATGGTGCGCAATGAAAGTTACTGGGAAGGTGCGCCGTACATGGATGGCATGATCACCCGCGTGGTGCCCGACTCCGGCACGCGGCTGGCGCAACTGCTCAGCGGCGAGATCGACATCACTGGCCTGGAACCGGCGCAACTCACCAGCGTCGAAGGCAACCCGGACATCACCGTCTTCAGCGCCAACGACGACGGTTATGACTACATCGGCCTGAACCTGGCGAATCCCGCCAATCCACAACCGGGCAAGGATGAAAATGGCAACCTGATCGAGCAGGACCCGCATCCGATCCTGAGCGACATCAATGTGCGTAAAGCCATCGCTCACGCCCTCGACTACAAGACGATCATCGACAGCGTCTATCTCGGTCGCGGCTATCAGATCGCGTCCAACGTACTACCCGCGGTCGAGTGGGCGCACGATCCAACGATTGAACCCTACGCCTACGACCAGGAACTCGCCAAACAATTGCTGGAAGAAGCGGGCTGGGTCGACAGCAACGGCGATGGCGTGCGCGAGAAGGATGGCGCTGAGCTGAAGCTCACCCTGGTGACGAATGCTGGCAACAAGGTGCGCGAAGACCTGGGCGCGCTGGTGCAGGATCAACTGAACCAGATCGGTTTCAGCATCGACTTCCAGGCGATCGACTTTGGCACGCTGGTCGATCAACTACTCGGCCAGACCTACGACATGGTCATCATCGGCTGGACGGGGCTGGGCTCCGATCCCAACGACGACGTGTTCTGGCGGTCGGATTTCGACACGCCCGGCAGCGGCTTCAATTTCGTCAGCTATCAGAACCCGAAGATTGACGAACTGCTGGCGGCGGGCGTTTCCGTGCCTGGCTGCGACCCGGCTGCGCGCGCACCCTATTACAAGCAAATCCAACAGATCATCCACGACGATGTGCCCTACGTCTTCATTTCGGGCGGCGTCGGCGACACCGGCTACAACAACCGCTGGGCCGGCATCGATCCAGGGCCGTGGAGCTTCTATTGGAACGTTCATCAGTGGTGGAACAAGACGCTGGCGCCGTGAGCCAGACGCAATAGAGCAAACGGCTATCTGACAGCTTCCACTATCTGCAGATCACGCAGATTCCCGCAGAGACACATCTTTCTGCGGAATTTGCGTGATCTGCAGATGATTCTTGCCAGAGAACTCATGAAATCCTTTCATCCTCAGACCATCATCGAGCCGTTCCGGGTGCGGTCGGTCGAGCCAATTCGCTTCACGACGATGGCGGAGCGTGAGGCGGCGTTGCGCGCCGCTGGCTACAACCCATTTCTGCTGCACGCCAACGACGTGCTGATCGATCTGCTCACCGACAGCGGCACCGGGGCGATGTCCTCGCGGCAATGGGCAGGGATGATCGCCAGCGATGAATCCTACGCCGGGGCTACGTCATTCTATCGCTTCGAGGCGGCGGTGCGCGACATCACCGGCTTCAAGCACGTCATTCCTACGCACCAGGGGCGCGCCGCCGAGCACATCCTTTTCACCGTGTTGGGGGGGCCAGGCAAGGTCATCCCCAACAACACGCACTTCGACACGACGCGCGCCCACGTCGAGCACAGCGGCGCCGAGGCGCGCGATCTGGTGATTCCCGAAGGTCGCCAGCCGCGGCTGATCCATCCCTTCAAGGGCAACATGGATGTGGCCGCGTTGCGCCAGACGATCGAGCAGGTGGGGCCGGCGAACATCCCGTGTGTGATGTTGACTGTGACGAACAACTCCGGCGGCGGTCAGCCGGTGAGCATGGCGAACGTGCGCGCGGTCAGCGAGCTGGCGCACAGCTACGGGCTGCCGCTGATCATCGACGCCTGCCGCTTCGCTGAGAACGCGTGGTTTATCAAGATACGCGAGGAAGGTTACGCCGACAAAGCGCCGATCGACATTGCCCGTGAACTCTTTAGCTACGCTGACGGCTGCACGATGAGCGCCAAGAAGGACGGTATGGCGAACATCGGCGGCTTCCTGGCGCTCAACGACGATGCGCTGGCGACGCAGTGCCGCAACCTGGAGATTCTCACCGAGGGCTTCCCCACCTATGGCGGCATGGCCGGCTACGACCTCGAAGCCATCGCCGTTGGTCTCTACGAGGCGCTCGACGAGCATTATCTGCGCTATCGCATCCGCTCCATCGCCTACCTGGGCGAGAAGCTCACAGCGGCGGGCGTGCCGATCGTGCAGCCGACCGGCGGGCACGCCGTCTATCTCGATGCACGCGAATTGCTGCCCCACATCCCGGTCGATCAATATCCGGCGTGGTCGCTGTGCAATGCACTTTACCTGCTGGGCGGCGTGCGCGGGGTCGAGATCGGCTCGGTGATGTTCGGCCTCCAGCCCGACGGGAGCGAGAAGCCGGCGGCGATGGAACTGGTGCGGCTGGCCTTCCCGCGTCGCGTCTACACGCAAAGCCACGTCGATTATCTCTACGAGGTGATCGTTGCCGTGAAAGAACAGGCGACAACGCTGCCCGGCTACCGCATCGTCGAACAGGCGCCGGTGCTGCGCCACTTCACCATTCGCATGGAACCGGTGAGGGGATAGACCGCGGATGACGCAGATTGGGCGGATTAGCACGGATTCAAACCAGAAAGAATCCGCGCCGGTCCGCTACATCCGAGTCATCCGCGTTCCATTTTTCATCTACGCGACAAGAGAGGCAATCTATGAGTGCAGCAGTCGAAGTCGTTCACAATGAAGCACAGAGTCGCTTTGAGGTCAGCCAGGAAGGTCACCTTGCCGGGTTGGACTATCAGCGCACCGGCAACCAGATCATCTTCACGCACACAGGCGTGCCGGCGGCGCTGGAGGGGCGCGGCATTGCCAGCGCGTTGGTCAAGGCCGGGCTGAATTACGCAAGGGATAACGGGTTGGCGGTCGTGCCGCTTTGCCCGTTTGTCAAGGGGTACATCGAGCGCAAGCCGGAATACCAGGCGCTGGTCAAGCAGGACTCGTCGGGCGGCTTTGCATGAGAATGATAGAACGCAGATGACGCGGATTGGGCGGATTTGCGCGGATTTTTATCTACATAGGACTTACGCATTTAGCTCAGCAACCTTCCTGGAAGCTCTCAGCTTCCAGGAAGGTGACACACTAGAATCTGCGTAAGCCCACCGCTGAATCCGCGCTATCCGCGTTCCATTTTCCGCATTCTTTCCAGGGAGACTGGGACGATGGCATCAGAAACAGCGCCGTTGGTCGGCGTGATTATGGGCAGCAAGTCGGACTGGGAGACGATGAAAGCTGCATCCGACATGCTGGCTGAGTTCGGCGTGCCGCACGAGTGTCGCGTCGTCTCCGCCCACCGCACGCCGGAGTGGATGGTCGAGTACGCCGCACAGGCTGAAGCGCGCGGGCTGGAGGTGATCATCGCCGGTGCGGGCGGCGCAGCGCACCTGCCCGGCATGACCGCCGGGCACACGCTCCTGCCGGTGATCGGCGTGCCGATCCAGAGCCGCGCGCTCAACGGGCTGGACTCGCTGCTCTCGATCGTGCAGATGCCGGCGGGCGTGCCGGTGGCGACGATGGCGATCGGCAAAGCCGGCGCCACCAATGCTGCGCTCTACGCCATCGCCATCCTCGCCGCCACGCGGCCCGATCTGCGCGAGAAGCTACGCGAGTTTCGCCGCATCCGCGCCGAGCAGGTGCTGGGGGAGACGCTGGAATAGCAGTTGTGCTATACTCGCTTGGGCAGGTTGTTCACGCTACTGGCGGAGAATGAGCGATGTCATCAGTCTTATCCGATATGCACGTCGAATATCTGGTTCGCGAAGACGGCGAGCGCACTGGTGTGGTGTTGAACTGGCAGGACTTTCAGCGACTACGTTCACACCTGGAAAGCGATCCTGATCTGCTGGTGGGGCTAGACTCAGAGACGCTTTCCGCCATTGCAAGCGGTATGCTGTCCGTTCCACACCAGCAGCGGCTTGAAACCCTGCTGGAACGCAACCGTTCAGGGACTTTGGCGCCGGAAGAGCAAACAGAGCTTGATCATCTGCTCGACAGTATCGATCGCATGAATCTACTGAAGGCGCGTGCGCTTTACACGCTCAAGCAGATGGATTTGCAGCAGTTTGCATGAGCCGCCACATTGCTGAATCACTGCGCACGGTGGTGTGGGAACAGGACAAAGGCTGTTGCGCCTACTGTCGTTCCCCTGAGTCGCTCAGTCTCACTCCGTTTGAGATCGACCATATTACACCTCTCAGTCGAGGTGGTGAAACTGAGTTTTCCAACCTCTGTCTATGTTGCCCAAGTTGCAATCGACATAAATCCGCCCAGCAATTTGCCATCGATCGTGAAAGCGGTGAAAGCGTGGTGCTCTTTCACCCGCGCCGGGAAACCTGGGAAGCTCATTTTCGCTGGAGCAGCGATACTCTGTACATCGTCGGGTTGACGCCAACAGGGCGCGCTACGATTGATGCCTTGTGCATGAACCGACCGCGCCTGGTGGAACTGCGGAACGTGTGGGCAAAATTGGGACACAAACCGTGACGCGCTCACATGATTGCTCGCCAGGTTAACGAGTCAGGCGTCACGAGTCACGAGTGACGCCTGTCTCGTGACGGGTAGCGATATGAGCAGCCAATCTAGAAATCAGTAGTGGTTCTGGAGACCGAACATGATGCAGCCTCTTTTCCCTCCCGCCATCATCGGCGTCTTCGGCAGCGGCCAGCTTGGGCGGATGCTGGCGCTGGCGGCGCGGGTAATGGGCTACCGCATTCACACCTTTTCGCCCGAACGCGACTCCCCCACCGGTCAGATCGCCGAACGCGAGGTGTGCGCGGCGTATGACGACCTGGACGCCGTGCGTGACTTCGTGCGCCGGGTCGATGTCGTCACCTTCGAGTTCGAGAACGTGGCGGCGGCAGTGGCGCAGGTTGCCGCCGAAGAGGGCGTGCCCGTGCGACCGGGTGGCCACGTCCTGCACACGACGCAGCAGCGCCTGCGCGAGAAGGGCTTTCTCGCCCGCGCGGGCTTGCCGGTGACGCCGTTTGCCGCCGTCGCCAGCGACGCGGAACTGCACGCCGCACTCCAGCAGATCGGCGCGCCGGCGGTGCTCAAGACCGCTGCCTTTGGCTACGACGGCAAGGGGCAGGCGCGCATCGACGACCCGGCGCAGGCGGCCGCAGCGTGGGAAACGATTGGCCGGCAGGAAGCGATTTTGGAAGGCTTCGTCGACTTCGAGCGCGAGGTGTCGGTGGTGGCCGCGCGCGGGGCGGATGGCGCCTTCGCGCACTGGGGCGTGATCGAGAATACGCACCGCAACCACATCCTCGACGTGTCGGTGGCGCCGGCTGCGGTCGAGCCGCGTGTCGCTGCCGAAGCGGTGGAACTGGCGCGCGCCGTGCTGGCGCAGCTCGACGTGGTGGGCGTGCTCTGCGTGGAGATGTTCCTCGACCGGCGCGGGCGGCTGCTGATCAACGAGCTGGCGCCGCGCCCGCACAACTCGGGCCACCTGACGATCGAGGCGTCGCTCACCAGCCAGTTTGAGCAACAGGCGCGGGCGATCTGCGGGCTGCCGCTCGGCTCGACTGAACTGGTGCGCCCGGCGGCAATGGCGAATCTGCTCGGCGACCTGTGGGAAATGGGTGAGCCGAACTGGGCGGCGGCGCTGGCTGTGCCCGGCGTCAAGCTGCACCTTTACGGCAAAAAAGCCGCGCGCGCCGGGCGCAAAATGGGACATCTGACCGCATTGGCAGGTACAATAGAGGACGCACGTGCGAAGGTAGTGCAGGCTCGCGCAGCGTTGAGCGAGGCTTCTGCCAATTGACCTCACAGGAGGCTCTTGTGTTTTCAGAAGACAAGCTTCACGAGGAGTGCGGCGTTTTCGGCATCTTTGCGCCCGGGATCGAAGCCGCACGTTACACCTTTTTTGGCCTCTACGCCCTGCAACATCGCGGGCAGGAGGCGGCTGGCATCGTCACTTGCGACGGCCGCGTCGCCCATGTTCACAAAGGCATGGGGCTGGTCTCGCAGGTCTTCGACGAGGACAACCTGCGCTATTTGCTCGGTCACATCGCCATCGGCCACACGCGCTACTCCACGACTGGCGCGCCCAAGCTGCGCAACACCCAGCCCTACGTGATCGAGACGCTCGACGGCCCCCTTGCCATCGCCCACAACGGCAATCTGATCAACGCCCCGCAGCTTCGCCTGGAATTGCTCAGCCGCGGCGTCGGTTTGTCCACATCCAGCGACAGCGAAGTGATCTTGCACATGCTGGCCGGCGCGGGCGGCGACTGGGCAGCGCGCATCCGCACTGTGATGGCGCGGGCGGAGGGCGCCTATGCGTTGACGATCCTGACGCGCAACGCGGTCTACGGTGTGCGCGACCCGTGGGGATTGCGTCCGCTGGTGCTGGGGCGGCTGGCGAGCGGGGGGCACGTGCTGGCGTCGGAAAGCTGCGCCTTTGCCACCATCGGCGCCGAAATGGTGGTCGAGATTCAGCCAGGGGAAATTGTGCGCATCGATGCGTCCGGTTACGAGATCGTGCAGGGGGCGCCGCCGCAGCGTCTGGCGTTCTGCACCTTCGAGCAGATTTACTTCGCCCGCCCTGACAGCCTCTTCAACGGCAAGCTCGTGCATCAGACGCGGCAGAAGCTGGGCAAGCAGCTTGCCCGCGAAGCGCCCGCCGACGCCGACATTGTCGTGCCCGTGCCCGATTCCGGCACGCCGCACGCCATCGGCTACGCCCAGAAGAGCGGCATTCCCTACAGCGAAGGGTTGATCAAGAGTCGCTACATCGGGCGCACCTTCATCCAGCCGTCGAACGAGCTGCGCAGGGTCGGCGTGGCGATGAAGTTCAACCCGTTGCCGGAGAATCTCAAGGGCAAGCGCATCGTTTTGATCGACGATTCGATCGTGCGCGGCAACACTTCGGGGCCGCTGGTGCGGATGCTGCGCAACGCTGGCGCCAAAGAAGTGCACGTGCGCGTCGCCTGCCCGCCGATCAAGTTCCCCTGCTTCATGGGCGTGGACATGGCAAGCCAGGACGAGCTGATCGCCGCCAACAAGAGCATCGACGAGATTTGCGAACATATCGGCGCCGATTCCCTGGCTTTCCTGTCGATCAGTGGCATGATGCGCGCGCTCAAAGCGGAAAGCGGCTATTGCAACGCCTGCTTCACGGGCGAATATCCCTTCTCCACGCCGATCCCGTTGATTGAGCTGCAGGAAAAAGAGAAGTTTGCAGAGGTCTGGGGAGATTGAGCAGCCTGCCGGCTCAGGCGGCCAGGCTCAGGCACAACTCGACTGTGCGTTGTCCTGCCGGCGTGCGTACATCCACCAGCTCGAAGTGCCCGGCGGCGGGCGCAATCTCCAGCGTCGCCTGATCACCGGCCCGTGCTGCGGCTGCGACGTACTGCTCCACTAGCGTCAGCGGCACGATGTCGTCTTCCCGCCCGTGAAGGTGCACGTGCGGAACGCCGAGCGGCGTCAGTGCGGCGGGTGATGCGTCCGCATAGCGCTCGCCTTGCTGGACAGGCGGCCCGCCGATCAACGCCTCGATGGCGCCGTTGCACACATTCAGTGGGGTGGCGGCCGCCAAATCCGGGATGCCGGCGAGCGAGACGACGCCACGCACAGGCAGCGGATTTGGCGCGTAGAGTGGGCTGTGTGCAGGCAATTTCACCCGGGCAGCCAGCCACAACGCCAGATGGCCGCCTGCCGAGTGCCCGGCCGTGACGACGTGTTGCAAGTCCAGCGCGTGCTCGCTCGCCAGCGTGCGCAAGTGATCAAGCGCCGCGCCTGCGTCCAGAAACGTCTCCGGCCAGCCGCCGCCGTCACCCAGTCGACGGTATTCGATGCTCCACACCGCCACACCGTGATCAGCAATCGCCTGCGCCAGTTGTCCCAACGGCTCCAGCCCGTACTCAGCGCGCCAGCAACCGCCGTGGATCAGCACCAACACCCGATGCGGCCCCGGCGGCGCAGGCAGAAAGAGATCGCCAAACTGGCCTGGATGTGCGCCATAGACAGACCGGCGGCTGCCCGGAGCCACAGGCAGCCGCCGGTAATCTTCCACGGTCAACAGGGAGCGCTTTGAATCGCTCAATCACCAATCTCCCATCGCTGCATCGCTCGACTGCGCCCGCTACTTTGTCGTCACCCGCTGCGGCGTCGCACCCTGCGCCTGGTCGCTCTTCATGTGGCAATTCTTGTACTTCTTGCCGCTGCCGCACCAGCAGGGGTCATTGCGTCCCAGTTCCTGGCCGCTTTTGCGCATAGTTTGCGGTTTGGCGTCGCCGCCGCCATCGCCGCGGTTGGTGCGGATGTTCCTGGCGATCGGCGTGGGCGGGGGCGGCGCCGCCTGTTGCGCCTGCTGCTGCTGTAACTGCACCGAGAAGACTGCCCGCACGGTGTCGCTGCGGATAGCGTCGATCATCTCGCTGTACATCTCGAAGGCTTCGCGCTTGTAGGCGACAACCGGGTCCTGCTGCGCCAACGCTCGCAACCCGATGCCTTCGCGCAGGCGGTCGAGATCGGTCAGGTGGCGCACCCAGCGGCTGTCCACCGCCCACAACATGATCTGCTTTTCGGCGTTGCGCATGATCGCTTCGCCGATCTCAGCTTCCTTTGCGGCGTACGCCTGCTGCGCCAGTGCGACGGCGTCCGCCTCGATCTCGCTGCGTTTCTTGCCGTGCCAGCGCTCCGGCCCGATCTCGGCGGGCAGGTGGTGCGTCAGGGCGCGCAAGGCCTTGACAAGCTCGTCGAGCTGCCACTCGTCTTCATATTCACCGGCGGTGAACTCGGCTACAATGTTGCGCACCTCGGCGGCGATCATGTCCTCGATCGTGAGCCGCAGCGACGGCTCGGTGAGGATGCGACGACGCTGATCATAGATGCGGTTGCGCTGTTCATTGACTACTTCGTCGTAACGAAGCACGTGTTTGCGGATGTCGAAGTTGTAGCCCTCGACTTTGGTTTGGGCGTTCTCGATGGCTTTATTGACCAGGCCCGCCTCGATCGGCACATCATCCTCGACGCCCAGCCGCGCCATGATGCCAGAGATGCGTTCGCCGCCAAATTTGCGCATCAACTCATCTTCCAGGCTCAGGTAGAAGCGGCTGGAGCCAGGATCGCCCAAACGGCCTGAGCGCCCGCGCAGCTGATTGTCGATGCGTCGCGCTTCGTGACGTTCTGTGCCGACAACGTGCAGCCCACCCAACTTCCGCACAGTCTCTTTGTCGCGTTCGACGGTGCGCCATTGCTCGGTCAGCACCTGCGCCCAACGGTCGGGGAAAACGGTCGTCGGGTCTTGACCGTGCTTGAGCATCTCGACCGCCCGGTTCCAATCGCTCTGGCGCAGGGTGGACAGATCGACCTGTTCCTTGCGCAGTTGCTCGCGCGCCAGCCCCTCGGCGTTGCCGCCCAACAAGATATCGACGCCGCGCCCGGCCATGTTGGTGGCGATCGTCACGGCGCCGGGGCGTCCGGCCTGCGCAATGATCGTCGCCTCGCGCTCGTGATTCTTGGCATTGAGCACCTCGTGGGGAATGCCGTGACGCCTGAGCAGGCTGCTGACATATTCGCTCGTCTCGATAGCGACGGTGCCGACAAGCACAGGTTGTCCCGCCTGGTGCTTTTCTTTGATGTCGTTGAGCACAGCTTTGAACTTGGCTTCCTGTGTGCGGTAGACGAGATCGTCGAAATCCTGGCGGATGACCGGCTTATACGTTGGCACCTGTACGACTTCAAGATCGTAGATGCGCTGGAACTCCTCTTCCTCGGTTTTGGCGGTGCCGGTCATACCGGCCAGCTTGTTATACATACGGAAGAAGTTTTGGAAGGTGATCGTCGCCAGCGTCATCGACTCTTTCTGGACTTTGACGCCCTCTTTGGCTTCGATCGCCTGATGCAGACCTTCGCTGTAGCGGCGGCCTTCCATCAAGCGCCCGGTGAACTCATCGACGATGATCACTTCATTGCCGCGCACGATGTAATCCTTGTCGCGGCGATAGAGCGCAACAGCGCGCAGCGCGTTGTCGAGATAGGGCAGCATGTCGAAGTGTTCGGGGGCGTAGAGATTGTCGGTGCCGAGCACGCGTTCGACATAAGCGATGCCCTCTTCGGTCAGCGTGGCGGTCATCTCCTTTTCGTTGACGACGTAATGCTTTTCCGGCGTGAGGCGTTTGGCGAGGTCAGCGAACTGGATGTAGTAATTGGAGCTTTCGCGCGCCTCTCCCGAGATAATCAGAGGCGTGCGCGCCTCATCAATCAGGATGTTATCGACCTCGTCGACGATGGCGTAGTGCAACTCGCGCTGCACAGTGCGCTCCAGGTCTTGCGCCATGTTGTCGCGCAGATAGTCGAAGCCGTACTCATTGTTCGTGCCGTACGTGATGTCCGCCTGGTACGCCTCGCGGCGCGAGATCGGCTTGAGATATTGGAAACGGTCGTCGGCGTTGGGAAATTCCGGGTCGAACAAGAAACTGCCCAGGTCAGGATTGCCGGCGCCACTTTGAATGACGGCGGCGCGCAGTCCCAGCAAGTGATAGATCGGCCCCATCAGTTGCAGGCCAACTTTGGAGAGATAGTCGTTGGGCGTGACCAGGTGCACGCCATGACCAGTGAGCGCATTGAGATAGAGCGGCAGTGTGGCGACCAGCGTCTTGCCTTCGCCCGTCTTCATCTCGGCAATGCGCCCGCCGTGCAACACCATGCCGCCCAAGAGCTGCACATCGTAATGGCGCAGGCCAGTGGTGCGCTTGCTGGCCTCGCGCACGGCGGCGAAGGCTTCGGGCAGAATCTCCCAGAGAATTTCTTCTTCCGCCTTGCGCAACTCCTTCTTGATGCGGTCGACCTCGACGCGCGCGAATTTCTGCTCCTCGGTGCCTAACACGTCGAGATACTCTTGTTCGGCTTCAGCCAGCGCCTCGCGTATCACTGCCGTGACTTCGGCGATGCGCGCCTGAAAGCCTTGCGTCATAGCGCGCAATTCGTCGTTGCTCTTGCGTTCGAACGCCTTTTCCAGGTCGTTGATCTGCGCCACGATCGGGCGGTATTTCTTGAGCACTTTTTCGTTGGGATCGCCGGTGACGGCGTAGTATAGCTTCTTGAACATGAGACTCCTCAATCTTCCTGGTGGCGCACACCTCCAGGGTCTCTCCGAAAACAGCTTTGTTACAGCTCAGGCTCTAAACAAGCCAAAGCAAACACCTATTGTAGCATGAGTGTGGGGAAGTCAATGTAAGTTGAGTTGGTCTTGGCGGCGGCCATGTGGCTGATAGCGCAGAAAGTGATTGAGCGATTGGGAGACTGGAGAGCGCGCTGTGCTGCACGTTGTCACGTCAGCGCCCACGCCTTGTTGGCGCAACGAACAATGAAAGTAGCGGGCAGGCGTCGCCCCTCGCAATTCGCCCCTCGCCCCTACATTCATGTCAGCCGTCAATCAGCCGCTCGCCCAATCTCCCAATCTCTACTTTCTCCCCTCCAGCGCCTCGATCGCCTGCACCGCCGCGTTGCGTGCGGCGAGAATCTCCGCTTCGGAGCCGGACATCCACATGCGCCCAAAGCGCCCCACCGAGGAGACGTGCAGCAGCTTGATCGACGCGCCCTTCTCCGCCTCATTGCAGGCGTAGTTGATGTACGCCGCCGGCGCGCATTCGAGCACGAGCATCGTTTCGCCAGGCACCAACATACTGCCGCGACGGAAGCGGTTGAGCAGCTGCGCCTGGTAGGGATCGACGTTGGTGATCACCTGCACCGAGGCGATCTCCGGCTTGAGGCGATCTTCTGGCTTCAGCCCCAGGCGTTCGAGCACAATGCGCCCCGCTTCCAGCACCTCCGCCTGCGAACGCGAGTGCACCTCGAACATGCCAAACTCGCGCTCGACGATTTGGGCGCCAGGCCGCGCTTCGGTGCTCTTCACGGCGATGTCCACCAGTTGGAAAACCTCGTTGCCCGGCGCCACCTCGATATAGAGCGACGCCATGCCCTCGGTCGGCAGGTCGCCCTGCGTGATTGTGCCGACGAAGGCCGCATACTGCGGCTGCATGCGGTCGAGATAGGAGTAGCAGCGAAGTTGAAATTTGCTTTCGGCCATGTAACGCCTCTCATCGCTTCCGATAGATTTCTCGTCGATGCCCAACTGCGTTGATGACAAGCGTCTGTTCATCGTGAAGAATCAGGTAGATTACTCGATAATCGCCGACCCGCAGTTTGTGGAATCCGGTCAGTTCGCCGCTCAGCGTCTCCAACCGTGCATTCTCGATGTTTTCCGCCAGCCAGCGCACACGTTCGATGATGCGTCGCGCAACAGGCTTGTCTAGCTGCGCCAGATCGCGAATTGCGTCGTCCAGAAACCGGACTTGATACATCATGCCGGGTCCAGCCCAAGCTGTGCTAAAACGTCGTCAAGCAATAGCCCGCGTTCCCCAGCGGCGACGGTGCGTTGCTGCCGCAGAAGACGGTCGCGCAGCGCGTCCTGCACTTGCATCCCTTCATCAGGATCGGAGAATAGTTGCAGCAGCTTCTCCTCGACGATGGCGCCAATCAGTTCCTGTAGCTCCTCTTTGGTCATTTCGGCAACCGTGGTGGACATACCCCCTCCTTACGCACGCATTGTTTCACTGTCTGGCATCGCCCGCCAAATCTCCAATCTCCTAATCTCTCAATCTCGCCAAAGTACTTCCGTGCTCCAACGCAATCCCCAGCGGCGTCACAAAGAGCGGGTTCGACGGCAGATGCGTCGGGACGCCGGTCACTTCCTGGATCACCCGATCCATGCCGGGAAAGGCGCACGCGCCGCCGACCAGATGCAGCGCCTCGACGTTCCAGCCGGCAATGTGGCGCTCCACAATCGTCGCCACCTTTTCCATGACTGGGCGCACCACGGGAAAGAGTCGTTTTTGCTGGTCAGGTTGCTGTTTCAGCGTTTCGGCTTGCTCAAACGAAACACCCTGCGCGCCAGCGACAACCAGCGTAAAATGTGTGCCGCCGGTCGGCTCGTCGGCGGTGTAGACGACCTCGCCCTCTTTGACTACGGCAATGCCCGTCGTGCCGCCGCCGACATCGACGATGGCGCCGTTGCGAACTTGCAGCACATGATTGGCTGCACTCGGCTCGTCGATCAGCCCTGTGCATTCCAGCCCAGCGGCGTAGAGTACATTGGCGGTGGCGCGCACCTCGGCCTGGGGCACACCCGGCGGATATGCCGACGCCGCTGAAGTGAGCGTCACGCCCAGCTTTGCTTCGACGCGTTGCTTGAGTGTACGCAGCAACTCCACCGCGCCGACAAAATCGACCACCAGCCCATCGCGCACGATCTGGGCGAAACGATATTCTCCGGCGATCGGCGCGCCGCGCTCGTCGAGCACGATCAGCACCGTGTAGGCAGTGCCCAGGTCGACGCCGACCTGCAACGCGCCGCGATACTCGCCGGTCGGCGTCACCAGGCGCGGGTCAGGCTGCCAGCCGTTGATGCGCCCGGCCATGACGCCGTCGGTGCGGGCAAGGAGATCGCTCAGGTTTGGATTCATCGCCGCGCCTCCGTGCGTGCGCCGGGCAGGTCGAGCGTCCAGCCGAGCTTGCCTGCCTTGAACATCAATTCGAGCACATAGACCGCGGACGAAAGCCGGTTGAGCGCATGCGCCAGGTCCGCCGGTGTGAATGACTCCAACGCCACCACTTCGACCTCGCGCGCCTGCGTGCGCACCACGTTGAGCCAGTGCAACATCTCGTGGTCGTCCGCCCCGGGGACGATGTGATCGATGCCCAGGTGACGATCGGGCCAGTGAGAAATGGCGTGAAGCTGCGTCTCGTCCATGCCCGCCATGACCAGCGGCGCCACCGGGCGGGCGTTATACTCGGCGCTCATGATCTCGCGACAATAGGCAGCCAGTGTGTCGAGATGGCGCGCCAGCGCGTCCAGGCGATAGCGTCGCGCCACGGCTGCCGCCAGCATCACAAACGCATGGAGGCTGTCGACGCGACCGCGCAACTTCAGGCGCGGCGCCGTCTTGGGAGCAAAGGTGGCGGCGTCGAGCTGCGTCATGTGGTCGGGCTTGCGTCGCACCGGCTGGCCGCACTCCGCGCAGACAGGCAGGTCGCCGCTGAGCACGACCGGGAAGACGCCTGGCCTGTCCCAATCGGCGCGCGCATCGGTTGCCGCTGGCGAATCGACAATCGTCGGCGTCAACCCGTGGCTCTTGAGAAAATCCTGCGCGGAAGCCGAAAAACGCACACCGGCGGGAAAGCTGGGCAGCGTTCCCTGACCGTTGCGCCACAGTTCGCGCAGTTCCGCTTCGGTGATTACATCCATCGCAATTGACAACCTCGATGATAGAACGCGGATGACGCGGATTGGGCGGATTTTCGCGGATCAGCGTCAGCTCGGATTTCATCCGCGTGAATCAGCCCAATCCGCGTCATCCGCGTTCCATTCCGCCTTTCCACTCACAGTTCGCTCCAGTTTGCCGGATAAGCCACGTAGACGAAGCGAGCGTAGCTGGGCGTGCCGAAGGTGATCGCCGATCCCTTGGGGATGAAGATCACGTCGCCCGGCCCGCCGCGCACCTGCTCACCCTCCCGCGTGATGACCAGCTCGCCTTCGAGCACGATGTCGATCTCGTCGTAGGTCAGCGTCCACGGGAAGCGGCCGCCCCCGGGCGTCTGTGCGTCGAGCGCCATGTAGCCGGCGGCCAGCGGCGACCCGTCTTCCGTCGTGATCACATCGCGCAGCCGCACCTCCGCCGTCTTCGGGATGTCCACGCCGAACGCATCGAGCAGCACCTCGGCGCGGCGCACAGCACGCAACGGCGGCAGCTTGTGCAGCCCGCCCGGCGCTCCAGTCCCCGCGACCGGCTCGCGCACGATCTGCACGCCCAATTCTCGCGCCACATCGGACGCTTCAGGCGTGATCAGGTCGTCGGGACCCATAACGAGCACCGACGCCTTGCGCTCGCGCACCATCTTGCGGATGTCCGCCGCCGTGAACAGTTGACGCGTCATCTTGCTACGCCGGCCTTCACTGTTTGAAAAGTCACCACTTCGACGCAGAGGCGCAAAGATGCAGAGAAACGCAGAGAATACAGTTGATCAAACCTTTTGCTTTTTCTCTGCGCACCTTGGCGCCTCCGCGTCTTTGCGTCAAAAAACACCCGCGTCAAACAGCTTTGGCTACGCTTTTCCCCCGAAGCTGCCCTTGCTGTTCTTGGGCAGAATCATCTCCACATCCTGGTGCGGGCGTGGGATGACGTGGACGGAGACGAGTTCGCCGACGCGCTTGGCTGCTGCGGCGCCAGCGTCGGTGGCGGCTTTCACTGCGCCCACGTCCCCGCGCACCATCACGGTCACGAAGCCGCCGCCGATGTACTCGCTGCCGATCAGCGTAACATTAGCGGCTTTGACCATGGCGTCCGCCGCCTCGATAGCGCCGACGAGACCTTTGGTTTCCACCATTCCCAGAGCAATCATGGCGATGTCAACGGGCATACTGTTCCTTCCTTTGCAATGAACCTGTGTTATAAGACTTGTTCAACGAGCTTTCCCGACACATAACGATGCACAATGTCAGCAATCAATGTTTGATATGACACCCCTGCCGCAGCCGCTTCTTCGCGAATGGCTTTGACATCTTCGCATAGGTCTTCACTGGCAATCCATGCCTCGGTAGGGCTGCGTCATCACAGTCAGGTACCCCTAATACCCCGCCGCCTTCAACTCCGCCAGCACGCGGCGCACAATCTCGTCGATCTGGCTGGCGCCCGGGTTGGCGATCACCGTGTTGGCGACCGCGCCGTAACCGTTCGCCGGAATCGGCCCACTGCTGCGCAACTGCGCCGGGTCGTCGGTCGAACCGGGAACGAGCGCGGCGGCGGGCGGCGGCGTAGTCTCGTAAGCCAGGCGCTTGACGTTGAACAGGTGCTGCACGCCGATGTTGTCGCCGGTGATGGCGCCGCCAATGCCGCCAGAACCGAGCGTCATCGAGGGCGTGACGCCGGTGGTCATGCCGACCGCACCCAGCGTGCCCATCGTGTTGACCAGGATGCGGAAGACCGGCTTTTCCAGCCCAAAGCGCATGATCACGTTGTCGTCCTGGGCGTGGATGACCAGCGAGTGACCGCGTCCGCCGTAGTTGATCAGCTCGATGCAGCGTTCGCAGCCCGCCTCCCAGCCGTCCGCCTCGTACCAGCCGAGCACGGTAGTGAGCTTTTCAGCGGAGAGAGGCTCTTCGCGACCGACTTTGCTCAGGCGCGCCACCAGAATGCGCGCTGTCGCCGGTGCGCGGATGCCCGCCATCTGCGCCAACTGCTGCGGGCTTTTGCCGACAGTCTTGGGGTTGATCAGCGGACCGGGCGTGAAGAGCAGTTTGCCCAACGCCGCGGCTTCCTCCGGCGTCACAAAATGGGCGCCTTCCGCCTTCATCAACTCCTCAAGTTGCGCTGCGATCGGCTTGTCGGCGACGACGGCTTGCTCGGTGGCGCAGATGACCGAATGGTCGAATGCCTTGCTCGCCACAATATACTTTGCTGCCTTGCGCAGGTCGGCGGAGCGATCCACGTAGACGGGCACGTTGCCGGGACCGACGCCGTAGGCCGGCTTGCCCACCGAGTGCGCCGCACGCACCATCTCGCTGCCGCCCGTCGCCAGGATCAGCGCAACGTACTTGTGGCGCATCAACTCCTGCGTGCCAGGCAGCGACACCTCCGTCATGCAGGCGACCAGTCCCGGCGGCATACCAGCGCGTTCGCCCGCCTCCGCCAGGATGCGCGCGGTTTCGGCGCTGCAGCGGGCCGCCGATGGGTGAGGCGCCACGACGATGCCATTGCGCGCTTTGACGGCAATCAGCACCTTGAACATGGTGGTGGAGGTGGGATTGGTGCTCGGCGTCAACGCAGCGACTACACCCATCGGCCAGGCGATGTCATAGAGCTTGCGCTGTGGGTCATGACGGATCACGCCGACCGTCGGCGTGGCGCGAATCGCATCCCACAGCACTTTAGAGGCGAGCATGTTCTTGAGCGTCTTGTGTTCAGGCACACCGTAACCGGTCTCTTCGACGGCCATGCGTCCCAATCGCTCCGCCGCCGCTGACGCAGCATCGACCATCGCCGCGCAGATGCGGTCCACCTCGGCTTGCGAGGCGTGAAGAAACTGACGTTGCGCCTCGCGTGCGGCGACGGCCAGATCACGAGCTTGTTGGATGGAGAGCAGGTCTTTGTCCATAACTAAAACTTGATCGGATCACTCGCTACATCGAGCACGGCTTCCTGAAAGGCCATCACCGCCGCCTTGCACGCTGGCTGATCGCCGGTGAGCATGACGCCCATGTAGTTGGTCTCCGAGGGCGGCATTGTCAACGCGGCGATGCGCACGGCGGCGGCTTTGAGCGCAGCATCGAGCGCGACCAGCCCCTCCATCGGCGGCGCCACCAGGTAGGCGATGGGCGAACCGAGCGGGATGTCGCATACTTTCGACAGGTACGAGCCGGTGCGTGAGATCAGGTGTGGGAAGAAGGCGATCGAGCCGTCGGCATTGGCGGAATACCAGATCGCCTCATTCTTCATGTACTCCAGCGCGGCGTGCAGCCCGGCGCGCACCTCCGCCGGGTTGGGGCCTGCCAGGATCGCCATGATCTCGCCCGACAGCAGACCCGATGAGTGTCTGGCGCCGGCATAGAACGAGCGCGCATAAGCGACTTCGACATCCGCCATCTTGGTCGCCTCGTCGATGGCGACATAAGTGGCGTCGTCGTTGTCCGCCGTGATCAGCCCGATCGAGCGCTGTTCTGGGCGTAGCCCCAGCTTCTCGGCGAAGTCGCGATCCACATTTGGGATCAGGCGCACGGCTAACGGTGTGGCGTAGATTGGGTCCAGGATTGCCATCGTTTTTTCTTCATCCTCATCTTCGGCTGATGATCGCTGTGCGTCGATCAAACTCTTCCCAAGCCGCTAGAAACCCGTCTTTCGAGAGCACCTGCGGTGCGCTCTGACTGGATGGGTCGAGCAACTCAATCCGGTCGTCATCAATCGCATCCACCACAACGGCATGAAAGCCAGTGAAATCAGCCCAGGGCAGAAATTGTGCATCGACAAATACGATCGGATGCAAGTTGCTCATGACTGCACGAATCAGGTCTTGCCACTGCGTGACACCGTACTCAACTCGATAACCAAGTTGGGCAAGTTTGCGAACATTCGATGCAGGCGTGCCAAATTCGTAACTTGCCAGCACTTTAGCCAACTCATGCTCTGAACGTAAATCTCCCAAATGCGCAAGCACCATACGCACACACGCAGGCAAACAAGTCCCTGGTTTAGTTTGCTGATAATGAGGCGCCCGTGTAGAGCCACCGCGCATGGTTGATCAGTCTTTCTTGATCATCAGCGGAAAGGGTAATGTCGCCAGACTGGGCATTCACGGCCACGGCGCCAACAATGCCCAGGGCGCCAAGACGAGGCAGAGAGAGTACAATGGGCACTCGCCAAAAGAGCTGTTCGTCAACAACCTGCAACTCTGGCGCCCCTGCACCTAATCCCGTGCCAAGTTCAGGGATGATTTCTCTGTTCACGCGATGGCGCGCGTCTTCGGCAGTCAACGCAACGGTTGTCCGTACATGCACCTCAACAGACAGCCCATGCACCTCTCGCTTCGGTTCGGTGTGTATTACGATTTTGCTCATCAATTCACCTATTACCAAACCATGATGCGCCTGTCATGACCGCTCGCTGTTCGGGGGATTCAATGTATAGCGGTCGCAGGCAAATCGACTCGCTCCTCGATCCACTCACGCACCAGCGCGCTCATGCTTACACCGCGCTGATTGGCGATTTGCAGAATCGGTGAATTTACTCCTCAGCCAATCTCAAAATTCGTCTTCGGATGTCATCCGACATCCACATCCCAGAAATCGCAAGTCGATCAACCGATGGCTCAATCAAAGGTATAAGTCCAGCGGCTTTGGCTTCGAGTAACACCTTGAGGGTTCCCCATACTTCAAGACCGGCTGCTTGGGCAGTTCGCCGCGCTGCCAAATCATCCAACAACACAGTTTTCTCTCGATATTCTAATGCTAAAGCCATGGCTGCCAGTTCGCCGGGACCAAAGTCGAGTGCCAACCATTCTGATGGAATAAACGTTGGATTCACCACACGCAGCCACTGATAGCGCCCAGGCGTCGGAACATCATACCCGCGATGAACGCCTTCCATGAGTTCTTCGATCACAGCCTGTGGCACCCAAACCTCAGCAAATAGATGACGTAACCACTCCAGCCCGCCAATTCGATACAGATATACGAGCGGCGAAGTGTTGCTAATCGCGTCAGCCATGCGCCTGTTCCAAATCGCTCAGTTCAGCCGCCAGCGGAAACACCTTGTATCGCGGCAAAGAAAGCAAGAATTCGACGCGTGACATCCCTGCCAACTCAGCCGCCCGCCCTGATGAGAGCCTGCCCATCTCAAACAACTTGGCAGCCGACAAGACGCGCATCTCTTTCGCAAAGGCGATTTCGTCCGTCTTCTCAGCCAGAAGCACCTTTTCAGGAATCTCAAGAATGACCTGGCGGTCAGGCATGGCTCTTACTCTCCAATGAATTTGCTTTCACGTCGCCAACTTCAATTTTACCCCCGACGCCTGATGTTTGCGCATCTTCTGCGCCAGCTGCACGACGAAGGCGCCAGCCTCAAGCGGATTGGTGCCGCCGCCCTCGAAGATATTGCAGATGACGTCACGGTCGGCGTCAGTGTCGCCCGCTTTGGGGCGATAGGCCATGTAGGCGCTCATGCTGTCGGCGCGCCCCAACCCTGGCCGTTCGCCGATGAGCAGGATCAGCACTTCCGGTTGCAGCAGCTCGCCGATGTCGTTCATGACGCCGACGCGACAGTGTTTGATGAAGAACGGTGTGCCCAGGCTCAAGCCAGCGGCCTGGGCGCCTTGCTTGATCACAGGCAGAATCTGGCGCAGGTTGGCTTCAATCGCCGCTGCGCTCAGCCCGTCGCCAACGACTACTTGCAGCGCCGGGTTCTTGATGCAGCGTTCGCGGATGGTTCGTTTCGCCTCATCGGAAAGCTGGCGCCCCAGGTCGGGACGCAGCAGATACTCCTGTTTGCCGCCGGTGATGCGCGTTTCCACGCTGAACAGCCCCAGCTCGCTCAACAACTTCGGATCGACGTCGCGATAGAGTGCGTCCTGGGTGATGGCATGATCACCCTGGAAGAGCAGCAAGGAGGCCGTGTTGTAGCGCGGCCCGGCGCGACCCACGCCGATGCGCGCCGTCGTGGCTGCGATCAGCGCGCGCAAGCCTTCGGGGTCGGCTGGCGACGGCACGCGCGCAGCGTAGCGCCGCTCCGCCACAGTCGGGTCAGGCAGATCGATGGTCAAAGCCGGCGTGTGAACCGATGCGGCGCTGGATGGCGCCACCGGCTGGCTGGCGATGGGCGCCGCTGTAGCAGGCGCGTGCGCTGGCGCTGCGATCGCGCCTGCAGCCAACAATTCCTTCACCACGGCTTCAACAATGGCGGCTAACTTTGCGTCGTCCATAGCTCTTCTCACCAGGATCAATCAACGCCAGCAAGGGTCGAATCGTGTCTGCGTGTCACTGCCGCAAGAAAAATGACGGATCGCCTGCTTTTGCAGTCAGCACGCCATCTTTCATCAGTCCCAGCTCTTCCATCCAGCACTCGAACTCTGGCGCCGGGCGCAGCTTGAAGAGCTGGCGCAGCGTCGGCGCGTCGTGATAGCTCGTGCACTGGTAAGAGAGCATCGCGTCGTCGCCCATCGGCACGCCCATGAAATAGTTGCAGCCTGCCGCGGTCAACATCACCGCCAGATTCTCGATGGCGTTCTGGTCGGCGCGGGCGTGGTTGGTGTAGCAGGCGTCCACGCCCATCGGGATGCCGGTCAGCTTGCCCATGAAGTGATCTTCCAGCCCGGCGCGTTGAATCTGCCGGGCGTCATAGAGATACTCGGGCCCGATGAAGCCGACGACTGTGTTGACCTGGAAGGGGTGGTAGCGCTTCGCCAGCCCGTAGCAGCGCGCCTCCATCGTGAGCTGATCCCAGCCATGATGCGCCTCCGCCGACAGCTCGGAGCCTTGCCCGGTCTCAAAGTACATGTAGTTGGGCCCGGTCGGGAAGCAGTGCTTGCGCGCCAGCGCGTAGGCTTCATCCAACAGGCCGACCGAAATGCCGAAGGAGTCGTTGCCTTTCTGTGACCCTGCGATCGACTGAAAGACCAGACCGACCGGCGAGCCGGATTCCATGCACTTCATCTGGGTGGTGACGTGCGCCAGGATGCAATTCTGCGTCGGGATGCGCCACGTCTGGATCACGTCATAGGTCATGTCCAGCAGCCGCGCCACCGAGCTGTAGGAGTCGTCCACCGGGTTGATGCCGATCACAGAGTCACCGGAGCCATAGGCGAGCCCCTCGTAGATTTCAGCGCGGATGCCTTCGGGCGAGTCGGTCGGATGGTTGGGCTGGTTGCGGCTGGACAGGCGACCCGGCAGCCCGATCGTGTTGTTGCAGTGCGCCGAGACGCGAATCTTGCTGGCGCCGTAGATCAGGTCGAGGTTGGACATCAGCTTGGTGACGGCGCTGATCATCTCGGCGGTGAGGCCGTTGGCGATGCGGCGGATCATTTCGCCGGTCGTCGTGTCAGCCAGAATCCACTCGCGCAATTGGCCGACTGTCCAGTGCTTGATCTCGTTGTAGATCGTCTCATTGACCGCATCCTGGATCACGCGCGTCACTTCGTCCTGGTCGTAGGGGACGGCGGGCGTCTCGCGCAGCACCCACAGCGGCACTTCCGCCAGCACGAAGCGCGCTGCAACGCGTTCGGCGGCGGTCTCGGCGGCCACGCCTGCCAGCCGGTCGCCCGATTTCTCCTCGTTGGCTTTGCCCATCAAGACGCGGATGTCGGGAAATTCGTAGCTTTTGCCGTGCAGTTTGGTGCGCAGAAGCATGATCGTCCCTCACAAAGGTTGGAATAGAACGCGGATGACGCAGATTGGCCGGGTCTGAGCGGATTGAATCAGTGAAAATCCGCTCAATCCGCGTCGTCCGCGTTCTATTTCTTTCTTGCTGTCGAATAGCCTGCCTATCGGTAGAAGACCAGTGTTTTTATGCTCAGCGGCACCACGCGTCCGTCGAGCATGGGCAGACCGACGTCAATGTAATCCCCCTCGGACAGCCCGACCTGGTCGATCACCAACAGCGGGCGGTGCGGCGCCGTCGCTTTGACCGTCTGCCCCAGCGCCTGGGCGTAGTCGCGTTCGATGATCACGACGAGCGGACGGTTGGGCGGCATGGTGGCGGCAAAGTCGTTGAGCGCCGCTGCCAGTTCAACCAGTGCATTATAGTCCAGCGTGCGCCCGCTCTCCAATGCGATTGCAAAAGCGTCGCTGCGGCGGTCGATGTCCCAACGCGTCACGGCGGCGTCGATGGCGGCGGCGATGGCGCTGCGCTCCAGGTGCGCTGGCATCTCCGGGCGCACGACCGGCGCATTGCGCAGCGGTAAAATCTCGCGCTCGGCCCAGATGGTGGAGCCGGAGAGCGTCACCGTCTGCGTGCCTGCGCCCAGTACGGTCGCCCGCACCGTTTCTGCGGGCGGCGCCACGCGGTAGTTCGCCAGGGCCGGGTGGCGGCGGATGGCATCCGCCAGCAGGGGCCCCACGTCGCCGTGGATCGCCACCTGCGCCACTGTCGCGACCGGCGCAGGAGCATAATAGTAATGGCCGACGCCTCCCGAAAACATCAGCACGGCGCCGCGGCCTGAAACTGGCATTGGCGGCGTCAGGTAGAGCTGCTGCGCCAACGGCGACGCCGTCCCCTCGATCAGCTCGACGGTCAGATCGGCCATGCGCGCCGTGAAGCGCTGCAAGGCGTCCATCGTTGCGATCTCGCCTGTTTCAAGGCGCAAGCCGCAATCCGCCAGAATCCGGCGCGCCGGTTCGGCGATGGCGCGCACGCGTCCCGTCTCGCCATCGATCTCCAGGATGCGCCCGCCGTAATTCATCGCTGCGGTCGCCACCAACGCGCCGCTGCGAAAGATGGCGCTGTTGGCGCTGCCGCCGCCGATGTCAACGTTGGTGACTGTGGTGAAGTGCACCTGCGAATAGTGCGCGGCGCCTGCCCCGCGGCCGGAAATCATGCTTTCGACATGCGGCCCAGCCACACTGACGACAAACTCACCCGCCAATCCTGACAGTGCAGCGAGAATTTCATCGGCGTTCTTCTTCTTTGCTGTCTCGCCGGTGATGATGACCGCGCCCGTCTCGACCTGTTTGGGGTCCACGTGGGCGGCGGCGTATTCATGTTGCACCCACGCCTGCAATCGCGCCGCGTCCACCGTGTCGCGGTCAAGCAGCGGCGTGAAGACGATTGGGCTTTGGTAGACTACTTCACGCGTGGTGATTGCCACACGCGGAATCTGCCCCGGCCGCGCCACATCCGCCAGCGTCAACCGCGAGAAGACGAGCTGTGTTGTCGTCGTTCCGACATCGATGCCAACGGAAAGGATTGCGCGCGGGTCGGTCATAGATAGAGTGATTAGGAGATTGGAGACTCGAGATTAGAGACTGGAGACTGAGATCGTTGCATGACGAAATCGCTCAATCTCTCGATTTTCAATCTCCAATCTCCAAATCTCCAATCTCTGCTCTCCAATTCAGCTCTTCCGGTAGGTCACCGAGCCGCCCACTTCGAGCGAGTCGATCACGCCGACGATCACCAGGTCGACGGGCGCGTGCTGCGTTTGCGCGGTCTGGCGGGCGGATGAGCCGTCGGTGACGATCACCAGGTCGCCAGCGCCGGCGCTGACCGTGTCCACAGCCACCAGCGGTGGGCCGGCGGGCGCGCCGGTCTCGTCGGCGGCGCGCACCAACAGTAGCTTGCGCCCATGCAGCATCTCATCCTTGATCGTTGCGACAGCGGAACCGATGACCAGAGCAATTTGCATAACACCTCGGAATTTTGTGTTGCGTGTTACGTGCTGCGTGATGAGACGAAACACGCACCACGCAGCACCCTACGCCCTCAATCCGCACCGTGCGCCAGCTTTGCCAATTCTGCCTCGATGCGGCGCAGTTCGGCTTCGTCAGCGGGCGACGGACCCGTGAAGCGCTTGCCGGCGTCCAGCTTCCAGTAGACAAACATAAAGATAGCCAGAATGATAATCGACCACCCGGCCAGCTCGTTGGGCGGGATCGAGAACAGGATCGTGATAAAGATAATCCAGAGCAAGGCGATTACGTTGATGATGGGCCCGAATCCCCGCAGGCTCCACGGTGCGGTCTTGGGCGTCGTGTATTCACCCTTCTTGCCCAGCTTATTGCGCAGATTCAGGTAGATCGGAATCCCATACGCAAGATAGAGCGCCGTGGTGCTGACCGCCACAATCACTGAGTATACCACCGAATAGACTGTCAGCAGCACAGCCAGCGTGCAGGTGATGATGATCGCCCAGACCGGTGTGCGCAGTTGTGGGTGAATCTGCTTGATCAGGCTGCTGCCGGGCATGCCGTTGTCGCGGGCGAAGGCGTACCACATGCGACTCATGCTGGTGATCGACGAGAGGCCGCACAGCCACATCGCCACGCCGATGATCACAGCGATGATGTCGCTAAAGATGCGCACGTCGAAGTTCTGGTAAACCACGTAGAGCACGGCCGGCGAGTTCTCGCCTGCCACCACGTCGGCGATGCCAGCCAGACCGTTGGGGATGTGCAGCGTCAACGTCACCAGCATGATGTAGCCCACGATCGAGGAGACGGCAACGGAGAGGAAGACGCCCCACGCGCTGTTGAGCCGCGCCATCACCGTTTCTTCGGCGACGTGGGCGGAAGCGTCGTAGCCGGTGTAGGTCCATTGCGCCTGCAAGAGGCCAAGCGTAAATGCCAGCACCAGCCCGCCGGTTGCGTACAGCCCGGCCATGCCCGGTATCTTCATCATGAGCGAGTCGAAGGTGAAGGGACCAGCGGCAAAGGAGTAGGCAATGTCGTTGGGGTTCACCGTCACCTGACTCTGAAAGAGAAAGCCGAACTCATTTTTGAACTTGCCAAAGAGCATCAGAAGCAGCACCATAACCGCCACGCCGCCGATGTGCCACCAGACGCTGAAGTCGCTGAGCCTGGCAGTCAACCGGATGCCGAAAATGTTAATCAGCATCTGCGGAATCATGATGATGATCATCACAACGACAACCGTCGTCGTATCAGTTGTGTCAAAGGTTGTGCCGATGATGCGGTTGAAGGCGCCAGCGATGTAGACTGCCGCCGCAAAGTCGATGCCGGCGGTGATCATGATCTGTCCGAGCATGTTGAACCACGCCGTCACCCACGCCCAGCGATGGCCGCCCAGCCGGTGCGCCCAGAAGTAGAGCCCGCCTGCCGTGGGGTACGCCGACGCCAACTCCGCCATCGAGGCGGCAATGCAGAGCACAAAGAAGCTCACCAGGGGCCAGCCGTAGGTGTTGATGATGGGGCCGGCAAAGCCAAGACCGTAGCCGTACAGGAGAATTGCGCCGGTGAGGATCGAGATGATGGAAAATGAGATTGCAAAGTTGGAGAAGCCGCCCATTTCGCGGAAAAGCTGTTGGGCGTAGCCGAGCTTGTGCAGGTCCTGCATGTCCTGCTTGATGATATCCTCACGCGTTTTGGGTTTGTTGTTCGCCATGTCCGTCTTCCTTCCTCAAGTGTATGTCTCAACAAACAATAGATAGATCGAAAATACCGCCGGATAAGCGGTAATCGGCGACGCATGAACGCGCAAGTAGCCCGGGGCAGGCTGACTCAAAGTGTAAGATTGTGATCAGGGAAACAAAGTGTACAGATAGTGTGAGCGTTTGGGGGCTTTTTGTCAAGTTGAGATAAATGCATCCATTGATTCGCGCTACTTTGGTCGATTGCGCGTCTGATGCTATGATAGTCCAGTTACTAGACTGGCGTTTGTCATGCATTCGGCATGACGCTCCAGCACGGAAATTGATTTTAGCGGCGGCAGATACGAGGAAAGTATGGCATTTACGGTTACGACTGAAGCGCGTGAAAATCGCCAGCTGGCGGTGACAATTGAAGTTTCCAAAGATCAAGTTGACAAAGAGTTGCGCAAAGCGGCAGCCAAGGTTGCCAGCCAATATCGCATTCCTGGCTTTCGCAAAGGCAAGGCGCCCTACCATATCGTGGTGCAGCAATTTGGCCTGAGCAATCTCTATTCCGAGTTTGTCGATGAATTGGGACAGACGTTGTTCCGCGAGGCAATCGCACAGGAAAAGATCGAGCCGTACGCGCAATCATTGCTGGAGGACATCCAGTTGGAGCCGCTGACCTATAGGCTGCTCGTGCCGCTGGAGCCAGAAGTCAAGCTGGGCGACTATCGCGCCTTGCGCGTTGAGGAGGATTCCGTCGAAATTGACGAAGCCGAAGTCGAACGCCGTTTGGCCCACTACCAGGACGAATACGCCAGCTGGCGCGAAGTTGACCGCCCCAGTCAATTTGGCGATCTCCTTTCCGCCAATGTGCGCAGTGTGATCGTCGAAGGTGACGAAGAGACTGTCGTGCTGGACGAGGAAGATTGGGACATCACGCTGGACGAAGAAAACCCAATGGAACCGGCCGGTTTCGACCGCCAACTATTGGGGATGCGCGCTGGCGAGGAGAAGACCTTCACGCTTGGGTGGCCGGCTGACAGTCAGAGCATCTACGCTGGCAAAGAGGCGCAGTTCTACGTCAAGATCAACAGTGTGCAGGGCTACGAAAAGCCGCCGCTGGACGATTCCCTGGCGCAGCTCGTTGGTCCCGACTTTAACACGATCGACGATTTGCGGGAGTCGATCCGTGAGAGTTTGCGGGCGGACAGCGAGAATAACGCCCGCAATCGCTATGTGGGCAAGGTGCTGGACGCGCTGGTGGAGATCAGTGAGCTGGACTACCCGCCCGCCGTGATCGAAGACCAGATCGACGCCATGATGCAGGATTTGGATCGGCGCCTGCGCCAGGTTGGATTGGATGGGTTGCCTGCGTTTCTGCGCCAGATCCACCAGACCGAGGAGCAATACCGCGAGCAACTGCGCCCTGAGGCCACTAAGATCGCAGAGCGCAACCTGGTCCTGTCGGAAGTCATCAAGCAGGAAGGCATCGAGGCCAGCGACGATGACATCGAGGAGCGCATCAAACAGATCGTTGGCGTCGATGAAAATGGCGAAATCAGCGAATCTGCGGTGGAACTGGCCGATGTGCTGCGCTCCTCAGGCGGTCGCGCCATGATCGTCAGCCAGGTGCTCACGGAAAAGGCGATCAGCTTTCTGCAGGCGCTAGCGCGCGGCGAGGAGCCGCCCGTCTTCACCCGGCAGCCTGCAGAAACGACGCCAGCGGGCGAAGCGGAAGCGTCTCCCGCCGCCGATGCAGCGGGCGAAGCGGAAGCGCCTCCCGCCGCCGATGCAGAGTGATCCGGCGCAACACTAACGTAACGCAAATACACAACTGGAGACCGCTTACATTGACGCCAGTCAAATGCGCGTATCGTGAAATCAGCTTACTGGTCTCCAGATTGGCTGCTCATGTCGCTACCCGTCACGAGTCACGAGTCATGCGTCACCAGTCACTCGTGACTCGTGACGCATGAGTTGTCAACCTGGTGAGTAGTAATTCACGTTCGTACGAGAAAATGACTGGCTGCACAAGCGGGGGACGGGCCGCAATCCGCAGTCACTATGATGAGGCAGGAGATATAGCTATGATCAATCCAATGAGTGTCATCCCGATGGTGATCGACAGCTCCAGTCGCGGCGAGCGCGCCTATGACATTTACAGCTTGCTGCTCAAGGAGCGCATCGTCTTTCTGGGCACGCCGATTAACGATCAGGTGGCGAACCTGATCGTGGCGCAGTTGCTCTATCTGAATGGCGAAGACCCCAATCAGCCTATCAACATGTACATCAACAGTCCCGGTGGCAGCATCTATGCTGGCCTGGCGATCTATGACACCATGCAGATGATCTCGGCGCCTGTGGCAACTTACGCTGTCGGAGTGACCGCCAGCATGGGCACTGTGTTGTTGGCTTCAGGCGCGAAGGGCAAGCGCTACGCGTTGCCTCACGCCACGATCCACATGCACCCGGCAAGCAGCGGCGCCCAGGGCTACACTGAAGATGTGCGCATCGCCTTCCGCGAACAGGAGCGCGTGCAGACGCAACTCTTCCACCTGGTAGGCAAACACAGCGGCCACACCTGGAAGGAGATCGAGGAAGAGTTCGTGCGCGACCGCTACATGAACGCGCTCGAAGCCAGGAATTTCGGCCTGGTCGACCAGGTGCTTGGCAACTCTGACGATGTCGTCGTCATCACCAAAGAAGGGCAAATCACCTTTGCCAATCAGGTGCCCGCCCTGACCAACGGCGCCAGTTGACGTTGGGCGCACTTTCCGCTCTCCAGGAAGCCGGCGTGCTTCCTGGAGAACATAACAGGTATTTCTGGCAGGCATGAACGAAAATAACTCTCCGCACTGTTCCTTCTGCGGCAAGGATCGCGCCGAAGTCAAACGTTTGATCGAGGGCGCCGACGGCGTCTACATTTGCGATGGTTGCGTTCTCCTCGGTGCGGAGATTCTGGCTGAAGAAGGCGTCATCACGGGAGGGGTTCGTCCGGCAGTCGTTGCGGATTCCAATCAGCCGCGCGTCATCCCCAGCCCGCGCGCCATTGTCGAACATCTCGACCAATACGTGATCGGCCAGGAGCGCGCCAAGAAGGTGCTCTCGGTCGCCGTCTACAACCACTACAAGCGCGTCTTTGGCAGCAGCGCCAGCGAGAGCAACAAGAGCAGCATCCCGGACGCGGCAGCGCTTGACGCCGACGTCGAACTGACCAAGAGCAACGTGATGCTCATCGGCCCCACGGGCAGCGGAAAAACCTTGCTGGCGCAAACGCTCGCCAGGATGCTCGATGTGCCCTTCACGATTGCGGACGCCACCTCGCTCACCGAAGCGGGTTACGTCGGCGAAGACGTGGAGACGATCCTGGTTGGGCTGCTGCAAAACGCCAACTGGGACACGGCGCGCGCCGCCTATGGCATCGTCTACATCGACGAGATCGACAAGATCGCCCGCAAGAGCGGCGACAACCCCAGCATCACGCGCGACGTGAGTGGCGAAGGCGTGCAACAGGCGTTGCTCAAGATCATCGAGGGCAGCATCGTCAACGTGCCGCCGGGATCGGGGCGCAAGCATCCACAGCAGGAGTTCATTCAGCTCGACACGCGCAATGTGCTCTTCATTTGCGGCGGCGCCTTTGCGCATCTGGCGGAAGTCGTGCGTCGTCGCATCAATCGCCGCGGCGCGATGGGCTTTGTCGATGAGAATGAGATTCCCATCACGACGACGCCGGTGGAAGAGACGCCGCCGCCGCTGCCTGAAGACCCAATGGCGCGCCGTCGCGAAAGCAAATTGCGCCAGCTCGAAAAGGACAGCCGCATCGAGAGCGAGCTTCTCAGTCAGGTGCAGCCCGACGACCTGCTGGCCTACGGGCTGATCCCGGAGTTTGTCGGGCGACTTCCCGTTGTCGTCAGCCTGGATGCGCTGGATCGGCGTACATTGGTGCGTATTCTGACTGAGCCGCGCAACAGCGTCGTGCGGCAGTTTCAGCGCCTCTTCGCCATGGATGGCGTTGCCCTCGAGTTCGAGGAGCAGGCGCTGGAGGCGGTCGCCACCGAAGCCTTTCTGCGCAGAACGGGTGCGCGGGGGCTGCGCAGCATCGTCGAGGACGCCCTGCTCGACGTCATGTTCGAGATCCCCAGCCGCGACGACATCGCACGCTGCGTCGTCAACGCCGAAGTTTTCACGCAGCGCATCCAGCCGATGCTGTTCAACACATATGGGCAGCGCGTCTTTCTGAGCCGGGATCTCAAGAGCGCAGCATGACAGGCTAATGTTTGAGCCTGGACGCGTCACCCGATTTAGGCGGCTTTGGGGCAAGGTGTACGTCTCAACAAAATGATGCACCTCGCTCAACATGGGAGCACACCCTTGTAGCGTGCGATTCCAAAGCCAAAATCAAAGGAGA
>Ga0272446_1000465_pt1 | contig 64073 bp, 64 predicted proteins | sample YNPCB0061_FD_194587 | JGI IMG/M metagenome (GOLD analysis project Ga0272446, IMG submission 194587) | Hot spring microbial mat communities from Yellowstone National Park, WY, United States - YNP-CB-006-1 | ecosystem: Environmental > Aquatic > Thermal springs > Hot (42-90C) > Sediment | place...
GGTTCTGTGTCATACTTGAGCGAAGTCTTTTGCGAGTCGGCTGCTTGATTTTGTGTTTTTTCATCTCACCAGCTTACTCGCAAGAGGCTTTTTCGTCACCTGTCAAGCGACTTTGCAGGAGCCATAAGATATGGCCTCTGCGAGCATTCATCAAGCTATTCCGTCGGCAACAGTCCTTGCCCCGGTCAGTGACCGCGAGCGCATCCAGGTGATCGACGCGCTGCGCGGCTTTGCGCTGCTGGGCATCCTGCTGGTCAACATGGGCCTCTTCAGCGCGCCGTTCATCGGCTGGGTGATCGGCGTTCCGCGCGGCGAGGCGCCCGTGGACCGCGCCGCCGAGTTTGGCGTGCTGTGGCTGGCAACCGGCAAGTTTTATCCGCTGTTCTCTTTTCTGTTTGGTTTGGGCATGAGCATCCAGATGGCCCGCGCAACTGAGCGCAGCGTGAACTTCGCGCGGCGCTACGCCAGGCGCCTGCTGGTGTTGCTGGTGTTCGGACTGGCGCATGCGCTGCTGTTGTGGAACGGCGACATTCTGTTCATCTATGCGCTGGTCGGGTTTGTGTTGATGCTGTTTCGCAACGCCCGTCCCAAAACACTGTTGATCTGGGCAGCCGTGCTGTTGACGTTGCCTTTTGTCCTGGCGATCCTGAGCGCCGCCGCCAACGCCGTTTTTCTTTCAGCGATGCCGATGAATGCGATGACCACGGGCGACTTTGACCTCGACCGGCTGTTGAAAGACCTGTATGCGCAGGCGGTGGCGGTGTACGGCCGGGGCGCGTGGGGCCAGATCTTCGTGTGGCGCGCGATCGAATGGATCATTGTGTTGATCGCCTTCACGTTCAACAGCGCCTTGCAGATTTTGGGGTTGTTTTTGCTGGGGTTGTATGCCGGCAAAACGGGCTTGCTACAGAACACTGACGCGCATCGCCGGCTGTTTGCGATCGGGGCGCGCGTCGCGCTGCCGGTCGGTCTGGCGGCCAATGCTCTGATTGCCTGGGGCATGGTGCGTGAGGGCAATGCGCTGACTTCGGGGGTCATGGCGTTGGCCCAGGCATTCCATCTGTTCTTCGGGCCGCTGCTCACGTTTGGGTATCTGTCGGCCATCGTGTTGCTGTCTGAGCAAGCGTGGGCGCGCCGGCTGCTGGCCCCCTTGAGCGCAGCCGGCCGCATGGCGCTCAGCAACTATCTGATGCAGTCGGTCATCTGCACCACGATCTTCTACAGCTACGGCCTGGGGCTGTACGGCCAGATGGGCGCCGGGGCCGGCGTCCTCCTCAGCCTCGTCATCTGGGTGATTCAGTTGCCCATCAGCATGATCTGGCTGCGCTTCTTTCAGTTCGGGCCGCTGGAATGGGTGTGGCGCGCGCTGACCTATGGCAAGGCGCCGGCCATGCGCCGGCAGGGCGCTGCCGCGCTATAGCCGCAACGGAGCGACCCCCGGCATATATTTGCACGCCTCGATCAGCGCATCGGCATACCGGCTATAGACCGTGCCGGTGTGGTGAATGAACGGGCCTTGCATCAGGGCGCGTTCCCAGCGCGGCCAGTCGTCGACTTCCATCCACATGTAGTTGTTTTGCGTCCACGGGTCAGCTTCGCGCCGATCATGCCCACCGCGCCCTCGGCGCCGAAGTTGCAGTGCGGCATGAACACGGCGTCCACGCCGGCGCGCTTGAAGTGATCAACCGCCGCATCGACATGCGCCTGGTCGCGCACCATGCCATCGGGCAAACGCACCGTCGAGCGACACATAGCTCACGCCCCACTGGCGCAGCCTGTTTTCAATCTGCGTCTTGTAGCGCAGGGCGTCTTCGTGGCTGAACACGAACTTGCCGATGGGGCAGAAGCCCAGTTTCACGGGGAGATTGGTCATGCTTGCGCCTCGCTGCTATGGTAACATGCCGGCGGAGTTCGCCAATGCCCTTGCCTTTTCCCGGCATGGATCCCTATCTCGAAGGCTCTGAATGGGTCAGCGTGCACACTGCGCTGAGCGCAGAGATCGCGCGCCAACTCGCGCCTCTGCTTCGCCCCAGATATGTGGCGCGACCGATGCGCCGCTTCAGCGTGAATGACCCCGCCGACATCGTCGTTGATCCCGCCGACGCCTATCCCGATGTCAGCGTGCACCGCTCAGGGCATCGTGTCAGAGAGATACTGGCAACGGCAGACACCTTCACCCGAGATAGAACGCCCGATCTGCCCCTGCGTCTGCAAACGGCGCTCGTTTCTGATGAACCGCAGCATACAGTCGAGATTCGCGACGTGGCGAATCGCTCGCTGGTGACTGCCATCGAGGTGCTCTCTCCCAGCAACAAGAGAGGGCAGGGATATGCGGACTATGTGGACAAACGACAACGCATTTTGCGCAGCCGGGCGCACTTGATGGAGATCGATCTGTTGCGTCAGGGCCGGCGCGTGCCCATGCGCGATCCCCTGCCCGCCGCGCCTTACTTTGTCTTGCTCAGTCGGGCCGAGAATCGCCCTGTGCTCGAAGTGTGGCCGATTCAGTTGAGGGATCGGTTGCCTGTCGTGCCTGTGCCGTTGCTGCCTGGCGACGATGATGCGCCGTTGGATTTGCAGGCTGCGCTCACCGCCGTCTATGACGCATACAACTATGACCTCAGTCTGGACTACACGCGCCCGCCGGAGATCCCGCTTGCCGGCGACGACGCTGCCTGGGCAGCCGGGCTGTTGAAGAGCGTCGCTTCAGGACGATCCGACTAGCCAAATCCGAATTCGGCGCACACTTCACGCGCGATGTCGCACCAGCGGCCCAGCCGCCACGGCTGATCGCGCAGCGTGTGCACATCCTTCATCACCAGCTCGACTGCGCAGCCCTGCGCCGCGCGCAGGGTGGCGCGCAGGTCGTCGCGGATAGCGTCCTCGTCCCAGCAGTCGGTGCTGATGAGGGCCGGGTTGGGTTTGCGGCAAAACACATACCTGCCCCGGCATTCCTCTGCCATGATCTCCTGATCGCACCACGGTGATACCGACACAGCGCGCAGGTTCGGCAGGCGCTTGATGATGCGCATGCGGCTGTGGATCGGCTCGCAGCAGCCGTAGTAGGCCAGTCCGAACCGGCTGATCACCGGCTCCTGATACTGGAATACGAACTCCTCGAACATCGCCGGCGACACGCCCACCGTCTCCTGCGATTCGGACAGACCCCACATGTCCCTGACTCGCACGGCTCCACCATTCAAATCGGGCTGCGGCAGATCGCGGGTGTAGCCAATGCTGCCCGATCCCACGTAGTCGTCCTCGTTGTTCAGCGGCAGCAACTGCTCCTGCTCCATCCAATCCAGGTAGTGCATGAAGTCGTCGCGCAGGAACGCCATCAGGCGGTGCAAACCGTCAGGATTGTCGAACATGGCCATCATCATCGGCTCCATGCCGATCAGATCGATGAGCGTCCAGGTCAGGCCGGTGGTCCACCAGTACCAGCCGCGCCGGCGCACCGGCAAAATGTCGCCGAACAGATCTTCGATGAAGGCGTGCCAGGCCAGCGTTTTCTCGCGGTCGACGCTGAGCCGGCGGAAATGAAGCCGGTCTACATCTCTGTCGAGGTCCTTGATCGGCGGGTCCCAGTGATAGCTGCCCAGTTTGCCCGCGTTGTCGGCGCGCACTTTGGGAATCTCGACGCCGTAATCGCCGACCGTAATATCCCACGCAATGTTGATCCACGGTTCGACCACGTAGTCGTCGCGCACATGTTCGTAGCGGAAGACGAGGTCGCGCAGGCCGCGCTCCATACCGCGCGCCCAGTCTTCCTGACAGCGCAGTGAGGACAGCGGCGCGCATTCATCCAGCACGCCGCTGGTCTCGGCCAGGATCATGGGGCGCCGGCTGTCGAGCGAATGGTGGTTCAGCCACAACGATTTGCGTTCGAGCGTCACGGGGTCTTCGGCAATCTCGCGCTTGCGTTTGAACAGATCGCGCAAGACGCGCACGTCGCTGGCACGGGCAGTCCACTTGCACGGTTGGTTCATGGGGTCATCCTTCATTTCGCCCGGCGCGGCTATGATTGGCGTTGCCGATGTGTCGGCGTTGGCCGCGCAGATCGATGTGCCCTGATTGTAGCGGCTTGCGCGCGGCGGGTTGTACAAGCGACTGAACTCTGCGAGGCAAGCGCCGGCTTGTTCCGCGTTCACAGGAGGACACCACTATGGCGACGAACACGCGAACGGGGTCAAAGCCGGCTGCTGTCGAGCGGCTGTTCCCGGCTCATCTGCTGCATGCAACCTGGGCGGACTTCCAGCCGGCCGGCGGCCTATGGATTGTCGCAAGTCATGGCTATGCCCGTGCCCGGCACCGACAGCTACGGACTGGGCGATACCGAGTGGTTTGAAGCGCCGGAGCCGGGCTGGAAGGGCTACGTCACCCACGCCGGCGCGGTGCGCATGGCCCAGGCGCAAATCATGCGCCGCATGGCCGAGACAATGGGCGATCAGGAGTACATCGGCAAGTGTGACGGCTGGCTGGCGGCCGGCGCGCGCGCTCGAAGAGCAGTTGTGGGCCGGCGCGCATTACCTCAACTTCGTCGAGCCGGAAACTGGCCAGCGTTCCGATCTGATCTTCGGCTACCAGCTCGATGGCCAATGGATCGCCGATTGGCATGGCGTGCCGGATGTGTTCCCGCCGGAGCGCGTCGCCACAACCCTTGACACGCTGCGCAAGATCAACTGCGCGCTCAGCCAATCGGGCGCGGTGAACTATGCCAACCCCGACGGCACGCCGGCCAAGGTAGGCGGCTACGGCACGTTCAGCTACTTCACGCCAGAGTTGTACATGCTGGCGATGGCCTTCATGTATGGCGGGCAGCGCGAATTCGGTCTGGAATTGTTGCGGCGCTGCCTGGCCAATCTGGTGCGCTGGGGCTACTGGTGGGACGCGCCAAACACCTTTTGGGGCGATGTGGACACCGGCCAGCGAGCGTTCGGCGCAGACTACTATCAGAACATGATGTTGTGGGCTGTGCCGGCAGCGTTGCGCGGCGAGGATTTGACCGGCCCCTGCCGGGCGGATGGATTGGTGACGAAGGTCATCGCGGCTGCGCGCCGCACTCGCTGACGCCGCCTGCGGTGTACAGCCGGGCGCATGCTTCGCGGTAAGCCATGTAGGGCTGCTCGTATTGCGCATGGCGAGCGGCGTCCGGCTCGAAGGTGCGATGCGCGTGATAGAGGGCTGCGCTGCTCTCTTCGAGCGAGGCGAACGCGCCGCGCCCAACCGCCGCCAGCATGGCTGCGCCGAGCGTGGCCGCTTCGGTCACGGCCGGCTGCTCGATGGGCAGGCCGGTCGCGTCGGCTTTGATCTGCAACCACAGGTCGCTGCGCGCGCCGCCGCCGATCGATCGCGCAATGTCGATGGCGAACCCTGTCGCGCGCAGCAGCTCGATGTTCTCGCGCAGGCTGAAGGAGATCGACTCCAGAATGGCGCGGTGCATGTCGGGCAGAGTGTGGGCCAGCGTCAGATTCAGAAATGCGCCGCGCGCATGGGGATGCGGCTGGGGAGAGAGCACGCCGTCGAAATGGGGCAGGACGGTCACGCCCCGGCTGCCAATTGGCACAGACGCTGCCAGCGATTCCAGATCGGCCAGCGTCTTGTCCGGGTAGAACTGCGCGCGGAACCAGTCGAGCACGAGGCCGGCCGTTTTGGCGTAGGCCAGCGCGAACTGATAGCGCCGGATGGGAAAGCGCCCTCCCAGCAGACCGGGCGACAGGGGCGGCAGACGTTCGGCCAGCGTGACCAGCGCCAGGCAAGTGCCGGTGGTTTCGGTCACGATGCCGGGCCGGCAATTGCCCGCGCCGAGCGCGCCGGCATACTGGTCGTTGGCGCCGGCCACAAACAGCGCGCCAGGGGCCAGTCCCCATTCGGCTGCTTGTTCGGGGCGCACAGGCGCAATCGGCGTTCCAGCCGGCTGGATGCGCGAGAGTTGGCGCGCTGACACGCCGGCGACATCCAACACGCGGGCGTCATAGTCTGGCGCGTCTTCGGTGTAGAAGCCGGTGCTCGATGCCGTGTTGGGATCGGTCACGGCCTCGCCGGTGAGCCGGTATGCCAGGTAGTCCGGCGCAGTGAGGTAGCGGCGCGCGCGGCGCATCACATCGGGAAAGCGCGCCCGCAGCCAGACGATTTTGGAAACCGTGGCGATGGCGTCGATGAAGGGCAACGGCGCACCGGTGACGCCGGCTTGCGCCAGGCGCTCGTTCATCAGATGCGCTTCCTGGCCGGCCCGCGCGTCATACCACAGAATGGCGGGATGCAGGGGCCGGTCGGACTCGTCCAGCGTGACGAACGTTTGGCCCATCGAGGCGACGGAGAGCGCAATCGGTTGGATGCCGGCTGCGGCAATGGCCTGGCGGGCTGCGTCGCGGGCGGCCAAATAAATCGCCTCGATGGGAATTTCGTTATTCGAGATGTCCGACACCTCCGAGGTGTCGGACATCCGGGTCTGCGTGTAGGGGATGCGTCCGAAACCCAGCAATCGCCCGGTTGCGTCGAACACGCCGGCTTTGGCGCCGGTGCCGCCAATGTCGAGGCCGAGGCAGGCTGCCGCAAGCATAGGATTCCCGATTCGTGACGTGCGCGCCGGCCGCCAAACCACAATCGTCAGTCGTCAATCGTCACGATTGTCCCGCTGACCAGTGAGTCGATGCCGGCCTGGATCACCTTTTGAGCTTTGAGGCCATCCTCGCCGGAGCCGTCGATCTCCTCGGGCGCGGCGCCCTCGGCCACTTGTTTGAGGAAAGCGTGAATGCGCGCGCGGAATGTGTCGTCGAAGTCGCGGTAACGCTCGCTGCCGAACACGGGGTTGCTGTACTGCAACTTGACCAGGTCGCCGGCCGGATAGAGCGTAGCCTGCTCCCACATGTCCTCGACCACCACGCGGCCATTGACGCCGGCGATCTCGCAACGCTCCATCGGATGGCCGCGCCCGATGTCGTAGCTGCTGGTGAGATGGCCGACCGCGCCGCTCTTGAACTGCATGTTCCACGACGCGGTGGACCACATCTCGCGGCCAGGCGCTTTCATGGCGAAGCATTGCACTCTGGCGATGTCGCCGCCGTAATGGCGCATCATATCCACCGAGTGCGGATTGAGCGCCTTCATGTGGTAGTAGACCGAGCTTTCATCTTTGGGCCGGCCAATCCACAGCGCCATGTTGATGAACAGCAGGCTGCCGATGCGCCCCTCGTTCTGCCATTGTTTGGCGTAGTAAGCGGCCGGCGTGAAGCGGTGATTGAAATCGACGCCGAAACAGCGCCGGCGCTCCTTTGCCACGCGCACCATCTCTTCGGCTTTGGCGATCTCGTTGGAGATGGGCTTTTCACACAGCACGTGCGCGCCGGCTTCCAGCGCCTGGAGGGTCGGTTCGTAGTGGTCGCTGCTGTACTCGTACCCGCCGGTGCAGATGCTGACCACATCTGGCTGAAGCGCGGCCAGCATGTCCAGCGCGCGGGTGAAACATGGCACGCCGTAGCGTTCGCCGCCGGCCTGCGCGCGCTCAGGGATGATATCGCACACGCCAACCAGCTCCGCCAGATCGTCGGCTTTGTAAATGCGGGCATGCAGGTTGCCGATCGGCCCCATGCCAATCACGCACACGCGCAACATGGTTTGCTCCCGTGTCAGAAGTCAGAATGCAGACGACAGACAACAGACGACAGACGACAGACGACAGACGACAGATCGGCGTCTTCTGACTCCTGGCTCCTGACTGCTGACTCCTGATTCCTGACTACTGACTCCTGACTCCTGACAACTCGTACCCCAACTCGATGATGTCCTCGGTGAAGAAGTCGAAATCGTGCCGGCCATTGTCTGTTTTCCAGCGTCCGACCGAATCGGGCCGGACGGGGATTTTCACCAGCTCAAAGCCGAGGAAACCTTTGAGCTTCGCCAGGGTTTCTTCCTGCTTGAGGATGAAATCCTCGAAGCGCACTGCGATGACCCGCGCCGGAGGTGGCGTGGCCTTCACAATCTCGCGCTGGTACTTCCAGCTAATGGCGCGGCGCAGGCGGATGTCGTCTGTCTGTTCATACGGCACACCCCATTCGGCCAGGTCGTCTGTCAGATGCCTGCTGATGATCGAGTCGCGCGGATCGCGCACCCAGTGGATGTAGTAAGCGTCGGGGAACAGGCGCACGATCCATGGGTAAATCAGCGTCGTCTCCGGCAGTTTCCAGCCTTTGCGCTCAAAGCGGGTATTGTTCAGCACCGAGGCTAGATACGACTCGACCAGGCGGATGAACTCCGGATCGATGGGCATCGTGTGCAACCGGGAGAAATCCCAGCGCAGACCGCCCAGCCAGGTGACATGGCGCGCCATGATCCGGCACGCCTCGTAAAGGTCTTCAGGGGGCAACAAATCGCCGGAGACGTTCTGGATGGCGCCCATGTACACGCCGCTGCGGGCCAGAGTGTGGGAAATGGCGCGCGTGCCGGAATGTCCCCGGCCAATGACGGTGATCAGCATTGCATCATCTGGGATTGAGAGATTGAGAGATTGAGCAATTGAGCGATTGAGAGATTGAGTCATCGGGTGATTGGTGATTAAGGGCAATGCTTCAATGACCCAATGACTCAATGACTCAATGACCCAATGACCCAATGACCCAATGACCCAATGACTCAATGACCCAATTCCTACAGCTTCTTCTGCCCGCGCTGACGGCGCAGTTCTCTGGCTTGCAGCGCTTTGGCTTGCGCCGGCCCGCCGATGTAGAGCGTGTCGTAGGCTTCCTGCGACGAGGCGAACGGCTTGTCGCCGTGGCCGTGCCAGCCGAGGTTGGTGTACATGGGATTCTCGCGCCCGGTCTGTTTGGTGCGCCGGGCGATGTGCGCCTGCATGCGCTCCTCGAGCATCTTCACCACCTCCGGCTCCTCCTCGGCCAGGTTGTGGTTTTCCTCCGGGTCGCGGATCAGGTTGTACAGCTCGACCTCCGGCTTGAAGTGGAAGTCCGGCTCCAGGGCGTGGATCAGTTTCCATTCCTGCGTGCGCCAGCCGTGCTTGCGCATCCAGGTGGCTTCGGTGATGTATGTCTCCGGCTCGGCCTCGCGGTCCAGGCCGAACATCCACGGCGTCAGGCTGCGCCCATCGAACTTGATGCGCGGCTTTGGATAGATGCCCATCAGGTCCAGGATGGTTGGCGTGACATCCTTCATGTAGCAGGGCTGGTCGATCATCACCTCGGACGGCGCCCTGCCCGGCCACACGAACGCCAGCGGGATGCGCAGGGTTGGCTCGTACAGGCCGTGGTGGTCGAAGTGGCAATCGTGGTCATACAGCGTCTCGCCGTGATCCGAATCGAACACAATCAGCGTATCCTCTTCCAGGCCCAGCGATTCGATGGTGGCGAACAGGTTGGCGATGCAGGCGTCCATGTATGCAATCTCGCCGTCGTACTGGGCAATGACGTAGTCCTTGTCGGTGCAGCCGGGGGGGAACCAGCTCGCGTGGAAATCACGGAACGGCTTGAAGTCGTACACCTTGTCGAGCGAGTGATTGTTTGGGTCAAACTCGTTGCCGTCGTAGAACATGCGCTCGAACGGGGCCGGCGGCAGGTATGGCGCGTGCGGGTCCATGTGGCGCAGGAACAGGAAGAACGGCTCGTCTTCGCCGGCCAACCGCTTCAACTCAGGGATTGTCACTTTGTTCAGGTTCTCAGCCTTGGGGCTGCGGCCCTGTTCCCACGATCCCCAGCCCTCGAAGTCCAGGTACTTCTGGAAGCCGCGCGAGGCCGGGTTGCCGCTGAAGCCGACGCAGGTGGTGTTGTAGCCCTGCTCGCCCAGAATTTCGGCCAGCGTCTTGAGATGCGCGCCCAGTCCGCCCTTGTGTCGCAGCGCAACCACATCCGTGCTGAAGCAGTCCATGCCGGTGAACATGGAGGTGTAGGCGGGTGTGGTGGGAATCGAGGGACTGATGACGTTGCTGAACACGACTCCCCGCGAGGCGTATTCATCCAGGTGCGGGCTGGTGAGTCTGGGGTAGCCGTACAGGCTCATGTGATCCGCGCGCAAACTGTCGATGCCGAACAAAATCAGATTGGGTCTCTTCTTCATCTTCCTTCTTCCTTCTTTCTTGCTTGCTTACCGCGCTCCGAGTTGCTTCAGAATCGCGTTCAGGTAACCGTAGCTTTCGGCGGCGATCACGGCGCACTGAGCCAGAGGCAACTGATTGGCGCCGATGACTTCCAGGCACACCGGCCCGTTGTAGCCGCCCTCAACCATCACCTTGCAGTAAGCAAAGAGATCGATGTCGCCGCGTCCGCAGGCTTGCATCGGCGGCGCGCCGGGCGTTGGTCCGCGTCCCTTGCAATCGCGGATGTGAATGTGGCGGGTGCGGTGAATCACCGCCGCCAATGCTTCGGCAGGATTTTCGTTGGCGCGATAGATGTGACTGGGGTCCATATCCACGCCAAAGCCGGGCGAGGTGATCTTTTCCATCGCGCGCAGCGTGGTCGGCGTGTTGTAGATCGCTCCGCCAACATGCGCCTTGCAGCACAGCGTCACGCCATAGTTGTGCGCCTTGTCGGCCATCTTCGCCAGCAGATCGGTTTGCCGGACGAAGTCCTCCTCAACATCCATTTTGCCGCCCGGCCCCACGTTGATGATCGGGATGCCGATCTCGGCGCCGGCCTCGAAGGCTTTGGTCAGGCGGTCTTCATCGAGCGAGGCCACTTCGGTGGACAGAATCTCCAGGCCGTTGTCGGCGGCGATCTGCCTGATCTCAGCCGCTTGCGCGCGCCAGTTGTCGAGCGTCAGATGCTCGCACATGCCCTTGATGGCCGAGATCTCCACGCCGTCGTAGCCGGCCATCTTGATGCAACGGGCGGCAGTGGCGAAATCGAATCCGCCAAAAAGAACTGAGTTGACGCCTAGCTTAATCATCTTTTTTCTCTCCTGTCAGTTGCTCAATCGCTTCAGCAACCATGTTCTGACCTGGCCGGCGAACTGCTCCAGTTCATGCAGTCGCTGCAGATAGCCATACACCTTGTCCCAATCCACAACCAGGTATTCGTGGATGAGGATGTTCCTGAATCCTGCGATCGGCGCGAGATGCCGGGCAAAATCCACGTCAAGAATGTTCAACTCCCCCAGGCGCAGGATGGCCTCCTGATAGTCAGCAGGTTTCTGCGCGCCTTCCATCGCAATCAGCCGGCCGGCGATATCGATGCAACACTGCGCTGCCACCTCCAGATTGCGCTCGACGATGTCGCGCAGATAGGCGTCCTCCGCAAAATCATCTCTTGGCCTGTTTCTGAGCGGCTCTAATCTGCTCAAGCGTTCGCTCAGTTCGTCCAAGCGCCGCTCGATACCGCCGAACTCGCTTGTCATAGTCTTCTCCACTCAGGATGTCCTGCCGCTGGGCGCGCAGCATGGGCAACAAGTCGTAATACCGGCTCATCACCGTCGCTTCGTATTCCACGCGCGTCGCCAGATCGCGCTGATAGATCAGCTTGCCATTCGCAATCACATTGAAGGCCAGCTCGACCGGCGCCTCGTTCAGCAACACCAGGTCGATCGCTTCTGCTTGCAGCGCGCGCCGGATTTGTCTCGTCAAATGCAAATGGGCAGTTTCATGATCTGCGTCTCTGTCGAGCAGAACGGCGATGTCACAGTCGCTCAATGGGCCGGCGTTGCCCTCCGCGCGTGAGCCGAACAGGTAGGCCAGGGCTGCTGTCGGCAGGCCGGCGATAACGGGTCGAAGTTGCTCCACAAGCGCGAAGGTGTCCATTGAACCGGATTGTAGTTGATGCTTGCCGTTCAGCGCATCGATGTGTAGCGCCGGCTTGCTGAAAAGTCAAGTTGCGCGGCTTGTTGCACCGGCATTGTGCCCATCTGTCCCCGAACGGATGCGTTCACAGGTTGGGGCCGCTGCATTCCCTATGTGGGGAACTCACCGCAAAGACGCTGCGTCTCGGCGCATCATACCAGGACGCGGAGCCTGTTTCAGCATTTCTCTCAGCGATCTCTGTGCCTCGGCGGCGGCCCTGGCAGCCGAATGCATGTCTTGCCCCCGGCTGTGAACACGCCCCCGAATTCGTCTGCGCCATCCTCTATCGGCTTATGGATCGTGGAAAGGAGCTGTGGCGCCCCTTCCGGCTACAATTCGGCTAATCCGGCTGTCGGCATTACGAGGAGGAATTACATGCCAAAGCAGAAAAAAGCCAAATCCGCAGATCGCCCTATCGTTCATCTCATCTGTCAGGCCCACATCGACCCGGTGTGGATGTGGAACTGGCAGGAGGGCGCGCGCGAAGGCATCTCCACATTCCACACCGCGGCCAACCTGCTTGAAGAATTCCCCGGCTTCATCTTCAACCACAACGAGAGTCTGTTGTACGAGTGGATCGAAGAGAATGACCCGGCGCTGTTTGCGCGCATCCGCAAGCTGGTGAAGCAGGGGCGCTGGAATATCGCCGGCGGCTGGTACGTGCAGCCCGACTGCAACATGCCGGCCGGCGAAACGCTGGTGCGCCAGATCATGGAAGGCCGGCGCTACTTCTCTGACAAGTTCGGGGCGTGGCCGACGGTGGCCTACAACTTCGACTCGTTCGGCCATCCCGCCAGCTTCCCGCAGGTCCTTCAGCAGGCCGGCTATGAGCTGTACATGCACTGCCGGCCTGTGCCGCATCAGCTCGAACTGCCGGCGGCTCTGCGACTGTGGCAGGGCCACGACGGCGCGCAAGTGCTTGCCCTGCGCCCGGACACCGGCTGGTACTGCACTGGCCCTGTCGGCGTGCCCGGCATCGCTTCCGCGCGCCAGCAGGCCGAGAACGGCATCGCCCAGGCCCGCGAGACCGGGCGCGATGCGCTGGTGCTGTGGGGATTGGGCGATCATGGCGGCGGGCCGACGCGCGCCGACCTGCTCGATCTGCAACAACTGATCGATGAAACAAAGGACGTGGAAGTGCGCCATAGCACGCCCGAAGCGTACCTGGCGCGCATCACCAGGCAACTCGACCCCGAAGCAATCCCCATCCACGCCGGCGAGTTGCAGCGCACTTTTGCCGGCTGTTACACCTCTGTGTCCAAAATCAAGCGCGCCATGCGCCGCACCGAATCGGCCCTGGCGTCTGCCGAACGCTGGGCGGCTATTGCCTGGTGGCGCGCCGGCATCCCTTATCCCGATCGCAAGCTGCGCCGGGCCTGGAAGGCAGCTCTGTTCAACACGTTCCACGACACACTGTGCGGGTCGCTGGCCGAACTGGCCGAGCAGGGCGTTATGGACCACTTTGGCTACGCCAATCACATCGCCAGCGAGATCATCTTCAAATCGCAGAATGCGCTGGCGCCGGCTGCGCCGCCGGAGCCGGGCACTGTGCCGTTGTTTGTCTTCAACCCGCATCCCTATCCGATTCAGGCGCCCGTCGGATTGCACTTTGTCATGGACTACCGGCCTGCGCCCGGCCTGCATCCCTTCGACCTCTACGACGACGCCGGCCAACTGGTTCCCAGTCAGACCGGCGGCGGCCAGTTTGAACAATCGAACGGCGGCTTTCAACCGCACATTCAGTTCATCGCCGAGGTGCCGCCGCTCACAGCCCGGCGTTACGAAGTGCGCCCGGCGGTCGATCCCCGGCGCGGGATGGAGGCGCGCGGCAAGTCGCTTCAAGTCACCCAAACGGCCAAACGCATTGTGGTGGAGAACTGGTGGTGGCGCGCAACGTTCGACAAGGCTGATGCCGCGCTCGTCTCGCTGGTCGAGATAGCCAGCGGGCGCGAACTGTTGCGCGGGCCGGCGCGCCTGGTCGCCATGCGCGACACGGGCGACGCCTGGGGCGGCGAGAGCAACGCCGACTTCAACACGCCGGTGGGCGAATTTGCCGCGCTGACGCCGGAACAGGTGGGCGCACAATGGGCCGGCGAGGATGGCGCGACCGGCAGCCCGCTGCGCGTGTTGCCAGCCAAAGAAGAATTGCTGATGGGCGGCGGCAGGCCGGTGTCGGTGACGGTCGAAGGATTGGCCGGCTGGCGCCATTCACAGGCTTCCATCCAGATCACGCTCTATGCCGATCTGCCGTGGATCGATGTCAAAACGCGCCTGCACCTGCAGGAGCGGCGCAAGATGATCAAGCTGGTGCTGCCCTTCAAGCTGGCCAATCCGCAGGTGACGTGCGAAGTTCCCTATGGCATTGCGACGCGCGCGGCTGACGGCAGCGAACACGCGCAGAACCGCTGGGTGCGGCTGGACGAAACGCTGGACGAGCCAGCCGGCAAGCCGAAGGGCCGGAAGAAGACGGCGTTGAAGCCGGGCGAGGCGCGCTCGGTGGTTGTTGCCAATGACGGCATCTATGGCTTTGCTGCGACGGCGGATGGAACGCTGGGCCTGAGCATCGCCCGCAGCGCGGTGCATACGCGCTGGGGCGATCAGCCCATCGAGCCGGACGAGCACCACACCTTCATCGACCAGGGGCAGGTGGACACGCGCTTCCGCATTCTGATCGGCGAGCCGCAGGCCGTGACGCAGGGGCTGTGGCCGGCGGCGCTGGAGTTGAACCAGCCGCTCGACGCTTTTGCCGTGTTCTATCCGCCCACACCGCAGGTGGACCCAGAGCAGGCCGCGCTGCCGTTCCTGCGCATTGAGCCGGCGACAGTGCAGCTCGGCGCGTTGAAGAAAGCAGAAGACGAGGACGCGCTGATCATCCGGCTGGTCGAGTCGGCCGGCATAGCGACAACGGCTGCGTTGACGCTGGAGGGCATGGACGCGCCGTATCCCGTCCTGCTGGCGCCCTTTGAGATTGTCACGCTCAAGGCGACGCGCAAGCGCCGGGGGGTGGTCGTCAAGACTTGCGGATTGCTGGAGGCATGACGCTTCACAAAGAACCGCTATCAGTCGACTGGCTCACAGGGGCGGCTGCCTGTCTTAATATTTGCTTTACGCATTCTTAACGATTTGATAACCAGGGCCGGCTAGTCTGGAACCTGCCAGGCGTCTTGCAGGCGCCGAACGCCGGGCAACGTGGCTGGTTGTGTCTGAAGCGAAGTGAAGAATTTGCCTGCGGACTGGGATGTGCCTGGTTGCATGCGGGCGCATCCTGCCAAATAGAATCATCATGTCCGATAGAACTGTTCCCATCAAGCTGGTTGCGCCGATTGGCGAAGGGGCAATTGCGCGCGCCATGGCAGCCGGGCAAACAGCCAAAATGCGCACCGAGAACTTGTCCGTATACTACGGCGGCTTTTGCGCCGTAGCTGACGTGACCTTGCCCATCTATGACCGGCGCATCACGGCCATCATCGGCCCATCAGGCTGCGGCAAGAGCACTTTGCTGCGCTCGCTGAATCGCATGAATGAGCTGGTGCCATCTGCGCGCGTCGAGGGCCACATCGCGCTCGACGGCAACGACATCTATGCCCCGAACGTCGATCCGGTGCTGGTGCGCCGGCGGGTGGGCATGGTTTTTCAGAAACCTAATCCCTTCCCCAAAAGCATCCACGAAAACATCGCCTACGGCATCAAACTCTACAATGGGCGCATGCCGCGCTCGGAACTGGATGACCGGGTGGTGAGCAGCCTCAAACGGGCGGCGTTGTGGGACGAAGTCAAAGACAAGCTCAAGCAGTCGGCTTACGCGCTTTCCGGCGGCCAGCAGCAGCGATTGTGCATCGCGCGCACCATCGCCGCCGAGCCGGAAGTGGTGTTGATGGATGAGCCGTGCTCCGCGCTCGATCCTGTGGCGACGCTGAAGATCGAAGAGTTGATGCAGGAGCTGAAGCAGGACTACACCATTGTCATCGTCACACACAACATGCAGCAGGCGGCGCGCGTGAGCGACTACACGGCGATGATGATGATGCGGCCCGACCGCGCCGGCGAGATGATCGAATTCGACGACACGCAGGTCATCTTCACCAAGCCGAAGGACAAACGCACGGAAGACTATGTGAGCGGACGGTTCGGCTAAACGCGCGCCGTTTTGTGCGCGCCGTTTTGTGCGCGCCGTCACGGATTAAGACATGGCAATTATTTCCACTCGCAGCGCGCTGGATCATGAGTTGCAGGCCATCCGCGACGATGTGTTGCGGCTGGGCAGCCTGGTTGAAGAGCAAACCGAGCGCGCTGTGCGCGCGCTCAAGGATCGCAATATCGACCTGGCCCGGCAGGTGGTGACGGTTGACGAGCGCGTGAACGAGTTGCGCTATAAGATCGAAGAAGAGTGCCTGACCACCATTGCGCGCCATCAGCCTGCAGCAGCCGACCTCAGGCTCATCGTGGCTTCCATGCACATGGCGGTGGAACTGGAGCGCATGGCCGATCACGCCGCCGGCATCGGCAGCGTGGTGATCCGCATGGGCCACGAGCCTTTGCTCAAGCCGCTGATCGACATTCCGCGTATGCAAGTGACCTGCTGCGAGATGCTCCATCAGGCTATGGAAGCGTATGTCAAAGGCGATGTGGCCCTGGCCCGCGCCGTGGTCAAACGCGATGAAGAAGTCGATCAGCTTTACAACCAGGTGCTGCGCGAGTTGATCACCTATATGATCGGCGATCCCAGAACAACAACCCGCGCGACCTACCTGCTATGGGTGGCGCACAATCTGGAGCGCACGGCCGATCGGGTCACCAATCTGTGCGAGCGCATTCAATTCGCCGTCACCGGCCAGCTAGGCGACCTGGCACCCGAAGAGGACGAAAACTGAAGGCGACGGCCCGCTCGTTTTTTGCTGATTCCCGTCGTATGCCCAAAGTTCTCGTAGTCGAAGATGAGTTGACGCTGCTGGAATTGCTCTCACAGCACCTGCGCGCGGAAGGCTACACGGTTCTGACCTCTTCCAACGGTGAAGAGGCGCTGGAACTGGCTCGCTCACAGGCGCCGGACGTGTGCGTGCTCGATGTCATGCTGCCCGGCCTCGACGGTCTCTCGTTGTGCCGCATCATTCGCAAGGAATCCGACGTGCCCATCATCCTGCTGACGGCGCGCGGCGCCGAGATCGACCGCGTGATTGGTCTGGAGAGTGGCGCGGATGACTACGTGGTCAAACCTTTCAGCCTGCCGGAGTTGATGGCCCGCGTGCGCGCCGCGCTGCGCCGGGCGCCGAATCGCCCCAGCGCCAGTCTGGTGGCCGGCAATCTGTCGCTCGATCTGGTGTCGCGCCGGGTGTTTGTCGATGGCCGCGAGGTGCGGCTCAGCCACAAGGAGTTCGAGTTGCTGGCGACCCTCATGCGCAACAAGGGCGCCGTGTTGTCGCGCGAATTTCTCATCACCCAGGTGTGGGGCTATGACTTCGAGGGCGACACGCGCACGGTCGATGTGCATGTGCGCTGGCTGCGCGAGAAGATCGAGAAAGATCCCTCGAATCCCACCCATCTGCAAACTGTGCGGGGCGTGGGCTACCGCATCGATTGATCGGGCCGGCCATTTGCGGCATACAATCAGCGGCGAATGGACATCGCCGCGAACGCTGCCGCTGTCGTTATCCTGGCCGGCCTCATTTTTTGCGCGGCGCTGTTGTATTCCTCTGTCGGGCAGGCCGGCGCGTCTGGCTACCTGGCAGCGATGGCGTTGTTTGGCCTGGCGCCCGATGTGATGCGCCCGGTCGCGCTGGCGCTGAACATCGTGGTCTCGGCCATCGCCAGCGTAAAGTTTGCCCGCGCCGGCCATTTCTCCTGGAAGCTGCTGTGGCCGTTCGCAGTCACTTCGATCCCGTTTGCGTTTGTCGGCGGCCGGCTGATTCTGCCCAGCCTGGTCTATCGCCTCATCGTGGGCGTGTTGCTCTTGTATGCGGCCTGGCGCTTGTATCGCGCCACAACGCAACCGGGCGCGCCGGCCTCCGATCGACCCGTGTCTGTGACTGTGGCGTTGCTGGCCGGCCTGGTTATCGGAGTGCTGGCCGGGTTGACCGGCACAGGCGGCGGGTTGTTGCTGGGGCCGCTGCTCATCTTCGCCGGCTGGGCCGGGCCGCGCCAGGCCGCCGGCGTGTCGGCGGTGTTTATCCTGCTCAACTCGACCGCGGCGCTGCTGGGCAACGCGGGCAATGCTGGCGGGTTGCCATCTGCCATCCTGGTGTGGGGGCCGGCCGCTGCAGTCGGCGGCTGGATCGGCGCAGCGTATGGCAGCCGGCGGCTGGCCGGGGTGACGCTGCGCCGGATTCTAGCCGTTGTGCTTGTTCTGGCTGCGATCAAGATGATCTGGCAGTAGCCCGTTGCGTCAATGCGGCGGCAATGCTCCCATTGCCCGCTCAGATAGCGTCGATCGGGATGTTGTATTCAACGCTGCTCAGCGTGAGGTCGGCGTAGGGCAGATCGCCGCCGGCCAGTTTCCAAACCGCCTGTCCGCGAACGGGCAGGTTCAATCCGCCCAACGCGCCATATTCGGTGAATGGCGTTTCCCAGGTGTCCAGCGTGTACTGGCCCTTGTTCTCGCGGTAGCGCCGGGTGACGAAGTTGACCGGGCGTCCCGTGGCGTCAAAGGTCATGCGCGCGGTCACGCTCTTGCCGTGGTCGGTGAATGTCACATCGGCGCTGTTGTGATCCACGCCCTGCCAGGCGATGTTATCTCCCAGCAAGGCAATCGGAAACCAGGTCGTCTCGTTGAGATAGCGCAGCATCGTGCCCTAGTCGATCTCATCGCCGCGCGCGTCGAAAATGGTGAACAGCCCGGCGATCTTGCCGTACATGTGGCCGCGCCCCTGCGCATAGCGGTCATAGCCGCTCATCAGCGGCAGTCCCCACATCGAGAGGCGCGCCTGCCAGCGGAAGGCCGGCGGGCGCGTGGTGTAGATCTGCGTCGCCCGGATAGGCAGCCAGGGCTGATCGATGCCGCGCCGGAATCGCCCGGTGTAGCGAATTCGCACGGTGTCAATCCAGGGCTTGCCGATGACGCCGGTCCAGCGCATGTAACGCCGGGCCGGCTCTGGCAGCCGGTCGATCATTTCTGTTGTGATTGTGTGTTCACTCATCGTCATGCGCGCTCCTGTGAGGCATGGTTTTCTGCTGTGTCCCGACTATGACATGCCATTGGGCTTCAGGTGGAAGTGGTTGTCATCTGGATAGCGCTGCCGCAACACGCTTCGGCGCGCCGGCCGCAGCCATCGCATCTATCCAGGTCGAACTCTATTCGCCCGCCGAGCGGTTCTTCTTCATCCTCCACGTAAGCAATGGCGCCGGTTGGACACGCCCGGATCGCCTGGCACATCTGCGGCTGCGCCGGGCAACGCCGTCTGTCGAGCATGGGTTCCATCCTCTTCCCTCACATCAGCCGTCGGCGTGTTCGCCGGCGCGTTTGGCCAGCGCCGCCAGTGCTCTCTTCGAGCGTGACGCGGGAATGGCTTTCTGTCCCAGGTATTCCAGGCAGGATACGATAGCCGGCAGCATGGCAGCCGGGAAGCCGATCGCCGTTTCTGTTTGCGCCAGATCGGTTGCTTCGCGGCAGCCATAGCACCCATAGCCGAAATTCAGGCGGTTCTCGACGAAGGGGATGATTGTGGAGTCCACACATGTAGCCTGCAACACGGCTGTGCTGCTGCGCAGGCGCTCGCCGCCGGTGGCGTTTAGATACGCCAGATTGATCCACATCAGCTTTTCGACTTCGTCTTCGACCACAATCACATCCGGCATGTGTGTGGCCTGGCTCAGCGGGAACAGGTGCAATTCGCGCACGCTGTTCGGCGGGAGGGCCGGCATGGCCTCGAACATGCGGCGCCCTACGGCTTCCTCGGCCACGATGCCAAAGCCGACCAACCCTTTGCCGTTGCGCAGGCCCTCGGGTAATGGACGGAAGCCAAAGGCTGCTGCGGCCGCAGGGCAGGCGATGCCCTCGGCGTCAAGCGTCACATGCTCGCCACGCCGGGCCTTCATGATCGCCTGACAGTAGCGATGCTGTTCGAGCCGTTGCGCATCCGGTGGGTAGTCGGCACTCTCATCCAGCAGTCGCACGCCAACCAGGTCAGCCTCGAGGCCTAGAATCTCTTTCGCGCGGCCGGCCATCTGGCGCATCTCGGTAAGTTGATAGGGTGTCATGATTCACCTGCCTCTGCTTGCCTTCGCGGTGTGATGTGGTCGCCTGGTTGCGCTGAACTGGCGCCGGCCAATCGCCTAGCCTGCGTCCCACATCCGCAAGGCCTGCTCTCGAACTGGATCGTGGTGTGATCGACGTCACCCGTTTGTGCCGCTGGCCTGGACTTTCTCCGCGCAGGACATGCACACGATCTTGCCGTTCTTGACCCGCGCGTAACGCTCCACCGCAACTTCGCCGCACTGGGAACAAATGATGGTGTTGAAGTCGTGCGGGCGGCCGGGGCCGAGCCGGGTCTCCTTGACCGGCTCGATGATAAACAGATCATCCGCCGCAGCGTTCATGATGAAGTCCACCAGCGGCTCGACGAGGGCCGCGTCGATCTGGGATGCCGGCACGCCCTTCTTGCGTTGTTGGATGAACTCGGATTCCTGGCTGCGCTTGATTGTCTCTGGCCGGGTGACGACGCGCACGCTGCGGCCTGTTCTGCGGTCCACGACCGTGAGCGCGAATTTGCCATAGCCCAGCTTCTGGATGTTGCCTTTGCCGAACGTGCAGCCGGTGGCCATTTGGACGCCGTCCGCATAGCATGTCGCGCAGTGGTCGCTGTCGATCTCGACCATGGCAACCAGTTGCCCGTCCATGGCGCGCGGCGCGCCCAGCGCCTCCAGTGCGGCGTTGCCGGCGCGCAGGCCCATGGGCATCGCCGGGCACTTGTGGCCGTGCAACAGTAGCGCGGATTTGTACAGTTCGTTATCGGTGTTCATTGGAATCGAATCTCCTTGTTGTGGTTTATCCTGCGTCCGGCTTGCGCAGCGTCACATCGTATTTCTCGCGGTTCTCGCGCAGCAGGTTCTTCGCATGTGTCGAGACTTTGTTCTTCTTGATGATCTGGCGGATGTACCCCTGCGACGGGAACTCGATCGCATCCTGCGTGCAAATCGTGGCGCAGGTGGTGCAGCCCACCATGCACATCTGGGGATTGACCACCACCGGCTTGTTTGCCGCATAGTCAAAGGCGTACACGCCGCGCCCGCAAGACGTGACGCACAGGCCGCATCCGGCGCAGCGATCTGCCACAATTGTGGGATGCCACGCGATCTGGTCGCGCGGGATGCCATGCCAGACGTTGGCAGTTTGTTGAGCGCTCATAGCGAACTCCTTCCAAAATCTCACGCCGGCTCACCGTTCGTAGCCGGAACAGGGAATGCACATCTTGCGATCGCCCACCAGCCGGACATAGGCATGCGCTGTCAGTTCACCGCACGAATCGCACTTGACGAATCCCATCACCTCCGGCAACCAGTTGCAGGGATAGGGGCGCACTTCGCCGACGGTCAGCACATCCGTCTCGGGGGCGTTCCAAACCAGATCGACCAGCGCCGCCTGATCCGCCTCTGGGATTTCGTCAGGTGAAACTCCCGCTGCGCGCTGTTGCATGAAGGCCGATTCGGCGATCTGTTTTTGCAGAGTGGGTTTGTATGAAACACGCACAGCCTGGTCGGTGGCTTTATCGATCAGGGTGACGGCCAGTTTGCCCAGCGGCTGTTTGCGGATGTTGCCTTTGCCCAGGGTGCAGCCGGTGGTGTATTGCACACCATCGCCAAAGCACATGCCGCCGTGTTCTTCGCCCGTTTCCAGGATGGCGTAGAGCTGAGTGCCGCCGGCGCGCCGCACGCCCAGCGCGCGCAATGCCGCCAGTCCGACGCGCACGCCGGCCGCACTGGCCCAACACCGATGACCATGAAAACGCAGTGTCTCCAGCAGAATATCTTTGTCTTCCACTTGATTTTGCTCCTTGCGTTGTGTCGTTTTCAGACGCAGACGCCTTTACTTGAACAGATCGACGATCATTTTGACGGCGATCAGCCACAACAGGACGCCGATGATCTTCTTGAGTTGCGCGCTCGACAGTCGGGTCCTCATCAACTGCGAGCCGACAAGCGAGCCTGTCGCCGCCATGACTGCCATGATTCCGATGAACAGCGGGTCCAGGTTGCTCAACGTGGCATGGCCCAGGAAGCCTGACAACGATGAGAAGACGACTACCAGCGCGGTTGTGCCGGCGGCAGTTCTGGCATCCAGCCCCAGCCAGTTCAACACCGGCAGAATGAAGTTGCCGCCGCCTACGCCGAGCAACCCTCCCAAAAAGCCGGCCACACTGCCGACCCCTGCGCCCGCGCCGACTTCTACTGCGCGACTCAACGGTTGTTCGTGCCTCTTCGGCCTGTAGAACAACATCATGAAGCCGGCGAACAGCAGAAAGCCCGCGAACATCGCCAGGAGAACCGTCTTGTTGACCGAAGCGGTGAGCAGCGCGCCCAGTGGCGACAGGATCACCGCCGTGATCAACACCGGCAGCCCCACACGCCAGTTGATGAGCTTGCCGCGCCAGTAGTTCACTGTCGCAAGCGCCAGGCTGACAACGTTGAGCAACAGCGCCGTCGGCGTGGCCTCGGCCAGTGGCACACCGAGGTAGTAGAACAGCGGGACGAACAAGAATGCCGCGCCCAGCCCGGCCATTGCCAGCAATCCCGACAGGCCGAATACCAGAAAGCCGGCAATCAGGTATCCCCAGCTATCCAGAGTCATGATGAGATCGGCGCTCCTTGTGAAATCAAGCAGTTCATCGCAGACGATCGGCCGGCGGTAATCCCTCTGATCTCCGAGGCGCAGCGTGTCGTCAGGCAATCCAGATTAGATAGACGCCGACGGCAATGAATGACGCCGGCTGCTTTCTCGATCAACGCTGTCCAACGCGCCATTCCCCTGAGCTGCTTGAGCGCGCCGGTGAACGTGCCGGCCAGCACAATGGGCACGCCGCGCCCCAGGGCGTACACAAACAGCAATGCCGCGCCATAGATCAGCGCGGCTTCCTGGGTCATGACGAACGCCAGCACGGCCGCCAGCACGGGCGTGGCGCACTGCGAGGCCACCAGGCTGGACAGCAGGCCCAGAATGAGCGCGCCGGGGACGCCTTGCGCGCCTACCCGCTCTCGCAGACCGGCGGCCCAGTCGGGGATGGGCAATGCAATCACACCCAACATCGACAGGCCGGCTGCGATGCACACGCCCGCCGCCACGTAAAAAAGCGCGCGCGACGCGCCGCCAATCAGCCCGCCTACCATCGCTGCCGCGACGCCCAGCCACATGAAAGTGATCGCCAGCCCAACCGCAAAAGCGAGCGAGATGACGAATGAACGCCGCCGCGACATATTGCGAGATCTGCCGACATAGGCCACGATCAAGGGGGCCATGGCCACATTGCACGGGCCGATGCTGGTCAGCACGCCGCCCAGAAAAACCACCGCAAACGCCAGGGGCGAAGCAGTCTGGATCACACTTGGATCGAAAGGCATGGCACTACCTCCGCGCCGCCAGTGTCTCGAACTTCGCGCGCAGCGCGTCGGGTTGCATAACGCCCATGAACACTTCCCCTTGCCCTTGATGATCGTAGAACACCAGGGTGGGTATGACCTGAATGCGCGCCATCTCCAACAGTCGCGTGTTGCGCGGGTCATACACATTGATGTCCACCAATCCAACCCGCTCCTGGAATTCGGGATACACCCGGTTCACGATGTCCACCATATGAAGGTCAGGGCGCGGCGCTGGCGGGCGGCGCGATCACACGAATTTCGCCATTGACTTGCGCCGACGCCGCCAGCGTGTTGTAGACCGTGCCGTATTTCTCCAGGTTGCGCTGCAACAACTGGACACGATGTTCCGGCTCGCTGGTCCACAGCGTCAATGTGTAGGCCACAGAGATCATGCGCGGCGGCGCGTCCTGACGCACGCCGCGCACCACGATCTCGGCCCGCTCGTAAGCAAAGCTCAGAATGCCGGCGTAGCGTTCCACATTTTTCAGGACGCACGCCGCAAAGGCCGAGAGCAGCAATTCCGCCGGATTCATCAGGCGCTCATTCGGCCCCGCGGAGGCCGAGATGTCGAACAGCACTTCCGCCGAGCGCGTGTTGGCTGCGCCCACGGCGCCGGCAGCCTGAGCGGCCGTGATGGTGTACTCCAGCATGGCTTATTTCCCTGTTCCCGACGGGGGCGGGCAGGCTTCGGCGGCTGCGCTCACCATGCCGGCTGGCGCCGGTTGCAACTCATGTGCGAAGAAGCGCCGCTGGAAGAACAGCGCCACGTTCACCAGGCCGATCATCACCGGCACCTCGATCAGCGGACCGATCACCGCCGCAAACGCTTCGCCGGAGCGGATGCCGAACACGGCCACGGCCACGGCGATCGCCAGCTCGAAGTTGTTGCTGGCCGCCGTGAACGACATGGTGGTGGTCTTCGTGTAATCCGCCCCCAGGCTCTTGCCCATCCAGAAGCTGACCAGGAACATCAGCACGAAGTACAGCGCCAGCGGAATGGCGATGCGCACCACATCCAGCGGAATCTGCACGATCAGATTGCCCTTCAGGCTGAACATCACCACGATGGTGAACAGCAGCGCAATCAGGGTGATCGGGCTGATGCGCGGCACAAACTGCGTCTGATACCATGCGCGCCCTTTGGCGCGGATGAGCAGGAAACGGCTGGCGAAGCCGGCGATCATCGGGATGCCCAGATAGATGAACACGCTCTCAGCGATCTGGCCGATGCCGATCTGCACCACTTCGCCCTGCATGCCGAACAGGGGCGGCAGCATGGTGATGAAGAACCAGGCGTACACGCTGTAGAACAAGACCTGAAAGACGCTGTTGAAGGCCACCAGGCCGGCGGCGTACTCGGTGTCGCCTTTGGCCAGCTCGTTCCATACGATGACCATGGCGATGCAGCGCGCCAGACCGATCATGATGAGGCCGACCATGTACTCCGGCTTGTCGCGCAGGAATATGATCGCCAGCGCAAACATCAGAACCGGCCCCACCAGCCAGTTCTGGATCAGTGAGATGGCCAGCACCTTGCGGTTGCGAAAGACTTCCCCCAGCTCCTCGTACTTGACCTTGGCGAAGGGCGGATACATCATCAGGATCAGGCCGATGGCGATCGGAATGTTCGTCGCGCCAACCTGGAACTGATTGATGAAGTGCTCGACTTCGGGCAGCAGCGCGCCCAGCCCGACGCCGATCGCCATCGCCAGAAAGATCCACAGGGTCAAAAACCGGTCGAGCGTGGACAGCCGGCGCGGCGCCGCTGGGGCAACCGTCGCGCTGACTGAGGACGTCTGACTCATGCGTTCACCTCTTTGAACAAGATTCAATGACAGCCGCAACCGGCCTCACTGCCGCCGCAACATGCGTCGCCTGTCATACGACCCATCGGCGCGCCGGCTTGCGCTGCTTCGACCACACGCGCAACCTGATCGGCCGTCCACTCGAACGCGTGGTTTTTGGCAATGCCCAGTTCGGTCACGATGATGTGGCGATCCGCGCTGATGCCGGCGTGTTCGGTTGCCTTGCGCGCGCACGCCACCGGGCAGCCATCAATCACGATGCGATAGTCCGCGCCGGCTGCCGAGTCCACCATGCCGCCGAGGTGCGCGCTGACGCCGATCAGGCAATACATGCGTCCGCTGCCGCGCCGGTCGAGTTCCAGCGCGGCAGCGTTGGCAATCTGTCCGACGTTCGACCCGCCGGAGCAGGCGAAGACCAGCGTGTTCGAGCCATTGCAGGCGCAAGTGTCGTTGGCCATGTCAGTTCACAGCCTCCTTCAGCCAGGCCACGATCTCTTCCTTGCGCGGCAGCCGGCCCGAGGTCTTCAACTGCTCGTTGATGACCAGACCCGGCGTGCTGAGAATGGGGTAGGCCATGATGGCGTTCATGTCGGTCACGTGCGTCACATTGGCCTGCACGCCCAACTCATTGACGGCTTCGCGGGCCAGCGCTTCCAGCTTCTTGCACTTGGCGCAGCCGGAACCCAGAATTTTGATCTCCATTGTGTGTTCTCCTTTCGATACAGGATTGAATGCAGGCAGGCCATGCGCCCGCCGCGCTCAAAAAATGACGGGTTATGAGGTTTGCGCGCGCCCCGGCGCCAGACGGGCACTGCGCCGGCTGATGAGATACAGCGCCGCGCCCAGCAGCGCCACGAAGCCGGCCACGTAGCCCAGCAGCAGCCACATGCTGGCGCCATCGACCCACGCGCCATAGATCAAGCCGGACGCCGCGCTGAACACGGCCACCAGCCCGGCGTAGGTCCACGCCTTGCGCCGCGTGATGATGACCGAGATCATCAGGATGCTTTGCAGGCTCAGTTCGGGGTCGGCCATCAGATAGGCGATCAGCGGGCCGGGGTGCATGCCCAGCGACAGGAACATTTTGGCGATCGGCACTTCTACCAGCGTCGGGAAGTACATGAATACACCAAAGACCACGCCGGCCAGGTTGCCGACCAGCGTATTGCTGCCGGCGATGGCCTCGATCCACTCCGGCTGGATGATCTGGCGAATCACGCCGACCACAAATACGCCCACGATCAGCAACGGGAAAATCTGCCGCACGAAACGCCATGTCTCCCACAGCCATTGCTGAATTTCGTAGTCCTTGAAGTAGCGCCGCCCGATCTGCCAGATGGCCGCCAGCATGAGCAACACGCCGAAGAACTTGCCGGTCAGGTCGATCTGCGCGCCGCTCGCAGTGGGTTGCACCCCAACGGCTGCCACGCCGAGCGTCACGGCGATCAGACCGAGCGAGACCCACGTCCAGCGGTTATAGCCCTCATCCACTTTGCCCAGGCCGCGCCAGGCGGTCAGGCCAATCAACACCAGCAGTCCGATCAATACCAGCCCTTGCACGGTGACGCCTTCTTCGCCTTTGGCGGGGTCGAAGGGAATCAGGTTGAACAAGGTTTGCTGAAGCGCCTCGACGCCGGGGATGGGCAGGGTGAAGGAGGCGTAGGTGTTGAGCAGCGCCGGCACTTTGAGCGTGCCGAAGATCAGCAGAGCAACCATCGCCAGCAGAAAGACCACAGTCATGCGTTTGAGGCCGCCATGGCCGACGAATGCAGCGTCGTTGGCCTCGGCGTGCGCCTGGTCGTCGCGCCGGAAGACCAACGCCATGATGAGGCCAATGCTGACGCTGAAAGTCAGCGACAGGATGATGCGCGCGCCGGCAAACTCCGGCCCCAGCGCCACGCCGGTGTAGGCCAGCGCCAGGATGTTGCCGGCCGGCGCGAAGAAGAGGAACGTGATCGCCGGCCCCAGCCCCGCGCCCTTCTTGTAGATGCCGGCAAACAGCGGCACGATGGTGCAGGAGCACACTGCCAGCACGCTGCCGGCCAGCGCCGCGGCCGGATACGCGATGAACTTGGGCGCCTTGCGCCCCAGGAAGCGCGTCACAGATTCTTTGGGCACGAGGGTGGACAGGCCGCCGGCGATGAAGAACGCCGGCAGCAGGCACAGCAAGACGTGCGCGGCCAGATATGCGGCCAGGTTACCCAGGCCCCCTTGCAGAAACTTGACGATATAAGCGCCGATGTCCAACGGATGCCTCCTCTAACCGCAGGTGAGTAAACTCGCCGCAGTGAACATATTCGTAGAAATGAATGTGATCTGTGCGCGCATGGTCAACGGTTGTCTCTTCTGGGCTCAACTGTCACGCGGCGACGATGCGCTCGACAGGAATCACACCCGACGCTGCGCCGATGTTCTCTGAACTGCACTTGGGGCACGGGTAGGCGGCAGCCGCGCGTCGCCCGGCGCGTTTGGGAACGCGGACGCCGGCTATCGCGCGCGCCCGATCCATCACCTCATACACGCCCGGTTCGGTGACGCGATAGTAGACATTCCAGCCGTCGCGCCGGTCTTCGATCAGCCCGGCCTCGCGCAGGACGGCCAGATGCTGTGAGATGTATGCCTGCCGGTAGCTCAGGCGCGCTTCCATATGGCACACGCACTGCTCGCCGTCGCGCAGCAGGTCCAGAATCTGCAAACGGGCCGGGTGCGTCAGCGCCTTGAACAGGCGGGAGAGTTGATCGTCTTCGCGCATGGCAAATCACATTCGAATCGATGAATGTGATTATACGCCGCGCGAGCCGGCGCGCAACTGACAAATGTCATGTGATTGGCGCGCCGCTGGAGATGTCGGCAATCGGGCGGCTCGTATAATGCCAGCGCATCCTGCGCTGGAGTCAGGGATTGCGAGATCGCCAATGCGCGCATGTGTGGTGTTGCTCATCGCTTTTTTGTTGTCTGCCTGCGCCGGCGCGCCGGCAGCGCCGGCGATTCGCCTGTCACAGTTGGAACCTCTGCTGACCCAATCAGCCCGCGTGATTCCCCTGCGCGTGGCAGTTGCCGCAGTCATCTCGCCGCGCGGCACGGTGGAGAGCTATCGACCCCTGCTCGACTATCTCAGCCGGCGCTTGTCGCGCCCGGTCGAACTGGTGCAGCGCCGCACCTACGCCGAGGTCAACGACTTGCTGGAGCGGGGCGAGGTCGATGTGGCGTTTGTGTGCACCAGCGCATACGTGGCCGGCCACGACCAGTTCGGCATGGAGCTATTGGCCGCGCCGCAGGTCAATGGCGCGGCGGTCTACCACTCTGTGTTGATCGTGCCGGCCGGGAGCGCAGCGCGCAGCATGGCCGATCTGCGCGACAAAGTATTCGCCTTCACCGATCCGATGTCCACATCAGGCCGCATGTACCCGACGTGGTTGGTGCAGCAACTCGGCGCGACGCCGGACACCTTCTTTGCTCGCACCTTCTTCACCTACAGCCACGATGACGCCATCCGCGCCGTGGCGGAGGGGCTGGCCGATGGGGCGGCGGTGGACAGTCTGGTGTACGACTTCGCCATCCGGCGCGACCCGGCCCTGCGTGACAAGACGCGCGTCATTCACCAGTCGCCTCCCTTCGGCATCCCGCCGGTGGTGGTGCGCCCCGACGCGCGCCCGCAACTCAAAGCGGAATTGCAGCAGGCCCTGCTCGACCTCAGTGACGACCCGCACGGCGCCGGCAAGGCGGCGCTACAGGCCATCGGCGTGGAGCGCTTCATTCTCATTGAAGACAGCGCCTACGATTCGGTGCGCGACATGTTGAATCGCGCGGGAGCGCCTGCGCCATGACCGTTGGATGGCTCCGCCCCTGGCTTGATCGATTGTGGATGCTGGCCGGCGCGGTCAGCATCCGCACCAAAATCCTGGGCATCGTGCTGGCGCTGGTGTTGTTGCTTGGTCTGGGCGTGACCTTGCAGGTGCGCCAGACAGTCGTGCGCACCATGGAGGCGCAGCTCCAGGAGCAGTCGATTTCGGTGGCGCGAGACCTGGCCGCCCGCGCCACCGATCTGCTGCTCATCAACGATCTGTACAGCCTGCATCAGTTGTTGCAGGCCACGCTGAACAACAACGCCAGCGTGCGGTATGCCTTTGTGATTGATCCGCAGGGCCGCGTGCTGGTGCATACGTTTGGGAATGGGTTCCCGATCGGGCTGCTGGACGCCAATCAGGCGGGGCCGGACGAGCATCACCGAACGCGCCTGGTGAACACGGACGAAGGGCCGATCTGGGACACGGCTGTGCCCATCTTCGAGGGCCGGGCCGGCACCGCTCGCGTCGGCCTGTCCGAAGTCATGGTCAATCGGGCGGTCGAGTCGGTCACCGGCCAGTTGTTGCTCACCACTGTCGTTGTGTCTCTGATTGGCATCACAGCCGCCGCCTTTCTCACCTGGCTGCTCACGCGCCCCATCCTGAATCTGGTGCAGGCGGCCAAAGCAGTCGGGCGCGGCGATTTCACCCAGCAGGTTCACCGCTGGGCCGACGATGAGATTGGTGAGCTATCGGTTGCATTCAACGAGATGGTGGTGGCGTTGCGCCGGGCCGGCGAAGAGCGCGCCGAGCGCGAGCAATTGCGCGCGCACTATGTGAAAGCCGTGATTACAGCCCAGGAAGACGAGCGCAAGCGCATCGCCAGGGAACTGCACGACAGCGCCAGCCAATCGCTCACCTCGTTGCTGGTGGGGCTGCGCACGATGAGCGGGCTGTGCAATCAGCCTGAGGTGCGCGACCACGCGGAAGCCTTGCGCGCGATCGCCGCGCACACGCTGGACGAGGTGCACACCCTGGCGCTGCAATTGCGGCCCAGTGTGCTGGACGACCTCGGCCTTCAGGCGGCGATCGAACGCTATGTGGCTGACTTTGGCGCGCGTTATCCCATTCATGTCGATCTGGCGCTGCGCGGGTTGAGCGAAGGGCGCCTGCCCAGCGAGGTTGAAACGGCGCTCTACCGCATCGTGCAGGAATCGCTGACCAATGTGGCCCGGCATTCCGGCGCGCGCGCGGCCAGTGTGATGATCGAGCGGCAGAATGGCCAGGCGCGCGCGGTCATTGAGGATGACGGGCATGGATTCGATCCAGCCCTGGCCGGGGTTGCCGATCAGCGTCTGGGTCTGTATGGCATGCGTGAGCGCGCCGAGCTATTGGGCGGCAAACTCACTATCGAGTCGGCGCCGGGGCAGGGCGCCAGCGTGTTTGTCGAAATCCCCTGCGCATAAGGCTCAACGGACGCTCTCGCGCTGTGGCAGCGCGCTGCGCCGCAGGCAATCGTCAGGCGCCGACGCGCAGCGCGTCGTTGATCCGAATGGCGACGAATAGAAGCGCAAAGGTGATCAGCGACAGCATCAGCACCAGTTGGTTGGCGGTTGCCATGTCGTTGGCCTGCACGGCGTCGTACACGGCCATGGAGAGCGTCTGCGTGCGGCCGGGGATGTTGCCGGCCACCATCAGGGTCGCGCCGAACTCGCCAAGCGCCCGCAGGAATGCCAGGATTCCGCCCCCGATCAGACTGCCTCGAATCAATGGCAATGTGATGTGGCGCAGCACCTGCATCTCGTTGCACCCATCGACGCGCGCCGCATCCTCGGTCTCTCGATTCAGCGCAAGGATGCCGGTCTTCACTGTCTGGATGACCAGCGGGAGCGCGGCAATGGTGGCGGCAACGATGGCGCCTGTCCAGGAAAACACCAGTGTGAAACCAAAGGTCTGCTCGAAGAGCGGGCCGATGCCGCGCCGGCCCAGGGCGTTCAACAGGTAGAAGCCCAGCACGGTCGGCGGCAGGACCAGCGGCAGCATGGTCATCCCTTCCACGAACCACTTGCCGCGAAAAGAGACGCGCGCAAACACCCAGGCCAGCGCAGCGCCGGTCAGCAGCGCCAGGATGCCGGCCCATGCCGAAATCCAGAGTGACAACTCCAGCGGCGTCCATTCTCGATTGAACAACATGGCTGGCACTCAGTCGTCCGGTGAGCTTGCCGAACCGTAATCAGCGTGGAATTTCATCCGGCAACAGGAATCCGTACTGGCGCATGATGGGCCGGCCCTGATCGCCATTGACAAACGCTGCAAACGCGGCGGCGATCTCTTTGTTTTTTGAAGCGGCCACAACGCCAAGCGCCTGATCCAGCGGCTGATGCAGGCGGTCGTCGATCAACGTGTAGTCGATCTCGGGCACACCGGCCACCGACAGCGCCACGATGCCGACCGGCGCGTCGCCGGTTTGCACAAACTGGAGCGCCTGGCGAACATTCTCGCCCAGCACGAGTTTGGGCTTGACCGCCTCCCACACGCCGGCCGCCTCCAACGCCTGTTTCGCCGCAATGCCATAGGGCGCGTGATCCGGGTTGGCGATCGCCACGCGCAGGATATCAGGGGCTGTCAGGTCTTCCAGCCGGCTGATCTTGAGAGTGGATTGCTTGTTCACGGCCAGAACGATCCGTCCGCGCGCGTAGAGGGCGATCGAGTCCGGCGCGATCAACCCTTTGTCTGCCAGCGCCTGCGCATACTGGATGTTGGCCGCCGCCAGCAGGTCGTAGGGCGCGCCGTGTTCGATCTGTTGCGCCAGTTGCCCCGTGGACCCGAACACAAGCGTGACGGTGCGGCCGGTCTGCGCTTCAAAGAGCCGGGCGATGTCGGTGAACGCAAACTGCAAGTCGGCTGCTGCGGCAACGGTGATCTGCGCGCGGGGTGGCGCGCCCGGCGTGATGGCCGGCGCCGCCGGCGCGCTTCTGACACACCCTGCCAGCAGGATCGCCATCGCGGCGCTTGCAGGGGCAAAAGCTCGCGCCATTGTGATTCTCTTGTTCAATTTGCACGCTCCCGCATCTCGTCCTCAGCCCTTCGACAGGCTCCGCTTCGACGAGCTCCGCTTCGACGAGCTCAGCTTCGACAAGCTCAGCTTCGACAAGCTCCGCTTCGACAAGCTCAGCGGACGCCGGCGGTTTGAGGCGTTTGCCTGTCGTGGACGCGGAGCGAATTGTCGCATGTTTGTCTGCGCGCCACGGTGTAAGATGAAGCACTATGTCCGATGCTTCACCCGCTCGCATTTTGCTGGTGGATGATCACAGCGTATTGCGCGCCGGCCTGCGGCTGCTGCTCAACAGCCAGCCCGATTTGATCGTGGCCGGCGAAGCCGGCGACGCGCGCGAGGCGCTGGCGCTGGCTGAGTCGTTGCAGCCCGATCTGATCCTGCTCGATTTGACCATGCCCGGTCTGAGCGGCATCGAGGCGCTGCCGGCGCTGCGGCGCCTGGCCCCATCGGCGCGCATTCTCGTTCTCACCATGCATGACGACGAGAGCTACCTGCGTCAGGCATTGCGCAAAGGCGCCGCCGGCTATGTGCTGAAGAGGGCCGCCGACAGCGAGTTGATCAACGCCATCCAGGCCGTCCTGCGCGGCGAGGTCTATGTTCACTCCGCTTTGACCCGCTCGTTGTTGAGTGATCTGGTCGCGCCGGCGCACAAACCCTCGCCCGGCCCGGCCCACGATGAACTCTGGCAGACGCTGTCTGAGCGCGAGGCCGAGGTGTTGCGTCTGGTGGCGCGCGGCTATACCAACGCCGAGATCGCGGAGCGGTTATCGCTGAGCGTGAAAACAGTCGAGACGTATCGGGGGCGCGGCATGGAGAAGCTGGGTCTGCGCACACGTGCGCAGTTGGTGCAGGCTGCGCTGGCAAAGGGCATTCTTGAATAGCAGCCGGCCCGGCTGCTTTCCTGTTATGCTTTGCTTCACTTGGCGTGACAAGTCTGCCAGCGAGAGGATATTGCTGCCCCGGCCGTGAACGGCGCCCATTCTGCCGGAGCAGTTGCAACTGACGTTAGAATTACAAGTGATTCTTCGACGCGCCGCCTATAGAAAGCGCCTGAGCGCTCAAGGTGTTTGCGCGCATCTGACTGGACGGCAGGCGGCGAAGCTGGTTTGAGAAGCAAGAGAACATGCCATGAATGCAGAAGATGTGCTGGCCACATTGAGAACAGTAAAGCCTGTGATTGTCAAACGCTACAAAGTCAGGAGTATTGACTTATTTGGCTCTTTCGTTCGCGGACAGCAGACGGCAGACAGCGATATCGACCTTCTGGCAGAGTTTGACGACAACGCTGATTTGTTCGACCTGGTTGGACTGGCTTTGTGGCTGGAAGAGCTATTCCAGCGACCGGTGGATGTCGTGCCCAAAAGATCTCTGCGCGCAGAACTGCAAGACACTGTTCTCGAGCAAGTCATCACCGTATGAGGAACTATGCGCTTTACCTGAAGGACGTTCTGGCAGCGATAGAGAGTATTGAGACCTTTATCGCAGGAATGGACTTCGATACGTTCCAGGCAGACGACAAGACCACCAGCGCTGTAATACGAAAACTTGAAGTCATTGGGGAAGCGGTAAAGCAAATACCCGATGAGGCGCGCCAGCAACATGCCACAATTCCATGGAAAGAGATGGCAGGCATGAGGGACAGGCTGATCCACTTCTACTTTGGCGTGGATTACCGTCTGGTTTGGAAAGCGATTACAGAGCGGTTGCCCCAGGTCAAGCAGGAGATTGGAGAAATGCTGGAAGATGCGGGCTGACACCGTTGCAGCGCCCCGAATTTCGCCCACGCAAAACACCGGTCACACCTTGTTTCTGCTTGACATCCTTTGCGGCCGGCGTACACTCCTGACCAGGCGATGAAGCTCGCCGTGGGGTTCCACCCCGTTGCCGGGGATTCGGTCCGCAGGGCCGGACGACCCGGGCAATAACCGTCGGTTCGACTGATAGCTTCTACCGTAGATGCGCGCACGGTAGAAGCTTTTTTGTTGCCGCCTGTCTGCGGTGATGGCGCGTGATGAAGTCGGGAGCTATTCAAGGAGCGATATGGATTGGCGCGAGCGCCTGAATTGGATCAGTATCGGTTTGGCGCATCTCAATCCCCGCCAGTATGGGGTCATTGTGGCCACGTTTGCGCGCTGGGCGCTGCTCGGCGCGGCGGCCGGCTTGCTGGCGGGGCCGGCTGCCGCCATCTTCCTCGTCACCCTGCGCTGGGCGTCGGGCGTGCACGCGCGCAATCCCGACCTCCTTTTTCTGCTGCCACTCGCCGGCATTGCCATTTACTGGGCTTACGCGCGCCTGGGCGGCGCGGCAGAACGCGGCAACAACCTGTTGATCGAGGAAGTGCATCTCAATCGCCGGCCTGTGCCGTTCCAGATGATCCCGCTGAGCTTTCTGGCGCCGGTGGTCACGCTTGTGTTTGGCGGCTCCATCGCCAGCGTCGGCACAGCGGTGCAAATGGGCGGCGCGCTGGCGGACTGGGTCGCCCGCTTGTTGCGACTGAGCAAAGAGGAGCGGCGCATTCTGTTGATGGCCGGCCTCAGCGGCGGATTCGGCGCAGTGATCGGCGCGCCCATCTCCGGCGCTGTGTTCGGCATGGAAGTGCAGAGCGTGGGCCGCGTGCGTTACGAAGGGATTGTGCCGTGCCTGGTCGCGTCTGTGGTCGGCTACGAGATTGTGTCTGCGCTGGGCGTGTACGCCAAAACATATCCCCTTTTGCCCGGCATGCCGCTCGAACCGCTGCTGGCGATTCGGGTTGCCCTGGCCGGCGTGGCGTTCGGGGTTTGCAGTCTGTTGTTCATCGAACTGACTCATGCCGTTAGCCAGGCCCTGAACCGGCTGGCCGGGTCGCGCGCCTGGCTCAAGCCGGCGCTGGGCGGCAGTGTCATTGTCGCGCTGGCGCTGCTCATGGGAACGCAGGAATACCTCGGCCTTAGCGAGCCGCTGTTGGCGGCGGTCTGGAGTGGCGCAGCGATCGCTCCGTTCGCTTTCCTGTTCAAGCTGATCTTCACCGCCTTGACGGTCGGATCAGGCTTCAAAGGCGGCGAGATTACGCCGCTTTTCATCATCGGCGCCACGCTGGGCTATGTGTTGGCGCCCCTGTTGGACGCGCCGCCGCTGCTGCTGGCGGCGGTGGGGTTTGTGGCTGTCTTCGCCGGCGCGTCGAACACGCCGCTGGCCTCGACGCTGATGGGCGCCGAGTTGTTCGGCGGCGCCGGCGTCGAGTACATGCTGATCGGCGCCGTGGTCAGCTACGTCTTTTCAGGCCACCGCAGCATCTACACGACGCAGCGCCTGGACACCCCCAAGTTCATCTTCCAGGCGCCCCGCCGCTTTGCCGTGCGCGACATCATGACCCGCGCTCCGGCGACGGCCTCGCCCGACACGCCCCTCGGCGAAGTGCTGGCGCTGCTCAAGCAACGCCAGGTCAAGTCGGTCATCGTGCTGAATGGCGCCGACGCAGCCAGCGCCACATTCCCGCGCGTGGCCGGCATCATCACTGCCGGCGATCTGTTGCGGCGCGGCGGGCTGGCTCTGACCGACGATCCAGAGCATTTGCTCAGCGTGTCGCACAGCATGACGGCGCGCGATGTCATGACGCCCGATCCGCAGTCGGTCGAGGAGACCGCTTCGCTGGACGAAGCCGCGCAGGTGATGACGCGCCAGCGTCTGAAGCGCCTGCCAGTGGTCAACCGCGATGGCGCGCTGGTCGGCGTCATTGCGCGCTCGGACATTCTGCGCTGCATCGCTGAGGAAGCGCACCTGCGCATCGAAACCCCTCTCCTGACCGCCATCGAGCCGACGGATCGCGCCCGCGTGCGCGGCTGGATGCGCGCCAATGTGGCGACCGTCAATCCCGACGACACATTTGCGACTGTGCTCGAACGGCTGGTGTCGGACCCGCTGCGGCGCGTAGTGGTGGTGGACGAAGACCAGCGCGTCGTCGGCATCATCATCGACAAAGACGTGCTTGACTGGGTGAGCGGCATGCCGGACGAGGCGTTTCGGGACACGGTGCGACGCTGGCTCAGCGGAGACGCCGCTGCCGAGCACGATTTGCTGGACGAGATCACCGCCGGGGATGTGATGTCGCCAACCGTGTACACCGTGTTCGACGACGACCGGCCGATCGATGTGATTCAGACCATGATCCAGCGGCGGGTCAAACGGCTGGTGGTGGTGGATCACGACAACCACTTGAAAGGCATCGTGGATCGTCACGACATGCTGCGGGCGGTCGCCAATGGCGGAGGATGAATGGCGGAGAACACATTGCCGCTCGACTATTACAGCCTGATCGAAATGTTCCCCAGGACCGGCTGCGCGATCTGCAATCTGCTGCTGCGCGACGCAGATCGCTTTCTCGACGGCTTGCTTTATGAGCGCGTCAATGAGGCAGACACGCAACGCTACGTGCGCAGCCGGCGCGGATTCTGCGCCGAACACGCCTGGCAATTGTTGCGCTACCACGGCAGCGCGTTGGGCGCGGCCATCTTGTATCGGGCTGCCGCTCAGGAGACTCTGAGCATCCTCGACAGCGCGCAGGTCGGCGCTGTTCATCTGTCGGGGCTGGGTCGCATCCTGGGCGGCAAAGCGCAACCGGACGCCTCGGCTTTGATCGACGCGCTGGCGCCCCAGGCGCCGTGCGTGGTGTGCGAGTTGCAAAGTCAGGCCGAGCGGCGCTATTTGCTCACGCTGGGGGAATACCTGACCGACGCGCGCCTGGGCGACGCTTTCGAGCATTCCGAAGGGCTATGCCTGCCGCATACGCGCATGGCGCTGCGCGTCATTCACGATATGGCCGCTGTCGAGACCCTGCTCCGTGTGCAGGCGCAGAAATGGCGCGCCCTGAGCGCTGACTTGCAGACGTTCATCGACAGGAATGACTATCGCCGGATGAACGAGCCAATGGGCGCGGAAAGAGACAGTGTGCCGCGCGCCATTCGCAGCCTGTCCGGCTGTAAAGGAGTGTTCGGCCTTGATCCGCGTTGATCTGAACCCAGCCCAGCGCAACGCGATCACCATTGCGCTGCGAGAGACAGAGATTGCCCTGCGCCGGCTTCTGGCCGATCTGGACGTCGACGAGCATGGGCGGCTGTATGCGCGCGTCGCGGTCGTCGGCGAAGCGCAACGCCGGCAGATCGAGCAACTGGTCAACGAGGCCCTGGACGAGATCATTTATCTGGCCGATGCCCTCGACCTGTCTCCTCAACTGCAAAACCCGCTCGCAGAGATGGTGGGTCAGATGACCGTCCTGTGGAGCGATCTGATCGATTCACGCGCCGACAAGCTCGCGCGATATGGAGAGGTGGACCCGGCGGCGTCTGCCGGGTTGAACCCCCCGCTGGATCGCCTGATTGCGCTGTTGGAAAAGCTGATGGGCGTTGCCGGCCGGCAGGGGTCAGCATGATGCGTCGGGACGGGGCCTGATGAGCAAGCTGACTTACTTCTGCCCGCGCTGCTGGCTGGAGGTCGATGCGCGCGCGACCACATGCCCGCGCTGTGAATTCGACCTGCAGGCTTACGAGCAACTGCCCTTCGAGGACAAACTCATTCTGGCGCTGGGCAACCCGATTGAGGATAGCCGCATTGTCGCGACGCAGTCGCTCGCCAAACTCAAGAGCAGAGCCGCCGTGCCGGCCTTTGCAAAGCTGATCGAGACAGAGAGCAGTTTCTACGTGTTGCGCGAGGTGATCCATGCGCTGACTGTGATCGACCATCCGCAGACGCGCGCATTGCTGGCCCGGCTGAGCGCGCACGAGTCGATCCTGGTGCAAGACTGCGCCCGCGCAGCTCTCGAATCAATGCGATAGCGGGCGCTCGGATTTCCACGAAGGAGAGCGGCTTGACAACCCAACAACACAATGAACGATGGATCAATCGCAACGTGATCGGCCTGGCCGTCAACCGATTTCTGTCGGACTTTGGCCACGAAGCCGGCACGGCCATTCTGCCGTTGTTTCTCGCGGCAATTGGCGCGCCGGCCCTGGCGCTGGGCGTGATCGAAGCCGTATCTGATGGTCTGTCGAGTTTTGCCAAGCTCATTGGCGGCTGGCTGGGAGATCGTATTCACCGGCGGCGCCCACTGGCGGCGCTGGGCTATGCGCTCACCGGCATCACGACTGGCCTGTATGGCCTTGCGTCATCCTGGCCCAACGTTTTGGTGGCAAGAGCGATTGGGTGGGCCGGACGCGGCCTGCGCAGCCCCTTGCACGATGCACTGTTGACCGATTCGACGCCGGCGCAGGCGCGCGGGCGAGCGTTTGGGCTGGATGAAGCAGCCGACACCGCCGGCGCCATTGCCGGGCCGCTGGCTGCCCTGGGTATTGTCGTCGCCCTCTCTTCTGTGGGCTCGAGTCTGGACGCTTATCGAATAGCGTTTTGGCTGGCGGCCATCCCCGGCATTCTGGCTGCGTTATCCATTGTCACCCTGGTCAAAGAGACTCCCAATCGCATCCTCAATCACCATTCGTTCATCGGCTCTTTCAGGGCGCTGCCCGCGCCGTTCCGGCGCTACCTGGTGGGCATCTTCGTCTTTGGCTCTGGCGACTTTTCGCACACTCTGCTGATACTGTTTGCGGTGCAAATGCTGACACCAACCTATCCCCAGGATGCCGGCGCGGTTGCCATTCAACTGTACACGCTGCACAATGTGCTGTATGCGGCTGGCGCTTACCCCATCGGTGTTTTGGCCGACCGGTTTGGCAAGCGTGGCCTGTTGATTGGCGCCTACAGCCTGGCGGCGGTCATGAACGCGCTGCTGATCGGCGCAACACCATCCATAGCATGGTTAGCAGTCATTTTTGTGATCGGCGGCGCTGTGTATGCAGCTCAACAATCGCTGGAACGGGCAATTGCGGCCGATCTGGTTCAACCGGAACTGCGCAGCACCGGCTTCGGCGCCCTGGCCACTGTGAACGGCATTGGCGACTTCATTTCCAGCCTGGTGGTCGGCGCGCTGTGGACGGCGTTCTCTCCGGCGGTAGCCTTTGCCTATAGCCTTGTGTTGAGTATGGCCGGCGTGGTGGCCATTGCGCTTGCCTTGAAATCTGCCAACTCATGACAACGGTTTTTGACGAACGCTGGTTGAGCCTGCTGATCGTTTTCGGCATCATCGGCGCGCTGACCCGATCGCCGGCGCTGATCGGCGTGGTATTGCTGAGCGCAACGCTGGCGTTGCTCAGCCACGGGCTGCGCCGGTTCGCCTTGCGCGGCGTTGCCTATGCGCGCCGCTTCAGCGAGTCGCGCCTGTTTGTCGGCGAGACCGTGACGGTCACCTGCACCGCCGCCAATCATGGCCGCCTGCCGCTGATTTCGCTGCTGGTGCTCGACGGGGCGCCGCGCGGCTTCCGCCCGGCCTTGAAAGACGGGACGATTTTTCCAAAGGCCGGCGGCGGGCTGGGGTATTCGCATCACTTCGCGCTGCTACCTGGCGAGCGCGCCAGCCGGCGTGTCTCGCTGCAACCCGTCCGTCGCGGTTACTACGTCTTCCAGGACGCCGAGATCGGAATGGCCGACCCATTGGGACTCTCCGAGGCCGAGCGCCTGCACAAGTCGCGCGACACCGTCATCGTTTATCCGCGCGTCTACCCATTGGACGAACTGGGCATTCAGACCCGCGAGCCGTATGGCGCCCTGCACGCGTTGCGCGGGTTGATCGAGGACCCGTTGCTGATCGTCGGCGCGCGAGACTATCAGCAGGGCGACGCCTTCCGGCAGATTCACTGGAAGGCCACTGCGCATCGCGGCGCGTTGCAGACCCGCGTGTGCGAATTTGCCAGCGACCCGACTGCGATTGTGTGGCTGAATGTCTCCACCTTTGCCGAGGTATGGCACGGCACAGATGTGGAGCGCATGGAGTGGGCGGTGTCGGTGGCGGCCAGCATCGCCGCCTGGGCGCATCAGACCGGCGCAGTGGTGGGCCTGATCTGCAACGGAAACGCGCCGGGCGCGCCCAAATCAGTGCGCGTGCGCGCGGCGCGCTCTCCCGACCAGTTGTTGCGCATCCTGGAAGCCCTGGCTGTCGTCGGGCCGTATGCATTCTTTCCGTTCGACCGCTTTCTGCTGCTGGAGCAGCCCAGTGTGCCGCACGGCGCCACCCAGATCGTCGTGACCCCTCTACTGACGCCCGACATCGAAATGACGTTGCGCCTGTTGCGCGAGCAGGGCAAGCGGCTGGCGCTGGTGTGCGTGGACCGCGCTGCGCCCGGCCTGGATCGGCTCTCCTTCCCGGCCTATCATGTCCCGCCCTCGCCAGACATGCCGGCCACAGAACCCGAAGCGCTATGAACACGCGACGCCTGGTCTTGTTCGGGGTGTTTGCGCTGGCCGAAGCTGCGCTGATTGCGCCGCCGTTGCATGCGCTGCCGACGTTTCTGCGGGGGGTCAACCAGCCGACTGCGCCTGGCCTGGTGTGGCTGGCGCTGTGTGGCGTGTCTGCCACGCGGCGTCTGGCCGACTGGTATGGCGTCGAGACCGGCCAACAACGCGCACTCATGGGGGTGTGGCTGGCCGGGCTGGTCATTGCATTCGTTGCCGCCGCGCCGCCGCAGCCCTATACCGGCTTGCCGGCTGCTGTCGCGTTGTTCCTGCAGGCTGGATGCGCGTTGCTGGTATGGTGGCGCGGCGTCCGGCTGGCCGATGCAGAGTTCATGCCCAACGAAGCGCAACAGCGTCTCCAGGTTGGCCTGCTGGTGTATGCCGGCTATGCCCTGGTCAGTGTGCTCGACCCATCCGTCAATCTGCTTCCGTTTGTGCTGCTCTTCGTGTTCAGCGCGCTGCTGGCATTGCCGCTCACGTTCCTGGAGCGCGTCGAACAAAGCGACACCGGCCGGCGCGTGCCCATGACTGCGCGCTGGTGGCGCTCGACGTTGGTGACAACCGGCCTGGGATTGCTGGCCGGCGCGGTCGTGATCCTTGTGCTCACGCCCGATCTGCTGCGGCAGGCTCTGACCACCCTGATCCTGGTCATCCTGTTCCCGTTCATCGTTCTGGCCGGCTATCTGCTCGAAGCGCTCATTGCCTGGCTGGGGCCGTTGCTCAAGCGTGAACCGGAAGGTCAGCCGGCCATGGAAGGCCTGAACGCCCTGCGCCAGCAGATCGAACAACAGGCGCAATCGGGAGACGCTGCGCCGCTCCTCAACGATGAGACGACGCTCATTCTATCCGTGATCGCGCTGGTGATTGTCTTGCTGATCGTGTTGGTAACAACTGTGCGCGCCCGGCGTAATGCAGAGTTGTCCCGCGCGCGGCCTGTGGAAGACGATCTGACGCGCGAGGCCGGCCAGCCCGATGCCGCGAGCCAGGGGCCGGCCAACAGGGTCAATTGGCGACGCTGGCTGGCGACGCTGTCCGTGCGGCGCATCTACGCGCGGCTGGTTTACGAAGCCGGCCGGCGCGGCTTCAAGCGCCAGCCGGCGCAGACGCCGTATGACTACCTGCCGGATCTTCAGCGGGCCTTCCCAAGCGCAGAGGGTGACCTTCGCCTCATCACCGACGCCTACGTGTCGGTCCACTACGGCGAAGCGCCAGAGACGGACGCCGAATTAGCAGCTATCCGGCAGGCGTGGGAACGCGTGCGCGTGATTCGGCGCTCTCGACCCTTTTCGACCGATGCCGGCGTCGATCTGCCTTCCACAGATTCGCAGCATGCGGGAGGTTAGCAGGTCCACTGTGGGCGCGTCATCGATTGACCGGTTCCTGTATCGTGCTGCGCTGGCAGAGTTGCCTGCGCCGGTCGCTCAGGCTATCGCAAACTGCGGCGGTCAGCCTGCCGACCAGAGCATTGTGGTGATCCCGCCGCAGGAATATCTGGCCGGCGCAAGCGGTTGGTTGAGCGGGCTGTTCCCGCGCTGGCGACGCACACCCAGCCGCGCGCTGGTATTTGATCCTGCCCGGATCATCGTCGTGGAGGGAAGCCGCGCCGTAGATTTGCGCGTGATTGTGATTCCGGTCGATAGCTTGCTCAGCATCGAATTGGCGACCCGGTTGCTCTATGCTTATATGCAGTTTACGTGGGTCGATGCGGGCCAATGCCACACCACACGCATCGAGTTCAACACAGTTGGCATCTCCCTGATCGACGAAGAGTTGAGGCGGCTGCGTTCGATCATTGCGCCGCCGGCGCAATCCACTGCTGCGCCGCCGGCCATCGGCCATCTGATGGATTCGCTGCCCTATAAGTTTCAGACTTACCTGAGCCTCAGCCGGCTGCCCGATGAGTCGATCGTGGCCGTTGTCTTTCAACCGGCGGCGTGGCGCGGTCGGGGGCTGTTCAAACGCGCCCTGGCGCCAAATCGGGTGGCGGCGCTCTCCGACCGGCATCTGATCCTGATCGAAGACGCAGGGATGCGCCAGGCGGACTACACCATCGACAGGCGCTTTCTGCCGCGATCGCGCATCCGGCGGGTGTCATTCGAGCCGGCCGGCGGAGGGATCTGGATGCGGGTCTTGCTGGGCGTGTCCAACGCAACGTGCGAAGTGGCCACCGCATGGCAGGCAACCGTAGCCGGACAACTTTCCGAGATTCTGCGCGCTTGGCTGCCCGGGCGCAGTCAGCATCAGTATTGATGAAACCAGGCGCTGGCGCGATCGGCATCCACCAGTTCGATTCGCGCTGCGCCGCGCCCCAGCGCGTTGACGGCTGCGTAGTGCGCCAGTTCGATCAGCCGGCCCAAACGTCCCTGACAGTCGTGGAGAATGGCCCGGCGCGCATCCGGCGCAAACAACGCGGCGTCTGCCCGGCGGGCAATCACCTCATCCAGATTGCGCCACCCGACGCTTTCCACGTCATCCATCGAGTCCCGCAAGTCGTCCAGATGATACTGGGCCGTGGACCAGGCGCGGGCGGCCGCAAAGCGGGGCGAATGCCACACGCCGCTGGCAAGCGTGTAAACGACGGATGCCGTAACGCCGGCCAGCTCGTGACCGTGCGCCAGGAAGATGCTTTCGGCGTCCGGCAGGGCGATTTTGTCGGTGTCGTCAAAGATGAACAGCGCCGGCCGCCTGTCCGCAGCGCGCATCTGACTCAGTATGTGGTTCAGTGTGGCAACGACGTTGGGCAAGCGGCGTCTGGCCGCGCGCTGCCGCTGAATCCACTGTTCTGACCGTGAAAGATAGCGCGCGTCGAACTCCACGCGGACAAGCCCGCCCAGCGTGTCGTCGCGCCCAAGCAGCCGGATGTTGCCGGCAAAGATGTCGTCGCTGAAATACTCGTGGATATCCTGCCGCAGGGCGTCGTGAGCCGGCTCGGTTTCGTCTGCCGCGCGCCAGGCCGCGGCCATCATGAACACCGCATCTGCCATCGACATGCGAAAGAGTTGCGGCAGGCGATTGGTGTGAATGGCGATGATCCGAAACCGGCTGCCCGCTTCGAAGCACAGCTTGTTGATCTCGGTTGTCTTGCCGCTTCCCGTGTTGCCGCTCAGCAGCAGTCGCACAGGCTGTTCGAGCGAGTCACCTCGCGCAAGCGCCTGCTGCATCGAACGCCAGGGGGAGCGCGGTCGTTCAACGTAGAAGGCCGGTATCTGCTGGCCGACGAGTGGTTGGCGCGGGTTGAATGCCGCGATAGCGGCATTGAGTGTGGTCGCAGGCTGTAACATGATTTTGCGGGGCGTTCGAGTCATGGCGCGCCGGCTTCTGTCAGACCATATCACGATTTCCAGCAAGTTCAAGCCGGCTTCCGGCGCGTCAGGAAATACCCGACAGGCTGGCCACAACATGCGGGATTTTCCCGCTATACCTCTGGTTGCGCCCTGACTACCATCCATCCGCAGGCTGGCTGTGCCGGCCCTCATTTGATGGAGGTAGAGCATGAGCGAGAGGCTGAGCGAAAAGCCAAATGACGCGCGACGCCGCAACTTCCTGCGCGGGTTGGCCGGCGCCGGCGGCGCGGCCGCGGCGTTAGCCGCGCTCGACCGGATGGAGGCTGAGCCAGAGCAGGTCGCAGCCTCGCTGGCGCGCGCTGCGGCAGCCGTGCCGCAGACGGTGATCGAGGCCGGCGACAACGCCGACGTGCTGATTCGGATGCAAGCCGACCTGGCCCGCGCGCTGAAGAAACAACCTGCCGAGCGCCGCTGGGTCATGGTGATCGACCTGCGCAAGTGTGTGGGGTGCCACGCCTGCGCCATCGCCTGTGTGGCCGAGAACAAGCTGCCGCCCGGCGTGGTGTATCGACCGGTGATCGAGGAAGAGATCGGCGAATATCCCAACGTGACGCGCCGGTTCATCCCGCGCCCGTGCATGCAGTGCGAGAACCCGCCCTGTGTGCCGGTCTGCCCCGTGTATGCCACCTACACCAACGCCGAAGGCGTGGTCGAGGTGAACTACGCGCAATGCATCGGTTGCCGCGCCTGTCTGACCGCCTGCCCCTACGGCGCGCGCACCTCAGACTTTGGCTACACCTATGCCGAGGGCACGCCCAATGCCGACGGCCTGATCCTGGGCCACGACGCGGCCGACGACTACGAGCGCGCCCCCAACTTCGAGTACGGCAAACCATGGCCGCGCGAAGGGCATGGCTCGCCGATGGGCAATGCCCGCAAGTGCCACTTCTGCCTGCACCGCGTCAAGGAGGGGTTGCTGCCCGAATGCGTGACGACATGCATCGGGCGGGCGACGCTGTTCGGCGATGCCAACGACCCCGACAGTGTGGTGGCGCAGCTCATTCACCGCCCGAACGTCATCCGGCTGAAGGAAGAGTTGGGCACGAAGCCGCGCGTGTACTACATCGTGTGAGGGAGGAGCGCCATGATCAAAAAAGTTGTGTATGGCCTGGGCGCGCTGGCGCTTTTGCTGGGCCTGTATGGGTTCTACTCTCGCCTGTTCATCGGCGAGCGCGAGGTCAATTACGGCTCCTACGTGACCTGGGGGCTGTGGGTGGCCATGTATTTGTTTTTCGCCGGCATCTCCACCGGCGCCTACATGCTGGCGACGCTCGATCACCTGTTCAACATCCGCCTGTTCAAGGGCGCTGGCAAATACGCCCTGTGGGGCGCTTTGGTTACCATGCCGGCGGCCCTGATCACCATCGCGTTCGACCTGGGGCACATGGAGCGCATCTGGAAGGTGTACCTCAGTCCTAACTTCGGCGCGCCAATGGCGCAACTGGTGTGGGGCTACACGCTCTTCTTCGCCGTCATCGTGGTCTCGCTCATCCTCACGCTGCGCCGGCCGCACATGTTCTTAACCAGAGTGGTGATGGGCATTGGGCTGTTCCTGGCGATTTTTCTCAGCGGCGGCGTGGGCGCGCTGCTCAGCGTGAATGCCAGCCGCGCGTCGTGGCACGCGGCCATGTTGCCGGCGCAGTTTCCTGTCTTTTCGCTCACCTCCGGCGTGGCGCTGCTGATGATTCTGTTGGGCTGGTTCACCCCGGACGACGAAACCCGCCGCCAGCGCGTGCGTCTGCTGGGGGTGGCGATGATCGTGCTGATCCTGGTCAAAGCGTATTACCTGTGGGTCGATTACTCGGTGGCGCTGTACAGCGGCGTGCCGGACACGGCCCGCGCGGTTGGGCTGGTGTTGTTCGGCCAGTATGCCTGGGCGTTCTGGGGCTTGCAGGTGGCGCTCGGCATGATCGTGCCGCTCATTGTGCTGGCGCAGCCGCGCCTGGCGCGCAATGGATTTTGGGCCGGCCTGATGGGCGTGCTGGTGCTGATTGGCTTCGCCGTGGCGCGCTCGAACATCATCTTCCCGGCGCTCGCCATCCCCGAACTGGAGGGGCTGACCGAGGCTTTCCACGGCCCGCATCTCAACATTGACTACGCGCCCAGCGTGATGGAACTATCGGTGGTCTCCGGCGTGGTTGGGCTGGCCACACTGGCCTACCTGATCGGCGTCGATGCGCTGCCATTCCTGAAGAAGTATGAGGTGACGAAATGAGCAATCCGATTCAGCCTTCATCCTCTGAATGCGCTGCGCCGCAGCAGCCGGGTGACTGGCAGGTGTCGCGCCGCGGCTTCATGAAGGTGGCCGCCCTGGTCGGCGGCGGGGCGGCGCTGGGCGGCGCCTTCCTCGGCGCGCTGCCAAAGGTCAAGGCAGCGCTGGAGGCGACAGCCGAAGGCAGCGCCTATCCTCTCGGCGACCCGGCGCATCAGATCTACTCGGTCTGCCAGCAGTGCAACACGCAGTGCGGCATCAAGGTCAAGCTGCTGGACGGCGTGGCAGTGAAGATCGACGGCAATCCATTCTCGCCGTGGAATCTGGTTCCGCACCTGGCCTACAACACGCCGATCACCGACACGGCCAGAATCGACGCGCCGCTGTGCCCGAAGGGACAGGCCGGCCTGCAATCTGCCTATGACCCCTACCGCCTGGTCAAGGTGCTCAAGCGCGCCGGCAAGCGCGGCGAAAACAAGTGGACAGTGATCGATTTCGATCAGGCTGTCACGGAGATCGTCGAGGGCGGCAAGTTGTTCGCCACCGTTCCCGGCGAAGAGAACCGCGAAGTGGAGGGCCTGCGCAGCCTGCGCGCGCTCACCGACGCCAAAGTGATGAAGGCGATGGACGCCGCCATCAAGAAGATTTGGGCGGAGAAGGACGCCGATAAAAAGAAAGCCCTGGTCGAGCAGTTCAAGGCGGACTTCGCCGATCATCTCGACAAGATGATCGACTCCGATCACCCGGACTTTGGCCCGAAGAACAACCAGATCTTGTACTTCTGGGGCCGGCAGAAGGGCGGTCGCAGCGACACGGCGCTGCGCTTTTTCCGCTCCGGCCTGGGCACGACCAACACGCACGGCCACACCACGGTGTGCCAGGGCAGCCTGTACTTCGCCGGCAAGAGCATGAGCGATCAGTGGGATGGCAGCAAGTTCACCGGCGGCGGCAAAGCCTACTGGCAGGGCGACACGGCCAGCGCCGATTTCGTCATCTTCGTCGGCGCGTCGCCGTTCGAGGGCAACTACGGCCCCACTAACCGCGTGCCGCGCATCGCCCCGCGCGCCGCAGAGGGCGCGCTGAAATTCGTGGTGATCGACCCGCGCCTGTCCAAGCTGGCCGGCAAAGCCTGGAAGTGGCTGCCCAACAAGCCCGGCACGGAAGCGGCGATCGCCCTGGGCATGATCCAGTGGATCATCGCCAATCAACGCTTCGACGCCACGTACCTGGCCGACTTGAACAAGGCCGCTGCCAAAATGGCCGGCGAACCCACGTGGAGCAACGCGGCCTGGCTGGTGAAGGTGACCGACGGCAAGCCGGGCAAGTTCCTGCGCGGCAGTGATCTCAAGCTGGTCGAGAAGAAGGAAGAGCAGAAAGACGACAAGACTGTCGTCGCCTGGGTGACGCAGGATGGCGCAGTTTTCAACAGCGATCCTTTCGTCGCGCTGGACAAAGATGGCAACCCAGTCTTGTTCGATCCGAACGACGAGGAGCGCGCGGCGGAGGCCGGCCAGTTGCTGGTGGATGGCAAGGTCGGCGACTTTGATGTGAAGAGCAGCCTGCAACTCCTGTACGAATCCGCCAGCGCAAAGACGATTGAAGAATGGGCCGGGATCGCCGGCATCCGCGCGCAGGACATCGTCGAGCTGGCGCGCGAATACACCTCGCACGGCAAGAACGCCGCCATCGACATCCATCGCGGCGTCAGCCAGCACACCAACGGCTATTACAACGTGCTGGCCTGGAACGCGCTTGGCCTGTTGATCGGCAGCTACGACTGGCGCGGCGGCCAGGTGTATGCCAGCACCTACGATATGGGTGGGTCGAAGGCCGAAGGCCCGTTTCTGCTCGGCAAGGCTGACCCTGGCGCGCTGGCGCCCTTCGGCATCAGCCTGATCCGCCACGATGTGAAATACGAGGACACGACGATTTTTGAGGGCTATCCGTCCAAACGCAACTGGTATCCGCTGGCGTCGGACGTGTACGAGGAGATCATTCCCTCCGCTGGCGACAAATACCCATATCCCATCAAGGCCGCCTTCATGTACATGGGGTCGCCGGTGTACTCGCTGCCGGCTGGCCACAAGTGGATCGAAATCCTGCGCGATGTGGACAAGCTGCCGCTGTTTGTCGCCAGCGACATCGTGATCGGCGAGACCAGCATGTACGCCGATTACATCTTCCCCGACGCCAGTTTCCTGGAGCGCTGGGAGTTCACCGGCTCGCACCCTTCCATGACCTTCAAGGTGCAGGGCGTGCGCCAGCCGACGATCGCCCCCATCCCCGGCACGGTCACGGTGTACGGCCAGGAGATGGCCCTGCAATGGGAAGCCCTGCTGCTGGCCCTGGCTGAGAAGCTGGGCCTGCCCAACTTTGGCCCGAAAGGTCTGGGCGACCTGGGCGACTTCACCCATCCCGACGATCTCTATCTGCGCATGGTGGCCAATCTGGCGTTCGGCGAGAAGCCCGATGGCAGCGACGCCGTGCCAGACGCCGACGCCGGGGAGATCCGCCTGTTCATCGAAGCGCGCAAGCATCTGCCCAAAGCAGTGTTCGACCCTGACCGCTGGCAGCGCATCACAGGCGACCTGTGGCCGAAAGTGGTGACCGTGCTCAGCCGGGGCGGGCGCTTCCAGGCTTACGAAAAGGGCTACCCCGGCGATGGTGTGCGGCCAGGCTCCTTCGATGAACCGTACATCATCCCAACCGGTGTGAAGTTCGGCAAGCTGATCAATCTGTATCTGGAGAAGAACGCCGGTCTGAAGCATTCCGGCACCGGCAAGCCGCTGCCGGCCATTCCCACATACATCGAGCCTGTCACCGGTTTCGACGGCCAGGTGATCGACGACGCGAAGGATGGCTACGACCTCAAGTTGATCACACACCGCGAAATCGCCATGACCAAGAGCCGCACCCCCGGCAACTACTGGCTGCGCGCCCTGATGCCGGAGAATGCCGTCATCATGAACGCCCAGGACGCCGCCGCGCGCGGCTTGAAGGATGGAGACCGCGTGCGCATCGTCTCGGCCACCAACCCCGAAGGCGTGTGGGACCTGGGCAACGGCGCGAAGGTGGACGTGGCCGGCCGGCTCAAAGTCGTGCAGGGCATGCGGCCAGGCGTGGTCAGCTTTGCCCTCGGCTTCGGTCACTGGGCCTATGGCGCTGTGGACGTGACCATTAACGGGCAGACCATTCCCGCCGACCCGTCGCGCATGCAGGGCTTCCACGCCAACGCCGTGATGCGCACCGACCCGCTGGTCACGAACACCGCGTTGTTCGACCCGGTGGGCGGCAGCGCAGTGTTCTATGATACGCAGGTGAAGGTGATACGAGCATAGTCATGTTGGCAGGCTCGCAGGTCGGCAATCTGCCTGCGAGCCTGTCGCCCTGAATGTGTTGGGATGGCTGGCATGTTTGATCTCGAACGGTATCGGACTGAGTTATTGCGCCTGCACGACCACATTTGCCCGCGCCAGGTGCTGGGCTTGCGCATGGGTGAGCTGGCCGGCGAAATCCTGGGGCTGGCGCTGCCGCAGTCCAACAAGCGGATGATCGCTTTTGTCGAGACGGACGGCTGTTTTGCCGATGGCGTGATGGTGGCGACCGGCTGCTCGGTCGGCCATCGCACATTGCGCGTGGTCGATCTGGGCAAGACCGCCGTCACCTTTGCCGATGCGCACAGCGAGCCGGCGCGCGCGATTCGCATCTGGCCGCACCCGCTGGCGCGGACGCGGGCTGCCGAATATGTGACCGGCGCGCCCAGCCGCTGGCACGCGCAACTGGCGGCCTATCAGGCCATGCCGGCGGACGCCCTGCTGTGCGCCCGCCCTGTTGCCTTGACCCGCTCGCTGGCCGATATCATCAGCCGGCCCGGCGTGCGCGTGTGTTGCGCCGAATGCGGCGAAGAGATCATCAACCAGCGCGAGGTTGTGCGCGCAGGCCGCATCCTGTGCGGAAGCTGCGCCGGCGACGCCCACTACCAGTATCTGCTCGAACTGCCTGTCTCGATTCAGCGGCCAGCGCGCGCGCCGGCCCAACATCATCATGCCTGAGCTGCGCGATTCGTTTGGCCGGCGCATCGATTACCTGCGCGTCTCGGTCACCGACCGGTGCAATCTGCGCTGCGCTTATTGCATGCCTGTCCGCGGCGTGTCGTGGAAGCCGCGCCAGGACCTGCTCAGCGCCTCAGAGATCGAGCGCGTTGTGCGCGCCGCCGCCGGGCTGGGCATCCGCAGAGTGCGGCTGACCGGCGGCGAGCCGTTGGTGCGCCCCGATCTGGTTGATCTGGTGCGCCTCCTGGCGCGGGTTGATGGCATCGAAGAGATCAGTCTGACCACCAACGGTATGTTGCTCGAGCGGCTGGCTGCCCCCCTGGCCGCAGCCGGCCTGAAGCGCGTCAACGTCAGCCTCGACAGCCTGCGCCCGGAAACGTTTCGGCGTTTCACTCGATTTGGAGAGATCGAGCGCGTGTGGCGCGGGCTGGCGGCTGCCGAAAGGGTCGGCCTGGCGCCGATCAAACTGAACACAGTGGTCATTCGCGGCGTGAACGATGACGAACTGGCCGACTTCGCCGCTCTCACCCTGTCGCGCCCGTGGCATGTCCGCTTCATCGAGCTGATGCCGGTTGGCAACCTGGGCGACTGGGGCGAGGGGTTTCCGCCGCAAGCCGAACGCTATTACAGCATTCACGAGATGCTGGCGCAGTTGCGCCCGCTGGGGTTGACGCCTTGCGCAGCCCCCGCCGGCAATGGCCCGGCGCGCGTCTACCGTATCCCCGGCGCAGCCGGCACGGTTGGTTTTATTTCCCCGCTGGGCGAGCACTTCTGCGAGACGTGCAACCGGCTGCGCCTGACCGCCGATGGCCGGCTGAGGCCCTGCCTGTTGCGCGAGGGGGAGATCGACGCGCGCGATGTGGCGCGGCGTGGCGGAGATGTGGCTGAGCTGATTCATCTCGCCGCGCAGCGCAAACCCATCGGCCATGCCCTGGCCAGCGCTCCCGGCCCGGTTGACCGCATGATGTGCCAGATCGGCGGGTAGCTCAGGATTCCCAGGCGCGGGCGTCAGTTTCGGCCTGCGCGAATGACTCTGGCGTGTTCACATTGCGAAAGGCTGTCCCATGCAGGTCATAGGGCGCGATTTCGCGCGCGCCGATGCGTCGCGTCCGCACAGCATCCAGCCAGGCCGTTGCGCGCCACAGGCCGGCATCCAGAGCGGCTTCCACCGCCGGCAGACAGGCGCTGCGCCGATACACCGCGTGGAATGGCTCCAGGCCGGCTTCGCGCTCTGTGACCGCCGTTTCGGGCACAACGGCATCAGCCCCTTCGCGGATCAACACGTCGCGCAGAAATGCCAGCAAGGGCGCGCTGACGAATGGCATGTCGCAGGCAACCACCCCCACACAGGGGCAGCGCGCCGCGATAAAAGCCGTATACAGTCCGCCCAGCGCGCCGCGACCGGGCCGCGCATCGGGAACTACCTGGCAGCCGAGGAAAGCGTATGCCTCTGGTCGATTGGCAACCACCAGCACTTCGCTGGCAATCGGAGTGATGCGCTCCAGGATGCGCTGAATCAAGGGCCGGCCCAGGAACGGCATGAGCGCCTTGTCCTGACCCATGCGGCGCGATGCGCCGCCGGCTTCGATCACCAGGGTCAGGTCGCGCGCTGCGTCGGCGCTCATCTCGCCCTGTTCTGGCGCGCGGCGCGCGCGTTGCGCCGGCCCGCCTTCAAGCCGGCTTCGCTGCCGATGGTGACGCCCAGGCGCGGCAACACGCGGCGATGGACCACCAGCACGATCACTGCCGCGCCAATTGCTGCGCCAAAGATCAGCAGCGAGTTGCCCAGGTTGTTCATCAGCGCGGGATCGATCAGCATGACAATGGCCAGCGTCAGCATCAACATGCCGCCAATCAGTTTGAGGATGCGCCCGTGCTTCTCTTCCAGTCTGGAGGCCCGCAGCGTCACGACCGACGCCACAAAGACGCCCAACTCATCCAACTGATAGATCAGCATGTAGACGGCCAACAGCGCCAGGAACGTCACCGCGCCAACCTGCTGCGACGCCAGCAGGTTGGTCCACAGCATGGGAAAGCCGGCAGTGCAGGAGAACTCGACCAGCGACACGCCGGCGGCCAGTATCACCGTGGCAGCGACCAGCCCCCAGAACGACTGGCTGGCGTCAACCAGCCGGCGCATACGCTGCAAGAGGCCCGGCTTCGCTTCGTCCGAGATGGTGAGCGAAACCCCTTCCTTGTACCAGAAGTAATCCTTGATGTTGACGGCGGCGAAGAACAGGGCGATCAGCGCCACCAGCAGCCGCACCCAATCGGTGACAGCGACGAAGGTGAACACGGTGAACAGGCCGGCGATGAAGAGGGCATAGATCGCGGCGGTGACGGTCACAAACACCAGACCGATGACCAGCACCTTCCTGCGCGAGCCGGTGTGCAGGGTGATGGCCAGCAGCATCGTCAGCACCCACAGCGAACAGGGGTTGAACCCGTCCACAAACGCAATCAGCGCGGTGCTCAAGAGCAGCGACTGATGTTCGAGGCTGACGGCGCCGACCAGCGGCAGATCGAGCACAGCGGCCTGTTGCGTCGCAGGGCTGGGCACGCTGCTAGCCGGCGCATCTGCTGGGGCGTCCGGCGCGGCGGCAATGGCAACCGGTGTCGGCTGGGCCGTGACTTCGGCTTCCGCCGGCTCGACGATGCCGGCGCCGGCGTTCCTGCACCCCGACGTCAGGCAGCCCTGCACGGCGGCCTCGATCTCGCGGCCAATCGGCTCGGCATAGCCTACCCAGTACTGCTCGCCGAGGAAAATGGTGGGCACCGCCTGCGGCTCGAAACCAAATGCAGCGGCCATCTTCGAGAACAAGGTCCGGTTCTCTGCGCTGTTCCACACCTCATAGGCGCGCACTTCAACGCCGGGGTACTTCTCGCTGAGCGATTGCAGGAACGGCTTGGCGGCGGCGCAGTGCGGGCAGCCGTCTCCCCAGAAAAAGTAGATCACGGCCCGGTTTGCGGCGGCGCCCTGCGCCTCAACCGGCGCCGGCGTAGCGTCGGCCATCAGCAGGCCGGCCAGGCCGATCAGCCCAGCGATGATTGACGGCGCTGCGCCATAAACCAGTCTGAACAAGCGTGTCTTCACCATGATGCTCCATGTTGTGGCCACAGCAGTGCGACCGGGCCGGGTCGCTTGTGTGGCTGCGAATGCAATTGCTTTGAATCGGCGATGATGTTCGGCGACAGTATGGCACATTTTGCCTGGTGTATTCACGTTCGCGTCAGCAGATGATCGTACAGCGCGCGTGTTTGGCGGGCGGTTTCGGCCCAGGTGAAGCGGGCCGCCCGGCGCAATCCGCGCGCCGACAAATCTGCCCGCAGCGCGTCGTCGGCGAGCGCGCGCCGCAGGGCTGTTGCCCAGCCGGCCACATCGGCGGGCGGCGCCAGCAACGCCGCGTCGCCGGCTACTTCGGGCAGCGATGACGCATCCGAGCAGATCACCGGCGCGCCGCACGCCATCGCCTCCAGCACCGGCAACCCGAACCCTTCATAGACCGACGGCATCACGAACAGGGTGGCCATGCTGTACAAGGCCGGCAGGTCGGCGTCGTCCACAAAGCCCACAAAGCGCGCCAGGCCGGTCAGCCGGCTCTCGCGCGCGGCGCGGAAGCTGCTTTCCTCCAGCCAGCCCTGCCGGCCGGCCACCACGATCGCCGGCGGATCGGTGTCGTGTTCGGGGTGGGAATCGAGATAGCTGCGATAGGCCTGAAAAAGCGTGGTCAGGTTTTTGCGCGGCTCCACCGTGCCGACTGCCAGCGCGTAACGCTCCGGCAATTGCAGTTTGTCTCGCACCCGCCGGCATTCTGCCAGGTCGCGGACGGGCTGAAAGCGTGGATGGACGCCCTCGTAGATCACGCGCAGTTTGCTGTCTGGCACGCCATAGAAACGTTGCGCGTCGCGCCGGGTGCATTCGGACACGCAGATCACCGCGTCGGCGCGGCGCAGAAACAGCGGCATTGCCAGTTGCAGGTACATCCAGTTGCGCGGCAGGTGGTGCTGTGGGTAGAGCTTGAAAATCAGGTCGTGCAATGTGAACACGGTCCTGATGCGCTTCAATCGCGGCAGCAGGTGTTCGGTGGCGTGGAAAAGGCGCACAGAGGGCGCTTGCTGCCGCAATGGACGATCCTGGCCCAGGTTGGCGAGATGGCCCAGCAGCGCGCGCAATCGCCAGCGGTAGTGTGACTGGTCTGTGACCACCGCCGGCAACGACTGAATCAGCCGGCTGGGTTCGGCCTGGCCGGCGGCGTGATAGAACACGGCGTAGTCGTCGCGCCGGGTTGCGTCGGTGGTCAGCGCGGCGATCAGCTCCCCGGCATAGCGGCCCAGGCCGGCTTTGTGATGCGCCGCCGGCGACGCATCGATCAGAATCGAAGGGGTCTGGCCGGCTGGCTGTGGCGTGGCATCAGGTGGGTGGATCATGCGGCGCTATCATAGCGCGTGATGACAGACTGGATATCTCTGTGGCGACCCGCGCGGCGCCGGGTGTGGGGCGTTTTTGCGCTGATCGCGCTGGCCTCGGTTGGGTTCAGCCTGACCGATGTGTCATGGGCCGGCTGGCAGCCGGCGACGTGCATGCCCGATGATTGCTTCTGCGAGGCAATCCGGCCGGGGGCGGTGGCGCAGCCGGTCAACACCTGGTCCAACCTCGCATTTGTGCTGGTGGGTCTGTTGATTCTGGGCGCCCGACCCGCTGCCGGCGCGCAGACGCGCGCCAATCTGATGCTCAGTCAGCCGGCCTATCCGGTCGTGTTTGGCGCATCCACGGTGGTCATCGGGCTGGGATCGCTGTTCTACCACGCCTCGCTCTCCTTTGCCGGCCAGTGGTTCGATGTGATGGGCATGTATCTGCTGGCAACGTTCATGGCGCTGTATGGCCTGGCAAGGATCAGGCCGCTACGCGGGCCGCTCTTCGCGCTGATCTACGCGGCTGTCAATGGGGTTCTGGGCGCGCTGTTGATCGCTGTGCCAGAGGTCAGGCGGCAGATTTTCGCCGCCCTCATTCTGGCCGTTATTGCTCTGGAAGTGTGGATTGCGCTCCGCCGCCGGCCGCCCATGCGCTATGCCTATTTCGGCGCGGCGCTGGCCAGCTTTGCGGTTGCATACGCGATCTGGCTGCTCGACAATGCGCGCGCGCTGTGCGCGCCCGACAGTCTGTTGCAGGGGCATGCGCTGTGGCACATCGGAGGCGCGCTGGCAGCCAGCCTGATCTACGCCTACTATCGCTCCGAGCAAACTGCCGCGCCGACTGCCTTATAATCCCCATTTCGAGCGTGCCGATGAAGCCAAAAGAGGACTACTACAAGGTGTTGCAGGTTGATCCCTCTGCAGAGCCGGAGGTGATCACGGCTGCCTACCGCCGGCTGGCCTTCAAATACCATCCCGACACCAACAAGTCGCCGGACGCCGAGGCGCGCATGCGCCGGATCAACGAGGCTTACGAAGTGCTATCCAATCCGGTGCAGCGCGCGGCGTTCGACCGCGCCCGCCAGGGATTTGGGGCCGGCGCTGACTACAGCCGGCCCGCCAACGGAAACACCCCCTCCTCTGACCTGAAGGAATTTGATCTGCGCGAGGCCGAGTTGGAGCGCAACCGCGCTGTCCGCGCTGCCGAGGACGCCTATCGTCAGGCCATCCGCAACGCCGACGTCGAACGCGATCGCGCCCTGCGAGAAGCCGAGATCGAGTACAACCGCGCCAGGCGCAATATCGAGGAGTCCTGGAAGCGCGCCCGGCGCGACGCCGACATCGAGCGCGACCGGCTGGTCAAAGAGGCTGAGGAGAAGTTTGGCCGGGCCAAACGCAGCGCGCAGGCGCCTGTGCGGCGCACCTGGACCCCTTCCGAACTGTAAAGGGCTGTTGGCAGGATGCCGGGCCACAAGCGGATTTGAGGTCTCTCTACACCACGCGCCCGAACTCGCGCTCCAATTGTGTCACGCCGATCTGGATCATGGTTGGCCGGCCATGCGGGCAGGTGCGGGGCGATTCGCAGGCCTCCAGATCGCGCACCAGCGCGGCCATCTCCTGATACGCCAGCACGCGCCCGGCCTTGATGGCCATGCGCTTGCAGACCCGGCGCAGCACGCGCGCTTCCATATCGCGCCGCAACGGCGCGTCGCCCATCTCCAGGTCGGCGATGATCTCGCGCAGCGCAGCGGCAATGTCGTCCTGAACCATCACCGCCGGCACGGCCCGCACCAGGAACGTGTTGCCCCCGAAATGGTCGATATGAAACCCGACATCCTGAAGCATCTCCAGTTCTGCGTCGAGCAGTCGCGCGCTATCCGCCGGCACATCAACCGGCGCCGGATCGAGCAGTTGTTGCGACGCTACCTGGCCGAGTTCGCGCGCAGTCAGCATCCGCTCGTACAAGATGCGTTCGTGGGCGGCGTGCTGGTCGATCAGATACAACCCCTCCGGCCCTTCGGCAATGATGTACGTGGCGGCCAGTTGTCCCAGAATGCGCAGGGCAGGCAGTTGCGGATTTTGGATTTTGGATTTTGGATTTTGGATTGCAGTTGATGAGCCTGTCTCGGCTGGGTGGGCGGTGAGCGGGCCGATGTTGCGGGCAATGCCCACGCGCTCCCAGGTCTCAGCGCCACTCAGGGGAGATTGCGCCGGCGTCTGCGCCGGCGTCTGGCCGGCAGTGGTTGGCGCATCGCCGGCTGCCGGCGGCGACATGCTCAACTCGATCCGGCGATCGACAAACACGCTGGGCGGCTGTGGCACTGGCAGCGCGGCCAGCAAGGCCCGACGCACGGCGCGTTGCACCGCGCTGAACACGGCGTCCGGCTCGCGGAAGCGCACTTCGGCTTTGGCCGGGTGCACGTTCACGTCCACATCGTCCGGCGGCGCATCGATCATGACGACCGCCACCGGATAGCGCCCGGTCATCAACAATGTGTGATAGGCCTGAATGACGGCATACGCCAGTTTGGCGTCTTGCACCGGCCGCCCGTTCACAAACAAAGTGATCTTGCTGCGGTTAGCATGGTCGTATTCGGGCAACGCCGCGTAACCGCGCACGCGGATCGAGGCGGGCGGGTCGTTTGTCTCTTCCTGCTCCTCGCCAACCGGAATCATCTTCTCCACCGCCGGCGCGCCATACACCTCGATCAACACGTCGCGCAGACTGCCGTTGCCGAGCGACTGGAAACTCTGCCGACCATCGTGTGTCAGGGTGAACTTGATGCGCGGATAGGCCATCGCGTAGCGGGTCACGATGCCGTCGATGTGGCCGCGCTCGGTCTGCACCGATTTGAGAAACTTCAAGCGGGCCGGCACTTTGGCGAACAGATGCTCGACCGTCATGGTTGTGCCCGGCGGGCGGCCGATGCGCTCGCGTGTGATGAGCTTGCCGTTGTCGATGCGCACCAGGACGCCGGTTTCTTCATCGAGGTGCCGCGTGGCGCAGGTCACCTGGCTGACCGAGGCGATGCTGGCCAGCGCCTCGCCGCGAAACCCCAGCGTGACAATGTGCGATAGATCGTCGGCGCTGCGCAGTTTGCTGGTGGCGTGGTGGGCAAAAGCCAGCGCGGCTTCGTCGGCGCGGATGCCGCTGCCGTCATCGGCAATGCGGATCAGCCGCCGGCCCCCCTCGACGCAATCGACGCGGATATCGCGCGCGCCGGCGTCGATGGCATTTTCGATCATCTCTTTCACCACCGACGCGGGACGCTCGACCACCTCGCCGGCGGCGATGCGAGCCACCAGGTCTTCGGGGAGCAGTTGAATACCCATCTTCCGATTTTGGATTTTGGATTGGTTGATTGAGTGATTGAGTGATTGAGTGATTGAGTGATTGAGTGATTGAGTGATTGAGTGATTGAGTGATTGAGTGATTGAGTGATTGCCCCAATGACTCAATGACTCAATGACCCAATGACCCAATCGTCAATTCCTGGGCCGCCAATCGATGATCGTCAATTGCAGGCGCTTCTGGCCCTGCCATTCGTTGAGATCGACCTGAAAGGCCAGATCGATCTGCGCGCCTTCGACGAACTGTGGGGCGTGATCGCCCATGCGCCAACCAACGGCATCCCAGACGGCGCCGCGCGCGTCGCGCAGCCGCGCGCGCAGATGGGGCGGCGACTGGCCATCCTCAGCCCGTCCGATGCGTTGCGCCTGACGCACCTGAAGATTGCGCGCCACAAACACCGGCCTGGGATTGCCCATCCCGTGCGGCTCCAGACGTTGCAGCGCCTCGTAACTCTGAAAAGTGAACTTGTCGAGCTGAATTTCGGCGTCGGCCCGGATCACGCGCGACCAGCCGGCCTGCGGCTGCTGGCGCGCTGCGATCTGCAACAGCCGCTCGCGCAGGGCAGCGAGGTGTTCCGCGCGGGCGGTGAAGCCGGCTGCTGCGGCGTGACCGCCGTAGCGCACCAGCAAATCGTGGCATGCATCAAGCGCGCCGGTGATGTGAAAGCCGTCGATGCTGCGGCATGAGCCGCGCCCTTCGCCGTTGGCCACAGCCACGACGATCGCCGGGCGGTAATAGCGTTCCACCAGCCGCGCAGCGGCCAGCCCGATCACGCCGGCGATGCGCTGGTCGCGGTCTTCGGCAGTGTCATCGAGGGTGGCGAACAGCAAGGGCGGCGCGACGCCTTGATCGCTCTGGATAGCCTCCGCCTCGGCCCGGCTGGCCGCTTGCGCCGTGATGGCCTGCCGTTGCGCGTTGCGTTTGTTCAGCGCGACCGCCAGTTCGCTCGCCCATTCAGACTCGCGGGCCATCAGCAAGTCGTAAGCGTTGCGGGCCGTGTCGAGCCGGCCGGCGGCGTTCAGCCGGGGCGCGAGCGTGAAGCCCACCGTCGTCGCGGTGACGGCCCCCGGCGCAACGCCGGCTGCATCCATCAGCGCCTTCACCCCCAGGCGCGGTTGGGTATTCATGCGCTTCAGCCCGGCCTGGACCAGCCAGCGATTTTCGCCGGTCAGGGGCACGACATCGGCGATCGTGCCCAACGCCACCAGGTCGAGCAGATCATCCACCGGCGGGCCGCCCAGAGCGGCGCTGAGCGCCTGCGCCAGCCGGTAGGCCACGCCAACGCCGGCCAGTGTCTTGTAGGGATATGGGCAATCCGGTCGCTTCGGGTTGATCACCGCGCAGGCATTGGGCACTGCGCCGCCTTCCAGCTCGTGGTGGTCGGTGATGACCAGATCAAGGCCGATCTCGCGGGCGTGTTCGGCTTCGCGCATGGCGCGGGCGCCGCAATCGACTGTGATCACCAGGCTCACCCCCTCGGCCTTCAGCGTGTCGAGCGCCGCCGCGTGCAGGCCGTACCCTTCGTCGAAGCGATCGGGGAAATACTCGCGCGCATCGGCGCCCAGGCGTTCGAGCGTTGCGCGCAGCAGCGCGCAGGCGGTGACGCCGTCACAGTCATAGTCTCCATAGACGGCCACCTTCTCGCCGGCCTGGATGGCGCGCGCAATGCGGTCAACGGCCCGCTGCATGTCGGCCAGGCCGAACGGGTCGCCGTCGGCTGCGGCGTCGTCGAGAAACTGCGCGATCTGCTCTGGGGACTGATAGCCGCGCGCATGAAGCACCTGCGCGAGCAGCGGGTGCAGGCCGGGCAGGGCCGCAAAGAACTCGCCAGGGGCGCGCGGCGCCACAACCCATTCACTGTGAATGCGGGCGGCGGGTTGTGTTTCCAGTTGCGGCGGCGTCACGTCGGCGTCTGTCATGCGTGGTCTGCTCCGAGCCGGGATTGTACAGCGCGCCGGAAAAGCAAATCAGCCCGCCTGTCTGAAGGCGGGCTGTCGAGCGCGCAGGTCTAACCCGATCGATGCTTTTCTAGAACCAGTTCTGATTCTTGCAAAAGTCGGTGATAACCGGGATGTTGACATCCTTGCCCTGGTAGGCCTGGATGCCCCAGATGATAAGCGGGACGTAGGGAACCCAGAACAGGCACGACAGCACCACGGTGAAGGTCAGGATCATGGCGACCACAAACGCCACGATGACGTAGGCGATGCTTTGAACGGCATGCTTTCGCAGCACCGGGTCGCTCTTCATGTTTTCGGACACCAGAATGATGATGCCCACGATGGGCGCCAGCAGGTACGCGAGCAACCCCATGAGTTTCTGATTGGAATCAGAAGGCTGTGCCGACATTTCAAATTCCTCCTTAAGCCTGGTATGGCAATCACAACGACCGGGTTGATTCAACAGCCCTATTGTAAACGCGATTCGTGCGCGGGCAGCCAGGGCGCGCTCACAGACTGCGGCAACTGCATCCCCATGCGAGAAACTTACCGCCAAGACGCTGAGAACACAGAGCCGCTTCGAGTGTGTCTCAGCGGCGCGCTGGCAGCCCAGTGAGTATCCTGCCTCCGGTTGTGAACATGCCGCAACCGAATGTGTTGATGCATAGACGCCAGCGCCGAATCGGATACGATTGGCCCCATGCGCACATTTGATCTGCTCACCCCTCAAGAGGCGCTGGCCAGGCTGTATCGCGCGCTGGATGATGCCGGCCCCGGCGCCGACGCGCAGCTCGCTGTTCGCGGGGCGCTGTCCACGCCGGTTGAGACTGTGCCCACGGCGTCGGCTCGCAACCGTGTGCTGGCGCGAGATGTTGTCTCACCCACGCCTCTGCCGGAATTCCGGCGCAGCACGGTGGATGGCTATGCGATTCGCGCCGCCTCCACGCCCGGCGTGATGCGCGTGATCGGCGAAGTGCGCATGGGCGAACTGGCGTCGCTGCGCATCCGGCTGGGCGACGCAGCCATTGTGCACACCGGCGGCAACGTGCCCGAAGGCGCTGATGCTGTGTTGATGCTGGAGCAGGCGCGGCCCATCGACCAGAACTTCGCCGGCAAGATTCAGACGCAGGCGCAAGTGTCCCCCGGCGACAACATCATTCTGGAAGGCGAGGATGTCAAAGCCGGCGAAGTCGTCATCGCCGCCGGCGCGCGCCTGCGCGAGCCAGAGATTGGCGGTCTGCTGTCGTTTGGCATCACCGAGGTGGAAGTGTCCCGCCGACCGCGCGTGGCGTTGATTGCCAGCGGCGACGAAGTGGTTCCGGCCTACGCTGCGACGCGCCCCGGCCAGGTGCGCAACATCAACACGCCCATGCTGTCCGCGCTGGTCGAGCGGCACGGCGGCGTCCCGCTCGATTTTGGCATTCTGCCCGATCGGCTCAACGCCTTCGAGGAGGCTGCTGCGCGCGCCATGCGCGACGCCGATGTAGTGGTGTTCATGGCCGGCAGCTCGATGAGCGAACGCGATTACACGCCGGAAGTCATCAAGGGCATGGGCAAGCCGGGCATCCTCGCGCACGGCATCGCTTTCCGGCCGGGCAAGCCCACACTGTTCGCGGTGTGCGACGGCAAGCCGGTGTTCGGCCTGCCCGGCAATCCGATCAGCGCGCTGGTGACGGCAACGATGTTTATCGTCCCCACGCTGTGGCGCATGCAGGGCGCGACCAACCCGCCGGAGCCGGCGCACGTGAACGCCGAACTGACGCAGGATGTCCGCTCGCCGCGCGATCTGGAGCACTGGTTCCCGGTGCGGCTGGTGGACGGCGGCCGCGCCGAACCCATTCCTTCCAAGAGCAATCTCATTTTCAGCCTGGCGCGCGCGTCCGGCCTGGTGTGCGCGCCCATCGGCGTGGACCGGCTGCCGGCCGGCGCAATGGTTGCAGTGCGCGTGTTGGACTGATGGTCGGCCGGCTGCCCGACCATGCCCGGATTACGCCTGCAAGGCGTTGAACCGCTGTTGCGCTTCGGCCAGCGAGCGCCGGCTCTCCTCGTAGGTGATGAGCGCCTGCGCCTCGTCGTAGGTGGCCCAGCGATAGCTGCGGATTTCCTCGGCCTGGATGCGGACAGTCTCGCAGTGAACCAGCCCCACAAAGTAGCGCACCGTCTTTTCCACCATCCGCCCATTGCGCGAGAACCGGTAGGTTTCGATGATGGGCGAGTCGCTGCACAACGTCACATCGCGGATGCCGGTCTCCTCACGCAATTCGCGCAGCGCGGTCTGCGCCTCGCTCTCCCCCGGCTCGGCGTGGCCTTTCGGGAACGCCCAGTGGCCGGCGTGGTGCTGAATGAGCAGGTAGCGGGCCTCGCCAGCCTGTTGAGAGATGGGGATCACGCCGAAGGAATGATCTTTCATGACACCTGGGCCTCAATGGTAGCACGCGCTGCAGGGGTGTTCATGGCCAGAGAGAGGCTGCCGGCCTGTCATGCTGCGCAGCGACGCGGGCGCCATACGGCGCAGGCGCCATACGGCGCAGGCGCCATACGGCGCAGGCGCCATGCCAGCCGCCGGTTGTTATACTGCGCCTCACAACACAAGAGCGCCTTCCGGTGAATCACACCAGAAGCGACACGCCAACGCGATCTCTGACAGGAGCAACCCATGTCCAAACAACTCATCAACACACAAGGCGTAGCCCGCGCCGGCGGCGCGTATTCGCCCTGCCTGCGCGCCGGCGATTTCGTGTTCGTGGCCGGCCAGGGCCCCATCGACCCCGCCACCGGCCAGGTGGTCGGCGCAAGCATCGAAGAGCAGACCGCTCAGACGCTGGAGAACATCAAGAACATACTGGCGGCGGCTGGCGCATCCATGGCCGATGTGGTCAAATCCACCGTCCACCTGAGCGACCTCAGCCTGTTCGATCGCTACAACAAGGTCTACGCAACTTACTTTCCAGATCCCAAGCCGGTGCGCACAACGGTGGGCAGCCAGTTGCTGGGCATCATGGTCGAGATTGATGTCATCGCCTACGTGGGCAACAAGTAGGCCGGCGGCGATATCAGGGCCTCTCCAGCCCGTGCATCTCGAGCAGGCGCTGGTCGCGCAACAGCGCCTCGGTCGGCCCATCTGCCACAACGCGCCCTTCATCCATCACAATCATGCGCGGGAAGAATTCCTGGACCAGCCGCAGATCGTGCGTGGAGGCGAGTATCGTCTGCGGCAGCGCGCGCAACAGGGTAATCAGTCCGCGCCGGGCGCGCGGGTCCAGGCCGGCTGACGGCTCATCCATCACCAGAATATCCGGGCGCATCGACAGCACTGTGGCAATGGCGATGCGCTTCTTCTCGCCCACGCTGAGATGGTGCGAGACGCGCCGGGCGAAGCCGCTCATCTGCACGGCGGCCAGCGCCTCGTCCACACGTTGGCGCACCTCGGCTTCCGGCAGGCCCTGATAGATAGGCCCGAACGCCACATCCTCGAAAACCGTTGGCGAGAAGAGCTGATCGTCGGGCGACTGGAACACCAGACCCACCTGCGCCCGCACGCGCCCCAGGTTGGACTCGGTCACCGGCTGGCCGTAGATACGCACCGCGCCTGCGGCCGGATGGCGGCCATGCGTGTGGCCGGCCAGCAGAATGCCGTTCAGATGCAGCATCAGCGTGGTCTTGCCGGCCCCGTTCGGTCCGACCAGCGCAACCTTCTCGCCGGCCTCCACGCGCAGAGACACATCGCGCAAGGCCTGTCGCCCGTCGGGATACCAGTAGGATAGGTGCTCGATTTCAATGGCCGGTGTCATGGGTTGAGTGGATTATCGAGGGCGGCCCTCATCTCCAAAACAGGTAGCCGAAGGCAACCAGCGCGCACAAGACCAGCAGGCCGGCGCACAACACGCCCCAGGCCGCTGCCGCGAGAGGCGGCAAAGGCAGGCTGCGCGCCTCGCCATCGTAGCCGCGCGACAGCATGGCGGCATAGATGCGGTCGGCGCGGTCGAACGCGCGCAGGAACAGGTTGCCGGCCATGCCGCCCGTGACTCTGGCGCGCCAGATCAGGCTGCCGCCCGTGTGGGCGTCGGGCCGGCCGGGATTCGCGCTGCGCGCCGCGCGCGCCTGCATCAGGCGCAAGGCTTCATCGACCAGCACAAACAGATAACGCCACATCAACCCGAAGATGGTCACCAGCAGGCGCGGCGTCTTGACCGCCCGCATGGCAACGAGCAATTGCGGGAAAGGCGTGCTGGCCGTCAGGATGATGGCCGCCTGCGCCGAGATCCACGACTTCAGCCCAATGCTGACAAAGCGGGTCAGGCCGGCCTGGCTGATGGTGATGTCCCACGGCCCGGCCGGCAGCGCAAACACAGCCGGCCCATCCACCGTGAACAACAACGGCAGCGCCGCCAACGCGAACGGCAGGGCGAGCATCGAACGGCGCAGCACATAGCCGACGCTCAGATCGGACAGGATGGC
>Ga0272446_1000466_pt1 | contig 63919 bp, 57 predicted proteins | sample YNPCB0061_FD_194587 | JGI IMG/M metagenome (GOLD analysis project Ga0272446, IMG submission 194587) | Hot spring microbial mat communities from Yellowstone National Park, WY, United States - YNP-CB-006-1 | ecosystem: Environmental > Aquatic > Thermal springs > Hot (42-90C) > Sediment | place...
TCTTTCAGCAATTTCCGTGCCGACTTCTCCGCGCTTTTCGCGGCGAGGGGCAACGTATCACATCCCCCTCTTCCCTGTCAAGCGCTTTTTATTCTTTTTTCTTGCTCGGTTAAAAGTTTTTTAAAACGATTTAGAAAACTTGAGCCCCCAGGGCTCCGTTAAAAGCGGGTGTAAAAACGAAGGACCAATTCAAAACCAAGGGCTCCGAATCTATGTAACCGACGTTATACCTGACCATCATTTGAACGTGGAAAGGAGTATATCACCAAATTTCAAATAATGCAAGTGTTTTTTAACGGGAATTTGACTTTAATTCAAATTCTTTTTTCTCTATAGTCTCTTTTATTCCCGCGATTTCCGTAAGTATTCCCTTTATTACCGGATCCTCCGATGAGACCGACCCAATCCCCTTATCGGTAAAGGATACGTATACCTCCGATCCCAACCGGCAAATTAATTTTTGCGCCTGTCCTTCCAATTGCTTAATTTCTAATTTGAGAACACCCTTTTCACCCAAATCTTGGGCCTTCGCGCCGGCCTTAACCATAAAATCTTTGGAGCTCTGTAAGCCCTGCCCTAAAAGGTCCTTCATCTTTTCGCCAAAGGTCATCGATTACCTCCCTACAGTCGTTTAATTCCCAGGAGAGTTAGATCATCGTACTGATCATCCTCCCTTACTCCAATATAATACATATATTCCTTCATGGAAGGATGATCCGTCGTTTCTTGGGCATAATTTTTATATTGGATAAAATGCTCTTTAAGGAATTTATCCACTTCCCGATCCACGAGAACCCGACTCTCTTCGATATCCTTGGGGTTTTTGTACATCCGAAACACCTTTTCCACCGCGACCAAGGCCATAATCACATCCTCGGGTTTTCCTTCGCAGGAGGAAAAGTCAAAATTAAATTTTTCCTGGGGAGTGCTATGATGATATTTGTACAATTCATACTGTCCCCGATGCATCACGCTTTCAGTGATCGCCTTAACCCTATCCGGTCCCAGCTCTTCTACCGCCTGGCCTACCGTGTGGTTACCGTGGGGGGTGTCCTGGGGGGCATTCCCTTCGGAACATACTATTTCGTTAAAATTCTCATCCCGGAACAGGCGTTTAGCCTCCTCTATACCGTCGGTATAGAGAATAAGTATATCTCCCCGGTTGATAGTTAAGGTTTGTACTCTGTACCCCCCCTTCATATCCACTAAATCGTTGGGAAGAACGCCGGATGCGGGGGTTTCGGGCAGGGTCTTTGTTTTGAGCTCCCCTTCGGCTGCGTCGTACCAATGAACCAGGTTGTCACCGGCGTTACAGAAGCGGAGCAGGCCGGTTTGCGAATCGAACAGGCAGAGGGTAAAGGCGGCAAAACGGCCACGGAATCCCAAATTCTCAATAAAGTCGTTAATTTGATAGACCACCCGTTCGATGTTCATGGCGTCTTTGGCGGAGGCATTCCAGCCCTTAAAATATCCCAGGAACATGGTGGCTACCTGGATCATTATGAGGGCCGCAGGGATCCCCTTACCGGCCACGTCACATTTGATGATCGCGAAGTATCGGCCGTCCAGATTTTTATAGTCAAAGTAGTCCCCCGAAACCCCCTTAGCTCCCTCGTAATACCCAAAGAACTGGGCGTATTTATAATCATCCTTACCTATGGTCAACTTATTTCCCATGGAATCCGTTTTAAGGGGAATAAATTTTTTCTGTATTTCCCTCCCTATGGTTAAATCTTGGGAAGCTAAAGCCGCTTTTACGAGGCCGTGGGTCATCTCGTTAATCGAATCTCCCAGGGAGGCTATCTCATCCTTGGATTTTATTAGTATATCCTTGCCCTCCAATTTAGCCTTATCCTCCGATTCCCGAATCATATCCACGTGGGCCACCAATTTTTTTAAGGGCCGTATGAATAGGGTCGCCAACAATAGGGATCCAATCATACCGATGGCCAGGGCGATAAGGGCAATGAGGCCGGTTATTTTGATCAGGTTCTGCCGTCCCGCGTCGATCTCCTTTACGATGGAATCGATGGATACTTCGAGGCGGATGAGGCCCCGGAAATACAGATCTTCGGTCCCTTGGCGGTACATAATGGGCTTAAAGAAGATAAAGGTTCGATTCCCATCGGCGGGCAATCGATCCGTGTGGAAGGCCGGTTCTGACCCAATGTTGGAAGCCAGGGCGGTTAAGCGTTCGTTCAACCGGGCCTCCAAAGATCGGGTGGTGGCCTGAATATCGTTCCGCCGTTTGACACTGGCACTGTCGGTTTTTAGGGCCAGAGAAAGCCCCTCCTGCGTAAGGGCGGCTATGCTCTGAGAAAGAGAGCCCACCTCGGCCTTTGCCTGGTCGTTCAATTCCTTGGCGATTTGTTCCAATCGGGGCGTAAGAACATCCTTTAGCCGAGAAACCCCTGGACGGATATCCGGGGTATCAATTTTTTTAAGAATATCCGGATCGTTGGTTGCCCAGACGTAATCATTAAATATGGAATTTCCACTGCCGAAACCGGTAATCGTGGTGTATCCGGCCTCGGGGATCGCCGCCGTTTGGGCGGGCAAGAAACCTAACTCCAGGACGTTTTGACTGGGCAAATACGCCCGGGCCCCGGACGCGAGACTTTCCATAAGGACCCTGGAACGATCCTGTAGGCCCTGCAGAAGGGTTGTTTCCTGACTGCGGGTCATCATAATGGAAAGGGGTACCGATACCATTACAACGACGATCAGAACTATAAAAATAGTGAAGGTGGCCAGTTTTACCCGGAGACTGCCCTTCCGTTTTTTAACGCTCCTCAGTCGTTTTAGCCGTTCTCTTTTTTCCGAAGGCATAGTTTCTCCTGTAATAAGGGCTACCGCTTCTAGGTGGATCGCCGCGTTTTCGGTGATGACACTTCCGATACCTCGGAAGGAGGCAATCAATCCCAACGCGCCGAGAATAAACATCGCTCCTAACAAAAGCACTGTCGTATCGAACACAAAGCGGCGGGGTGTCTTTTTAGCCCAAGAGGGTTCCCACTGGGAAGTATAGTCCCCAAATTTGATGGTTCCCGTTCTATCGATGCGGATCTGGGGCGAACTGAGATACAGGCCCCGAGTAGGATGGACAAGACCGATTCTATAGACCCCCTCGTCCAAATCCTCGACCTTAATACCGCCAATTTCCCTATCCGAAAGAATTCGGTATTCCCCCCGGTTCAGCAAATATTCCCTATCGTAGGGAGGTTTACCATCCCGGTCCAAGAACACCTCCGATATTTGCCCCCCTTCGGTAAAACCTCGCCCCAGGATCCTTAGGGTAAGGCCCCCCATTTCGTCCCGCGTAGAATCCACGTAGGCTATGTAGGTGTAGGGGACGTACTTATTGGTTCTAAAGTAAACCCTTGAGGGTAGCCCAATGTTGCCCGCCGTATCCACCGCGGAAAGGGTGAAGCACCAAACCCCATTATCCCTATTGATAAAAGAAGCTTCGGTCCCTAGGCCCAGATTTTGAGGAGGAGGATTTTTTGGGGTATAGGACGCGGAAATAGTCTTTATAAAGTCTTGGTAGGGCAATTTGCTGTAGCTTTCCAGGGGAGCCACAAAATCCAAAGACCAGGTATATCCCGCTAAATCCGACGCCGGCGGCGGATTCCACTGGAGGGTGAAGGTGTTGGAGTTAAGATAACCCGCGCTGTCCAAGGGGGGAAGAATGATGTTCGGTTTTGGGGGCGCGGTGGTATCCCGGACAAAAACTATCCTGGAGGGGGTTGACCAGTTGCCCGCGTAGTCTTGGGCAATAATTGAAAAGTACCAAAAGCCGTCTTCTGTGGCGGTCTCGGTAATTTGGGTCGTAGAAGTATAGGCCATTAACTTCTTGGGCGGTACCGTTTCGATATCCTGACTCCAGGAATAGGCGTATCCGGCGATCCCCGAAGAATCATCGGGGATAGACCAGCCGATACGGGCGCTGTTTTGCCGAATCCGAACGGAGGGTTCAAAGTTAAGAGCCGTAAGGCGGGGAGCCTGAACCGATTTATCGGGGGCCAGGAGGTATATCCTATCGTTCCCTAAGCGGGAGGTCTGCCAGAACACGTATAACCCATCTGAGTCGACCACGGGACGGGCAAAAAGGGCCTCGGCCCCCCCTGCGGATAGATCATAATCCTGCCAATCCAAACCCTGTTTTTGGGCTAAGTAGATCCGGTTAGCCCCCTTGCGGTTATCGTACCAGAGGACCGTTGGAATCCCCTGGTAGGAGAAGCCCACCGGGTTGTTGCAATAGGCCCCGCTATTGGTGATCCGGTCCACTTCCCCGAGAAGGGTTCCATCCTCCTTCAGTTGGAGACCGTAAATTTGCGGGGATCCCACACCGGCACGGCGTTCCCACACCAAGAAAAGCGAATTTCCCACCACCGATAGATTGGGCCGTTGATTGTCAAAATTTTCACTCCCATTGCGGGTAGTTGTAAAGGGGTCCACAAAGCTGGTTACCATTTTCGCGGGGGTCCACGTTTTTCCCCCATCAACGCTGGTTTTTAGAAAAAGCTGAAATGTGGGCCGGACTTCCCCCGAAAGGGATTGAAACACCACGTACTCCGTCGATCCCAGGGAAACCTGGGTGGGGAGAAAATTTAACCGTAAATTAGACTCGGTTATGAAGGGCTGAAAGGGAGCCCAGGTTTTCCCGTCCTCGGATCGGGAGTAAAACAGGGTTAAAGATTGATCCTGGCCCCGGGTAACAAAAAGCAGAAACCCTCCATCGGAACGGGAAAAAATACGGGGAGCTAAAGAAGAATCGGAACCGCCGTTCAGGCGTATCGGTTGGAAAGACACCCCCTCGTCCTCCGAAAGTAAAACATCGGTCTCCGATGGAGAAACTGCGGTGGCGATGAGGATCCTGTTTCTTTTATCCACCGTGGCGCTAATAATGGAGGGTTCGGAGCCAGAAAAAACGTAGGGTCCCGCGATGGATCGATGGATTATCCACCCTCCCCCACTTTTTTTTACCGCGATAGAAATTCGAATGGCTAAGGATGAATTAAGCGACCCGTCGGAAGAGGGAACGCTTTCCGATTCTTGCCACGCCACCACCGAGAGGGTTCCATTATAAGCGGAAACGGGAAAACGCCCCTGGGTTTGGTTGAACAGGGCGGGATTTTCCCAATAAAAATCCGAAGCTCCAAAGACTGAAGAGCTAAAAAGTACCACTATGAGGGGGAAAAAGAGTAATAATCGCTTCATAAGCGGGCCTGAATCCGTTTTTGTAATTCGAGGATCCGAGAGGAATTTCTATTCACCGGATCCTGCAATAATTGTTGTACGATCGCCAACGCCACGATATTGTTTCCCTGTTGAAGTTCTTGAACCGCCCGTTGATACTCCCGTTCCGCGGCACTGGAAAGGACTACCACCGCTTGGCCACCCACATCGGTTTGGATTCGGTCTTTTAAAACACTCGCCTGAGCGTTATTTGGATTTAGTTTAAGCGCCTCGTTTAATTGTTCAAGGGCTACGGGAAATTGACTGCGAATATTCGCGTCCACTATACCCTGGGCGGCCTTCGTGAGCTCGTTCGATTGGGCTAAAGCCTTAGGATCCGGAGGAGGAAGTCGAAGCCCCAAATCGATCTCCGCCTGGGCAATGACGGTTTTTATGCCCGGATAGTTGGGGTTGATCGCCGCTAAATCCTGGAGATCCGAATAGGCTTCCTGGGGTTTAGTCTTTAAATTTGAACGGGCATCGGCAAATCGCTTGGCGAAGGAGGTGTTAAACGCCGCGGGGTCTATCAACTGGTCTATCCGTAATTCCAACAAACTGGCTTCCTGGTTGATGGGAAAAACGATCCGCACCTGTTGTATTTTTTGCTTCGCGTCGTTAAATCGCCCTAAAGCCTCGGTCCGCTTTCGGCTGTCTAATAAATTTTTCCCCGCCTCGTAGTCCCTTTGGGCACTGCTTAAAAGTTGGCTCATCTCGGCGTACAACGGAGCGGTGACGGGTATAGTACGCCCCGTCTTTATGGAGAGGGCACCCCGTACCAGGGTAAGCCAGTAGGCTACTTCCGGTTCGTCCTCCACGTTGGTGGTCCGCCAGCGGTTTTGCGCTTGTACCAACGAATCCTCGGCCTTGGCGAAATCTCCCCCAAAGTAATAGTTTTTCCCATCCGTAATAAGGCGCCGCACATCCCGAACTACCAGCAGGTTTTCAGCCTTGGATATTTCCGCCGAAAGGGCCAACAGTTTGGTATCCCGGTCCGCCCGCAAGGTGGGGGACTCCTGCAAAGCCAGGGACGCGTCGTACCGTTCCCCCGCCCGTTGGAGCCGTTCCCGGGCCACATCGAAATTTTGCCGGGCCAAGGCCGCCTGGGCTTCTTCGTAGCGCCTATCCCCCTCCAAGCGGCTGCTTTCCGCCTGGGCTATCATATTGTTAGCCTGGGTTGTTAGGCTCCGGACCTGGGCTTGCAGGGCTGTGAACGCGGCCGCCAGGTCCTGGGCTTCCTTGCGCAGGGCCGTAAGACGAGGATCGGCTTTTATAGGTTCACCTTCGGCATCGTAGCGGGCAAGCAGATCCCCCGCCGCTTTAGTATCCCCCCTTAGGGTTTGATCGATCGTCGTAAGGAGGGGAACGCTTTCCTTAGGGTACTTAGCCACGTAGGTGGATCCATCGGGGGCGGTAATTTTTTCTCCCGCTAACAGGGTTTGGGCCTTTTGGTCCGCCGTCTGCTGGGCCTTTAGCCGCTGGTCCAAATCCCCGTTGGCGATGGTATATTCCCTATCCGCCGTATCGATTTCCATGGAAAGGGATCGGGCCTTGAGGGTTTCTACATACTTTTTTGCCGTATCCAAGTAGGATTCCGTAGTTTCGGCTGTTAATTTCTGAGCCACATACTCCTGGACTTCCTGCTGATCCCCCCCAATCCGCCGTAACTGTTCATCAATCTGGGCTATGATACGAGAGATGCCCTGCCGTATGGTTTGCTCCTGTTGGAGCGCCGTGGGGGTATCCAGATTTCCCGAACGCCAATTTTCCAGGGGCGTTGGAACGGATACCTGACCGGCCAGGGGTAACCCGTTAGGATTGACGACCGAAGCGACTTGGGCGTCTAAATTTTGAGCTACTTTTACCGCTTCCATTAAATATCGCGAGGCTTTGATCATGGATTGGTATTTTATAAAATCCCCCGGTTTTCCCGTAACAATGGATCGTCCTAAGGGGGTTAAGGTAGGGCTTATTTCAAAGGCCGCCACCGCCGCCCAAAGGTCGATACCCCGAAGGACCGTATCTAGATTTTGAGCGAGGAGCGTAAAATTCCGTTCCCCCTGGGAAGGAGGATCCGACGAAAGGGACTTTACCGCCGAATCGTAGGCCCTATCCATCGATTGGGTAAGGGCAGTTTGCAAAAGGTTTACCTGTTCGGCCCAGAGGGTGTCCATGGAACCGACAATACCCTCGGGTTGGACCTCGGTCTTCCTTCCCAGAATAAACCGGAACGCGAAGGGAAGAAAGGAACTGTCCCCCAGGTTCTTATCCGCCCCCTGGAGCAAAAGAAATTGATTTTCAAAGGAACGCCCCACAGAAACCGCAGAATTGCGAAGGGAGGCGAATTCCAGGATGGTGGGTTCGGCGGCGTCGTACCGGACCGTTACGGCGGGAAGTCCTCCGGCTTCCTGTACGGTCTGGGAAACCTGGACCACCGAAGCTATGGCGTTTTTAAAACGGTCAAACAGGGTGTTAAAGTGGTTTAAATCCGTAGAGATGGTTTTTAACCCCGCATCCACCCGAGAAACGACCAAATCCCCGTACCCCGCCTGATAAAACTCGTCCCGGTAGAGGGAAAATCCATCGGTATAGCGTTTAGCCGCCTGGACATACTCCTTCTGGTCTATCAAACTTCTCCCATCGGCCATTATTTTTTCAAATTGAGCACGGTTATAAGTAAACAGGGCTGTTTCCTTAGTACGAAGGATAAATTCCCGGGCGGCCCGGTTCGGGGCGGCTTCCAACTGCTCCAACTGCCTTATCATCGCGAGTTTTCGTTCATCGTTGGTGGGATCGTTCACCAACACGTTCAGGAGCTCCTCCGCGAGGCTGTTATAATTATCCCGGAGATGGACTATTTTTTGAAGCCTTCTTTGGGCATCGTCAAACCGGCTCGGTTCCTTCCGAATAAACGCCGTAAGTACCAAAATAGCTTCGTTATACTTGCGCTCTGCGATGAGTCTATCCGCCTTGGACAAAGAATCCTCCTGCTTACCGCTGGCGTTAGCCGTCGGTGCGACCGATAGGAGAAAAAATACGATCGCAATAACGAAAATCCACCCCCATCCTCGGTGGTTTTTGAAGGTTATGAACAAGGTATACCCATCTACTTTTAATATCGGAAAAAGAACTTTCCCCTATACAGTAGAAAGATACTTCATTCCGATATATATTATACAGTAGAAGACCATGCGGGGATACAAGGTTAGGTTCATACTTTTAATTCTCCTCCTTCCACGAGCCCTAGGGGCCATCGATATGAATTCCGACGTCTACGGTTCGGTGTCGGATTACCTTTTACAGGTCTACGGTATTGATAATAACGCGGGATTGACCGCGTTACCGGTCCTAAATGTCCCCATGGGTGGCCGTTCGGAGGGTATGGGGACGGCTTTTTCCGCGGTGGCCGACGACGCGTCCTTTATTGAATGGAACCCCGCGGGTTCCTCCATGCTCGATAAAACAGAATTGGCCTTTTTCCACAACAACTGGATTGCGGATACGAAGGTCGAAGGGGCTGTTTATTCCATCCGGTTCGATAACCTGGGGCTTTCGGCGGGGGGAAAATGGTTGTATTTACCCTTTACGGAGTACGATCAATTCGGAGATCGTGCATCCAAGGGGTACTATTCCGAATCCGTAGGGATTTTAAACGCTTCTTACAACTTTTTTTCGGGGTACTATTTTTCGGGCCTATCGGTGGGAGCCAATTTGAAGGGGGCCTTCCGGTCGGTTCCCGATTATTCCAACGATAGGGGCTCCGTCATTTCCGGATCGGGGGCCCAACAGTCGGCCTTTGCCCCCATGGCGGATTTGGGCGCCCTGACCCGGTTTAACCTCCTTAAATTCTACTATGCCCGGGAAAGAAACGCTTCCTGGGCTCTGGTGATTAGGAATATGGGCCCCGCTGTTTTGGGAGACCCGCTCCCCACGGTTATGACTACGGGGATTTCCTACAAGCCCATTCGTCCGGTTCTCCTTTCCTTTGATTTTTCGGTTCCCCTCAATTTACAGGACCCCACCCTTTCGGAAAGTCCCTACTGGGCCGTGGGATGTTCCGTAGCCACCACCCAATTTTTGACCATGCGCACGGGCCTTTTAGCTAAAACGGGTAACGTACGGTTCACCCTGGGGAGCGCCGTGGCCTTAGACAGTATAACCCTCGATATAAACTATACCCTGGATCTTTTAACCCAACTACAACCCCTTAACCGGGTAAGCTTGGCTGTTCGTTTTGATCTGGGTGACCGGGGAAGGGCGGAAAAGGCCGCCCAGGTGGATTCTCTGTATATCAAGGGCCTAGAAGCCTACGCCCAGGGTGATTTAAAAGAAGCTCAGGATAGTTGGGTAGCGGCTCTAAAGTTAGATCCCACCTTTGACCCCGCAAAGGAAGGGCTTAACGCTCTTCAAGGGGCCAATAAGCTGGAAGAAAAAATCAAACAAATCCAAAAGATCGAATAGAGGAATCTCGGAACCCCTACTATCGTTTCTTTTTAAAAACCCGATAATTCATTTCGGGGAAAAATCCGTGCCTCCGTTCCAAATCCGTCAGCCACTCGGTGCTTATGTAGTTGCTTCCCAGGCTTTCATAAATGTTCGTGAAGTTGTGCAAAAATTCCTCCACGCAACGGCGGGAAATCGCAGCTTCCCTCGGGGAAGCGGAATTGGAAGCCCAAAGGGCGTCCTGGGCTAAAAGAATTTCCCGGGCCGCCTGGTTAAGGGCCCGTTCCTTGAGCCCAGCCCCATCGGGGAACCGTTCGGCCAACTCAATCATCCGATCGATGGATCGTAAAAGATGGCGGTACATCCAATCGTTGGTAGAATCTAACCAGGTTTGGGCGTACCCATCCTCTTTCCACGACGAAAATTCCGGGGTGCTGGTCTGAAGGGTCCATAGTTCCTTTTTATTGAGGTATTCAAGGGGGGTGACAAAATAGACAGCCTCCCTCCGGGCCGCCTCGCGGAAAAGCGCCTCGATAAATTGGGGACCCTCAAACCATTGGCGACCAAAAAGATCCACATCGAAGGCGCAAAGGGAAAGGTCCGCTTGGCTGGTCAGTTCTTTTGCGGCCCTTAGCCGTTCAAGTCGGTTATCTAAAAACATTTTCGCGTGTTCTTGGACCCTTTTTGTGGCCCCGTCCACATCGTACAAGGATTTCTGGGGATCCCGGAGCTCCGTTTGATTATTCCAATATTTAAAACCCGACGGATTCCGCACCCCTTCGGCTTGTAACAGAACCGCCATATTCTGGGCTGGTAATTCAAAGGCCACATCCCGGGAGGGGCTCCGATACACCGGGTCTTTTACATACCCATATTCGGTATCCAAAAGGTCCTTGGTGGCGTAAAAATCCCGTCCAAAAACAGCCACCGAGGATTTGGTTTTAATCGGCGCGAAGGTTCCTAGCGAGGGGGTTGGATGACCGAAAACAAGACCGTGGCTTTCCACAATGGTATACGAAAAACTATAGGCCCGCAGAAATTCATCCAAGCCCTCGGACCAACCTAACTCGGGGAGCCAAAAGCCCTGGGGATTCCTTCCAAAAACGGAACGATGGGTTATAAGGGCCATTTCCATTTGGGCCTGAATCACTTCGGGGTAGGAAGTGTAGAAGGGTAAAAAAGGATAGGTGGCGCCGGTGGTTAAAAGCTCCAGCCTCCCCTTCTTATGAAAAAAATCAAAGGCCCGTAGGATATCCCCCTCGTACCGCTCCACAAACTGGATTCGATCGTCCACCATCTGATCGTAATACATTTTCGCTAACCGGTGCATTGGCGCTTCGGCCTGGGTACGTTCCACTTCCCACCCCCCAAATTCAATGCGCCGGTCCAAATAGGCCACGTAGCGGGACTTCCGTTCCGGATCCCGGAGTTGATCGCAAAGGAGGGGTGAAATTGAAAGGGCTATACGGAAGGGAACTCGATCGGCGTCGAGCCGTTCAAACACCCGTAATAGGGGCAAATAGGTTTCGGTGATCGACTGGAATAAACGTCCGTCCTCCAGTTTTTTTTCCGTATCCCTAAAGCGGACAAAACTCTGATGGGCGTTCAATACCAACGAAAGGGCAAAACGGTCATTCATAGGAAATATCCTTGTTATTCACACCGCTGGGGTAAACGGGATACGTGGTCCACAGTACGGAGAACATGAAAATCATCCCACCCGGAAAGATTTAAAATTTTGGTTTGGGGGGAATCATCCTGACTATTGAGGACGCTAAGGGCAGAGACGTTCATGGGGACCCGTAGGGGTGGCGATACGGCCAAAACAATTTCGTTTTTACCCTTTAGGACGCAAAGTTCCACTTTGAACAAGCCCTGGGAAGAGGGAAAACTGAGGTACCAGGCCGAATCGGTGGGTTCTACGGAAATAATAAACGAATCGGGGGAGCTTTTCCCCTCCCTTAAGGGCAAAGCGTCCAAGGACGAAAGGCGCAAGTGGTATCCCCCAAAATCGGGGGCCCCTTCGTAAAAATCCCTGTCCTGGGAACGAATTTCCCAGAAGGTAAAAACCCAAGCGGGATCCCGCAGGAGAACTTCGATAAACGTGGCGTTATACCGATCGGGTAGATGGAGCTTGGCATCCCCATCCGCTGGAAGTACCGCCAGCTCGTTATCCTCCGGAATCAGGGCCCTATCTATTTCCGTATCCGTCTCCAACAGCTCTTCAATGACGAATATACGATTTAAGTCCGAAGGAATATCCAAACCTAAGCGCTCCGCCAGCTGGGCTAAGTCACCGGTAGAAAGGGTTTCCAGATAGGATCGGGTCAATCGAAGTTCATCCATATTCGTCCTATCATGGGAAAAAGGGTAATCATTGTCAAGCGAGGGGAATCGGCGGCAAAAGCTGTACTAAAAAATTTTCAAAGTAATCCGGCAGGGGAGCCTGGACGTCCAAGGGGGGGATACGGTCGGTAGCTTCCGTTAGTCGATACGCGTGTAGCAGAAGATGCCGAAGGCCCTTTTCTTTTCGTAATTTCTTATTCAACATAAAATCCCCGTACTTGTCGTCCCCCAGAATCGGATGCCCCAGAAGGGCCAAGTGACGCCTAATTTGGTGAATCCGGCCGGTTCCCAATTCCAATTCTAAAAGGGCATACTCCCCATTTTGACCAATCGTTCGGTAAAAAGTGAGAGAATTTTTTTCCACCCCCTTCACCGAAAGGGGGTCCTCTATCCGTCCGTTCGGAGGTTTTGGGATTCCCCAGCAGAGGGCCCGGTAGATTTTTTTAAATTCCCTTCCGGCGATCAACCGGGCGTATCGGGCCGCGGAGACCTTGTTTTTTGCCACCAGAATCGTCCCCGAGGTATCCTTATCCAAACGATGGACCAACAGGGGCCGGGGTTCCCGGAGTTCCGACAAAAGATCGTCCAAGGAGACCTTAACGCCCACCCCCCCCTGGGTCGGAAGTCCGGAGGGTTTATTTATGACAAGACAATCCTCGTCTTCGTATAGAATATCCAAACCCTTCGCCATGTCTTTTCCCTCGCTCTTTTTGAAAGAATACCGTATAGTGAAGGTATGAAGCTACGGTCTTGGAATGTACTCGTACACCCCCTTGGGGAATTTACGGCGATCCTTATCCTTCTGCTGGGTATTTTTTTGGTTTCCCCTGGGGGAGCGGAGCCCCTGGTTTCTCCGACCTGGGGCTTTAGATTTGACCCTCCGGAGGGGTATGCCTATTCGGGGGGGGACAATAAAAACCGATTTTCCTTCGCCTCCGATCAGGGTGGGCTTTTGGATTTGGTGGTATACGAACCGGGACGCTACGATTCGGTGGAAGCCCTCGCTTCGGACGTGATAAAAAGGCTCCACTCCACCTCCGAAACCAGCCCCTACACCTACCATGGGAAAAAAGCCGCCCTCTTCACCCTGCGCTTTACCAATACCGCCGGGACCTTCTCCGGTTGGGGCTTGGCAGTGGAACTGGGAGCCCCGCCGGATCAAAAGCGGCCCCTTTTAGTTATGCTCGCCTACGGTCCCGAGGATTTAGCGGGCCTGGACCAGTTTAATCTTTCGGCCATCGATTCCCTTTCTCCCTCCGACGAAGACCGGCTTTCCCCAGGACCGGTGGCGGTATTCTCGTATCCCCCTACAAAACGGGTTTCCGTTGACCTTCCAGGCCTGGGGGCACGGGCTACCATAGATGCGGAGGATAAACAGGCGGCCAAGGCTACGGTGGACCGGGAATTCGCGGTTCTGACTTACTATACCGCCTCTCCCCTTTGGAAAGAGGCCTGGACTCGGTTTTATCGGGCCATTTATCGGGACTCCTACGACCGATTGTCCGATGTTGCCTTTGAGACCGAGCGGAGTTTGACGATGAAGGCCCAGGGGACGGAAGCCTATACCCAGAAAGGCCCCTACCAAAGGACTCTGGCCGAGTCCCTCCTCTCTTGGATCCAGGGATTTACCTACGAACGGAACCTTATGGGGAGTGATTTTATTGACCTGGTTACCGCCGCGACGGAAGGTCGGGGAGATTGCGATAGTCGAGCCCTTCTTTTTGCCACACTTTTGCAACATTCGGATATAAGCGCCGCGATTATGGTCTCCCGGGACTACGGACACGCCATGGCTCTTGTCCAGGTAGACGGCGCTGGAGCCCGCTTCGACTGGGGAAACAAAAAATGGGTGGTTGCGGAAACAACCGCCAAGGTTCCCCTGGGCCTGATAGCCAAGGACGTCAGCGATCCCAATAAATGGTTAGGAATCCTTCTGCCTTAAAAACCCAGGATTAACCGCTTTAAAGGTCCACAGGGCGGCGGTTATCCTGGAGCCTTCGGGACAGGTACGCCCTGTCTAAATCGAGGGTTTGGACCAGGGAAACCAGTTGATCCGTGGAGATAAGGTTTTGTTCGGCGTAAAGGTAGCACAGGGCCCTTTCGGCGATGCAAGGGACCAAGAGGGCGTTCATGTTTTCCCGTTCCGGATCCACCCGATTGACGTACCGATGAACAAAGGATCGGTAGAGTTCCGAGGATTCCAGATCGTTTTTGATGGCCCACAGTTCTTTGGTAAGGGGCCCCAGATCCCCCTGGGCGGTCTTTTCACCCAGGGGCTTTAAGGTAAAGTAGGTGTATTCCTTCCCCGGTAAATAATGATGGGTATCGCAACGGGTGCAGTAATTGGGTTCCCGAGGATCGTCCTTTTCCCGGTCCCCGCCGACGATTATCAGGGGATCGAAATAGAGGGCCGGACATTCGGTACCCTGGACTCGATAGTATCGATAGGTGTAAAAGGAATCCTCAATACAGTCGGGGTGTTCGCAGTAGGCCGTAAGGGGGTACACATCGGTGGCGTTCTCTACCAAAAGCCGTGCGGTGGCGTTAAAGATTTCCCGCCTAAAATTAAGGATCAGGGTAGGACAGATAAAAACCAGGCCCCGCCGTTCAGACTCGTTCCGCATCAGGTAGGCTATCCGTTCGTCGTAAAAAGCCGCCTCGTCGATAAGCCAGGTTCCCACTTCGCTGTGGGAGCGGATTAGTTCTTCCAGTTCAAAGGAATCCTGAACGGCCGCAATACGGTCCCCGCAGAGTTCGTAGCCCCCCCGGTACGCCAGGGCGTCCTTTGGATAGTCGGGAAACCGATCCTGATCCAAACGGGATCGAACAAAAAAGAGGTTCCGCCTATCCGCGTCCCCCAACCCTTCGTCCTGGGAAAATAGGTTTTTTTGCCCATCGTACCGGGTTGTCAGGGCGCCCACGGAGGGGCCCTTTTTTCGAGCCACCTCCCCATCCCGCCATAAACGGGCGGAATATTCTGTCTTCCCTGAACCCATGGGACCAATCACGAGGATCCTTCGGGAGGAGGATCGAAAATCAAAATGATGGAGCGCCTCGTGGACCTGTAAAGCCGGAAACCCCAGGCTCTTTAAAAAGCCCGCGGTTTCCTCATCTCCCCCCTTGGACATCGGGGACCTAGGCCTTCTGGCCTACCAAAATCGCGTAGGCTTCCTGGGGCGTTTTCACGGCCATTAACGCCTGCCGTAGATCCTTATCCTTCAGCTTGGCGCTGAAAAAAGAGAGGGTTTGTAGGTAATAGGCGTGCTGATTGTACGCGGCGGCGATCATAAAGAGAAGCCGTACGGGCTGGTCGTCCAGGGTTTGAAAGTCGATGATGTCGATCTGGCTAATACCCACGGAAACCACCAGGTCAGTTACCGAAGAAAGCCGTACGTGGGGAATAGCTATACCCCGACCGATAGCGGTACTCATCAACTCTTCCCGTTTTATAATTTCGGACGCCAATTCCTGCCTATTTTTTACCTGCGGAGCGGTAGCCAGATTATCCGCCAGGGCTAGCAGGGAATCCCGCTTGGTAGAATAATTTAAAAACAGAATCCGATCGGGAGAAACGATATTTTCGATTTGGACCGACGCGAATTGGGGGCTCATGCGATTCATCGTTAGCCGATCGTTCACCCATTTCTCGATTTCTGATTTTTTAAAGCGCCAAACGGTACCGATTTTTCCCGAAGGGATTTCTCCCTTCTGAGCCCAGTCGTAGACCGTTCTTTCGGATACCCGTAAATATTTAGCCACCTCTTCAATGGTGAGAATATCATCTTCGATCATGCCAACTCCCTTAGCGAAAGAAATTTATTATACACCACCATTTTGCAATGTACCGTAGAATATGTCAAGTGAAAGTAATAATTTCTTTACTTTTTTGAGCCCAGATCATGGAGAGAGTCAAACGGAACCAGGGCCCCAACGGTGGTTTCCACCTTTTCGGACGAGCGACCGCCAAAATGCACGGGAGCCGTGGAATCCATAAATTCACTGATCACCTGGCGACAGGCGCCGCAGGGCCCCACAGGAACCGGGGAATCGGGGGTAGAAATAGCCAGGGCTACGAATTTTCGCTTTCCAGCGCTGACAGCGGAAACTACGGCGCTTCGTTCGGCGCAAATGGTAAGACCAAAGGATCGGTTTTCCACATTGGTTCCCGTAAAGACCGTACCATCCTCGCACAACAGGGCGGCGCCAACCCTAAAACGGGAATAGGGAGAATAGGAGGCCTCCGCGGCCTCTTGGGCCATCTTAAATAGCTGTTTCATGTCCATTGTAAAAACTCCAAGATTGACAGATGTCTGAATAGAATATACCATAATTTATCCAATTTGCGGTAAAATGAGGTCCCCGTGGCGGAAAAAAAACGAAAAAAATGGCTAATCCTCAGTTTTGTCGTTTTTATCGTCTATCTTTTTGTGGCATCTTCTCCTATACCGGAGGAAACGGTCCTGGTAAATCGTTGGATCGTTGCGACTCCCCAGACGGGATCGGAGAATCAGGACCCAAAAGTTCTACCCCCCTCCACACGTACGTGGATACCCTTTAAAGCCGCCGATCGCTTTGGGTATTTTGATACGGAAGGTCGTTTCGCTTTTAACCGACCCATAGAAAACTACGTTTCCCTTTCCCCTACCCTCTGGGCAGAGTACGGGTCCCAGGATGATCAAATCGACGTGCATACTGTAAACGATGACGGGATCATCCATCTGAAAAACCCCCAGGGGTATCCATTTTTTGGGGATAATAAAATATTCGTTGTCGGTAGGGAACAAAATTCCATAGAATCGGTCGACACTTCGGGAAAAATCCTATGGAAATACGATTACAACGCCCCTATAACGGCCCTGGACGGGGAGGCGGATTTGGTATTGATCGGTGGTTTAAATGGAACCATCGAGGTTCTGGATAACCAGGGCAAAAGTATTTTTTCTTTTGAAGCGGGGGGGTCACGGATCCCCGTGATTACCGGAGCGCGGCTCTCCCGGGACGGCAAAAAAATCGCCCTCATATCGGGGATCGATCGTCAACGATTTATCCTTCTTGAACGTTCGGGCCCTACCTATAAAGTGAGCTACCATGAATATTTAGATCAGGGGTTCCGACGTCCCGTTTTTTTAGCCTTTATCGATCGGGGCCGTAAAATCGCCTTTGAACGGGAACGGGCCCTTGGAATTTTCGACATAAACCGCCGCAAAAGCTATACCATCCCCCTGGAGGGTTCCATCGTTGGAATGGAAGAGGAGGGAACTTCTAACCGGCTGTTTCTCCTGACCGCCGAAGAAACGGATGGTCGTTTTAACCTTATCGGCATTGGACTTCCCGACACCCTTATCCTTAAGTCACAGTTTTCGGGGTCCACCGCGTTTATAGATCGCCGGGGAAATCGTTTATTCCTGGGAAACGATAAACTGCTGGCGGCTTTTGATTTTATGCAAAGGTAAGCACCATGTATAAAAAAATCTTGAAAATTGGATGGGCCCTCCTATGGTTGGGAAACGGGGCGAATTTCCAGCTGGGGGCTATCGATTGGCCCACCCAAACGGGAGAGCTGGTCCGGGATTTCGGTTCTAACGATGGAGGAACCGCCTCCGTGGGAGAAACCTTCGTCGGTACAGGACCGGTTCACGCGGCCGGGGGAGGAGAACTGGTTTTTAATCAGGATTCCTCCACCCTGGCCAATCGCTTGCCTTCCCCCCTCGGAGCCTGGGTCGCCGTTGACCAGGGAGACGGGATTGTGGGTATTTACGGTAGAATGGAAAATCCCAGGGACTTTCAGATCCCTATCCAGATGGAAAAGGGAACTATCCTGGGGACCATGGGAAAAACAGGGTGGACCGGCGCTACGGGGTTTTATTTTTCCCTCTACGATCGGGGGGAACGACAGTGGATTAACCCGGCCCTTGTTTTGACTCCCAATCCGAACGAACGACCGTCCATGGTCCGGGGTCTCTACCTGGTTACGCCGGAGGGGACAAAAATCAATGCGGCCCAAACAAAACAAATTCGCCAAGGGGCGTACCGTCTTCTCGTGGACTTTGGAGAATCCAGGGGGACGGCGAAAACCTATGCGCTGATACCCCTTCGGACCCAATGGTATATCAACGGTGTAGCCCAGGGGCTTTTATTACTCGAAACCCTGGAAACTAAAAATGGACAACGGATGGTGACGGAAAATCAAAAAAAAGCGGTGGATCAGGTTTACCAGGACGATCAAACCATCGATATGGGAACGGGCCTTTTTAATCGAGGCAAGGCTACCCTAGAAATAAGTATCCGCGACAAGGCGGGTAACGAGCGAAATATAACCTATCAACTTACCGTAGAATGAATAAACCTTTTCAAGGGACCTACAAGACCTGGTCTACCCCCGTGTCTAAACAGAAAAGCAAGCTGATTCCCTGTAACCTCTGCGGGGGACAGCGCTTTGTTAAAGCCCTGGACTGCGAAGGTTTTTCCTTTGTCCGGTGCACCCAATGCGGACTTTTACAATCCAACCCCCAGGTCGAAAAGAAAGAGGTTTCCGCCCGCTACAGGGAACTCCATGGGGCCGAGTATTTGGCCTACGAACTGGAAAACGAGGGTCCGTTCCTTGCCCTGCAAGAATTGGCCCTGGGGGACGTGGACTTTTACAGCCTGCCGAAGGGAAGGGTTTTGGATGTGGGATGCGCCACGGGAGCCCTTTTACAGCGGCTTCGGGAACAGGGGTGGACCGTTACGGGGATTGAACTTTGTGGGCCCTCGGCCAAGTACGCCCGGGACGTTCGGGGCTTAAACGTTTTGAACAGCACCCTGGAGGACGCCCATTTTCCCGATTTGTCCTTTGACGTGGTATTAGCATCCCACCTGATAGAGCACCTGAACGACCCTCGGTCCTTTGTTCAGGAATCCCACCGGATTCTTAGGGATGGGGGGTATCTTTTTGTTACCACCCCCAATAGCGATGGATTCCAGGCCCGCCTCTTTGGAAGCCGCTGGCGTTCGGCGATTTTTGACCACCTGTACCTATTCTCTAAAAAGACCCTGGGCCGTTTGCTACGGGAACAGGGGTTTGCGGTAGAAAAGACCGTCACCTGGGGAGGCTTAGCCTCGGGTATGGGCCCCAAAGGGTTAAAGGTACTGGCGGATCGATGGGCTAAGCGTTTCGGCTTTGGGGATGTAATGATCCTTCGATCCCGGCGCCAGAGCCCAACAAACCACTAGAAGGAGACACTTCCATGGCGATTATTCGGCACAGCGAAACAGGAATTATCATCGGGGATCCCGACAGGATTCCCCTTTCGGATATTTCGGTTCCCCAGGTTCAGAGGGAATTGGAGGAGGTTTATAAAACCCTGATCCTTTCCGGTTCCGGATGGAGGACCGTCTTTGCCCAGGACGGGGATGAGGAAAGTTCTACCGTCGAAATAAAATCCGCCCATCGGGTAATCGTAGCCCTGGGGGCGGCCCTTTTTGCCCGTTTACTGAAACAGGGGGATCCATCGGCCCACCCAAAAATCGTGGTGGGCATAGACACCCGGCCCACCGGACCGGCTATCGCCGACGTGATGATCCGCGCTTTTTTGGCCCAGGGGTGTACGGTTGAATACCCGTTTATCATCTGCGCGCCGGAGATTATGGCCTATACGGCCTACGGCTCTAGAGCAGAGGGGGAGCAAAGGGCCGACGGTTTTGCCTACGTGTCCGCCAGCCATAACCCCATAGGGCATAACGGGATCAAGTTCGGCAGAAATGACGGGGGGGTCTTGTCGGGGGAAGAAGCGAAAGGGTTAATCGCCGATTTCCGCCGAACCATGGAAGAGGAGGATCCCCTTTCCATGGCCATCCAGCTGATGGAAACCGCCCAGCCCAAACAGGTAAGCCGGGTCTACGCTCAAACGAGGGATATCAAACGACGGTCCAACTCGGCGTACCTTCTCTTTACCCGGGAGGTCGTCTGCGGGGTTCCCCAGATGCAGGAACAGGATAAGATCTTTGACGTGATAGGGCAGACCCTAACCGAAAGACCCGTGGGGATTGTGGCAGACTTTAACGGTTCCGCCAGAACCCTGGCGTTGGATGGGGATATCCTTTCTTCCCTGGGGCTTCGATTTTTAGCGATCCATGGGACGCCGGGTAAAATTGCCCACCGCATCGTACCCGAGGGGGTTTCCTTGGAACCCTGCCGCCTGGAGCTGGAAAAAAAACAGAAAGAAGATCCGGCGTTTACGCTGGGGTACGTCTGCGATTGTGACGGGGACCGGGGCAACTTGGTTATTTGGGACGATAAACTTAAACAGGCCCGAAGTTTGGAAGCCCAAGAAGTTTTTTCCCTCTGCTGCGTGGCCGAATTAGCCCACCTGGTATGGACCGACACGCTCCGGTACGACCGAAAGGGGAACGCCATAGACAGGGTTGCCATTGCCGTCAACGATCCCACCTCTATGCGGGTCGACGCGATAGCCCAGGCCTTTGACGTATCGGTATTCCGCGCCGAGGTTGGGGAGGCCAACGTGGTGGGTTTAACGCGAAAACTGAGGACCCAGGGGTACAGGGTTCGCATCCTCGGAGAAGGGGCCGCGGGGGGTAATATTACCCACCCATCGGCGGTCCGAGACCCCATCGATACGGTTTTTGCCCTGCTAAAACTTTTGAGTATCCGGAGTACCGATACAAAACCGGGGTTGTTTGAGTTATGGTGCACCCTTTCTAACCAAACGGAACTTTATAACAGCGATTTTACCCTTTCGGATATCATAGCCACCCTTCCCGCCTATTCCACCACCAGCGCGTACCAGGAGGAGGCGATACTCCGTATCAAAACGGAAGACCATGGCCTACTAAAATCACGGTACCAACAGATATTTCTCAGGGAATGGGAGACCCAAAAAGAAGCCCTGGCTTCCCGGTTCAATATCTATTCTTGGGAAGCCCTGGCCTACAACGGTTTGGAAGAACGGCGCCAGCTAACCCAATTCTCCGACGCCGGTCGGGGGGGACTTAAAATTCTATTTTTTGATCGTGAGGGACATCCTAACGCCTATATTTGGATGCGTGGTTCGGGAACCGAACCGGTGTTCCGAGTTATGGCGGATGTAAAGGGAACGGATATGAAAAAAGAGCAGGAACTGCTACAATGGCAACGCCGTATGGTTTTGGAGGCTGACGGCTCCGCTTCCAATGGTCGATAACGTCGAATCCCGAGGTTAACCTGGTCGGTTAACGGGAACGACTGGATGCTTAAAGAAGGATGGAATTATGGGAATTCGGGGAGAACTGTACTCCACAAAAGTAATATTGAAAAACAGAACCTATTTTTTCAATGTAAAAGAAAATCGTATGGGCGACCTGTATTTGAATATCGTGGAAAGCAAAAACAAGGACACGGGGGGCTTCGAACGTCAATCGGTGGTCCTCTTCGCGGATGATCTGCAGGATTTTTTAAAGGGTTTTGATGAATCTCTGCGGGTTTTAGAAAAGGAAGCGAGGGAGAAACGAAAGACCGGGGAACCGAAACGAAGGGAAGAACGATCGGTAGAGGAAAAAGAGCCGGGGGATTTTAAAAAACATAAAGAACGGCCAGAGAAATCGGTGTTTATAAAAAAACGCGGCCCCGATGAAAAAACCGAAAAGCCCTTTCACCGGGAAAACAAACGGAAAGTCCGATCGGTAAAACGGAGGGACGATACCCCACGGGATTAAATCCACCGGGTAGGGCCTTAACTATCGAACAGCAAACCCTGATACAATTCTAAAAACATCAGTTTTTAGAGGGGACTCGACCTTGGATTTTTTCTTGGGCAAAGGTTTTTCTCTGTATGGGAGAGGGACCAAAACGGGCTATCCGATCAAAGTGCATTTTGGTTGGATAGCCCTTGTGCTGTTCGTACCCGTATTCGGGGTATAACCAACCGTACCGATCCATCATCCGGTCTCGGGCTGTTTTTGCCAAAATTGAGGCGGCCATAACTTCCACAATCCGGCTGTCGGCTTTTACTTGGGCCTCGCAGGGTATAGATAGATCGGGGGCGTACAACCCGTCCGCTACGGCCTTTTCTACCCTAACCTGGGGAAACAGAAAACACAGGGACTCGTAGGCCCGTTTCATCGCCAAAAGGCTGGCCCTTAGAATATTTATCCTATCGATTTCATCGGAGGAACACCATCCAAGCCCCCAGGCCAGGGCTCTGCTATAGATAAGGGCCATCGCCTGTTCCCGTGCCCGGGCTGAAAGCTTTTTTGAATCGGCCAACACGTCAAAGGGAAAATCTTCCGGAAGAACCACCGCCGCCGCGCAAACCGGTCCCGCCAGGGGTCCCCGACCGGCTTCGTCCAAACCGCATAGCATTTAAAGCCCCCTAGGAACAATCACAAAATGCGCCGGTGGCGAGAGAGGGAACGTTTCGGGGGAAATCAAAAAAGAAACCGCCACAAAATACGGCCTGTTTGCTTCTACGGGGGCCTCCAAAACTTTGGATACCGAATACTCTATATTCGAAGCCATCAATTCCCCGGTGTCATAAAATATCGCGATTAGGTAGGGACACTCGCTAGCTCCGTCCACGTAAAGCCGAAGGGTTTCCCCTGCGTTTTTTTGTTCCGAACCCGTAATTTCGTACCTGCACAGAAGCGCCGTGTCCTGGGGAACCCGTATACCCGGTCGGTAGGGAGCAAAAAGGGAGAATTCAAAGGGGCCTTCCTTGGAAAGCAGTTGAGCGGTCTTGGCCTCGATTTTTGACAGGACCGGGGGCTCCGGTTTTATTAAAAGGTCCAGGGGATCGACGGATTCCTTTGATGAAGAGCCCCCTTTTTCGGGCTTGAGGGAGTAGGAACCCAGGGACCCATCCCCGAGGAAGACGGAAATTTGGTTTTTCCCCGGGTCATAGGTCAGGGGCCCCAGGGGTACATGGTCCAACGGGACGGTCTGACGGACCGTAAGGTCGTGCCGATCCAGTACGATAAAGGCCGGTTTTGCGGTAGCGACCAGGATAACATCCTGGAACACCAGGGGACCCGCGGTGATCCGTTCTGGGGCCCCGTACCGTAACCAAGGCTGGCTACCGTAACTGTCGCCCTCCTGGGGCGGCCAAGAAGGGGTATCCCGTTTCCAAACCAACAGATCCTTCCCCTGGCAGGTGTACTTAAGGGCCCCCATATACGCAATGGGGGTTTTTAGATCCCCGGGTATAACCGGATCGGAAGGTGACACCGAGGCCAAGGTTACGGAGACCTCCCCCAAGTTTTCGCCTGAGGAGTTGAACCGAGGATCGGAGGGTTCAACCAGCGCTTCGGGGACAACCGGTTTTTCTTCTTTAACAGCCTCTTTTTTTTGCGCAGGTTGACAGGCGGTAAAAAGCCCACCCAGGAGAAACAGAATGAGTATTGAAATAGGGGAGTTTTGTTTCATTGCCCGTCCCAGTTTTTTAAATAATCCCCCAGCCGGAGGGGCGTTCCCGAAATCAGGGCATACCGCGAGGTCGCGGAAAAAGCTAGTTCCCCGGGGGAGGCCAGGAACGCGGGGGGAATACCGTAGCGTAGGCCTAGGGAATCAAGAACCCCCTGGGTCCAGGTTTCCGAAGGGACCGCAGAGGGGTTATCGTAGGCCAAGGCCCACTCATTCGGTTCCAGGGGTTTAAAGTCCTGGATGCTGGGATAGGTTACTATCAGAATCCCCGGATCGATAAGGGAGCGGAGGGACTTTAGGGTCCGCAAAAGCTCCATCGGGGCCATAGCTTTTTTTGCGGGGACCCCCTCAACCACGTTTTTTATTTGGGCCGAAAGGACCAGTTCCCCCGAGGGCCCCAATTCCAACGTGGCTTCCGCCGGTGAAACCAACGGAGCGATGACCCGTAGGAAATTTTTTAGCAGGGTCTGACGAGCCGAGGCGTACCGATCACTACGTAAGAAAACGTTCCGGGCGGCCTTATCGGCCCAAAAGGCGGGATACGAACGGACCAGAGACAGCGGATCGTCGCTATCCAAAATCCGATCCGCGAAAGAATCGGAGGCTACGACCGCGGGGATGGTAAAATCGACCGAAACCGATGGGGTCCCGGGGGCCGCCGATTTTTCCGAGGTTTGAAACACCTCGTATAGATTCATTACGGCACTACGGACGGTGGGGTCATCGAGGGCCAAGAACGAAACAAACGGGTCCCCCATTTGGGTGTACGCGATCCATACCAGGGGACTGAACTCTACGAAGGGACGGTAGAGCACCGGATCCCCCAGCACGACCCTTTTAAAGGATTCCCTATCTATCTTCTCCTTCCCCAGGGTCCGAATAAAATCCTGGAGGTCCCCAGGGGACGCATCCCCACTGCTCCCCCTCTGGATCAGCGTATCTATTAGTTTAGAAGCCGAAGCCAAGGCGGGAAATATTTTTAAAAGACTTCCCCTTAGGGCATACTCTTTCTGGTATTTCGAGTAGGCTTCCCGAAACAGGGCCAGGGCCTCTCCCGTCCCCTCGCCCACCGGCGGTTCCAGGGCCAGGCTTCGGGGGCTTCCCTGGGCTAACGCCAAAATCCACAGGCGGTACTGGGACACCTCCAGGGCGGCCGCCCGCGCTTGAAGTTCCTTAAAAGCCCCGGAGGGACAATCGGGGAGGGAAGCCATTTCTTTTTCAAAGTACCCAGCCATAGGAACAAGGGATTTTTTTGAATACTTGGCAATTCGTTTTCCCAAATATTGGGATAGGTTTCGGCCCTGGGTTTCCAGTTCCCGTTCCGTCCCCTCGGCGCTTATAAAGCTTCGAGGCCCCGGATGACCGTACCGCTGAAAGGCGAGCTCTTGGGCCCGCTGTAATTCCAGAAGCCGGTTGACGGAAAGCTCCTTTTCCGCAGCCTCCACGGTCAGGGAGCCCAGGCCGGCAAAGGTTAACCCTTGGGAAAGCGAAGGAGGATCCCCCCGGTACCGATCCAAGGCAAGGGCGAGGATTTGGGCGTTTCTTCTGTATTCCCTGTACGCCCCTTCCGAAGCCTTCCAATCCTCCCGCAAATAGGAGCGTTGGTCATGGAGGACCCCCAAATAGGAGCTGATGGTCCTTTTTTCAGCCTTTGAAAAAAGGTTCAGCCAGGAGGGATCTTCGGCAAACAACCACAGCCCCGGGGACACCAAGAGAAAAAGAATGGGAAGGATCCTCACGGGGTGTTTCCCTCCAAACGTACCACATTTTTCTTTTCCCCCGGGGCATAACGCTGGTTAAACGAAGCCACCTGGGAGACTAAAAAGCGAGAATCCAAAAGGTTGGAAAAACCTTGTATCGTATTACCCGTAATACCCTTTGGCGAAGGTTCGATAGACGCGGTTTCGTGGGAAGCGTAAAAAAGTTCCGATTTCTGTGAACTTCCCCCGTAGGTAAAGGTACAAGAATGAACCTGGGGAAACTCTTTCCAAAGCTCAAAACCCCGGCCCACAAAGGTGGAATCCACCGTTCCCCGTAGGTCAGTAAACAGACCGCTGACTCCATCCAAAAGAAAACCTAGGGCGTCCCGACCTTTAACCTGGACGGTCCCACCCTTCCAAACCAGCGTTCCACCGGTCATATCCAAAATATTTCCATAGTCGGCTCCGACAGCTTGAACCGAAAGGTCTTCCAGGTTTCCCCGAAGGTCCCGCAACAATAGACCGGTAGCCGTTTTGTCCGCCCTAATCACAAAATAACTACCCGTAACCTGAAGTTCTCCCCCCGTCTGGTCCCACACTACCGCACGATCGCCGGAAACCTCTACGCGGGTAGCCTTTACCACGGTAGTTCCCCCCTGAATCTTCAGTGCCGTAGCGGCGGACCCCCGGTCTCCCCGAAGGATCAAAAGCGAGTTGGTTAACCGGAGGGGACGTTGACGGTTCTCTATCAGGGTTGTCGTCCCAGACAGTTCCACCGTGTCCAGGTTTAGAGAACCTGAGGAGGAAAGGGTAAGAAGGGGGAACGCCCTTGGGGGTACCGAGGAAGAATCTTGGACCGTGAATCGGAGGGATTCCAGGGTTGTTTCCCCCTGGGTAATATCCAGAGCGGCCCCCCGTCCATACTGAATGGTGGCCATGGCGGGACCGGCGTTCCAAGCCCTATCAAAGGACCCTTTAATAGTAAGGGCTCCATCGAGCTTCCAACGGGAAAGCAGGGGGACTTCTCCTGTTATTTTGATAATCCTTCTTCCATCATTTTTTTGTAGGCCCAGGGCTTGATCGAGGGAAGAAAGGGGAGCACTCCGGCTACCGTCACCCCCGAGGCTGTTCGATGCCACGTAGATGGCCTCGTTATCCACGGTGAAATTCCGCCGCAGGACCCCACTCCTGTTGCCCCCCTGGTCTTCCGAATAGGCCTCCAGGGAAACCGTATACACCTCCCCCAAGGCTCTATCCACCGTGATGGATTTTTCTGAATGGAGTTCCTCCGTTTTGCCGGAACGATCGGTCTTTATCAAACGCAGGGAGGGTCGAACTTCCCGGTCCTGGGCGTCTTGGGGTGTTAAGGCGATTCCGATGCGAAGGGAACCGCTCACAAACGAGCCCTCGGCCGGAGCGGAAAGGACCGGCGTTCCAGGGGCCCGCCGATCCAGCCTCCCCTTTGTCAAAATCTTGCCATCGGGGCCCACCACACGGATATCCAAGTCCTCCCCATCGCACACATCCACGTAAGGGGGTTTCAATTCCCGGGGGATCGCGGAAGGATCAATGGCCGCATAATTCCACCCTTTGGAGGGGGAACCGTGGTCCCGATATTCCACATGATCGATATCAGAGGTTTGTTTCCCCGGTTCCACAGCGGGGATAGGCAGTTCGTAGGGCCCCAAGACCCCGCTAGGACCCTCTACTATCCACCGTAGGGTAGTAGCCTGACTATACAACGGGATAGGGCCTTCGACGGTTTTCCAAGCATCGTGGGACCCCAGGGTATAACGGATTTCATCCCCACCGGCGGGCCAAAAGGCTACCCGGGCACCCCCCGATTGAAGGATGGCGGGTAAAGAAGGTTTCCCCTGCTCTGCGACCCCAGGGGCGGGGGTCTGGGAACCGGAGGATTGGAGACGCGGGGTCTGGGAAAGCGGGGTCTGAGAGCTTGGCGGAGAAGGGGAACGAGGGGAAGGTACCCCCGAAGGAGTAGATAACAGGTAGGCGAAGCGGAAAGCCCTATCATCATTAGCCAGCTCCAGAGCTATAGGGCGGCACAGACCCGGGACAGGGCGGAGGGTAAGGGTCGGCGCTTCCTCCAGGGGTGCGGAGTGTATACCCCAACGGTAATTTTTAGGTACCTTCACTTGGGTTTCCTTCTCGATCGGATTTCCCTGCAGGCGCTCCAGCACCCCAAGTTCCGAAGGTATGGCGGATCCAGAGGGTTCGGAAACCTGGTACGAAATGGTTTTATCAAGCCTTCTCCCGTCGGAGGACCCTAGCGCCACCCGAAGCGTAAGGGGTCCACGTTGATCCAGCAAAACAGGTTGTGTATAGTCCTGCCCCGTGGGTCCCAGGGGATCCTTTCCATCGATGGTCCATCGGGGTCTTCTATCCCCCTGGTACGAAAGGATTAGCATTTGACGGTTGGACCAGGTACCCGGGACGGGGTTTTCCACGTCCAATCGAAGGTCTTCCAGAGTGGTAACCAGGGGGGGCGACCAATTACCCGAAGGGTCCTTGGCCCAGGCTATCAAGGACCAGTTCTGCCCCGTGAAGGGAATACCGGTTTTAAGATCCCTAAGGCTTTGAACCTTCCCCTGTATGTCGACGACCGCGTCCACCAGGGAATTGGGTTCAGTTTCCACCACGAGGGTCCTTTCGCCCCCATCGGGGGCCCTTACGGTGATCCGGGGGATCTCCGGGCTCTTACGGTCGATATAAAAAATAAAGGAACGGGATTCCAAAAGGGCGTCCTCCGGGGGGGGACTACGGCGTTCGGCTTGGAGATTATATTGCCGTTCCTCACCCTTCTTCGCGGAAAGTAAGACGGAAGTCGGACCAGGACCTTGGTATATAGGGGCCCCATCTAAACTAAGCCGTAAACGGTTATTTTCTGGAACAGAAAACCAACATTGCTGATCCCTAGAATAAAGCCCCCCCCGGGCGTTCGTACGGATTAATGAGTCCAGGCCCTCCGCGTACATAGGCGGAAGCATTACCGGAAGGATAAAGAAAAGACCTGTCACAACTAACGGTACATGGCGATATCCCATGGGAACCCCCGGCTATTTTGGCAAAGGGGCCTTAAAACCCTTCGGTTTCCAAAAGACCCCTTTTATTTAATCGCGTTCAATATATCCCGTAATTCCGGATCATCCTTATAGTAATAGCGTTCCAACTCTTCCCGTGTAAGGCCCACCAATTCGTGGCTCATATAGTGGATCCAATGGTCCTCGTCCAGGAGGGAAAGGTCGTGCTTGCGACACCAATAGTCCGGTTGAACCGGTAGCTGATCCACCTTGTCGGTGAAATATTTATAGTCGTGGACGGCGATCTTTAAATCCCGCCGGGGAATTCCCTTTTCCAAGATAATTTCGGCTAAACGGTTGATAGTTCGTCCGGAGTCGAAAATATCGTCCACGAGGAGAACCTTATCGCCGGTTCTCAGATGTTCAGGAGCGTAGGTCCAGCCGTCTACCATGACCCGTTCTTGCTTTCGAATATCCGTATACGACCGGGCTACCACTGCGGCGTAATAGATGGGCCGTTCATCGACGCGAATAATTTTAAAATATTCACTGATAATATTCCCTAAATAAGCACCCCCACGGAGGGAGACATAAATTACATCGGGAATAAAACCATCCACATGAATCCGATGGGCTAATTTCAGAGCGTTATTCCGCACTTGATCGTAGGGGAGAAATTCCTTCTTCATCCACCCAGTGTACCGTATTTTTATTTTTTTTTCTACGGAGTTCTTGGAGAGTTTTGAAAAAACCCTTAAGTCCCCTCTAAAAACCAATTGTTTTTAGAGGGGACTTAAGCAATTCCTTACAGGAATTGCGATTTCAGCGGAACAATTCTAAAAACTGATGTTTTTAGAATTGTCTCACCCTTGTATAAAAAACGGGCCCCTGGCAATGCCGGAGGCCCGTAAAAACTTATTTTTTAAACTTCATGGTTTCCAGTTTCTGATCTCCCCGTTGAACCTCAAAGTAAAGGTCCTTCGAATTTGTATCATTCAAGGCCCTATAGAAACCTAACAAATTGTTCACCGTTTTTCCGTTTACCGAAACCACCAGGTCTCCCCGCTGAACCCCCACTACCGAAGCGGGACTCTTGGCGATAACCTCCGCCACGTACAAGCCCTTGGCCGATGCATCAAGATTTAGGGTCTTTCGCACATCCTCGGTCAGGGGAACCACGATCAGACCGGGCCACAGTTTGGCGTTCTCAGCGGCCACGTCGTCCTTCCGTTCGTCGATCCGGACTTCAATGGTCTTTTTTTGGCCTTCCCGGAGAACCTCGAAGGTGGCCTTTTCACCCGCCTTAAGGTCCCCCACCGCTAAAACCAGCTGATCCCGGCTGTGGACGTCCTTACCGTTCAACTTGATGATATAATCGCCCGGTAGCATACCACCCTTTTCGGCGGGAGAACCGAGGAAGATCTGGGAAGCCAGGGCGCCTTTCTGATTTTCGGGGACCTTCAGGTCCTTCATAATATCCTTATCCCCATCAACCAGGGAAACACCCAGCCAACCGTACTTGACCTGACCCGTTTTGATCAGTTCGTTCATCGCGTTTTTCGCGTTATTTATGGGGATTGCGAATCCAAGGCCCACGGAACCGCCGGAGGGCGAAGCGATCCAGGTGTTGATGCCCACCACCTCACCCCGTATGTTCACCAAAGCGCCCCCCGAGTTACCCTGGTTGATCGCCGCGTCGGTCTGGATAAAGTCGTTGATATTACCCGCAGGGCCCCCCGTCCGACCAACGGCGCTCACGATACCCATGGTTACCGAGGACATAAGCCCCAGGGGATTTCCGACCGCGATGGCCCAATCGCCTACCCTGACGGTGTCCGAATCCCCGAGGGTCGCCAGGGGGAAGTTTTCGGAGGATTGGAAGGATACAACGGCTAAATCTTTACGTTTATCCTTACCCACCAGTTTAGCGGGAAACTCCCTTCCATCGTTCATGGCCACGCTAATTTCGCTGGCGTCACCGGCCACGTGATTATTGGTCAGAACATAGTAGGTATTTCCATTTTTTTGGACGATAATCCCGGAGCCCAGGCCTTGGGAGCGGTATTCCTGTTGATTATTATTTCCATTTTGATCAGGAGGGGTCCCAAAGAAAAATTCCCAGGGGATTCCGTCCATCTGGGGCACCTGCTGTTTCTTTATCTCCACCACCTTTATTTCCACCACCGAAGGCAACACCTTATCGGAAATGGAACGGAACGCGGTCTGGAGACTTTCGGCCACCGCCAGAGAATCGGTGGGTATATTGGCCGAAGGACTTTCCGCGTGGATTGTATTTTTTGCGCCACCGGTGGAGCACGAAAAAGATACAAAGGCTAGAGAAAACCCAAAAAGGGTTCCTAAAAGAACCAAGTTAAAAATAAAAAATTTTTTTGAAAACAACCGTTCGTTGAGTTTCATACCCGTCTCCTATGGTGATCCTAAAGTTTTCCGAGGGATCTTATTACCTGTGGATATCCATGTAATTTCCCACATCCCTGTCTTACGTATATAATAATAAATATGTACCGCAAATGGTTACAATTTGTTGAAAAACGTACCATTACGCCCCCCCGTATGGGGTTCAACAGGGTCCTAGGCCGTAAGGATTTCCGTATGATCGTGAAAAATAGCCACCGTATGTTCCCAATGGGCTGAAATTTTCCTATCCGCAGTTACCACGGTCCACTCGTCGTCCAGCACATCCACGTCCCCGGTGCCCAGGTTGATCATCGGTTCGATGGCGATAACCAGACCTTCGGTCATCCGGGGGTTGGGCCCCCTGGCATAGTTGGGAACCTGGGGATCCTCGTGGGGTGAAAACCCCACCCCATGGCCACAGTACTGATGGACCACCCCGTATCCATGGGAAGAGGCGTGGGAATACACCGCCCGGGCAATTTGCAGAATCCGATTGCCCGCCACCGCCTGCTCAATACCCTTGTATAAACATTCTTTGGTGACCCGATTCAATTCCCGCGCCGTATCGCTGACGTTTCCAACCTCCACCGTCATGGCCTTATCGCTAAAAAAACCGCCTAAATCGATTCCGCAGTCCAGGGATACGAGATCTCCGGAGGTTATTTTCCGTTTTGAGGGTATTCCATGGATCACTTCCTCGTTGATAGAAACGCACAGCGCCGCAGGGTAGGGGTTGGTATCGCTACCGTACCCTAAAAAAGCGGGCTTACCCCCCGCTTTTCGAATCCACTCCTGGGTCCAACGATCCAAATCCCGGGTTTCTACCCCCACTTGGACCAGGGGGACCAGTTCGTTAAACATGGCCGTGAGCATTTTACAGGAAGCGCGGATACCGTCTATTTGCGTTGCATTCTTTAATCGGATCATAGTTGGTTAAACTCCTAGTTTTCGTCGCATTTGGACCGCCTTAGGCAACGCGGGATCCCGCCTCAGGGCCTCTCGAAGGGCCGCTTCGGCTCCCGATCGATCCCCCATTCGGGAAAGAGCTTCCGCCATGGTTCTAAGCCATCGGCCCTCCTCCTTTCGAGAATATCCTAGATCGATCAGTTCTTCCAGGCATTCAACCAGGGTTTCGTCATCCACCGTTCGCGGAAGCTTTAAACGCGCCAGGTCCCTGAGTAGCCGATGGATTTCCCCCATAAAGTGTCTAAAGTAGGGTTTCCGATTTTCTTCACGAACCAGATCGACCAGAAGGATAAAGGATTCGTAGGATCGATCCCGTTTGTACAGCTCCTCCGCGAGGATAAAGGTACAATCCATCCAATCTTCCCGATCCAAATACCGATCCAGGGCAAAATCAAGGCCCCCCAAATCGCGCCATATCGATAGGGCCTCATCCTCCTCCAGGTGTAAAAAATCATAAAAGATAAGCTTAGAGCCGTATTCCGGTTCGGTACGACGTTCCCAGAGAAAACTTCTGTAGTCGAATTCCGAAGGATGGACAAAACGTCCGTAGGCCCTATCGTACTCATGCCGTCGTTCGGGGTTTGAAAGGATCTCGTACGCGGCGATCAGCTTCCGCATCTCCTCCTGGGCCGCCTCCATACTAACACCGGTGGCCACGTCGGGGTGATTTTTTTTTGCCCGCTCCCGAAAGGCTTTTTTGATTTCCGCGGTTGTCGCTTCCCGGGGGACGCCGAGGATTTGATAGTGATTTTCCAAGGAAGTACTCTAGGTTCCGATGTGTTTTCCGATACTTTCCGCTTGACTAGGGTTGATAAGCGTATCGAACCAATTGACCCACATACCTTCTTTTTCCATGGCCTTCATAAGATTTGAAAGGGCCTTAGCGGTAAAGGGTGAGGTCTTATGGAGAAAGGCGGCACCTTTTTTCCCCACCAGACCGTTGGAAACGGAAAAAAACTTTGAAAGTCCCGAGGGCATCCGACCGCGAAAAAGGGATGCGCTTTCCGCTACCACGACAATGTACTCGTAACCCGGCAAGCGACTTGCATCTTCGGTCCAAATATCAAAAACATCCACCCTATGGCCCATGGATTCCATACCCCGGCCCAGGGCTTTAGCACAATCCAACGCACCACCCCGTTGACGCGGGGCGTTCACAATGGCGATTCTCATGGGCTTCTACTCCTACGCCTGTTTATACAACTGATCGATGTTGGGTTCCTTGACCACGAGGACGGAACATTTCGCGTTGACCATCACTTCCCGATGGCAATGGGAAATAATATCCCGGGCGCTCCTATCCTTTTCCCAGCCCCCCAGGAGGATGAGATCGACCTTTTTTTCGTCCGCCACCGAAAGGATTTCCGTATACACCGCCCCTCGGACCAATTCCCGTTCTACCTTAACACCCTTAGCTCGGGCCAACTCTTCCACAAACGAAAGGTACCGTTGACCGTTGGCCTCCAGGCTCTTTTCGTAGTCCATACTTTCTTCTTCCACAAAGATTTTACTCAGGGCTAACTGGCGGATGGTGGCGGTATCCACCACGTATACCGCCGTGAGCCTGCAATGGTACTGCTTCGTCATCATAATGGCGTATTTAGCCGCGTGGATAGACGCTTCGGTACCGGAAATCGCCACGAGTATATTTGAAAACAGGGGCTTCATCATTCTTTACCGGCCTTCCTTTTTAAGAGTTTACTGGAAAAAAAGGATTCCCTATCCCTTTCTTCCAGGGCCGCTTCGATAAAAACCTTCGTTTCCCGAGCGGTTGGAATAACCTGCTTCTCCAATGCGTTAACCCGCCGCTGGGTTTTACGAACCTCCCGGGCCAGGCGCCACGCGATGGTCCTTACAGCCGCGAGCTCCGTAAGGATTTTTAGCAGTTCAAAGAATTCTACCACGGTTTCATCGCATTCCGCAAACGAATTCGCCGGAGAATACTTTAATTCTATCGAAGGCATGTGAACTTGCAAGCTCGGCAGGTTCATTCCCGCCACGGAAACTCTTTTTTCTTCGATATCGAAGCGGTACCGGACGTTTTTAGAAATCCTATCCGCGCGATCCCGCCCCACGACGATCAACATTCTTTTTAACGCTGGGTACGCGGTTTCTATCCGGTTGTTTAAATCCCGTTCTAGAATTTTAACCTGTTCCACGGTCCGCATCAGCTCCATGACCAAAATTTCCCGCTTCTGCTCCAGGAGGTCGTACCCCTCCTGGGCGATCGTGAGCCGTTCTTTGACCCTGAGAAGGTTACTTTTGGTGGGAGCGATGTTTTCTTTTGCCATGGATTACCGTCCTGTACGCCCGCTGGTACTCCGCATTCGAGAATCCTCGGGCTCTTCTTCATCCATATCCGACTGGTTCGTGGGCATCCCGGTTGCCCCATCGCCCTGTTTGGCCAAAATCGGATCCAGGTATTTTTCTATCAACTCCCGTTTTATACGAAGAAGTTCTTCCTTTGGTAAGATAGAAAGGATCTTCCACCCCAAATCCAAGGTGGTTTCGATACTCCGATCTTCGGTTTCGCTTTGGGAAAGGTATTCCTGTTCAAAGCGCTCCCCAAAGTACAGATACCGCTTATCCGCCGCCGACAGTTCTTCTTCCCCGATAATAGAGGCCAAATTACGCACCGACTTTACCCGGGAATAAGCGGCGAACAGTTGGCTTGCCACGTCCTTATGGTCCTCCCGGGTCATCCCCGGACCTATACCGTCCTTCATCAGCCGCGACAGGCTGGGGAGTCCCGCCACGGGGGGATAAATACCCCGCTGGGCCATTTCTCGGTCCAGGACTATCTGACCTTCCGTGATATACCCCGTTAAATCGGGAATAGGATGGCTGATATCGTCGTTGGGCATGGTTAAAATAGGTATCTGGGTTATGGAACCGGTGGAGCCGGATATTTTTCCCGCCCGTTCGTATAGGGAAGCTAGGTCCGAGTAGAGATACCCCGGATACCCCTTCCGGCTGGGTACTTCTCCCCGGATGGAAGAAACCTCCCGCAGGGCCTCGCAGTAGTTGGTCATGTCGGTCATAACCACCAGAACGTGCATATTCTGTTCGTAGGCCAGGTATTCCGCCGCTGTCAGGGCGCACCGGGGGGCTATAAGCCGCTCGATAGAGGGGGCGTCCGCGAGGGAAAGATACACCACCACGTTGGCCAATACCCCGGATTTTTCAAAATCGTCCAAAAAGAACCGAGCCACGTCGTACTTAACCCCCATGGCGCAGAATACCACCACAAAGGATTCATCGGCGCTACGGATCTTGGCCTGCCGAACGATTTGGGCGGCCAAGCGGTTGTGGGCCAGACCGTTCCCCGAGAAGATAGGCAATTTTTGACCCCGAATCAGGGTGTTCATCCCGTCGATGGCCGAAACGCCGGTCTGGATAAAATCCCGGGGGTACGTTCGGGCGTAGGGATTGATCGGCAAACCGTTAACATCCCGGCGGTCGGAGGAAAAAATATCCCCAAAGCCGTCGGTGGGTCTACCCAAACCGTCGAACACCCGGCCTAAAAGGCCGGGGCCAACGCGGATTTCCATGGGTCGCTCCAGGAATTCAACCCTGGTATCATCCGCCGAAAGCCCCGTACTGGAACCAAACACCTGGATAGCCGCGTAGGTGGAGCTTAAATCTACCACCCGCCCAAGCCTCCGCTGTTGATCCCGGCCGTACACGGCTACCACTTCGCCAAAACCGACGTTTTTACTCCGTTCGGTAATAATTACGGGCCCCTCAATTCGAGAAAGTCCTCGGTATTCGACTCCCCTCATAGGGTCTCCTTCGTTTTATAACTCCGCTCCAGGGTGTCCAGGGCATCCCTCATTTCCCGTTCAAAATCCACAAGCTGACCCATTTTATCGTTGGGCACATCGCTTTTTAAACGGGACAACCGTTCTACGATCGAAAGGCCGGTGATTTTCAGAAGGGGAGCGCCGAGTTTGACGCACCGCATGGCCCGGTCGTGGAATTCCATAATCAGTTCCAAAAGACGAACCTGCTTCTCCGGAACGCAAAACATATCCACATCGTCAAAGGAATTCTGCTGTAGAAAGCCGTTCTTTATAATGTCCGCAGTAAGGAGGATCAAACGCTGGTCATCCGGTAGGGCATCGGGACCGATAAGACGAACAATCTCTTGAAGTCTCTGTTCCCGTTTTAACAAATCCAGGGAGGACCTACGAACCTGGGGCCACAGGGGATTTACCCGTTCCCACCATTCCCGAACCTCGTCGGCGTACTCCGAATAGCTATCGATCCAGCTGATGGCGGGGTAATGCCGCGCGTTGGCCAGGTCCCGATCCAGGGCCCAAAAACAACGGATAAATCGTTTGGTGTGCTGGGTTACGGGTTCGGAAAAATCGCCCCCCGGCGGAGAAACCGCCCCGATGATAGAAACCGAGCCTTCGGCCCCTGAAAGGGTAGACACCCGACCCGCGCGCTCATAAAATTCCGCCAAACGGGTGGGCAGGTAGGCGGGGAACCCCTCTTCTGCGGGCATCTCTTCCATCCGTCCGGAAAGTTCCCGCAGGGCTTCGGCCCAGCGGCTGGTGGAATCGGCCATAATGGCCACGTGGTACCCCATGTCCCGGTAAAATTCCGCCAAGGTTACCCCGGTATATATGGAAACCTCCCGGGCCGCCACGGGCATATTCGACGTGTTGGCGATAAGGATAGTACGTTCCATCAAGGATCGACCGGTGCGGGGATCCACCAGTTGAGGAAATTCGGTAAGTACGTCGGTCATCTCGTTGCCCCGCTCCCCACAGCCAATGTAGACAATGACATCGGCGTCGCACCATTTGGCGATCGAATGCTGGGTCATGGTTTTTCCCGTACCAAAACCACCGGGGATAGCGGCGGTTCCACCCTTTGAAAGGGGAAAGAACACGTCGATAACCCGAAGTCCTGTTACCAGCGGCTGATCGGGAAAGAGCTTGCGAAGCGAAGGACGGGGGGATCGGACGGGCCACCATTGGGCAAGGGTAATATCCTGGTCTAAAGAAGTGCGGGCTACCACCGCTTCAATCGTATAATCCCCTTCGGGAATCAGGTCTTTTATAAAACCGGTGTGAAAATCCGGGGGAACCATTATTTTACAAACCACGCTTTCGGTTTCCTTAACCGAACCTAGGACCAACCCTGGTTTAACGTCCAGGCTCTTGCCGGAGGCTAACGCGGAGACCACCGCGGGGTCGGGGACAAAATGCCACTTTTTTTTTGTATCAAGATTTTCTCCCCGGGCGCCGGGGGCTAAAAACGCTCCCATTTGTTCAAAAAGGGCCCGTAGGGGTCGTTGAATACCATCGTAAATCGTACCAATTAACCCGGGTCCCAGCAGGACCGATAGGGGACGCCCGATGGACCGGGCATCCGCTCCGACCTTAAGACCCGTATCGTCCTCGTAGACCTGCACGATAGCGTCGTGGCCCTCCAAACGGACCACTTCGCCTATAATTTTATTTTCGCCTACCTCAACCACATCAAAAAGACCCGCCGCTCCCAAACCGTCGGCTCTAATAATAGGACCGGAGATCCGCTTAACCTTACCCTCAATCATTTATCGCCCCCTCTCCTAAAAGCACGGTGGCCAATTCGGCTCGATACTGTAAAAGCAAATCCTGGGCCAAGGCGGAAAGGGACGCGGTTATGCGAACAGCTCCCCCGTTCGCCACCAGAAGGGGCAATTTTTCCATTTTCTGGTCATCCGTCAGAAGGTTCTCATCGACGGTCCAGGAACTTTGGGGAAGGGCTTCCTTTAGGAGGATCGTGACCCTTCCTTCGTCCAAGCCCCGGAAGGCGATCGTAACGGGGCCCGGGGGCAAAGAGGACGCGCGATCCCGTAATTCAGCCTTTAACAGACCCAGCTGTTTTTCCAAGGGCAGAGAGGCTAGAAATTCTTCCATAGCCCCGTTGAGGATCCGCTCCGAACGTTCCGCCCGGGCTCTCCGTTTATCCAAGGGGAGCCGAGCCATCACCTCTTGACGGTGTTTTTCCACCCGTTGGACGTGAAGACGTTCCAATTCGGAGATATCATCTTCGGTCTTTTTTTTCCAAGACTCTTTATCGGACTCCAAACGCTGTTCCGCGGCCCTAAGAATTCGATCCGCCTTTTTACGGGCGTCCTCTAATATTTCCCGATCCAGCGCCTCGGTTGATCGTATTTCTTCCATATCAAAAACATCCTATACGCGCACACCGATGGCTTCCCGGATAGCGTCCACCAGGGTCTTTCGACCCTCCAGCTTTCCCATAAGTCCCGGTATATCCACCACCAAGGGATACTTACCCGATAACTGCCACGCGGTCAAATCATCCCCCAGCCAATCGGCCACCTCTTCCGTAAGGATAAGAACCCTGCAGGTAAGCTCCCCCGGAAGTACGGCGTCCGCATTTTGTACCCACCCTTGGGTTAGGCGGCGAAAAGCCGCCAGGGCGGACTCTGGACTATCCGCCGCCGTTCCCTCAAGTCCGACAAAACGGAACGCCGTTACCAGCTCCGCGTCGCCGATAAAATAATAATCCACGGTTTAGATCAAAAGAATGAACAGGGCCACCAGGAATCCCCAGAGACAGATCCCCTCCGCCAAACCAGCGTAGGGAAGCGCTTTTCCTGACAATTCGGGATTTTCACTCATGGCTCCCATGGCCGCGGCGCCAATTTGCCCTACCGCGATTCCCCCGGCGATACACGAGAGGCCTACGGCTATAGCCGCGGCAATGTACTTCCATTGGCTCGTAGCGGCCGCCGCAGCACCCGCCGCGGCAGGAGCTCCCTGGGCGAACAGTAGGGCACCCGATGTGGAAGCAAGGGCTAATAGGACGAAGAAAAACAGACGTTTCATAGTTACACCTCCCTACGGAAACGGAAGGGGTTAAACTCAACCCCATTCTCGGTAAAGAATTTGCTGAAAAATTCGTAATATTGCAAACGGACAACCTGGATCGCCACTATCATCCCTTCCAGAAGAATGATAATAACGTTTCCAATGATCATCACCGTAATGCCAAAAAGAGGCCCCACGAGAGGGGGTTTAGCCACCATAGTCGCCAGGGTAAACACGATAAACGAAAGAACCGCGTGGGAAAGGGCAAAGGCGCCTACCCGGAGAAAACTAACGGTGTTGGAAATATACGAAGAAATTGATTCGAGAATTTCCACAAACCCTTCCATAAAAAACACCATCAGACCGTTTTCCAACAGGGGCCGTTCTCCCATCACCAGGCGTCCCAGAGGTTTGCTGAAAAATAACACCGTTAGGGGCAAGAGGAGACCGACCACGTCAAACCAAGCAAACGTTCCGCCCAACAAAATTCGAAGGCCCATAAAAAGGGCGTACCAGAAAAAAACAGCCCCCGCAAGGCCTGTTTTGTCAAAGAAGGCCTTTTCCCAATTTTTTTGAACGTAGTTGTTTACAATGTTGATAATGAGACCCACGGAATTGATCACCACGCCGACCGCCAGGGTAAATCCGAAGAACATAAAGAGCTTATCCAGGCTTCCCCGTTCGGGCATCAATTTTAAAAACCTATCCATGGGGTGCCCAAAAAGGGCGCCGGTAATAAAACGGGTTGGGGCTACCAACAGTTCTTCGTTGGAAAAAACGGATCCATCCAACAGACCCATCACCATGGACGCGGACCCCACGGCCCATAGGGGGATGGAAAAACGTTTAAAACGAGCAAAAAAACCCTTTTTCGCGTGCCCCGTTAGAAGCCCCAACAGAAGTAGCACAAAACCCTGCCCCACATCCCCAAACATTATACCGAAAAGGAGGGTGAAAAAAATCGCCACAAAGAGGGTGGGATCGATAGATCCGTACAGGGGAGCACCGTATGAAAAGACTACCCGTTCAAAACCGCGAACAAAGGTTCCGTGCTCCAAAGAAACGGGAACCTTTTCTGTGCCGTCCCGAACTTCCTCAACCTCGTTGGGATCAAAGGATCGAATGGCTATCCGCCCTCCGGTAATCCGTTCCAGCTCGACGACGAGGGGATTCACCTTGGCCGCGATAACCCAGCCGGTCAACCGGTACGCGTTTTGGGTGGCCACTAAATGGCTTTTCAGTTCCCCAATCGCCTGGGCCATTAGGTAGGAGGCGGTAAGTCTTTTAAGGATGGGTCCGTACTCTTGGACGTAACGGGCCCTTTGCTGTTCCACGTCCTCTAGCTGTTTTTGTACAGCCGCAAGCCGCGTTTCGAGGCCCGTTAAAAGTTCCGAAGGAACCCCCACGAACCCCTCGGGGACCGCTAGGGGGGTAAACGACGCTTTTTTTAGTTCGCTATCCAGGGCAAAACGGCCTTTTCGGGAAGCGGCGGCCAAAACCCGATCCCCTTCTCCCAGGGGAACGATGATGGCCCTATCGCCCAGGCTTTTATTCAAATCGGCCTGTTTTACCGGATCAAGACGACCGATACGGAGGGTTAAATAGGAAAGGTTATCCAGCTCTGAAAAGGGAGCCTTTAAATTGGAAAAAGATTTGGCTTCCACCAGGGCTTCTTCCACCTTCCTTTTTTCCTGAACCAGGGCCGCTTGGGTTTGGCCAAGATCGGCTATTCGCTCGATAATCCGTTTTGCCGCTTCTTCTTCCTTTTCGGTTGGAAGTTCGGAATCCTCATCCGCTTCCTGGGGCAAGGGTACGCCTAAAAAGGCCGCTTGGGTAGACAAACCTTGAATTATAGCTTTAATTTTTTCGTATTCCACCTGGTCGGCGGATTTTTTTTCGTCCTTTTCGGGGGCCCGGCGGATTTGACGGTTTTCCTCATCCTCCCCTACCCGTTCGACCGCTTCTTTTTCTTGGGTGAATTGCATCAAACCAAAACGGCCAATGTATTCTACCACCCGATCCACATCCCGGTTTAAAACGGTCAACTCAATCTGTTTCATTTTGCGAGGTCGAATCATGGATGAACCCCCAACATGGAAATAACGTCTCGGGCGGGAAGGCCCAGGATGAGGCCCTCGGCCACACTGGTTAAAAGATCCTCTTCAAACTGTTTCAACTTTATGAAACAAGCGGTGGTATCCAACGTAAAGGGGCGACGATGAAAATACGTTCGAGCCAAATGGTACAAACGTCCAGCGGCGGCGTTTTGAACGTACCGGGGGTCTAGACGCCAGAGCTGGCCCGATTGCTCCGGATTAAGGAGCGATTCCTCGCTCCAGGTGCGCCAATCGGACCGTTGGTCCGTGGAAAAATCCAGGGTTTTAAGAGCCGGTTCAACCAAAGAAAGGGAACCCATGGTAATATCCACCAAACTTTTTTTTATATCCTCCGCCGAAAAGCCGTAATACACCCGCAGTCGTAACGCCCAGATGATATTTTTAAGCCGTATTTCTTCGATCAACAATTTTTCAAAATTAAGCCGTTGGGACTTCTTTTCCCTTTGCAAGGCCTCCCAGAGGAAGGTATAGTACCGCTGATCCAAACGTATCTGCGTATCGATCATTTTTAATCCCATGGGGTCCTGGGAAATCGCCTGGGTTACCCATTCGTACTCCGTATTTTTTACCATGGCTTCTAAATCGGGGTACAGAGAAAAGCGGATGCTTTGGAAGGACTCTATATCCACATTTTTTGGAGGATGGGTATCCTTGGCGGCCAGGGCCGTTAAAACGGCCTTTAAATCGGCATATTCATAACTCCGAATAAGTCGGCTTAAAACTTCCGGGGCCTTGGAAAAGTGGGAAACCAAATTAATTATTTGACGGGCCGATCGATTAGCAATCCGGTGTTCCAAATCCACCAACAACTGTTTTTCTGGAAGGTTCCCTGGATTCTCTGGAAAAAGAAGACGGTCCAATTCGTTAAGGTGGGAAACGTTATTAATCTGGGCTATTCGGGGACCCACATAGGACTTACCCAACATACCGCAGGCTTTAGCGTAGGTGTACGCCCGTTCTCCCATGGCGGTCATGTTACCGATCCCCGAACAGATACCCCGCTACGGCTAAATTGAAAGCTTCCCGATTAACGGGCAAGGAATCTAACTGTACGTGATATTCCTGTAAAAGTTTAGAATAGGTATTTTCTATTTCTTTAGCTGCTTTTGTGTACTCTTCTTCTAATTCACCGACCCGCTTACCGTACACTTCGTTGTACACCAGCCGACTTTGTTTTTCCGCTTCCGCGATTCGGTTGTCCGATTCGGTCTGCGCGTCGGCCACCAACGAAGCGGCGGACGCCTCTACCCTCAACAAATGCTGTAATACATCCTGTTCGTCCATAGGGTCCTACCTATCCAGCGCGATTAAAACTTCCTCATATTTTTTTATAATTCCGTACGCCGCCTGGGGATCCTTTTGAACGACCAGTTCGGTGTAAAACTGCGGGTTATCCAACAGTTCGGCCAATCGTTTTAACAGTCGTAAATGGATCTCCGAATCCTTTGGGGGGGCCAACATGAGAAATAACAGGTATACCGGTTCCCCGTCCAAGGCGTCGTAATCGATACCCTTTTTGGAAATTCCCAAAACTCCGTAAACATGGTCCACCGCGTTGGTCTTTCCGTGGGGAATGGCGATTCCTTTCTTGATACCCGTGGACATCTTCGCTTCCCGATCTTTTATGGCCGCAAGGATTTCAGATCGGGAATCTATATGGGCGGACTGACAAAAAAAGTCAACCAATTCTTCGAACGCCTCTTCCTTATCTTCCGCTTCCAAATCGACCTTGATGAAGTCGGGCGGAAACGTTTCGTGTAAAAGCACTACAAACCTCCCTAGATTAATTTCCCGACGGAGCGGTACCGCCGGAGCTTTGCCCCTGGGCGGGAGCGGACGTAGCGGGAGCTACGGGCGTAGCGGGAACTACGGGTGTAGCTGGGACAGTCGTGGCAGGGGCGGCTGGGGCCGCAGCATTAGGAGTGGCCGCCTTAGAAGCATCCTGGTTCCACCACTCGCTATTGGGAGCGCCGTTTTGGGTAGACGTTTGCAACTGTTTCGCCGCCGTTTCAACCCCCGTATCCCCGGGGGTCCGGTTTACCAACGCAAGGCCAAAACTGGTGACAAGGAAAATGGCTCCTAAAACCGAAGTGGTTTTTGTGAGCACATTCCCGGAACGGGAACCGAAGGCGGAGGAACTCCCACCGGCAAAAATTCCCCCTAAACTATCTCCGTCCTCATTTTGAATAAGTACCATTAAAATTAAAAGAATGGCCACAATGACAAACACAACTAAAAGTAAAATGCCAATAAAACCCATTTTCTAGACTCCATATACCCGTCGATAGCCGCTTTCAAACTAGAAGCGGGGCCTGTCGTTCATTGTATCGAAGGGAAGATACTTATGCAAGGTATTTTTACGTAAAGATGCCCATAGAACCAAGAAAAAATATTCAAGGCCCCAGGAGCCTGGGGGGATACACACAGGAGCCTGGGGTTCACCAAGCTCGGGGCTCTACAAGTTCGAGCCCCGAGGACGGGGTCAAGGAACCCGGGATTTACGCAAACTTGGCGATGGGCGTAAAGGTTTCCGCCTTCAAGGCAGCGCCTCCGACGAGGGCGCCGTCGATATTGGGTTTACCCATCAATTGAGCGGCATTTTCGGGTTTTACCGAGCCGCCGTATTGAATACAGAGGGCTTTAGCGGCCCCGTCGCCGTACAATTTCGCGACCACCTTCCTAATATACGCGTGAATCGCGTCCGCGTCTTCGGGGGTGGCGGTTTTACCGGTCCCAATCGCCCATACGGGTTCGTAGGCAATGGTTACCCGTTTAAGGTCCCCCGCCGTCACACCCTCTAACCCCTTTACGGTTTGGCGCTCACAGACCGCCTCGGCCTTACCGGCTTCCCGTTCTTCCAACAGTTCCCCCACGCAGAGGATCACTTCCAATCCGTGTTGTAGGGCCAACCGAACCTTTTTATTGATCAGGGCATCGTCCTCTTTATAAATATGCCGACGTTCGCTGTGGCCCAGAATAACCGCTTGAACGCCCAAATCCTTCAGCTGGAGTACGGAAACTTCACCCGTATGGGCGCCCTGTTCTTCCGAAGCCATATTCTGGGCCCCCAAGAGGATGTTGGTTCCCTTAACGATGGCTCCCACGGTTTCTAGGGCGGTAAAGGTGGGGGCCACCAGGTACTTATGTTTCCCATCCTTAAGATCCCGGACCAGAGCTTTGGCTAATTCGGCGGCCTCGGAACGGGTTTTGTGCATTTTCCAGTTTCCAGCGATAAAATAATTGCGCATAGGTTTCTCCTTTTGTATTAGCGGCACACTTCAATGCCGGGAAGTTTTTTACCCTCCAGCAATTCTAGAGAAGCGCCGCCCCCGGTGGATACATGGCTCATCTTACTGGCGAGGCCGAACTTGTTCACCGCGGCTACCGAATCCCCGCCACCTACGACGGTAACAGCACCCCGACCGGTGGCTTCGGCGACCAGCTGGGCCACCGCTTCCGTACCCTTGGCAAAATTATCAAACTCAAAAACTCCCACGGGGCCGTTCCAAACGATAGTCTTAGCTTTGGCCAGCACTTCTTTGTACATAGCCACCGTTTTGGGTCCCACATCGAGGCCCATAAGCCCCTCGGGAACATCCAGAGAATCGACCGCTACCGGTGTAGCGGCGGCGTCAAAGGTGGCGCCGCAGACATGATCCACCGGGAGCACGATCTGGGCCCCCAATTTCTTCGCCGCCGCGAGGATACTCTTAGCGGTATCGATTTGGTCATCCTCCACCAGGGATTTGCCCACCCTATGGCCCTGGGCTTTTAGGAACGTATAGGCCATTCCACCGCCGATTACCAAGGCGGAAGCGTTTTTCAGAAGGCTTTCCAGAACCGCGATTTTGGAGGATACCTTGGCGCCGCCGATAATGGCCACCAAAGGTTTTACGGGGTTGGTAACGATGGGTTCCAAATAATTGACTTCCTTCTCCATCAAGAAGCCTCCCACCGAAACGGGGACAAACTTAGCGATGGAAGCGGTGCTGGCGTGGTCCCGATGGGCTGTCCCAAAGGCGTCGTTGACAAACACATCCCCGTAGGAGGCCAATTCCTTGGCCAGCTTATCCCGTTCCGCCGGATCCTCGCTGGTCTCTTCCTTGTGGAAACGGGTGTTTTCCAGCATAACGATGGTTCCCTGGGGTTGACCATCGATAAAAGCCCTTTTGCCAAAGCAGGAATCCTCTCCCGCGAAAACCACCGGTTTCCCTAATTTTTGGGATAGATAGGCCGCCACCGGCGCCATCCGATGTTTACCGGCGATATACGAGGCTTCGTCAAAGGACTTCCCATCCTTTTCTGCCTTTTCTTTAGCTTTTTTCATATCCTTCTTAGGATCCCCCAGATGGCTCATCAGGGTTAGGGTTTTTACCCCCTGATCCAGGATATATTTGATGGTGGGAATAGCGGCCACGATACGAGTATCATCCTGTACCTTGCCGTCCTTCATGGGGACATTAAAATCCACCCGCATGATAATCCGTTTTCCCTTGAGATTCACGTCCTTTACGGTTTTAATCATCTTCTACCTCCATAAAAAAAGGCCCCGGCCAGTATAAGGACGGGGCCAAGGGCTATCATTCGCAGGCCATACGTAATGATGCCGGAAAGATACCTACATTTTTGCCATGTGCCGGAGCAGATCGACTACCCGGTTGGAATAGCCCCATTCGTTATCGTACCAAGATACGATCTTGAAGAACCTCTTTTCTCCAGGCAAATTGTTCTGCTTGGTAGCCAGACTATCGTAAATGGAAGACCGGGGATCGTGAATAAAATCGGTGGAAACCAATTCTTCGTTGCAATACCCAAGAATGTTTTTCAAGTAGGTTTCGGAAGCCTTCTTCATGAGGCTATCGATTTCTTCAATGGATGTGTCCCGAACGGAAGTAAAGGTAAAGTCCACAACCGAAGCGTCCACGGTGGGAACCCGGAAGGACATACCCGTAAGTTTTCCCTTGGTTTCGGGGATAACTTCGCCGACGGCCTTCGCGGCGCCGGTGGTGGAGGGGATAATGTTGATAGCCGCCGCGCGACCGCCCCGCCAGTCCTTCTTTGAAACGCCGTCCACGGTTTTCTGCGTGGCGGTGGTGGAGTGGATGGTGGTCATCAGGCCCTTTTCAATACCAATACCCTCTTTCATGATCACGTGGACCAGGGGGGTGATACAGTTGGTGGTGCAAGAGGCGTTGGACACGACGTCGTGTTTGGAGGCGTCGTATTTATCCTGGTTAACACCCATTACAAAGGTGGGGATCTTCTTGGTTTCGTCGGCGCTCTTGGCGGGAGCGGAAATAATGACCTTTTTAGCCCCCGCTTCCAGGTGGCCCCAGGCTTTTTCGTTGGTAAAGAGCCCCGTGGATTCGATAACGTACTCGACGCCCATTTTGGCCCACGGAAGGTTCTTCAGTTCCTTTTCGGCCATGACGCACTTAACCTCGTGACCGTTGACCACGAGAATATCGTCTTCCGCCAAGGAAGGATCGCTTTTCTTGGAAGAAATATCCGCCTTCATGCGGCCATGGACAGAATCGTATTTAAGCTGGTAGGCAAAATACTTTGCGTCGGTGGCCACATCGACCACCGCAACCACGTCAATTTTATTTTTTCCAAGTACCCCTTGATCGACCATGGCTTGGAAAACCAGGCGGCCAATGCGGCCAAAGCCGTTAATCGCTACTTTCATACAGTACCCCCATTCGTTAATTTAGTAACTAAACAGTACGCAAAAATTCAAAAAGAGTCAACCAGCCGAAAGGTTTTCTTCCAAATGGGATGCATTTCCAATTAAAAGGTACTTTCTTCGGCTGGCTACCAGGGTTTCCAATTCCCCCAGCATATCGGCGTTGACCTCCTGGGCTATGGGAAAAACATACTGAACCGTCTCGTCGGTATACCGGGAAATGAACTCCATGTTGGTGACAAAGCCCAGGGAAATCATATTGGATATCCTATCGGCGACCTTAAGTACCTTCGCCTGGTGGGAACCCTTTTCCCGTATCCTGGTCAAGAACTCTCCCTTGGTTTCTTCCCTACCCCGACTAACTTCCAAAACCAAATCGTACACCGCGGGGCTTTCAAAATCCACGGATAATAAAAGGTTATGGTTAAAGTTTGGTAGATCCTCGATAAGATCGTGGACCACCGAAGCCTTGAGAAGCACCGAATCAAAGTATCCGTAATCGATCAAGGTAGCCATAGTATCGATCTGATGACGGAACATATTGCCCCCCCCCTCCCGAGTTTTCCCGATAAGGGCGGTGGCCAATTGAATATAGGGGGCGATGTGCATCCCCTTGAGCTGTAACATTTGATCGGTGTTCATCCGGTGCATAGAGCTACGCCAAATCCCTGATATAGGCTTCCAACTTGCTTATCCGACTCCGGACCTCCGCGAGTTTTTCCTGTTCCTCCGCCACCAATTGAGGAGGAGCGTTTTGTATAAAGTTTGGATTCCCAAGTTTTCCTTCCAAGGAATTTTGAAACTTTTTATCCTTTTCCACGTCCTTGAGGAATTTAGCCTGTAAAACCTTTGGGTCCACCGCGTCGGCGATAAAAACCTGGACCTCGAAGCCCCGACCTACCAAACCGATGGCCCCACCTTGCCGTTTTGTCATACCATCGCTGGGGGCCTCCATGGTTTCCAGGTTAAAATCCCCCACCCCCGCTAGGAGCCGCAGGATTTCTCCATTTTCCTCAAAAACCCGTCGGCGGGTAAAAGACGGTTCCAGTCGAACGAGCAGTTTAACCTTTTTTTCCGGGCCCACTGTACATTCACTGCGGAGGGTCCGGACCAAACGAACCAACTCTTGAAGGGCCGAAAAATCTTCCTCCAACGAGGGGTTTGAACGGTCCGCAGAAGGCTCCGGATAGGGGGCGTTGATTAAAAGGCCCTTCACGTTAGGTAATTTTCCGTAAATTTCTTCGGTAACAAAGGGTAGAAGCGGATGGATAAGCCTTAAGGATTCGGCGAGGACGTCTAAAAGAACCGTGGTGGCCCTATCTTTTTCTGTATCGTCCCCGGTTCGGAAGGAAATTTTCGTGGCTTCCACGTACCAATCGCAAAATTCGTTCCAAAAATACTCGTAGGCCCGTTGGGCGGCGTCGTTAAACCTATAGGAATTAAAGGCGTCGGTCATAAAACGGGACGCGGAATCCAGGCGCGAATAGATCCACCGGTCTACCGGGAGGAGTTCGGGATTCTCAATCAGGTTCCGACCCTCCAGGTTCATAAGGATATACCGACTGGCGTTCCAAACTTTGTTGGCGAATTTGGAACCCAATTTAAAGGATTCCTTATCGATAAGGATATCCTGACCCTGGGCGCACATAAAGGCCAGGGTAAACTTAAGGGCATCGGCTCCGTATTCGTCCACCAACTCCAGGGGGTCCAGACCGTTCCCCAAACTTTTGGACATTTTTCGGCCCTGCTTGTCCCGAACCAAGCCGTGGATGTACACGTCCCGGAACGGCGCTTTTCCCGTAAACTCCAGACCCGCCATGATCATCCGGGAAACCCAGAAAAAAATAATATCGTAGGCGGTTACCAGGGTTGTGGTGGGATAGTACTTACGAAAATCCGCCGTATCCTTGGGCCAGCCGAGGGTGCTAAAGGGCCACAACCAACTGGAAAACCAGGTGTCCAGCACGTCAGGATCCTGCTCTAATTCGGTGGATTTGCAGTAGGGACATTCCAGGGGTTCTTCCCGGGCTACCACGGTCTTGCCGCAGTGTTTGCAGTACCACGCGGGGATCCTATGGCCCCACCACAGTTGGCGGCTAATACACCAATCTCGAATATGGGTTAACCAGTGCTCGTAGGTGTTTTCCCATTTTTTAGGGTAAAAGACGACATCCCCGTCCTTCCACGCCCGCAGGGCCTTTTCCGCCAGGGGCTTCATCCGGACGAACCATTGTTCCGAAAGGTACGGTTCGATCACCGTATGGCAACGGTAACAGTGTCCCACCGCGTGCTGAATTTTTTCTTCTTTAATAAACAAGCCAAGGGCGATAAGATCCTCCACCACCGCTTTTCGGGCGGCCGCGACGGTTAAGCCCTGGTATTTTTTAGGAACCCGGTCATTTAAGGTTCCATCGGCCGCGAGGATATTGATAAGCGGTAGTTCGTGCCGCTGGGCCAGTTCCCAGTCGTTGGGGTCGTGGGCGGGGGTAATTTTAACCACCCCGGTACCAAACTGACGATCCACGTAGGTATCCGCCACCACGGGGATAATACGGTCCGTCAACGGGAGGGTCACCTGTTTCCCCACCAGGTGGGTGTACCGTTCATCCTCTGGATGGACCGCCACCGCCGTGTCGCCCAAAAGGGTTTCTGGCCGGGTGGTGGCGATTTCGACAAATTGCCTACCCCCGGTATTGCTAGCCCCTTCGGCTAAGGGGTACCGGATGTGGTACAGGGCGCCCTCCGTTTCCTCGTGTTCCACCTCGTCATCCGAAAGAGCGGTCCCGCAGGAGGGGCACCAATTGACCAGGTAGTTTCCCTTGTACAGCAGATTCCGCTCGTACAGGGTCACAAACACATCCCGAACCGCCTGGGACAAGCCCTCGTCTAGGGTAAACCGTTCCCTGCTCCAATCGACGCTGGCACCGATTTTAGCCAATTGTCGAGAAATTATGGCGTGGTGTTCCTGTTTAACCTTCCACGTTTCTTCTATAAATCTTTCGCGCCCCAGATCGTGGCGGCTTTTACCCTCTTTCTTTAGCCGCTTTTCCACCACGTTTTGGGTCGCGATACCCGCATGATCCGTACCGGGGACCCATAGGGTGGGTTCTCCCCGCATGCGATGGAACCGTACAAGGATATCCTGTAAGGAATTATTAAGGCCGTGCCCCATATGAAGAACGCCGGTAACGTTAGGAGGAGGAATTACAACTACAAAGGGTTTTTTATTTTTTTGGTTCGTCCCGCCGGTTTCGGCTTGTATCGGGGCGGACACGGGTTTAAAACTACCCCCATCCTTCCATTGAGCGTACACCCTATCCTCAAACGTTTTTGGGTCGTACGCCTTTTCCAGCTCAATAGCCCTCATCCTTGACTCCTTGAAACACAAAAAAAAAATTAGCTTACTTGAGACAATTCTAAAAACATCAGTTTTTAGAATTGTTCCGCTGAAATCGCATTTCCTGTAAGGAATTGCTTAAGTCCCCTCTAAAAACAATTGGTTTTTAGAGGGGACTCTTACTTTGATAGTACCGTATCGAAAAAAACTGTGCAATGGGAGGCTTTTTTAAAAACCCTTGGGGGTTTAAAGGGATTCCAGGTAGGATTGAACTTGATCGATAACCTCAGTGGGTGTGGAGGCTCCGGCGGTTAGGCCCACCACCGAATAGCGGGAAATATCGGAGGGTATTTCTTCCGGCCGTTCGACAAACCATGCGGGCTTCCCTTCCTCCAGGGCTATCGTATAAAGCCGTTTCGTATTGGCGGAATTTTTTCCCCCCACGACCACCACCGCGGAGACCCTTTGGCAGAGTTCTTTTAAGGCCGCCTGTCTATCCTTCGTGGCGTCGCAGATAGTATCGATGACCTTTAGCTGGGGGAATACCCGTTTTATGGCCACCGCAATGCTGTCGTATTCTTCCCTTGACAGGGTGGTTTGTCCCAACAGGGCCACGGGCATATCCGGCCCTCCGGCACCTACGACTCCCCCTTTGGGCGTTTTTTTTTGTAATTCCAGGGCCGCTTCTCGGGCTTCCTCGGGGTTTTTTACCACCACCGCGGAGGGCACGTACCCCACAAGCCCCTCAATTTCACCGTGATCCCGGTCCCCAGCGATAAAAATTGTATACCCTTCGGCTTCTAGGGTCCGGCCTTTTTTTTGACTTACATGAACCCGGGGACAGGTGGCATCCACAATTCGACCGCCCCGGCTTTTTAAAACAGCCGCGACCTGGGGCGCTATCCCGTGGGCCCGAATAACCACCGTGGAATCCCGTAAATCCTGGGGAATAGTATCCAGATTCAGTATTTTTAGGCCCTCGGATCGTAAAACCTCCAAGGCCTGTGGGTTGTGGATCAGGGGGCCCATGGAAAACACCCGTTTGGTTTTCTTTTCCAAGGTTTCCCGCTGAGCTATTTTTACGGCCCGTTGAACCCCCATGCAGTACCCACAAACGTCGGCCCGAATAACCTTCATCGTATCCTCAAATTCAACCCTTCCAAGGCCCCTTGGTTTTTCAAGGAGCCAGAGTACTTGCCCTACGCTTTTTTGGGAACCGCGGAAGAGGCCGCTAGGGTTTTCTTCAGGGCCCGTTTTTTCTCGCCCCGTTCCCAATAGTGTACAAAGGCGGAGGCGATAAAGATCGTAGAATAGACACCGCTGGTCATACCGATCAAAAGGGCAAAGGCGAAGTCTTTCATCGAACCCGTGGTAAAGATAAAGAGGGAAAAGACGGCCAACATGGTCGTCAGGGTTGTAATAAAGGTTCGACTAAGGGTGTCCGTTATAGCCTGGTTCATGTTCTGCTCAAAGGGCAGATCGGGATGAAGCCGAACGGTTTCACGAATACGATCAAAAATAACGATTGTATCGTTTATGGAGTACCCGAGGATTGTTAAAATCGCCGCGATGGTGGTGGTATTGAACTCCATTCTGGTCCACACGATAAAGGCTACCATGATAAGCGCGTCGTGGGCCGTCGCTAAAACCGCGCCAAAGGCAAAGTCGAACTTAAACCGGAAGGCCATATAGATCAGGATCAACAGAAGGGTCAGGCCCATCAAGAGTCCCGCTTGGCTGGCCAACTGTTTTGAGAACCGGGCACCCACGTAATCCGTGCGGGCTATGGCCACCTGATCCTTTCCGAAGGCTGTAGCCAAAGCGGCTTCCACTCGGCTAGCGGCGGCTTTGGCAAAACCCGGTTCGGTTCCCTTATCCTCCACACGGATCATAAACCTTCTATCGGCGTCCTTTCCAAGACTTTGTACCGAAACGGATCCGGCGGAAGAAACAGCATCCCGGACCTTTTTAATCGGAATAGGGGTAGCACCGGGGGCTAAATAATGGACCGTATACAGATCCGTACCCAACTGGGGATTCCCTTGGGCACTCTGCACCAAATTCATCGTGGAAACGGAAGAATCGGCGATCGCTGAAACACCCAGACCTTCTACGGTGGAGAGCCCCTGCGTCAGGGTTCCCAGGGTGCTGTAGGTGGCGTAGGGAAAAGAATGGGTAGCCTTTTCCACATCGGAACCCGAAACGACGATATCGAGTTTATTTTTATCCATCGAAATCGCCGCTACGCCCTTGCCCGAGTAGGTCAAACTAAAGGCGGAGGGGGCAAACTGGACTTCTTGAATAAGCCCCGCTTGAAAGTCGACCCCCAGATTAAAGCCCCCCATGATAAAGTATCCCACTATACCACCCACGGTAATAAGGGTAGATATAATTACAGCGGGCAGAAAATACTTGGAAAATTGAAGAATCCGCTTCATTTATTTAATCCTCCAGCTGATGGAGACCTTTTTATGTCCCAATACTTCGGTACCAAAATCAAAAATTAGATGGGAAACGAAGAGGGCCGTAAAGACCGAGGAGATTACACCGATCGCCAAGCTGACCGCGAACCCTTGGATAGGACCCGTACCCAACTGGGAGAGGAACAGAGCCGCGATAAAGGTCGTGATGTTGGAGTCCATAATCGCCCAAAAGGCCTTATCAAAGCCCGCTTCTACCGCCGCTTTTCTACTCTTTCCAAGCCGTAATTCTTCTTTTATACGTTCAAACACGATGACGTTGGCGTCTACCGCCATACCGATGGTTAAAATAAACCCGGCTATACTGGGGAGCGTGAGGGTTAAGTTAAAGGCCGAAAGCACGCTGAACATAAGGTAGAGGTTCAATATTTGAGCTACAATCGCGTTGACCCCCGCGCCTTTGTAGTATAGAAGCATGAATACAAAAACCGCCGCAATACCGCCTAACAGGGCGTTTAACCCTTGACGGATCGTATCTTCACCCAGGGAAGCGCCGATGGCCTGTTGATTTACCACCTCCAGCTCCACGGGTAACGCGGCAGTTCGGAGTATCAGGGCTATATTGTTGGCTTCGTCGGCCCCAAAACCCGTCAAACGGACCGAATCACGGATAGGTTCTTGGATGCGAGCCTGGGATTTAACCTTATCGTCCATCACGATAGCCAAGAACTTGCCCACGTTGGCGGAGGTTAACTTATAAAACAAATCCCCTCCCTCCGCATCCAGCAGGAAGGTAACCTCCGGACGACCGGTAATCTGGTCCTTATCAACCACGGCGTTTTTAATATGATTGCCATCGAGACCCACTTCCTTCTTCAGGGCCACGTAGGTTTTAAACTGGTCCAACCCGTAACGGTCCTTATCGTAGACCCCCCGAATAATCACATCCGGAGACACGATGGTCGGATCGAGGAGGTTTCCGTTACTATCAAAGGTGGACGTTGGGTGGTTTCGGTAGTACGAAAGGAAGGTATTGGTAGCCTCTTCGTCCACAATGTGGAAGGCGAGCTTCCCTTTACCCATAATAATAGAGTTAATCCGTTCCGGATCCGCCGCGCCGGGGATTTCCACATAAATCTGATCCTTTCCCTGCCGACGAATAACCGGTTCGGTAAGACCAAACTTATCGATACGGCTGTTTAAAACCTCCAAGGCCCGATTCATCGCGTCTTCCTTATCCGCGTCGGTCAGGTCTCTTCCCAGCCTTTGTTTAAGAGAATCCGTATTCGCTTGAATAACCACGCTCATACCGCCGGACAAGTCCAATCCCAACTGAACCGCGCTTGAGTGTAGATCCTTTAGGGACAGAATCTGTTCCCGGTACCTCGATTCTATCGCGTCCAGGGCTTCCTGTTCTCCCGTAAAGGCGCTTAACACAGCCTTGGCGTCCCACTTGGCGGGAGAAGGTATTTTAGCGAGCCGATAATTTGATTGGGCCGTGGAAATTAAAAAAGAAAGGGATGAAGGAACATCTCCACCGCTTCGAGCGAGTTCCTTTAAATTTAAAAGGTCCGCCCGGGCTTTTTGGTTCGCGTAAATTTTAATTTGTTCCCGGGAACCCAGGGCTAACGCCTTGTCCTCCTTGGGAACCATAAAGTACCAGCGCAGGGTCGGATACAGGAACGCAAAGGCTACCGCGACCGTGGCAAGGACGATGAAGAACCGATACCGTTTACTCATGCCGTTGCTCCAATAATTTGATAGTAATCCCCCTAGGCAGAATAAAAAAATCTATCCTGCCACAGGTTGAACGTTTTATTTTTTTGTTTCTTCGGTTTCGGAAATGGCTTTTTCTTCCTTGGGGTCCGCCTTTTGGGCTTCTACTTTGGAGGGCTCGGCCTTGGCGACTTCGAGGACAGAAGAAATAGCGCTCCGGGAAAATTCCATTTTCGTAGATTCGTCCACCTTGAGAATAACGGTGTTTTCTTTTACCGACTGGATTGTCCCATGAACACCCCCGACCGTAACAACCCGGTCACCCTTTTTTAACGCGGACAGCATTTTTTGGGTTTCCTTCTGTTTTTTGTTTTGGGGTCGAATAATAAGGAAATAGAAAATCAAAATTACAAGACCAAAGGGAATAAACGTGGAAATCAACGACGCGGTGGTCCCCCCTGCGCCGCCAGCTTGATCGGGGGCACCCATTAAAAGGGGCGCGCCATGGAAGAACGAGGAAAGAAGTGTATTCATACGGAAACATCCTTAATAGATAGTTACCCGTAAAGTACCATAGGGAAAGGAGTCGGTCAAGAAGCAAAACAGAAGTTTTCGATGGTTGAGACAATTCTAAAAACAATTGGTTTTTAGAGGGGACTCATGGTTGACAAGGATTCCATACCCCTTTAGGCTATTCGGGTGATTACCCTAGGGAGGATCGTTTCGTATGCTGTCTAGAGAAGATTTTATTTTTACCATTGGGTACGATGGTCCCGCCGCGATTGTCGATGGGAGATCTAAACGCCGTTACGGTACCTTGGGCACCAAAGAATTAGCGGAAAAGGGACTTTTCAGGGCAGCCTATAGCTCGGCCCTCTATTCTGGGGATGCGAAGGAGATGGAGATTCTTATAGAAACGTACAACCGTTTCGCGGGAACCCACTACGGAAGCGACTTCCCCTTTGATCGGCTGTTTGGGGTCATCAAAACCGACGTTAAACGGGCTATTGTTTTATAATCTCCCATTTTTAACGGAGAGGATTTTGTGAATCCTCGACTCCCCTCTAAAAACCAATATTAAGAAAGCTGTCCCGTAACTTCCTAAGTTACGGGACAGCCTCAATTAAGATTTTAATCTACGGGAGAAAAATCGTCCTTAGAGGCACCACACATGGGGCAAACCCAGTCGCTGGGCAGTTTATCGAAGGGTGTACCCGGTTTAATTCCCCCATCGCTGTCCCCTTGGGCCGGATCGTAAATATACCCGCACACGTCGCATACATACTTCTGCATAAATTGAATCCTCCAAATAAAGTAGAAGGTCCTAGGGACCTAGGCTTTCCAAAGCCCGTGGAGGTTACAGTACTCCCGAGCGGTTACGGAACTGGCGGCTACGGCAAAGGTAGCCGTGGGGGCGTCGCCGGGTTTAAGAAACTTTCGGTGCGTTACCCCGTCGGCGATCAATTCAATCCATTCAATATAATGCTTTTCTTCCATCGGATGGGCTACCGAACCAACGGTCACCTTGTACCCGTCCTTGGTTTTCTCGATCACCGGAACGTGTTTTTCCTTCGCCCCTTCGCTGGTGTTTTCTTTAAAAAGCTTCATCGGCTTGCCACAACAAACTAACTCACCGTCACCGCCGTGGAGAACCTCTACGATGTTACCGCACACTTCGCACTTATAGATCTGATACCGTTCTGCCATTTTAGACTCCTTTTAATAGTTTTCGCCCAGAACCTCAAAATAGGCCTGGGGATGAGCGCACGCGGGACAGGCTTTGGGGGCTTCGGTTCCTTCGAACAGGTACCCGCAATTAGTGCAACGCCAAACCACCGGTTTATCCTTTTTAAAGACCCTACCACTGTCCACGTTCGCTTTTAGTTTTTCGTACCGTTTCGCGTGTTGTTTTTCCGCTACCGCGATGGATTCAAATACCGTAGCCACTGCGGAGAACCCCTCTTCCTTGGCGATTTTGGCGAAACCGGGGTACATGGTCTTCCACTCGTAGTTTTCCCCCCCCGCCGCCGCGGCTAAGTTTTCGGAAGTCGTGCCGATTACCCCCGCAGGGAAGGCGGCTTCTACGGTGGCTTCTCCACCTTCGAGGAATTTGAACAGCCGTTTGGCGTGTTCCTTTTCTTGATCCGCAGTTTCGCTAAAAATAAGTGAAATTTGAATAAATCCCTCTTCCTTCGCCTTGCTGGCGAAGTAGGTATAGCGGTTGCGGGCCTGCGATTCCCCCGCAAACGCCGTAAGGATGTTCTTCTCCGTTCGAGATCCCTTTAAAGAGTTCATAAGCTACTCCTTTGAAAATATTTTTGATGCGTTAGAAACCCTAGCCCCTATGCATCCCGTATATTTTAATTCAATTCCAATAAAAAGCAATAGCTTTTTAGAATATTTTTGATATTCGGAACGAATACTATTTAAGCCCCCTCTAAAAACTGATGTTTTTAGAATTGAAGCTGTCCCGTAACTTAGGAAGTTACGGGACAGCTTCCTTAATGTAGTATTTTCGTAGGATTTTAGCGGTTTTACCTGGTTTTAATACGTCGAAAGGGTTAAAAACGCTAAAATCCGAGAAAATACAAGGGCTGTCTGATAACTTACAGAGTTATCAGACAGCCTCAATTGTCTTCTATTTTAAAAAGATTCTCAATACTAGGGATTCGCGTTGAGACTACTCGCGTATTCAAGTTGGTAGGCCTTGAGTTTAGGATTATCGGGGGCCAGGGCCAATGCCTGTTTTAGGTAATACACTGCCCGTCTATCGTCCCTTAGAGCATGGTACAGATCCAGCATGGCGATCAGGGCGTCCAAATTCCTGGGGTCCTCGAATAGGCTGGAGCGAAGATCGTTCATTTTTGCGTCCCCATCGGTTTTTAAAAGGCTCCGTAAGTAATAGTATCGGCTTTTTAGGCTTCCCCCCGGCAGGGTAGGCAGACGTCCATCGATCATTTTCGCCGCCTCGTCCCTCTTGCCCGCCCCGATCAAAGCGGAAATATAGATAAACGCCCCATTTTCGTCGGAGGTATTTCGGTCAAATAACTCCCTGGCGTACTTCAGGGCCCCATCGGGGTCCCCCAGCCCCTGTTGGGCCAGGTACGCGTTTTGCAGGTCCGAAGCTGAACGCCTACGCTGGAGAAGGATTTCTAAAAAAGGAAGGGCCTCCTTCCAAGCTTGACGCCGAATCGCGTCCTTGAGTGCCACATCCAACACATCGGTGGAGGGATTAGAATTTTGAAGCAGTTTGGTTAAAAGACTTCTCCCCTCCGTTTGGTCTTCCGGCCTCGATGATTCCATCAACAGTTTTGCCGAATAGGCCGCCGCTTCCTCGTTTTGAGGGGCCAGACGTAAAATTGATCGAAGGTAGGTAAGCGCCGCGTCCCTATTTTTATAGCCCTCCGCTTGAAGCCGAGCTCGGAGAAAAAGGTACAATTGGTTGTTAGAATTGTTAGGTTCTATAGAAACGTAGGCGTCCAATAGGGGCTGGGCTTGAAGAAATTGGCCTAGCTCAATTAACACATGGGAGCGCATGAGGAGCAAAGAACCGTCCTTAGGGTTTCTCTGCAAAAGTTCCGCCAAAGCACCCTCCGCGCGGGACCAGTCGCCGGCCCTATAATAGGCCAGGGCTAATTCCCGTTTAATAGTCAGGTTATCGGGGTACCGGGGGACCAGATCCGTAAGCAGTTGAATCGCTTCCTCGCTTTTTCCGGCGCTGGAAAGGAGCCGAGCCCGGCCCAAAGCGGCGGGATAACAGTCGGCGGAAAGGCCATAGGCGGAGGTATAGAAATTTAGGGCTCGATCGGGAAACCCGGTCCGTTCGTTCAGGATACCTAAAAAATAGGGCGCCAGGACCGACTGGTCATTTAACATTAAGGCCCGGTTTAAATCTGGAAGGGCTGTGGCCAGGCGCTCGGACCGCTTTTCCGAAAGCAGGGCTAAAAAAGGGAGGGTGAGTTCCAAGTAGTCCTTTGAGGTGGAAGATGAGGGGGTATAGGCGCCCTTTTCCGCGTCCCGCAAAATCCGGGTATACATTTGGGTTTGGGGAGGATCCGAGGGTCCAAAATCAAAGGCTATTTCGGGGTACACATTTTTTAACAAGGCCGTATCGACGGCCACCATGGTCCGACCAAAATCGGTACTTCCCAAATCCCGGCTTCGAATAAGGTCCAAAGCCCGAAGCAAGGAGGGGGGGGTTCCTAACTCCACGAGTCGGCGAATTTCATCAGCCACACCAGAGGGGCGGTCGGGAGAGGGGGAATCGGGGGAAGGGGCTTTCGTAGCAATGGGGGTCTCCCGTACCGCAGGGGTTCCGGAACAAGAAAACAAACCGAGACCCCCTATCAAAAAACAACCGAACAGCGAAAGCCTAAAAAGAATCAGCCCCGGGGCTTCTCGCGAAGGAGAAGCGCCATGACTACTCACGGAGGGGGCTCCCCCCCTCTATCCCGGGGAGAAATTGAAATGAGCGTTAAAATTAACCCCGCTAAAACCAGGAAAAGGGGCCACCAATCTAAAAAAAACTTTTTAAAAGAGAAAGATACGACCTTTAGGGAGAACACTAAAAGTACGGATCCGATAATGACAAAAGCTATCGCGGGAACCAGGTATTTACTCGATGGGCCTCCGTATTGATGCCACCCCGCAGGAAGCAGGGAGGTACCCGCGAAAAGGGATATAAAGGGCCATAGGCGGTTGATCGACGCGGGAACGGCGTGAAGGGAAACCAACAGAAGGAGTATCCCTACCTGGAGAAAAAAGGCGGATAGAAAAAGGTAGAGGGATCGACGGTATAGTTTAATAGCGAAGATAGCAAACATGCTTCCGAGAAGTATGCTCAAGGACGCGGGAAGAACCGCGATACGGGGAGCCCCCGCAATGGTTCCTATTAGGAGGACGCTTCCTAAAAGCATCAAAAAAAAGGCCAAAATGAATGAAAGTTCCGCCGCCAGTTTGCGTATTGGTTTATCCTGCATACCCTGTTGATTATAGCGGCTGAACCCTTCCCTTGCCAATGGGATAGGCCTATGATAGTATAAAAAATAATGGTTACCATTTTCTTGAGCCATGGACATAGGGATCGGCGTTGGGTGTGGTTCCCCCGGGGAGCGTGGTTTTTCATCCTTACCATAGTGGCGTTTTTTTCTTCCTGTTCCCTTCCCGCACCCCTTTCTTCCGTTTTTAAGGTGGCCAATTCGGATTCCTACTATATCGTAGGGACAGCGAAGGAAAAGGAAACCCTTTCGGACCTGTTTCATCTGTTGGAATTGGAAACCAAGGGGGGAGAAGAGCAATTTGCCGTGGTTAGGGAGATTGGCAACGAGCTTCTACGGTTAGAGGATTACGGTCGATTAACCAATTTTTTAACCGAATGGGTCGATAAGCACCCGGAGGATCCCTACGATGGGTATCTTTTACTGATGACGGCCTATACCTACCTAAAGGAAGACGCCAAACCCGTGGCGGCCCTGTACTTTAATAGGATCGTAAAGAATTATCCAGATTTGATGGTCCAAGGCCAGTCTATTCACCTGGCCTGCCTTAATAAACTCATAGGACTGGTTAATAAACCGGAACAACGGATCTGGTATTACCAGGAACTGATCGCCCGGTTTCCAGATAAAATCGACCTGGGGGTGGCATATTTTATGCTTGCCCAATCCTACGAACAGATTGGAGCCTGGGACGCGGCGATTCAAACGTATACAAAAATTTTGCCCTACTATAACAGCTCTATTCCCGGCTTCCCGGACGCCTTTGGATACGCCAAAAAAATCGTGGATTTTTACAATTCTCCCAAAGATTGGTCCTTCGAAACCCTCGACGACCTAGTCAAGGCGATACAAAGTGCCTTGGATGCCGGAAGCAGTAAACTATTAAACAAATATCGGGCAAAGGTTAACTTTTTTGCCATGTCTTGGGAGCAGGAAAATTCCGATACTACCAATATGACGGAATTTAATTTTTCCGATTTTATGAGCGGAAACCGGATCCGTTACTCCCCCACCGTGGATTCGAGTTCCAACGCCAACGAGGCGTACCTAAAAACCTGGGGGTGGTCCCAGAGGATTTCCACCTGGTATTTATACTTCCGTAAAATAAATTTCCCCGCGGACCCGGAAATTCACGGCCGCTGGGAATGGGCAGGGGTTTACTACGGAGAAAAATTTTGAGGCCCCTTCGCCCCCTTAGTGTGGCCATTTTAGGGCTGGTAGCCCTCGGTTTGTGGGCCCAGGAGACGAATTTTCCGCAAATTCCCCACGAACAAGCCCAGGCAGAAGGAAGCATAGGAACAGCCCCCGACGGGGATAGCCTACAATTTTCAAGACCCCTGCGAAATACGATGGGAAATCCCCACATCGTAAACGAAAAAAACACAACCGATATATCGAACCCCTGGATGTGGCACGGAAGTACCGAAACTGAACCCATGATAGGGGGGATCGATAGGAGCCTAACGCAACGGTACCTGGCGGAGTATTCCAGTCCCGACGGTTTAGCCTGGTTAGGGGCCGTTATGCGTCGAGGGGATCCGTACATAGGGTTTATTCGGAAGGAACTGGAAAAAAGGGGTATGCCGCCGGAGTTGGTGTACCTTCCGGTACTGGAATCGGCCTTTCTTCCCACCGCAGTAAGCCGTTCCGGAGCGGTGGGACTTTGGCAATTTATGAAAAACAGCATTGGTCCCTTTGGCATCCACGTAAACGAATGGCTGGACGAACGGCGGGATTTTTGGAAAACCACCACGGCGGCCCTAAGAAAATTACAGGACAATTACGATTATTTTGGGGATTGGGCCCTGGCGTTAGCGGCCTACAACGCGGGAATCGGGGCAGTGCAGAGGGCGGTGGTGAAAGCGGGGGTTAAAGACTATTGGGTTCTCTGCGAAAAAAAACTTTTAAAAAGCGAAACCATCAACTATGTTCCCAAATTTTTAGCTATCGCGACGATCCTATCCAGCGCTGGGCGGTATGGTTTGGATATCGGCTGGCCCGAGGAGATCCAGTGGAAACAGGTCCCCGTGGGTAGATCGGTGGACCTGGGCCTTTTAGCCAAAAACGCGGGGGTAGATGAAAAATTTTTAAAAATGGCTAACCGGGAACTCTACTATAACGTCACCCCACCCCAAGGGGATTACCACCTCAAGGTCCGTTTGGAGGACGAACAACCGATCCGCAGCACCCTGGCGAACAGGGATATAAAACTTATCCGATACTATTTTTACGTTATACGGTCCGGTGACACCCTTTCGGCCCTGGCGCGGCACTACGGGGTTTCGGTCGATCAAATCGTTTCCGCCAATCCGGGAATTCAGATCCGTTACCTTAAATTAGGAACTAAAATTTTGATACCCGCCCTAAAGGACGTGGAACCCTACCAGGGAGAGCCAAAGACCGGTAGCGGGGCCAACGGTCCTTCCCTATCCTTTAACGGAACCCATCTGGTTAAAAAAGGGGAAACCCTCTGGTCCATCGCGTTGGCCTACGGCATTGATCCAGAATTGCTGGCCCAGGAGAATAATATGGACTTAAGTAGCGTTTTACGGGAAGGCCGGGTACTAAAAACGCCGGTAAATTCTGGGGCGGCCCAATGAAAATAACTGCGGTAATCCTTTCCCTGCTTACTTTTCCCCTTTTTGGACAAAGCTATAACACCACCGTATCCGCCCTTTTTCGCTGGGACCAGATGGACATTACCGCCTCTACGACCTTAAACTTAGCCTCCGCAGGGTTAAGCCTACCCACCGGGAGGTCTCAGGGCGAAGAAATCCTGGATATGGAGTTTCCTCGGCTTATAAAACCCCTTTTGTTGGACCTCCCGGTGGACTCAGCGTCACGCCTTGGGGACCTCATCGATAGGCACGACCTGTCCATGGTCGATTTAGACCGCCTTATAGGGTCTGCTGAACGGGGTTCGTCTTTCTTATCCCCGGATACCCTTTCTATTTCAACGGTCTATACGATGCGACTGTACTCCCTTTTCCCCACCCTCGTTCTCCACCGAACGGCTCAACGGGCCTGGGATCCCTTGGTGAAGGTTCCCAGTACGTCCTATACGGGTCTTATTATCATCGCCGACGGGCAACTGCCTATCCATGGGAAACGGGAACGATCCTATCTTCTTCCCTGTTTTTTTCCAAAAATTTGGGACTCGGATATGAATTTATTGTATGAGAAAAACATGGTCATCCCCGAGATCGCGAAAAAGTCGGGCATAGTCCATTACGTGTCAAAAAAAACGGTGCTGGATTTCCTTGGGTTCAACCAAAACCAGGATATTTCAGCCCTAGTGGGCGATAAACCCCTGCGAATCTTTGCCCAGGGGGTCTATGGTATCCGGCCTACGGATCCCATAATCAATAAAAACGACGCACTCCTGTTATTATCCTCCGAAGAAAATCGAAAAATCCTAGAACAGGGCCGGGTGATAATCGTCCCCAGCGATTCTATCCTGGCCCTTACCTTTTAAGCCCCCCGGGCTTACACGCCCTGGAGGGGCTTAGAAGTTTTCCAATCCCACAGGTTCCTAGGTAGACCAGAGGGCCTCCATTTTTTTACTTGTTTCCGCCAGGGTATCCAGGGCAAATTCCATCTCCTTGCTCTTGGTCAGAAATAGCAAATCCTTGTACAACCGGAAGCCCGAGGCAAAACTTTCGGCTAAAGCGCTGGCCATCGAGGACTTTGAATCGACGGTGATGGAGGGGAAGCGGAGGAGGTAATCGTAATCCCTGCGCCGCTGAACCCTCGGAAGTTCCTGCCGCAGATGTATTCGGGTGTTTTTGTTAAGGAGCAATTCATCCAGGCGAACCAACTGAGCCCTGGCCGCATCTTTCGAGGTGGCAAGCCTAGAAAGAAAGTCCTCCGGAACGAAGAAACCCTGGTTTAACAGGGTTTCAAGCCCCTCGACCTGGGCTTGCTGGTACTGCCGAGCGATCCCGAGAAGATCATCCATTGTGGAAATTTCATCGTGCTCCCGGTGGGTTAGGTAATAATCCACCCCCAGGGCGGCCTGGTGACCCGTTTCGATTCCGTTGATAACGTCGGGCCCCTTGATAATATCCCCTAAAACAAAGAGCCAGGGAAGGGAGGTTTGATAGTAGGAATCCACCTTGATACGCCGACCGTTCATCTCCACCTGGTCCTTGAAGGGGTCAAAGTAGGAAAATTCGGGGGCCTGACCGATGGCTTCCACGACCATGGACGCGGGGAATACCTGGATATCGGTCTTATCAAACTCGGGAGCGAACATTTTTTGATCGTTAAACACCCGGGTACAGCGGCTGGTTTTTAAACCCCGGACCTGGTCGTTTTCGATGATGATCTCTTCGGGTCCTCGACCGGGATAAAAAGTTATGCCCTCTTCGGTCCCCTCCTCTATTTCTTCATCGTCCGCAGGCATGATGTCCCGGGTTTCCAAACACGTGACGATCAGGTTCACCTGACCGTATTTCTGTTTCTGAAGCCGCGCGAGGCTCCGGGCCATGTCCATGGCCACGTTTCCCCCGCCGATAACGACTATTTCCCGTTCCACGGGGAAATCCTCGCCCTTGGTGATCCGGGCAAGCAGATCCACCGCCTGGAAAACCATCCTATGATCCGTACCGGGAACCCGGGTGCTCCGCCCCCCGTGGAAACCCGAAGCGAGCATAACCACATCGTTTTCTTTCTGAATCGTCTCTAAACTTAGGTCTTTCCCAACGGTGGTATTCGTTTTTAACTCGACCCCCAGGGAGACGATAAAATTGATATCCTTATCGAGGATATCGTAGGGTAGACGGTACTCGGGCATTCCGTAGCGCATCATACCGCCAGCTTGGGGATATTTTTCGTATACGGTACACAACCCCACCCCGCCGGGCTTCCTGGGCCGCGAAGTGTACTATCTGTTCCTCAAAAAGGGATTTTAAGACCACCGCCCCGGCGCCTGCCCTACCGAGTTCCGCCACCGACGCGGCGGTACTAGTTTTTCCACTGCTCCCAACGATAACCGGACTTTCAAGATCCAAGCCCATACACTTTGTTTTAAGGGTTCCCATAATTCCTCCGATAGGGTATTTTAATATGAGTATTGCAATATAGCTAGAATTATTTTTAGGAAAAACTCTCATTGCGATTAGTGTTACGAAGATTAATTTTTCCATGCCTTTTTTTAAAGCAAAAATCTCTGTCTCACCCGTAGTAAGGGTATTCTTTGAAGGAGGATACCCATGTTCGTTCCCCCATTTTGTCCTTACAAAGCCTGCCCCAACCACACCGTCGTTCCCGA
>Ga0272446_1000467_pt1 | contig 63860 bp, 47 predicted proteins | sample YNPCB0061_FD_194587 | JGI IMG/M metagenome (GOLD analysis project Ga0272446, IMG submission 194587) | Hot spring microbial mat communities from Yellowstone National Park, WY, United States - YNP-CB-006-1 | ecosystem: Environmental > Aquatic > Thermal springs > Hot (42-90C) > Sediment | place...
GCCTGGCCCCTCCACACCTCCCCGCCAGACTGTCAAGCGCAAACTGCAGGTTTTGAACCATGCCTAATGTGAAGATACGCCCTCGGCGAGGGGTGTGGGGAAACCGGGTTTCCCCATCCCCCCACCCGGTGGGAGGGTCTGGGAGGGCGTAGCCCTCCCAGGAACAATCGTATGTTCATCCCGTCGGTGTGCGGTGCGAGCCGCATGGGGGTCTGGGGTGACCCACACGGAGGGCGGGACGCCCGCGTCGCGTCTCCGCGGGCAGGCTGCCCGCGCTCCTACGAGACATGTGAACAACTTACAACGCGCTTCTTTCTTGTGTCGTTCTGGCCCCCTCGGGTATAATGAAGCCGGTTTGATCAGGCATGGCGTGGAGGGCTGCTGTCGCCCCATGCCTCAGGGGAGGCCCCTCGCCCTCCCGCTGCGCAAGAATGCCAGGTTGCGCTGCGCGGCCCGTGGCGTGCCGGTCCGGTGGAGGCTTCTTGCCTCCTCTAACGCTGATGTGAACACCGTTCGCAGGGTGCTGTCCCCCTCCCAGCCTCCCCCCGCTGGGGGGAGGAGCCGAACTCCCTCCCCCAGCGGGGGAGGGTCAGGGAGGGGGCCGTCACCGTGCCCGGGGAGCCGTGACGCGGGCGGGATGCCCGCGCACCCAGGCCATATGTATCGGGCGGAGTGCGCCCCGCGCAGGGGGCCTGACGTGAACATAGGCTGCTGGAGCAGGGGGATGGGGAAACCGGGTTTCCCCACCTCCCCGCCCGCGGGAAGGTTAGGGCGGGCGCAGCCCTCCCAGGAACAACCATAGCTAACGCTGCCTGTCGCCTCTACACGCCCAGACAGCGACGGAGTATATACTGATGCTTAACTGGCTGAAAAAGATCGTTGGCGATGGCAATGATAAGGCCTTGAGCCAGATCAAGCCCCTGGTTGAAGAGATAAACCGCCTCGAAGCGGAGTATCAGGCCCTGTCCGATGAGGAACTGCGGGGCAAAACGGCGGGCTTCCGCGAGCGCCTGGCCGCCGGCGAAACCCTCGATGATCTGCTTCCCGAAGCCTTCGCCGCCGTCCGCGAGGCCGCTCGCCGCACCATCGGCCTGCGCCACTACGATGTGCAACTCATCGGCGGTATCGTGCTGCACCAGGGGAAGATCGCCGAGATGAAGACCGGCGAGGGCAAGACCCTCGTGGCTACCCTGCCCCTCTACCTCAATGCCCTCGAAGGCAAGGGCGCCCATCTGGTCACGGTCAACGATTACCTGGCCAGGGTCGGCGCGGGCTGGATGGGGCCGATCTACCATTTCCTCGGCCTGACGGTCGGCTTCATCGCCCACGAACAGAGCGCCATCTACGACCCCGATTACGTTGACCCCCACGCCAATCCCGAGGACCAGCGGCTCGTCCATTGGCGACCCGTCCCGCGCCGCGAGGCTTATCTGGCCGATATCACCTACGGGACCAACAATGAGTTCGGCTTCGATTATCTGCGCGACAATATGGCCTACGATAAGGCTCAGATGGTCCAGCGGGAACTGCACTACGCCATCGTTGACGAGGTGGACAACATTCTCATCGACGAGGCCCGCACGCCGCTGATCATCTCCGGCCCGGCGCAGAAGTCGAGCGACCTCTACCGCCAGATGGCCCGCCTGGTGCGCAACCTGAAGCGCTCCAGCGTGACGCCCAAGCAGATGAAGGAAGAAGGGCTGCTGCCCGATGGGGACTTTTTTATTGATGAGCGCACCCGCTCGATTACGCTCACCGAGCAGGGCATCGAGCGCCTGGAGCGCCTGTTGAACATTCCGCAAGACGAGAGCCTCTACGACCCCCAGCACTACGAAAAGACCCACTACGTCGAGAATGCCCTCAAGGCCGAGTTTATCTTCCAGCGCGATCGCGACTACATGGTAACGTCCGCGGGCGAAGTTGTCATCGTTGACGAGTTCACCGGCCGGGCCATGCCCGGGCGCCGCTGGTCCGACGGGTTGCATCAGGCGGTCGAGGCGAAAGAGGGCGTGCCGATCAAGAATGAGAACGTCACCCTCGCAACGATCACCTTCCAGAACTACTTCCGCATGTATCGCAAGCTCGCCGGTATGACCGGCACGGCCTACACCGAGCGGGAGGAGTTCGGCAAGATCTACAACCTGGACGTGGTGGTGATTCCCACCCATAAGCCCTCGATCCGCGAGGATTACCCCGACCAGATCTATCGCAGCGAGAGCGCCAAGTTCAAGGCGGTGGTGCGCGAGGTGCAGGAGATGCACGAGCAGGGCCGCCCGGTGCTGATCGGCACCACCTCGGTGGAGACCTCTGAGCGGGTGAGCCGGCTGCTCCAGCAGGCGGGGATCAAGCATAGCGTGCTCAACGCCAAGTACCATGAGAAAGAGGCCGCCATCGTGGCCCAGGCCGGACGCAAGGGCGCGGTGACCGTGGCCACCAATATGGCCGGTCGCGGCACCGACATTCTGCTGGGCGGCAACCCTGATGGTCTGGTGGACGATATTCTTGCCGCGCAGGGCATCAAGTTCGAGCAAGCCACCCCCGAGCAGAAGCGCGCCGCCTGGGAGGAGGCGAAGCGGATCACCGAGGCCGAGGGCGCCGAGGTGCGCGCCCTGGGCGGGTTGCACATCGTGGGCACCGAGCGTCACGAGGCCCGGCGCATTGATAATCAGCTCCGCGGCCGCGCCGGCCGCCAGGGCGACCCCGGCTCCTCGCGCTTCTTCCTCTCGCTCGAAGACGAACTGCTGCGGCGCTTCGGGCCCGTTGAGCGTATTCGCGGCCTCATGGATCGCTTCCTGGACGAGGATCTGCCCCTGGAAGCGGGTATCCTCGACCGCACCATCGAGAGCGCCCAGACCCGCGTCGAGGGCTACAATTTCGACATCCGCAAGCACACCGTCGAGTTCGACGATGTGATGAACAAGCAGCGCCAGATCATCTACAAGGATCGGCGCGAGATCCTCGATGGCAAGGATGTTCACGAGCAGATCTTGCAGATGATCGGCGAAGAGATCGCTGCCCTGGTTGATGAATACCTGCCCGAAGATCATCCCGACTATTGGGATCTTGCGGAACTGCTGCGCCACTACCGCCAGATCAACCCGCTGCTGCCTGCCTCGGTCAGCAGCGCCACGCTGGAGGGCAAGAGCCGCGAGGAGATCGAGATCTGGCTGGTGGAGCAACTGGAGCAGGCCTACGCCGAGCGCGAGCGGGCCATCGGCCCCGAAATGATGCGCTTCGTTGAGCGGCGTATGATGCTGGCGGCCATCGACCGCCAGTGGATCGATTACCTGACGGCCATGGACGAACTGCGCCAGAGTATCATGCTCCAGGCCTTTGCCCAGCGTGATCCCCTGGTGGAGTTCCGCCGCCAGTCATTCCAGATGTTCGACCAGCTTAAGGAGAACATCACCCGCGACGTGGTCTATCAGATCATCAACCAGACCTTCGCTTACGAGCGCTACCTGCGGCAGATCGAGGCCGAACAGCAGGCGCGCCTGGCGATGGCCCGGCAGGCCGGCGGCAGCAGCGAGATGGCCAATCTCGCCGGCAAGTCCGCGCGGCGCAAGGGGCCGGCCCTCCCCGGCCGCAATGATCCCTGCCCCTGTGGCTCGGGCAAGAAGTTCAAGCAGTGCCACATGGGCCGCGAACAGGAGATCTTGCATCTGCTGGGCAATGCCTCAGCCGCGCCCCAGCTCAGGGCCGGAAACGCGCCAGCGCGCGCCGGGCAAGTCCTGCCCGACAATCCGGCGGTCGCCGCCGAGGCGGAGAAGATCCGCCAGGCGCTCGGCTCGCAATCCGCGCCGTCCGCCCCCCGTGGCCGCCAGGCCCCGGCCGCGCCCCGCGGCAAGCGCAAGTAGGGACGAAACATCTTTCGTCCCTACCCTCATGTCCATCCTTTCGTCTTTACCCATTCGTTTCCCCGCGCGGCGCGACGGGTCCACCCGTCGCGCCGCCGTCCCGTCACAATGGGGTCAACGCAAACGTGAGCACATAGGCATAGGCAAAAATAAACGCCGAGAAGTTCGCCAGTAACGCCGCCAGGTACCCCCGCGAAAAGGTCGTGCGTCGCAGCAGCGTCAAGGCGAAGCCCTCGACGATCCAGGCGATCAGCAGCGCCAGCAGCAGGGCCAGGAAGATGTTCGGGACGCTCAGGATCAACGGGCTGAGCAGCACCAGCACGACCGCCGAGATCGGATTGACGATCAGCGAGTCGCGGAAACTGCCTTTCAGGTTCGCCCATTTCGTCTGAAAGAGCATCAGCGCGTCAATGATGATCGAGACGGCCAGGAAGACGAACGGGAAGGTGCCGGCGGCGAGAAGACTGGTGTCGAGCATGGGTTGTGCCTGTGAGTGTTCATCGTGCCGTGGGGCTAACGTGAACATAAGCCCTCGGAGCGGGGAATGGGGAAACCCGGGTTCCCCATTCCCCGCTCCGAGAGCCTATGTTCACGTGAGGCCCGCGGCGAAGCGCGCCGCCCTCTGCAACGCGGCGCTGAACATCGCGTCGCGGCTGAGGAGCCGCAGTTCGGCGGCCATGACCTCGGCCAGTGACGGCGTGACGCAGCGGGTCAGCCGGCGCACCGGGGGATGGCCGGCCACCTCCGCGCTGGTCAGGATGTGCCCCTGCTCGTCGGCGCGCTGCACGTGGAAGTCGGCGCTCACGCCATCGAGGGCCCGCAGGCGCAAGCTGGCCAGCCCCGGCGCGGCGCCCGCGGCGGCGCTGACCGGCGCGATGATGATCGTCACCAGGCGAATGGCCCGCGGCCCGACCCCGACCGCCGGGCGGCGCAGGTGCAGGCGCAGCGTCGCGCCCTCGACGCTTACTGCCTCCTCCAGCGGCGTCCAATCGAGACAGGCGGCGAGCCAGCCGGCGATGAGCAGTCCCGGCATGGGATTCAGGCGCTCACCGTCGGGCACGTAGCCGATGTCGACCTGATCGAGCCGGCGCAGATGCGGCAACAGCGGACGGGTGTCGAAGAACTGGGCGGTAAGTTCGCGCCAGGGGGTCAGCGCCGCCCATCCCAGGTCGCTCAAGGCGATGCGGCGCGCCCCGCCCGGCGGGGTTCCCGGGTCGCGATCAAAGGCGGCCATGCGCCGCAGGTCGCCCGCAGGCTCGGCCAGGTCGCGCGAGTCGATGATCAGCCGGTCAATCACCCCGCGCAGGCGGGGGAGCAACGGGTCGTCGAAGGGCGCCGGGCCGGGCAGCCAGAGGACCACCGGCAGGTCGGGCGCCAGCAGGGCCAGGATGAGCGAGGCAATCTGCGCGCTTACCGGGCCGCGGGCGTCAATGCTGATCTGCTCGCCGCAGACCTGGGGCACGCCGGGGGCGCTCAGCAGGCAGTTGGCCTGCACCCAGGCCTCGATGCGCGGCGGCGTCTCCTCGGGGCGGCAGATCGCCAGCAGGGTCCGATTGGGGTGGCTGGTCACCAGTTCACGGGCGACGGCGCCGATCCGTTCGGCCATAGCCAGGTCGGTGGCGCGGGCAATCAGGTTCAGGGTCAGGGCGCGGGTCACCGCCTCGCCGCCGGTGGCCGTCTCGGCGGTCTCTTGCCAGAGCCGTTGCAGTTCGCCCTCGATCGTGGCGCTGTCAACAAAGGGAAGCGTATTCATAGTCTGCGCCAGGCGCGGCCATCGCGGGCGATGAACGCATCGGCGGCGGCGGGCCCCCAGGCGCCGGCCTCGTAGTTGGGGAAGTCCTGCGGCGGGCCGGCGGCCCAACCCTCCAGGATCGGCGTCAGCAGCGCCCAGCTCGCCTCGACCTCGTCGCGCCGGGTAAACAGGGTGCTATCGCCGAGCATGCAATCGAGCAAGAGGCGTTCGTAGGCTTCGGGTGAGGCCACCCCGAACGAGGTCCCGTAGCGAAAATCCATCGTCACCGGGCGGATCTGGGCCTGGCCCGGCACCTTGGAGCTGAACTTGAGGGTGATGCCCTCGTCGGGCTGGATGCGGATGGCCAGGACGTTCGGTTCGATCTCGTTGACCGGCGTGTCGGCAAAGAGCAGGGTGGGCACCCTGCGGAACAGGATGGCAATCTCGCTCACCCGGCGGGGCAGGGCCTTGCCGCTGCGGAGATAGAAGGGGACGCCGGCCCAGCGCCAGTTCTCGATGAAGAACTTGAGCGCCACGTAGGTCTCGGTCTGCGAATCGGGGGCTACGCCGCGCTCGTCGCGGTAGCCGCGCATAGGCCGGCCGCTGACGCTGCCGGGGCCGTACTGGCCGCGCACGGTGAGGCGCTCCACCTCCGCCGGGGCGATGGGCCGGATCGCCCGCAGCACCTTCACCTTCTCGTCGCGCACCGCGTCGGCGTCGTAGGCCACGGGCGGCTCCATCGCCGTCAAGGTGAGCAACTGGGTGAGGTGGTTCTGGATCATGTCGCGCAAGGCCCCGGCGCGGTCGTAATAGCCGCCGCGATCCTCCACCCCGAGACTCTCGGCCACGGTGATCTGCGCGTGATCCACGTAGCGCCGGTTCCAGATCGGTTCGAAGATCCCGTTGGCGAAGCGAAACACCAGCAGGTTCTGGACCGTCTCCTTGCCCAGGTAATGGTCAATGCGGTACACCTGGCGCTCATCGAAGACGGCGAGCACCCGCCGGTTGAGGTCGCGGGCGCTCTCCAGGTCGCGGCCAAAGGGCTTTTCGATGATGATCCGCGTCCAGCCGCCGCCAGGCGAGCGATTGAGACCGTGGGCGCCGAGCTGGGCGACGATCTCGGGGTAGGCTTCGGGCGGCGTGGCCAGGTAGAAGACGCGGTTGCCGCCGGTGTCACGCGCTGCGTCAATCGCGGCCAGGCGCTCGGCGAGACGGGCGTAGCCCGCGGGGTCGTCGAAACTGGCGCGGTGGTAGAAGATCCCCTCGGCGAAACTGGCCCAGAGCGCCGCCTCCACCGGGCGCGCCCGTGAATTGGCATTGACTGCCTCAAGCAACACCTGGCGAAACGCGGCGTCGTCCCACTCGCGGCGGGCGAAGCCCACCACCGAAAAGCCGCCCGGCAGACGGCGCTCGCGGGCCAGGTTATAGAGCGCCGGCACCAGCTTGCGGCTGGTCAGGTCGCCGCTGGCGCCGAAGATGACGACGATGCACGGCTCGGGGGTGCGCCAGAGCCGCAGTCCTGCCCGCAGCGGATTTTCGAGGGGGGTGGCGACGCTGTCGCTCATCGTGATGATCACTCCGCCGCCGTCTTCACCGCGTGCCCGCCGAACTGCTGGCGCAGAGCCGCCAGCACTTTCGCGCTGAAGCTATCCTCCTGGCGCGAGCGGAAGCGCATCTGCAGCGACAGGGTGATGATCGGCGCCGGCACGTCCAGGTCAATCGCCTCCTGCACCGTCCAGCGGCCCTCGCCGCTATCCTGCACATAGCCGCGAATCCCGGCGAGCGCAGGGTCCTGAGCGAAGGCCCGTTCGGCCAGTTCGAGCAGCCACGAGCGCACCACGCTGCCCTGGTTCCAGAGATGGCTGATGCGCTGCAGGTCGAAATCGTAGCGCGACTGGCGGAGGATCTCGAAGCCTTCGGCGTAGGCCTGCATCATGCCGTACTCGATGCCGTTGTGGATCATCTTCACAAAATGGCCGGCGCCGTGCGGACCGCAGAGCATGTAGCCGTCGGGCGGGGCAAGGGTTCTCAGCAGTGGTTCGACGTAGGCGAAGGTGTCGGGATCGCCGCCGACCATGGTGCAGTACCCCAGATCCAGGCCCCAGATGCCGCCACTGACGCCCGCGTCGAGGAAGCGGATGCCGTGGGCCGCCAGGTGCTCCGCATGGGCGATGCTGGCGCGGTAGTTGTTGTTGGCGCCGTCGATCAGCACATCGCCGGATTGCAGCAGCGGGGTAAGACCGGCAATATGCGCGTCGGTGGCCTCTCCTGCCGGCAGCATCAGCCAGACGACCCGCGGCGCGGGCAGGGCGCCGACCAGTTCCTCGAGGGTGCGGGCCGCCACGGCGCCGTGCGCGTCCGCCAGTTCACGCGCCTTCTCGAAGGTGCGGTTGTGGACCACCACCCGGTGCCCGCCACGCAACAGGCGGATGGCCATGTTGGCCCCCATGCGGCCCAGGCCGATCAAGCCAAGTTCCATACATGCTCCTGAAGGATGCGAAGACACAGTCCACACCTGCGGCGCCCTCCCGGAGAGGCGCGGGGAGGCGCGGCCTTCCCACTGCCTCCTGTTCCGCCTACGGCGGGCGGAACAGGAACGATCGCGAAAGGCACGGCCCCCGAGAACGGGTGCGCAACGGACCAGGCAGCGCAACCATATCTGGCCCGCGCCGGGGCATTATACCATTTTAGATTGGAGGTTCTAACGTGAACATAGGCTGCTGGAGCAGGGATGTGGGGAAACCTGGTTTCCCCACGCCCCCGCCCGCGGGAAGGTGAGGGCGCAGCCCTTGCGCAGGGGGATGGGGAAAGCGGGTTTCCCCGTATCCACACCTGGGGGGAGGGTTTGGGCGGGCGCAGCCCTCCCAGGAAGAACCTTTTTTCATCCCGTCGGTGTATGGCGCAGCCGCATGGGGACGGCTGGATGGTCACCTCACATTGCCGGCTATGGCGTCCCAATGAGACCTGGCGATAGAATGGGGACACCTGTGGTATGCTACGAAGAAGCCTGGATTTCCATGGAACCTGATGTGAACATAGGCCCCAGGGGCGTGGGGAAACCGGGTTTCCCCACGCCCCGCCCCGCAGGGGGATGGGGAAACCCGGTTTCCCCATCCCCCCACCCGCGGGAGGGTCTGGGAGGGCTTTGCCCTCCCAGGAACAACCTATGTTTGTGCTGTTCGTGTGCGGCGGAGCCGCATGGACGGCTGAGGAAAAAAAGGATCACCTATGGCCCATGCGCGGCGTGGCTGGGACCCATCGCTCTGGGTCAGCCTCAAGCCTTTTGGCATCGGCGAGCAGCGCCCCAACAACTACCTGGAGATCTGGAAGGCGCTGGTCGAAAACCGCGACCAGTTGCCCTACGCCTGGCGCATCCTGAGCCAGGGTGTGTGCGATGGCTGCGCCCTGGGCACCACCGGTCTGAGTGACTGGACCTTAAGCGGCGTGCACCTCTGCAACATCCGCCTGCGCCTGCTGCGCCTCAGCACCATGCCACCCTTCGCTCCCTCGCTCCTCGCTGATGCGCGGCCGCTCGCCGGCATGTCCAGCGGCGACCTGCGCGCCCTGGGCCGGCTGCCGTGCCCCCTGGCGCGCCGGCGCGGCGAGGCGGGCTTTCGGCCCCTGAGCTGGGATGCGGCGCTGGATCTGGTAGCCGGGCGCATCCGCGCCACCACTCCCGAGCGCCTGGGGTTTTACCTCACCAGTCGGGGCATGCCCAACGAGAGCTACTACATGGCCCAGAAGGCCGTGCGGGCCATGGGCACGAACTCGATTGATAATGCCGCCCGCCTCTGCCACGCCCCCAGCACCGTGGCGCTCAAGGGCAGCCTGGGCGTCGGCGCGACCACCTGTTCTTACAGCGACTGGCTGGAAACCGACCTGATCGTCTTCATCGGCTCGAACGTAGCCAACAATCAGCCCGTCGCCACCAAGTATCTCTACCACGCCCGGCGCAACGGCGCGCGCATCGTCTGTGTGAATAGCTACCGCGAGCCGGGGATGGAGCGCTACTGGATCCCCTCGATCGCCGATAGCGCCCTCTTCGGCACCAGACTGGCCGAGACGTTTTTCCTCATCAACACCGGCGGCGATGTGGCCTTTCTCAACGGTGCGCTCAAACACATCCTCGCCGAAGGATGGCACGACGCCGAGTTCGTGGGCCGCTACACCAGCGGGTTCACCGCGCTCCGCGCTTGCCTCGATGCGCAGAGTTGGGAGGACCTCGAGGCGGAGTCAGGCGCGAGCCGGGCCGAGATGCGCGAGTTGGCCGAACTGGTGCGTGACGCCCGGCGGGCTGTGTTTGTCTGGAGCATGGGGGTGACCCAGCACGCTCATGGCGAGGACGGGGTGCGGGCCATCCTCAACCTGGCTCTGAGCAAGGGCTTCGTCGGGCGTCCCGGCTGCGGCGTGATGCCCATCCGCGGCCATTCGGGGGTGCAGGGCGGCGCCGAGATGGGGGCCTACGCCACGGTGTTCCCCGGCGGCGAGCCGATCACGGAGGCCGCCGCCGAACGTCTGGAGCGGCTGTGGGGCTTCCGCCCGCCTGTCCAGGCAGGGATGACCACCCCCGAAATGATCGAGGCGGCCTTCCGCGGCGAACTCGATGTCCTCTTTGCCGCCGGCGGCAACTTTGTGGAGGTGATGCCCGACCCGGAGCATGCCCGCGCGGCGCTGGAGCGTGTTCCGCTGCGGGTGCATATGGACATCGTGCTCTCCAGCCAGATGCTGATCGAGCCGGCCGATACGGTGCTGCTGCTCCCCGCCGCCACGCGCTACGAAATCCCCGGCGGCGTCACCGAAACCAGCACCGAACGGCGGGTCATCTTCAGCCCCGAGATCCCCGGCCCGCGCGTGCCGCAGGCCCGCTGCGAGGCCGAGGTCTTTGCCGACCTGGCCGCCCGCGTGCGCCCCGATCTGGCCGACCGGCTGCGCTACCGGGGCATGGCCGCCATCCGCGAGGAGATCGCCCGAGTGATCCCCTTCTACGACGGCATCCAGCGCCTGCACAAGCAGGGCGACCAGTTCCAGTACGGTGGGCCGCACCTCTGCGCGGGGTGGCGCTTCCCCACCCCCGACGGCAAGGCGCGTTTCTTCCCCGTGACGCCACCGCGCGTCGCTGTGCCCGAGGGTCTCTTCCGCCTCAGCACGCGCCGTGGGAAGCAGTTCAATACCATGGTGCACGAGCAGCGCGACGCGCTCAACGGCGCGACCCGCGACGCGGTGCTGATGAACCGCGCCGACGCCGCGCGCCTGGGGCTGCGCGACGGTGACGCGGTTCGCCTGGTGAATGAGCGCGGCGAGTACCGGGGTCGGGTGCTGCTGGCGCCGCTCCGGCCAGGCAACTTGCAGGTCCACTGGCCCGAAGCCAATCACCTGTTGAGCCGCGACACCTGCTCGCCGGAGGCCCGCATCCCCGATTACAACGCTCTGGTGCGGGTCGAGCGCGCATGAGTTGCGCGCCAGGGTGATGCGAGGAAGTCAGGGCCTGCAGCGCCGGCAAGAGGAAGATGATCTGGCGCAATACCTTTCACATAACAGGACGTACGCGGTGAAGGGGTGCGGGGAGGTAAAGCCTCCCCGTTGCCCGCCCGCAGCGGCCAGGCGGCCTGGCGCAACCCCCACGGCCCTCCCGCCGCGGGCGGGCAACAACCGAGTAGTGGACGGCCGCAGGCCCTCCACCAACCGGGCACCGACGCGGTATCGGCCAGAGACCTGCCCTGTCGGGTTCAGCTTCGGGCCATGCGCTTGCGCTCAAAAGCCCGGCCTGGTTTGCGAACGCTTCGCAAAGGCGCCATAGCGCCGGCGCTGGAGTATCTCCTGCACCTGAGGCGCCATCAGTTCATTCAAGATCAGCACCAGCGCGACGATCCAACCCATCAACGCTCCGCCCACCATCCCGACGCCGATCAGCGTGGCGATAATCGAGATCATATCCATGGTTCACCTCAGTTCTCTATGCGGCTATGCCGCACACTACTAACGTGAACATAGGCTGCGGGAGCAGGGGTGTGGGGCAACCGGGTCTCCCCACGCCCCCGCCCCCGCAGAGGAATGGGGCAACCGGGTTTCCCCATCCCCTGCGCGAGGGCTGCGCCCTCCCAGACCCGCCCACCGGGTAGGGGTCTGGGGAAACCCGGTTGCCCCATGCTCCTCTCTGGGAGCCTGTGTTCACGCCAGGCCTCGTCGTCATCACAGTACCAGGGACCACCGCAAGCGGTTAGAGGAAGACTTCAACAGCGACAGGAGCAGATCTCCCGCCACGAGGAGGGAAGGTTCATGACCAGACGCGGAGCGCAGCGGATTGAGGTGTGGACGTTCAGCGACGGCGCCTTGCGGTCCCGCCGCGATGAACTGGCGGTCGAGGAGCCGCTCGAATTTCGGGTGCGGGCGGGAGGGGCGCAGCGCAGCCTGGCGATCACCATGCGCACGCCGGGCCATGACTTTGAACTGGCCGCCGGCTTCCTCCTCAGCGAAGGCCTGATTGCCGGTCGCCAGGATATCGCGCGGATCGCCTACTGTGTGGACCCGCAGATCGACGGCGAGCAGCGTTACAACATCGTCCAGGTGGTGCTGCAGGGTGAGGAGTTGCCGGATCTGACGACCTTCACCCGGCACTTCACGGTGGGAAGTGCCTGTGGAGTATGTGGCCGCGCCGGGCTGGAGACGCTGCGCGGGCGCGGCTGCACGGCCCTGGCGCCGGGGCCTGTCATCCATCCCGAGGTCATTACGGCCCTGCCGCAACGGCTCTACGCCGTCCAGGGGTTGTTCAGCCGCACGGGAGGGCTGCACGCCGCCGCGCTCTTCGATCCGGTGGGTGAGTTGCTGGTTTCCCGTGAGGATATCGGGCGCCACAACGCCCTGGATAAACTCATCGGCTGGGCGCTTCTGGAAGGGCGCCTACCGCTCGCCAGCGGGGTGTTGCTGGTGAGTGGCCGCGCCAGCTATGAGATCGTACAGAAGGCCCTGGTGGCCGGCATTCCGATCGTGTGCGCCGTCTCGGCGCCAAGCAGCCTGGCGGTGCACCTGGCCCGCGAGTTCGGGATGACCCTCGTCGGCTTCGTCCGCGGCGCGCGTTTCAACGTCTATGCGGGGGTGGAACGCATAGGACCGCCGGCCGGTGCGGTGCCCCTGTGATGGATCGCTCCTCTTGCGGCGTCTCGATGACGCTTCGGTATTGCCCGCGTAGACGCGACGAGGGCGGGACGCCCGCGCTCCCAGGCGCGTGGGTTGCCCCGAGTGTGAACAGGCACGGGCGCCGGACGCTCCGGTGGGCGAGGGTTGGGAACTCCGCGGTTCCCTGCCGGCACAAACACGAAAGGGAGGGTGCAACCCTCCCCTTCGGCTGTGTCTCTGTGGTTCAATCAGCCGACGTTGATGGTGATCTTGCGAGGCTTGACCTCCTCAGCCTTGGGCACGCGCAGCGTCAGCACGCCGTGCTCCAGGCGGGCCTCGATGGCATCGCCGCGAACCGTGCTCGGCAGGGTGATGGTGCGGCAGAAGCGGCCATAGCGGCGCTCGATGCGGTGATAGTTGCGCTCCTGCTCCTCGCTGCTCTTCTTCACCTCACCACTGATCGAGAGCACCCCGTTCTCGATGGTGACGTTCAGATCCTCAGGCTTCATCCCCGGTACCGCCAGCTCCACGAGGTAGGCGTCGGGGGTCTCGCTCAGGTCGAGCGCGGGCACGAAGCTGCCATCGCGCGCGGGCAGCATCGGAACGAAGCTCTCCTCGAACAGGCGGTTCACGGCCTCACGCAGGGTCATCGCCTCCTGGAACGGATCCCAACGGGTCAGGTTCGTCATCTTGCCACCTCCATACGTGTTGTTGCTTGCTCAGTTCGTCGCTGCCGGTGCAGCGCTTTCGTTCTGGCGCTACTGTAACGCGGAAGTGTTAGATGAATGTCTAACTGATGTTAGAGAGGCGTAAATGGTGGGGAGGCGGGGAGGTGTGCAGTGTTGGCATGGTTCAAACGAACTTGACAATCCAGCCTTCAACGCTCCAGCCGTCCATGCGGCTTCGCCGCACCCCGACGGGATGACCATAGGTTCTTTCTGGGAGGGCACAGCCCTCCCAAACCCTCCCACCGGGTGGGGGGGTGGGGAAACCCGGTTTCCCCACCCCCCTCTTCGAGAGCCTATGTTCATGTTAGTTCTACAGACCGGTTCTGTGGAGGTGTGGAGATGTAAGAGGTGTGGAACAACGGTCAGGCTAGCAGGTCCGATCCTGAACCATGCCCGGTGTTTGCTCGCGCGCCTGCGCCTTGCGCCGCCCTACGGTCCCGGCGGGAACTGGCCGCTGCCCGGCGTTTCGACGCCATCGCCGAGGACGATGCCGCTGTCGGTGAGCACATTGCCGTAGGCGTCGGTGACGCGCAGGGTGTAGGGGCCAGGCCCCATGTCGCGCCCGACGAAGTAGTTGTAGTCCTGTCGCACCAGCGGCGCCCATTGTCCGGCGGCGTTGCGGTACTCCAGTTTGACGATCGGGTTGCGGTGGTAGCGCACCTGGATGGCCGTCCACCAGCGGTTGCTGCCCTCTTTGATCCGGTAGGCGACGTTACGCCCCACCTCGGGGCTGATCACTCGCCATGTGATGGGCACAATCCCCCGTTCCAGGGGCGCGACGCGGGCAAAGGCCTGCGGGCTGAGGTCGAGGTGGCCGCGGGTGCACTGGGCATCAGGACACTTGTCAACGATCCGCACCACGACGCTGCCCAGCTCGCCGAATACTTCGACGTAGGCCCCGCAGTACACCGCCGCCGGGCCGCCCGCGGGGTTGCCTTCGGGATCGGGATTGCCATAGTCTTCGTGACTGATCGCCGCCACCAGCAGGTCGCCGGGCGAGGGGCCGAACGAACAGTTGCCGTCGCCGGTCGCAGCGTAGTACGTGGCCCGCCCGGTGCGCAGTTCGTTCTGCGGACGGGCGGCGCTGGTTACCACTGGCAGGTAGATGGAGCCGCGGGGTTGAGCCAGGGTTACCGCCAGGCTTCCCAGAGCCGCAAGCATGGCGATGGCGAGGAGCAAGGCACGCAGCGCGTGGGACATCTGAGATCTTCCTTAACTACTTTTTTACCAACCGGACCTCAGTATAGCTCCCCCTGGCGCTGCGCGCGCGCCTGCGGCCTGGTACGATGGTCCTTTTCTGTGCTACCACCGGTCGGGAGACGCTACCCGGCATGGGGGGCGGAAGCTCTGTCAGACCCTCATGCGGCTGCGCCGCACACTGCCGTGATGAAAAACGTTGTTCTTGGGAGGGCGAAGCCCTCCCAAACCCTCCCACCGGGTGGGGGGATGGGGAAACCGGGTTTCCCCACGCCCCCTGCGCACGGGCTTCGCCCTCCCAAACCCTCCCGCGGGCGGGGGTATGGGGGAACCTGGTTCCCCCATCCTCCTGCTTGAGGGCAAAGCCCTCCCAAACCCTCCCACTGGGTGAGAATATGGGGAAACCAGGTTTCCCCATCCTCCTGCTAGAGGGCTGCGCCCTCCCGCGGGCGGGGGGATGGGGGAACCTGGTTCCCCCATGGTCACGTCATGGGTGAACCAGGCTTAACTGAAACGCGCCGGGCGCTTCTCGCGAAAGGCCGCCACACCCTCGGCGAAGTCCGGGTGGGCGCCGGCGGCCTCCTGCGCCATGGCCTCGTAGTTGAGGGCCGCTTCGAGCGTGGCGTGCTGCGAGAACTCGAGGCTGCGCTTGATCAGACTGATGGCCAGCGCAGGTCCCCGCGCCAGTTCCGTGGCCAGCTCGCGGGCCGCCTCGGCGAGGTCGGCATCCGGCACGACGCGGTTGAGCATGCCCCACTGGAGCGCGGTGGGGGCGTCGAGTTCGCCGCCGCGGGCCGCCAGTTCAAAGGCGCGCGCCTGGCCGATCAGCCGGGGAAGGGTGTAGGTCATGCCACAATCGGGGATCAGGCCGATGCGGGCAAAGGCCACCACCAGGCGGGCCCCCTCGGCGGCCAGGCGCAGGTCGCAGGCCAGGGCCAGACTGAGGCCGGCGCCCGCGGCCACGCCGTTGATCGCCGCGATCACCGGTTTTGGCAGCGCGCGTAGTTTGGTGACCAGGGGGTTGTAGCTCTGGCGCAGACGCTGGCCGATCAGCGCCGCGGCGCCTTCGGCCGGAAACTCGCGCAGATCCTGGCCGGAGCAAAACGCCTTGCCGGCGCCGGTGATCACCACGGCCCGTACCTGCGGGTCGCGCTCGGCCCGTTGCAGGGCCGCCAGCAGATCGGCGTGCAGTTGCGCGTTCAGCGCATTGAACACCTCGGGCCGATGCAACGTGAGCGTCGCCACGCCGTTGGATACGGCATAGAGGACGGTGGTATCCATGATAGGAAAGCCCCTTTCTGCATCATTCCGATCACAACCTGTCCCTGCCGGCAGGGGGGCCACCTGCCAACGCCCCAGGCAGGGGCATGGGGAACGTCGGCTTCTCCATGCCCGTAACGGTTCACACCTGGGGTAACCCACGCGCCTGGGAGCGCGGGCGTCCCGCCCGCCTCGCGTCTCCGCGGGCAAGCTGCCCGCGCTCCCCGGAGAAATGCGAACACGTGCCCATGCCCCTCAGCGGCCCTTGAACGCCGGCGGGCGCTTCTCCATAAAGGCGCGCATCCCTTCCTTCTGATCCTCGGTATCGAAGAGCAGGTAGAAATTACGCAACTCAATCGCCAGACCCTCGCGCAGCGTCGTCTCAGCGGCGGCCCGCACGGCCTCCCTGGCCAGTTGCGCCGCGAGGGGCGCCTTCTCGGCCACCTGGGCGGCCAGGCGCTGGGCTTCCTGGAGAAAGCTCTCCACCGGGGCCAGCCGGTTGACGAGCCCGAACTGGTAGGCCTCCTGGGCCGAGATCGTCGCGCCGGTGAGGATAAGCTCCATCGCGCGGTAAGGGCCAATCGCGCGCGTGAGGCGCTGGGTGCCCCCCGCGCCCGGAATGATCCCCAGGTTGATCTCCGGCTGGCCGAACTGCGCCGTCTCGCTGGCGACGATCATATCGCACATCATCGCCAGTTCGCAGCCCCCGCCCAGGGCATAGCCGCTCACCGCGGCGATCAGCGGCTTGCGAAAGGCGGCGATACGCCCCCAGCGCTCAATGGCGCGACTGGTGAGCATGCCCATCGGCGAGGCCCCGGCCATGGCCTTGATATCGGCCCCTGCGGCGAAGGCGCGCGCCCCGCCGGTCAGCACCACGGCGCGGATCTGGGCATCGGCCTCGCATTGCTCCAGGGCGGCGATAAGGGCGTCAATCAGCTCCGGACTGAGGGCGTTGAGCGCCTTCGGGCGGTTGAGGGTCAGGGTTGCCACGTGACCATCGATGGCGGAGAGCACCAGTTGCTCGTCGGACATAGAGCCTCCCCTGGTTGTACGGCGCGCCGTTGGCGCGAGCGAGATGGTTCCTATCGTACCCCAGGCCAGAGAGCGCGTCAAAACGGGTCTTGCCTGCGCCTGTTCACACCTGGGGTAACCCACGCGCCTGCGAGCGAGAGCGTTTCGTCCAGACCGGGTCGTATGACACGACCACCTGGGGTAACCCACGCGCCTGCGAGCGAGAGCGTTTCGCCCCCGTCGCGTGTCCGCGGGCAAGATGCCCGCGCTCCCAGGAGAAATGTGAACCCTTACTCTTGCCTGCGCCTCGCGTCCGCTCACGCCCTCCTCCTCAACCCCGATTGTTGCGGAAGCTTCACCACCGGTTGACGAGGAAATTATTCTCCGGTTCGAACTTTCTATCCTCGAACACTACAGTTGTCGAAGATTTACTTCCAGTTTACAAAGCAACGATTCCATTTGGCGTGGCTTCCTGTAGGATACCGCTAACAGTTTCCCTCTTCTCTCAACTCTCTTGCAACGGTCCACCGGTGGAGCAATCACACCGCCGGGGTGGGTGTTATGCATACCAACACCCTGCCGGAGCATGCTCCGGCTGGCGATGGTGTGCAACACGTTGGAGCAGGGGTCTGGGGAAACCGGGTTTCCCCACACATCCCCGTCCGCAGGAGGGTTTGGGAGGGCGAAGCTCTCCCAGGAAGAACCTTTTTTCATCCCGTCGCTGTGCGGCGCAGCCGCATGGAGGGCTGAAGCGATCATCCCCGGAAATCGCTCAAGACATACCAGAGAGGAGCGTGGATGCAGGATGTCCTCTGGTTCGCTCGCCTCACCCCGCGTAGCGGAGCAAGGCGCTGGTTCTCCTCAGCAGATGCGTTGAACGAAAGGATCGCACCGTGGCAAAGGCCTATACGGCGCCAGCGACCGTCGAATCGCCCAGCAACATCTGGAAGGTGATCATCGCCTCATCGCTTGGCACGATGATCGAGTGGTACGACTTCTACATCTTCGGCAGCCTCGCGGCGATCATCGCCACCAAGTTCTTCCCTGAAACCAACCCGACCGCAGCCTTCCTCTCCACCCTGGCCACCTTCGGGGCCGGCTTTGCCGCGCGACCGTTTGGCGCGCTCTTCTTCGGGCGCATCGGCGATCTGGTGGGCCGCAAATACGCCTTCCTGGTCACCCTGCTGATCATGGGCGGCGCGACGACCCTGATCGGCCTGTTGCCCACCTATCAGCAGATCGGCCTGCTCGCGCCGATCATCCTCTTCACCATTCGCATTCTCCAGGGTCTGGCCCTGGGCGGCGAATACGGCGGCGCGGCGGTCTATGTCGCCGAACATTCCCCCAGCCACCGGCGCGGCTACTACACCAGTTTCATCCAGACCACCGCCACTCTCGGCCTGTTCGTCTCGCTGGCGGTGATCGTCGGTGTGCGGCTCTCGATGTCGCGGGAAGCCTTCAACGAGTGGGGGTGGCGCATTCCGTTCCTGCTCTCGATCTTCCTGGTGGGCCTGTCGATGTACATCCGCACGCGCATGAGCGAGTCGCCGCTGTTTGCGAAGCTCAAGGCCCAGGGCAAGACGAGCAAGAGCCCCATCCGCGATAGCTTCGGCAGCAAGGCGCAGTGGAAGACCATCCTGGTCGTCCTGTTCGGTGCTGCTGCCGGCCAGGCGGTGATCTGGTACGTCGGCCAGTTCTACGCCCTCTACTTCCTGCAATCGGCGCTCAAGGTCGAGTTTGTCAAGGCCAACGTGATCGTCGCCGTGGCCCTGGCCTTCGGGTTGCCGCTGTTCATCTTCTTCGGCTGGCTCTCCGATCGCGTTGGCCGCAAGAAGGTCATGCTGGCCGGCAACCTGCTGGGCGCGCTGGCCCTCTATCCGACCTATCGCGCCATGAGCCACTTCGCCGGCCCGATCACCCCGGCGGTGATGGAAGGCGACAGGGTGGTGACCCCCGCGGTGGCCGCCAGCGCCAACCCGGTGATGCTGACTATCCTGGTCTTCACGCTGCTGATCTGGGTGGGCATGGTGTACGGGCCGATCGCGGCCTTCCTGGTCGAGGCCTTCCCGGCGCGCATTCGCTACACCTCGGTGTCGTTGCCCTACCACGTGGCCAACGGCTACTTCGGCGGCTTTCTGCCGCTGATCGGCGCCTCGCTGGTCGCCGCGACCGGCAATATCTACACCGGTCTGATCTGGCCGATCGCCATTGCCCTGATGACCTTCGTGGTGGGCGCGATCTTCCTGCGCGAATCGTCGGGGAAGATGGCCGATGATGAGGCCGAGTTGCACCCCGCCCGCAATGAGATGAAAACAGCGCAGGCCGGCTAACCTGCCTGCGCTGTGTGGACATTCGCTGTCCCGGGGCGTGGGGGAGGACGATGCTCCTCCCCCTCCCCAACCGCCGCCGGATCGAGTTGAGGCATCTGGATAGAAGAGGAGTTATTCACACCAGCACAGCGCACAACCCGGACTCCGCGCGAGGAGGGAGCCACAATGAGAGTGACGAGGCGTGACTTTCTGAAGGCAACCGGTCTGGTGGCAGGAGGTCTCTTGTTGCCAACCGGCAGTGCCGCGGCCGCCGCCGCCGCCGCCACGGCCACCATCTTTCCCCTTCACAAGCGTGTAGGCGAAGCGACCAGCGTTTGCCCCTATTGCAGCGTAGGTTGCGGTGTGCTGATAGCCACCGACATCCATGGTCACATTGTCAACACCGAAGGCGACCCGGACAATGTGCACAACCGCGGTGCGCTCTGCTCGAAAGCCCAATCCATAACCCAACTCGCCACCGATCCCAAACGCCTCCGCCGCGTGCTCTATCGCGCCCCGCACAGTACGACCTGGGAAGAAAAATCGTGGGACTGGGCCATCGCCGAGATTGCCAGACGGGTCAAGGCTACGCGCGATGCTACCTTCCGCGAGAAAGACGGCGAGGTGACCGTCAATCGCACCGAGGGCATCGCCTGGCTAGGCGGCGCGGCCAACAATACCGAGGACTGCTACCTCGCCTCGAAGTTCGCGCGAGCGCTCGGCATTGTGTATCTCGAACATCAGGCGCGCCTCTGCCATTCCTCGACCGTGGGCGCTCTTGCGCCGACCTTTGGCCGCGGCGCGATGACGAACCACTGGGTGGATCTCAAAAACAGCGACGTCATCCTGGTAATGGGGAGTAACCCTGCCGAGAACCACCCGATCTCCTTCCACTGGATCACCAGAGCCATCGAGGAGCGTGGCGCCAGGCTCATCGTCGCCGACCCGCGCTTCACCCGCTCAGCCGCTAAGGCCGATCTCTACGTGCCCTTCCGCTCCGGCACCGATATCGCCTTCATCGGCGGGTTGATTAACTATGCCATCCAGAACCGGCTGTATAACGAGGAGTACGTCAAGGCCTATACCAATGCCCTGACCCTCATCCATCCCGACTACCAGGGGCCAGATGAACTCGATGGGCTGTTTGTCGGCTATGATCCGCAGACGCGCGCCTACGATCCGACAGCCTGGCAGTACCAGACGGAGAAGGTCAAGGTCAAGCTCAAGCAGCGAGACGCCTCCGGCAATGAGGTCGAGGTCGAAAAAGAAGCCACCGTCCCCAAACAAGCCGCCTCGCTGGAAGATCCCCACACCGTCTTTTCCATCCTCAAGCGCCACTTCGCGCGCTACACCCCTGAGATGGTCGAACGCATCTGCGGCACGCCACGCGATCGCTTCCTGGAAGTGGCACGCCTGTACTGCTCGACCGGCGCTCCCGACAAGGCGGGGACCATTCTGTACGCCATGGGGACGACCCAACATACCGTCGGCGCCCAGAATATCCGCGCCTACGCCATTTTGCAGCTCCTGCTCGGCAACATTGGCATTCCCGGCGGCGGGGTCAATGCCCTGCGCGGCGAATCGAACGTCCAGGGGTCAACCGACATGGGCTTGCTCTACCACGATCTGCCAGGCTACCTGGGCCTGCCTACCCTTAAGCAGCCGGATTATCAGACCTTCATCGCCAGGTACAGCAAGACCAGTTTCTGGGCCAATGGACCGCGCTTCTTCAACAGCTTGATGAAGGCCTGGTTCGGCGATGCTGCTACCAGCCAGAACGACTTTGCCTATGATTACATCCCCAAGCGCTCTGGTGACTACTCGTTCATACCTATGTTTGAGGCGCTGCATCGGGGAACCATCAAGGGCATGTTCGTCATGGGGCAAAACCCCTTCGTCAGCGGGCCGAATGCTCGCTTTGAACGTCAGGCTTTCGCGAACCTCGACTGGCTGGTGGTTATGGAATTGTTCGACACTGAAACGGCCTCGTTCTGGCGCGCCCCGGGGGTGGACAGCGCTGCGATAAAGACCGAGGTGTTTCTCCTGCCCGCTGCCGATGCGATGGAGAAGGCCGGAAGCGTGGTCAACAGCGGTCGTGTCATCCAGTGGCGCAACAAGGTCGCCAACCCCCCTGGCGAGGCCAGAGAGGATATCTGGATCCTCGACCGGCTGCTGCGGGCGATCAAGGCCGCCTACCAGGGGAGCACTGCCGGCCGCGATCGGCCCATTCTCGACCTGGTGTGGGATTACGGCGATCCACCGCAGGCCGAGCGGGTGGCCCGCGAGATCAATGGCTATGCGCTCGAAGACGTGAAAGACGCTGCGGATAAGGTGCTGGTGGCCGCCGGCGCGGTGATCCCCGCGTTCGCCACCATCGCCAACGCCGTCAATCCCGAAGCCATCGCCTGCGGGGCCTGGATCTACAGCGGCTACTGGGCGCCCGCCGATGATGGCACCGGCGTGATCATGCCTGCCGCCCGACGCCGCGGGCAGAGCGATCCCGGCGGTATTGGCACCCATCCCTTCTGGGCCTGGACATGGCCGGCTAATCGCCACATCATCTACAACCGCGCCTCGGCCCGCCCAGACGGCACGCCGTGGTCCGAAGCGAAGAAGCTGATCTGGTGGGACGCGACCCAGAAGAAATGGACCGGCTACGACGTGCCTGACTTTGCCGTGACCAAAGCGCCGGACGCGAAAGGCAACCCCGCCGCTGCCGGGCTGGCCGCCCAATCCGGCACCGATGCGTTCCTCATGAAGCCCGACGGGAAAGCCTGGCTGTTTGCCCCTTCTGGGATGAACGAAGGCCCGTTGCCCGAACATTACGAGCCGTTCGAGGCGCCGGTCGCCAATCCGCTCTCGCGGACCCAGTTCAATCCGGTGGTCAAGGTGTTCGATACCAACCGTGGTCTGGATATCGGCGACAATGTGGGAACGCCAGAGCGCTTCCCCATTGTTTGCACCACCTTCCGCCTCACCGAACACTGGCAGTCCGGCGCGATGACCCGCTACCTCCCCTGGCCCTCCGAAGCGCAGCCTGGCATGTTCGTCGAGATCTCCAACGCCCTGGCGGCCGAGCGGGGCATTCGCAACGGCGAGCTGGTCGAGGTAGTGAGCGCGCGGGGAGCCATCCGGGCCGTCGCCATGGTCACGGCTCGCTGGAAACCCTACACCATTGATGGCCGGCTGGTCCACCACATCGGGATGCCCTGGCACTTTGCGTGGCAAGGCATCGCCCGGGGCGCCAGCGCCAATGATCTGACGCCCCACGTCGGGGATGCCAATACGAACATCCCCGAATACAAGGCGTTCCTGGTCGATGTGCGGAAGCTCTAACGGACGGGAGTTACGCGGTGGAGGGGCGCGGGGAGGCGACGCCTCCGCGCATACCCCCTCCCCGCCGGGAGGCCACCGCGTACGTCCTGTATAAGGAGGCCAATCATGAGCAGACTGGCCATGCTGTTTGATGCATCCAGGTGCATCGGGTGCAAGAGTTGCCAGGTGGCCTGCAAACAATGGTGGGGTCTTCCGGCCAGCGAGACGGTCCAGGCTGGCACCTACGAAAATCCCACCGATCTGGAGCCAAACACCTGGGCGCGGGTCACCTTCCATGAGTACGAGGCCGACGGTCAGTTCCAGTGGTTGTTCCTGGCCTGGGGCTGTGTCCACTGCACCCAGGCGGCCTGTGTAGACGTGTGCCCGACCGGTGCGCTCAAGCATCACGCGCTGGGGTTTGTGTCGCTCGAACGCGAGGCCTGCAACGGCTGCGGTTACTGTAGTCAGGTATGTCCCTTCCAGGTGCCGCGCATGGAGACGGTCAGCCTGCTGACAGGGGCTGCCAGGGCTTCCAAGTGCACCTTCTGCCAGGATCGCGCCACGAACGGCCTGACCCCCGCCTGTGTCAAGACCTGTCCCCCCGGCGCGCTGGAGTGGGGTGAGCGTGATGCGCTGCTCGAAAAGGCCCACGCCCGGGTGGAGTGGTTGAAGAGCCGGGGCTACGCCCAGGCCCAGGTGTATGGCGAACGAGAACTTGGGGGCCTGGGGCGGCTCTTCGTGCTCACCGCGCCGCCCGAAGCCTACGGGCTGCCGGCCAATCCGCAGTATTCCACCCTGGCCGCAAGCTGGCAGAACGTCGTGCAGCCCCTGGGCTACGTTGCCGTCGCCGCCACAACCCTCGGCCTGGCCTTCAACTGGCTGGCGACCCGTCGCGCTCGCCTGAGCAACCTCGAATCTGTCGAGCCAGAGGCAACTGAGGAAAGGGAGGCATGAGCCATGGCTACCTCAACCTCAACCGTAACGAAACCGTGCAAGGACCGGCGCCAGGTGCTGGTCATGCGGTTCACAGCCGGCGAGCGCATCGCCCACTGGGTGCATTTCATCGCCTTTACCATTCTCCTGGGCACCGGGCTGTTCCTGTACATGCCCGCCCTGCGCCCCTTTGCGGTGGGCGAGGCCGGTGAGGCAAGCCGCCTGGCCCATCGCGCCGCTGCAATCCTGTTCATGGCCGCGCCTCTGATCTACCTGATCTGGTCGCCACGCGACTTCTTCTACAGCCTGCGCGAGGCCTTGACCTGGGGGCCGGACGATCTGGGCTGGCTGCGCGCGGCCTGGGGCTACTACACCCGCGGCGATACGGCCCGGATGCCGCCCCAGGGCAAGTACAACGCCGGCCAGAAGTTCAATGCGCTGACCCAGATCATCACCTTCATCCTGTTTGTCGTCAGCGGCATGATCATGTGGTTCGGCAAAGGGGTGGTCTCGCCGGCGGTCTTTGTGGGCAGCGTGATCATCCACGATCTGTCTATGATGGCCACCGTGGCGCTCTTCATCCTGCACATCTATCTGGTGGCCGTGCATCCCCTGATGCGCGAGTCGATCACGGCCATGTTCGAAGGCACGGTCACCGAAGAGTTTGCCCGCGAGCACCACGGGAAGTGGCTGGCCGAACAGGAGCAGGAGCGCGTCTACCGGCGCTGTAGAGATGAGTGACGCCATGCAGACCATCGAGTATCTGCGTCAGGCGCTTCCGCAGCATCCCGAGTTGCGCGAGACCCTGGAGTTGCACATCGCGCTGCTGGAGGTGCGCGCTCAGGTGACCCCGCCGCCGCCCCCGCCGCTGTCCCCAGGCGCAGCGGAGGCATGCCTGGCCCAGGGTGAGCCGCTCCTGAACGCTGAGGCCTTTACCCTGGATTGGCGCCACCTGGCGCGTACCTTCAGCGGGATCTGCGCGGCAGTCGCCGCCCATCGCCCCGCCGAAGCCGATGCGTTGCGCTCCCTTGCCGACCTGTCCGGCAATCTCGATGAACTGCGCCAGGCCGTCATGGAGCATCTGGCGCACAGGGCGCACCCGGCTCGCCGGCCAGCCGGGGCGGCGGCCCCCGAGGCCACGTTGTTGGATGGTACCCTCAACCAGGCTCTCCATCCTTTCCTCAACGCCTATGCGCGGGCCTGGCAACCGCTGGTGAGCGCGGAGTTGTGGCGCCGGTCGTGGTGCCCGATCTGCGGCGGTCCGGCCGATATGGCGGCGCTCTTGCCCGGCGGGGGCGCCCGACAGCTCCTCTGCGCGCGCTGCGATGCCGAATGGCAGGCGCCGCGCGCGGCCTGCCCCTTCTGTGGTGAAACCGCGCCGGGCCGCCTGGCCTATATGCCGAGCCAGGATGGGGTCTACCGTTTGTACACCTGCGATAGCTGCCGGCACTATCTCAAGACCATCGACCTGCGCGAGCTGGCCCGTCCGGTCCATCTTCCCGCTGAGCGCGTCCTGACCGTCGGCATGGACCTGATGGCCATCTCCGCGGGCTATCGAAGCATATGATTGCTGCCTGGACCGAACAGGATCTGACCTATCTCGAGGTGGGCGATAGCGCGGTGCTGCCCGGCCGCAAGCCGATCATTCGCGAAACCGTCTGTCCCCTCACCATCAATGGTCAGAAGTGGGTCTCGTTGCTCTGCACGCCCACCGATCTCGATGCCCTGGCGCTGGGGTTCCTGCGCACCGAGGGGGTGATCGAGACGCTGGACGATGTTGTTGAACTCAACGTGGGCCAGCACGGCGAGACCGGTGTGGCGATCTGGCTCAAACGTCGCGATGGCACGTTTCACCGGCGGCCACCCCTGCCCTCTGCCTGCATCGGCGCGGCAACCTTCCCAGAGCGGGTCCAGGCCCGCCACCGGCTGTCTGCCGGTGTGCGCCTGACACCGGCGCAGATCTACGATCAGATGGCTCGGATGCTGGCCCAGACGGCGGACCTCTACCACGCTATGGGCGGCTTTCACGTTGCCGCTTTAAGCGATGGGCAGACCCTCTTGCTGAGCGCCTATGATGTGGGTCGTCATAATGCCGTGGATAAGCTTGCCGGGCTGTGTCTGATCCACGGCGTTGCGACGGCGGGGCGGCTGTTGCTCATCACCGGCCGCGTTTCGACCGAAATGATCCATAAAGCCGCCCGTCTAGGCATTCCGCTGGTAGCTTCGCGCAATTCCCCCACCGAACCTGCCGTGCGCCTGGCTCGCGAATGGGGCATGACGCTGTGCGGCTACGTGCGTGGTCGCCGGATGCACCTCTACAGCGCGCCGGAGCGGCTGGGCTTTGACCCTGCGGCAGCGCAGGCTGTGTTATGACCTCGCCTGTGTGTTTCCCCCCACACCCTCCCACCGGGTGAGGGGCTGGGGAAAGCCGGTTTCTCTATCCCCCCGCATGAGGGCCAGGCCCTCGATCCTTTCGGGGGCGGGGGGCTGGGGAAAGCCGGTTTCCCCATGCCCCTCTTCGAGAGCTTATGTTCACGTGAGACGGTCATGCGCATGGTGCACCACGCCGCGATGCACATGCCCTGGGAGCGCGGGCGGCCCGCCCGCGCCACGGCTCCGCGGGCACGGTGACCGCCCCTGCCCGGACCCTCCCCGCCGGGGGCGGGCACCCGGCGCCTCCCCCCAGCGGGGGGAGGCTGGGAGGGGGGCTGAACCCGGCGCACGATGGTCACTGCAGCCCTCCATGCGGCTCCGCCGCATAACACCGCAATGAACATAAGGTTCTTCCTGGGAGGGCTTTGCCCTCCCAAACCCTCCCACCGGGTGGAGGGCTGGGGAACCCCGGTTTCCCCACGCCCCCTGCGCAAGGGCTGCGCCTTTACCTTCCCGGGGGCGGGGGCTGGGGAACCCCGGTTTCCCCATCTCCCTGCGGGAGGGTGAGGCCCCCCTGTGGGCGGGGGCATGGGGAACCCCGGTTTCCCCATGCCCCTGCGGGAGGGCGAGGCCCCCCTGTGGGCGGGGGCATGGGGAACCCCGGTTTCCCCATGCCCCTGCGGGAGGGCGAGGCCCCCCTGCGGGCGGGGGTGTGGGGGAACCTGGTTCCCCCATAGTCACGGAAGCACAGGCGACAAAATCCTAAAACTGTCGCATAATAAAGAAAGGACGGAATATCGAAAGAGAGAGTCTTGCAAGCCAATGGGTGTTGACCAACGCGAATACCGTACCACCATCGGCCTGTTTGCCACCGGGGTTACCGTGATAACCGCGCGCGCCGGCGAAGAAACCCGCGGCATGACCGCCAATGCGGTGACCTCTGTCTCGTTGGAGCCACTGCTGCTCCTGGTATGCGTGGACCGGCGGGCGCGCATGGCGCGGGTGATCACCGAAGCGCAGCGTTTCGCCGTAAATATCCTGCGCGCCGATCAGGAGGCGCTGTCGCGCCATTTCGCCGGGCGCCCCGATGCCGCTCTCGATCCGCGTTTCGCCGATCTGGCGGGCGCGCCCGTGCTTGAGGACAGTATGGCCGCCCTGGTCTGTGCGGTCGAACGGGTGCTCGATGGCGGCGATCACCTGATCGTCATCGGGCGGGTTGAGGCCCTGCGGCGCGCCGAGGACGGCGCCGTGCCCCTCATTTACTACCGTGGGTCGTATTGCCGCCTGGCGGCCTGAGACAGGCAGTGTGCCCCTCGCAGCCGGGCAGGGTGTGGGAGGGCGCAGCCCTCCCACACGCTTTTGTTAGCAATGGTTTCAGCAGGGCTATGCGGCAGGCTCCCGTCGCGTGCCGAACCGCTCCCTTCCTCACTCTCCCCCAGCGCGAGAAGGAACCCGGCTCCTCCCCCCAGCGGGGGGAGGTTGGGAGGGGGGCAGAATGCTGCGAACGGTACATCTCCCACGAATCTTCGCGCGAATAACCGTTGGATCAACCTGGTAGCGCGGGCAGCTTACCCGCTCAGGACCCGGTGGGCAAGCTACCCGCGCTCCCGGCGCCGTACGGCTTTGCGCACCCTCTGCAATGGTCTTGTGCTGGTAATGCAGGTCTGGTACGATTTATGTAACGTTACAACCAGCCTTACCACTCGCGGAGCCGTCCTATGGTTGGTCGTTGCTTTCTCTCACTGGTCCTCGGCTTCGTCCTCGGCACCCTCAGTCTCACCGTGTTCCCCGATCTGGGTCGGGTCGCCGGGCCGCTTGTCTGCGCAGGCACTCTCGAACCCGGTCCGCGTATCCAGGGCCTCCACTATCGCTGTATGACCGCCGAGGGCGTGGCAGTCACCGTCGCCCCCGATCAGGTGGCCTTTCGCGCCATCCCGCTCATCGCCGCGGTGCTGACGCTCCCGATCTATGCGTTTGTGCGCCGGCGCGAAGCTGAGGTTCGTGAGGCGCAACGGGCTGCGGAAGCCGACCTGGCGAAAGCTGTGCCCGCCCGCGCCGAGGTGCTGCGCATTGTCCAGCATGGCAATCTGAAGCGCCAGATCCTGCTGCGCGCCGCCGAACTCAATCTGGTGCTGTGGGTCCAACCGCCCAATGGTCGCCCCTATGAGGCGCGGGTAGACTGGATCGTGGAGGAGGATGGTCTTGGCTGGATGCGCATTGGCGCCGTGGTGCCGGTGCGTATCAATCCCCTTCGCCCGCAGAAGGTCTATCCCGCGCAGCCCTGGGCGCACTATGCCTGGTGGTCCGCGTTGTAAGCGCAGCAGGGCCTTTCCAGCGGTTGCACGCTGAAGAGAGGGGCCGGGGAAACCTGGTTTCCCCACCCCCCACCCGGTGGGAGGGTCTGGGAGGGCGCAGCCCTCCCAGGAACAACCTTTTTGCATTCCTGTGGGATGAAAGCGGAGCGATCGTCTATGCCTCCCGCGTCCCCTTTCGGCCTCTGGCCGAGTCCCTTCACGCCCCGCGCGATGGCCGCCGCGCTGCGTTTCGACGATGTGCAGTGGGATAGCGACGGGCGTCACGTTGTCTGGCTGGAGTCGCGCGATGGCCGCGGCAGTCTGTGGTGCGCCGATAGCGCCTCCGCCGACGCGCCCCGCGAGTTGACGCCCGGCGATCTGAGCGTGCGTGGGCGGGTTGGCTACGGCGGCGGCGAGTTTTGTGTCAGTGGCGGCACGGTTTTTTTTGCCGAGGCCAGTTCGGGGCGGCTCTTGCGCCAGAGCCTGGCCGGGGGCCGCCCGCGCCCGATCACCCCGGCCTTCGGCGCCGCCGCCGCGCCGGCCTGCTCCCCCGATGGCCGCTGGCTGCTGTTTGTCCATACCTACGAGGATGAGGATTGCGTCGCCCTGGTTGATACCCAGGGCCGGCAATGGCCCCAACGCCTCTTAACCGGTCATGATTTCTATATGTGGCCGGTCTGGCATCCCTCTGGCGATCAGGTTGCCTGTGTCGCCTGGGATCACCCCCAGATGCCCTGGGACGGCAGTCTGCTCTACCTGGCCGATCTCGACTGCACCTCAGGGCCGGCGCCGGTTGTCCGTGGCGTCAAACACCTTGCCGGCGGCCCGGCGACGAGCATCTTCCAGCCTGCCTTCTCGCCCGATGGGCGCTTTCTGGCCTATGTCTCCGACGCCGATGGCTGGTGGCACATCTATCTCTACGACCTGGCGACCGGGAGCCATCGCCGCCTCACCAGCGGCGCCGCCGAGCACGGCCAGCCCGCCTGGGCCCAGGGGATGCGCACCCTGGCCTGGTCGCGCGGAGGGCATCGGCTCTACTATGTGCGTAACGAGGGCGGGCAGCGGCGCGTCTATGCGCAACCGGTTGATGGCGGTCCGGCGCAGAGCCTGAGCGAGGGCGAAGGCTATACCTGGTTCGCGCAGCCGGCCGCTTCGGCCACGGCCGAAGCGGTGGCGGGCATCGCCTCGGCGCCGGCGATCCCGCCGCGCATCGTGGTAGCCGACGGTCAGCAGACGCGCGTGCTGCGCCGCAGTTCGGGCGAACTGATCCCGGCGGCGCAACTGGCCAGCGCGCTGCCGGTCACCTGGCCCGCCCCTGGCGCGGACATGGTCTATGGCATTCTCTACCTGCCGCCGGGCTACGCGCCGGACGGGCCCGGTCCGCGCCCCCCGGCGATTGTGCGCGTCCACGGCGGGCCAACTGGCCAGGCGGTGCTGAGCTACAGCGCCGAGGTGCAGTTTCTGGCGACACGGGGTTACGCTGTGCTGGAGGTGAACTTCCGCGGCAGCACCGGTTACGGGCGCGCCTATGCCCAGGCCCTGCGCGAACAGTGGGGGGTGCTCGATGTCGCCGATGCCGTGGCCGGGGCGCGCTACCTGGCCTCGGCAGGCATTGCCGATCCGGAGCGGATGGTGATTATGGGCGGCAGTTCCGGCGGCTACACCGTGCTCGAGGCGCTGAGCCAGGCGCCCGGCGTGTTCCGGGCAGGGGTCTGTCTCTACGGTGTGACCGATCTCTTCAGCCTTGCCGCGGAGACCCATAAGTTCGAGGCCCACTACACCGACTGGCTGGTAGGGCCGCTACCCCAGGCCGCGGCGCGCTACCGCGAGCGCTCGCCGCTCTTCCACGCCGAAACGATCACCGCGCCCCTGGCGATCTTCCAGGGCGAGGAGGACCGGGTGGTGCCGCCCAATCAGGCCGAGGCCATCGTTGCCGCCCTGCGTCGCCGGGGCGTGCCCCATGTGTACCATCTTTTCCCCGGCGAAGGGCATGGCTGGCGTCGCGCCGAGACGATCGAACGCTACTACACGGCCCTCGAGGCTTTTTTGCGGCAGTATGTGGTGTTTGCGTGATGGGGTTCCGAACCGTTGGCGGGGCGGAGAAGGAGGCTGTTCCCCAGACCCTCACCCGGTGGGGGGTGTGGGAGGGCTAATACCAGGTGGAATTGGCAATCCCGCATGGTCCTGCTCATCTCCACAGCTCGACAGCTCCACACAGGGCTTTGGAGAGCCGTAGAGCTGTGGAGGTGTGGAGCTGAGCCAATGCGATGCCATCAAGGAGAATCGGTATAAGCCCTCCCAGATCTCCATCCGAAATGATAGTTACTTCCCCCCGTCTCCCCGCGTATATTCACAGATCACCGCCGGCTGGCCGAGCACAACGACCCGGTGACGCGGGCCGGGGCGCAGGGCGCGGGCCGCGCCGCTACGCGCCTGCTCCAGCAGGCCCGCGTCGCCCGCCAGGATCACCAGGCGCCCGCCGGGGCGCAGGACGCGCGCGATCTCGGCCAGCACGTCGCGGTACAGTTCGGGTAACCCGGCCTGGTCGCCGATCTGCTTGCCAAAGGGCAGATTGACCGCCACCTTGTCCACGCTGCGATCCTCTAGCGGCAGCCGTCGCGCGTCCCAGCGACTGGTGACGACCCGTCCTCCCACTCCGCGCAGATTGGCGCGCATCGCGCTGACCGCCTCGTCGCTGATGTCACCGCCGTGCAACGCGGCGAAGGGACCGGCGGCGGCCCGCTCGACCAGCAGCGTGCCCGCGCCGGCCATCGGATCGAGGAACACGTCGTCGGGAGCGGGGTGGGTCAGGGCCACCATGGCCGCGGCCAGAGCCGGGCGCAACGAGGCGGGCAGGTGGCGCAGCTTGCCCCGCTGGCGCATAGAGGCATCGGAGAGCCGCAGGGCGCAGAGCAGTTCCTGATCCACCAGCGTGGCCCAGACCTCCAGATCCTCGCCTTCGTCAACCAGGCGCCAGGGGCCGGGCCAGCCATCGCGCACGGCATCGGCCACGGCGCGACCCACATCGCGGCGCAGGTACTGCTGGCGCCCGACGGTGCGAGCGATCACCCGGAAGGCGCCGCCGCCCTTGCGCGCCCCGCTTACCCGTCGCCAGGCGTTGAGGGCCGGGCCGACGCTCTCGGAGGAGCGCACCGCGGCGTAGATCTGCCGTGGCCCGCGTTCGTCCGCGGCGACGCGGAAGGCCCGCGCCGCCACCACGAAGACATCCTCGACGGTGCGTAGAGCGAGCAGGGGTTTTGGCCCGCCCTGGTAATCAACCAGCACGATGTCGTCGCGTCCCGGCACCGCCTTGATGCCCGCGAGGCGCGGCGGGGCCGGCGCGGACCCGCCGGACAACGCCTGCTCGGCCTCGCGCCAGGCGAGCATACCAAGACCGGGCACGGTTTGCAGGGCGTAGAGCATGATGGCGCCATTTCAGCTCGTCGCGTAGGCGCGCAGCACCTGGTAGAGATCAACCAGACTCGCGACGCTCACCCACTCTTCGTCAGAATGGAGCCCCGCGCCGGCCGGCCCGACACAGACCGCGGGAATGCCGGCGCCGGTATAGTAGCGCGCATCGGTGGCGTAATGCTCGCGAAAGAAGCGCGGCGGGCGGCCCAGGCGCCGCTCGAGCAGATCCGCGAGCCGCGCCACGCCGGGGTGCTCCGGGTCGGTGTACAGCGCGTGACCGGTCTCGATGACCGTTGGCGTAGCGGTCGGAAAACACTCCCTCAGCGCGGCGAGCACGTCTTCGGGCGTCGCATCGGCGGTGAAGCGAATATCGAACGTGACCGCGGCGGAGCCGGGCACCTGATTGCGCGAACCCGCGCCCGCCTGCAGCATGGTCGGGGTGACGGTGGTGCGCCACGCATCGGGGCCGGGGGGTGGCGGAAAGCGCGCTTCGATGGCCGCCAGGCCGCGCGCCAGGTCGCCAATCGGATTATGGCCCTCCCAGGGATGCGAGCCGTGCGCCGGACGGCCGGGCAGGGTCAGTTCCACCCACATACAGCCCTTATGGGCGTAGAGGATGCCCAGGTCAGTCGGTTCAAGACAGAGCATCAAGTCGCAGCGCCACCCTTCGGCGAGCAGGCGCCCCGTGCCCGCGGCGCCGCCGATCTCCTCATCGCTGACGAACTGGAAGCCCACATCGGGGCGCTCGGGGAGCGTCGCCAGGTCGCGCAGCAGGCGCAGCATCACCGCGCAACTGCCCTTCATATCCAGCGCGCCCCGGCCATAGATCCGCCCGTCGCGCACCTTGGGAACGAACTGTTCGGGCCGGCCCACGACCACATCGAGGTGACCGTTGAACAGCAGCGCGGGGGCGCGGGTCTCCCGCAGGGTGGCGACAAGCGCCGGCTTGCCGTTTGATACGCTGCGTTCGACAAAGAGGCCAGGAACGTCAGCAAGGTAGGCGGCCACATAGTCCATACAGGCCGCCAGTTGATCGGGGCGGTCGGCGGTCGACTCGAAGCGCACCAGATCCGTGGTCAGCGCGACCAGTTCATCGCGGAGGGGACGATCCATGCAAATGCCTCACACAGGTGGATACCTTCAGGACGTTATGGTCTTTGAATAAATAATCCGCTCTAGCCCGCGCAGGCGGGCTTCGCATTCCATAGCCGAGGGCTTTAGCCCCACGGTCAGCCCGGCATACCGGATTAATTTCTCAAAGACCATAATGTAGCCCCAGGAATGCGGGGCAACCTCGTCGCCCCATATCACAGCCGGGTCAGGCAGGGGCGCGGGGAAGCCTGGCTTCCCCATCTTAGCCGTCCATGCGCCTGCGCCGCACACCGACGGGATGAATATACTTCTTGGGAGGGCCTGGCCCTCCCAAACCCTTCCGCGGGCGGAGGTACGGGGAAACCGGGTTTCCCCATCCCCCTGCGTGAGGGCTGCGCCCTCCCAAACCCTCCCGCGGGCGGAGGTACGGGGAAACCGGGTTTCCCCATCCCCTCGTCCCGCAGGGGGATGGGGAAACCCGGTTTCCCCACACCCCTGCTCCAGCAGCCTATGTTCACGTTAGATGAGACATCACATAACAAGGTAGAGCTATTGTAAGAGTTTAACGTCATAGAGAGTGAATCTATGAGTGCCGCGTGTAAAAGATGTGTTCATGCCAAAACCGACCTCTTCTATTCTTGAATGGTCGACATCCTTAAAATTCTTGCGCAGGGGTATTTTGACCGTTAATTTATATGTTTCCATGTAACTTTCAATTTCATTGCCGTTAATAAAAGATTTGTCGCATATTCTTATATAATTGGCCGTCTCTCCTTGTTTTAAGTATACATCACAATTTGCTTCCGGATCATCCAGGCCAAGCGTTACTTCCAGGTAGCCGAACTTTGTTATGTTCAATGGGGGGTGGAACTGAAAAACGAAGCCCGCATAACCCTCTTCCTGATCTGGAAGGGTGTACTCAAACGTGTAATCTCTTCCCAGGTTTTCGTCTCGTTTAACAAAAAGCCTTCCTCTACTGTTAAGACTATCGAAGGAAAAAAAGACGTTGCTTTGCTCATCTACATAGAAGACTGGCGACGCATCCGGCTTAGGCGATTCTTTTTCGGAGTCGGAGGGTTGAGCCAGCGTTCCTGCTATGATTAAACCTATTCCCGCGACTATCAAGAACGATCCGGTTAGTGCGGCTTTATGCTGAGCGCCGGCACGTAGTTTATTCCCGAAGACCTCCTCAAAAAAGAGTGAAAATACCAGCACTCCACCTAGTAAGATGAGAATTGTAGGTACGTTTAACGATAGCAACGTAATAACAAGATCCAAGCGCTTCGCCTTTCTTTATCAGCCGTCCATGCGCCTGCGCCGCACACCAACGAGAGGCACATACGATTATTCTTGGGAGGGCGTAGCCCTCCCAAACCCTCCCACCGGGTGAGGGCAAGGGAAGGGCGGGGTCCCCACCTCAGGGCCGGCGCCCAAGCTCATTATGCTGCCAGCGAATGTTCCCGCGCAGCAGCAGATTGGAGGCCCGCAGCTTGTAGGCCAGGTCGGAGGCGATATTCCGCATCACCCGGTAGCCGATGCGCGGGTTGCGCTCGCACAGGGCCGCGAAATCGCGTTCGCGGATCACCAGAAAGATGCACGGGTCAACGCAGGTGACGGTGGCCGAACGGGTGGCGCTGCCGAGCAGGACCATTTCGCCGAAGCTCTGGCCGCTGTAGAGCATGTTGATCGTGCTCGGCGCCGTGACGCCCTCGGGCAGGCGGGTGGTGATCGAGATGCGCACGCAGCCCTCGAGGATTACCATCATTTCGTCGCCCTCGTCGCCCTCGTGAAACACCTCCTGTCCCGCCGGCATGCGCTGCGCCCTGCACATCGCCGCGACCTGGAGCAATTCGTCATCGCTCAAGCCGCTGAACATTTCCACTCGCCGTAGATGTTCGACAAAGGTTGAGTGCATAACCTCTCCGGCCTGGTTCTTAATGCCAGGACGTACACGGTGGGTGGAGGGGTGGGGGGGGGGGCGGCCCCCCCCCCCCCCCCCCCCCCCCCCCCCCATACTCCCTGCCCGCCGGAAGGTGGCCGCCTTACTCCCGTTAGACCCCCCATGCGGCTGCGCCGCACACCGACGGGATGAACATAATTCCTGGGAGGGCTGCGCCCTCCCAAACCCTCCCACCGGATGGGGGTATGGGGAAATCCGGTTTCCCCATCCTCCTGCGAGCGGGCTGCGACCTCACCTTCCCGCGGGTGGGGGTATGGGGAAACCCGGTTTCCCCATCCTCCTGCTTGAGGGCGTAGCCCGCCCAAACCCTCCCACCGGGTGGGGGTATGGGGAAACCCGGTTTCCCCATCCTCCTGCTTGAGGGCGTAGCCCGCCCAAATCTTCCTGCGGGCCGGGGTATGGGGGAACCTCGTTCCCCCAGGTTCCCGTTAGTATAACATACCGCATTGCGATGCGGAATGAAAAACCCGCCACAGCGGGGCGTGAGCAACGTCCGTCTTCGATGGTGGGATAGGGCAAGTCCCAGGGACGCTGCACTGCGGAGTTGGGGAGGTGCGTGTTCGCATGTCTCCTGGGAGCGCAGGCGTCCCGCCCTCAGTCGCGTCTCCGCGGGCGAGTTGCCCGCGCTCCCAGGCACGGGTGTTACCCCGGGCGTGAACAGGTACCTGGGGAGGGGCATGCGGCGCGGTGAACAGGATTTGGTATAATCGCCCTCTGATGGTTGCCGAAGCGCCACTGCTGATTGCCCTCTGCGCGCCCCTGTTGCTCTACCTTCCCGGTTGGGCCATGAGCCGGCGCTTCGGCGCTCCCGCCGACCCCCTGGAGCGCCACTTTGAGCGCGTGGCTGCCAGCGCCCTCTGGAGCGGCTGGCTGGCGCTGCTCCTGGCCCAACTGGGCCTCTTCAGTCTCTGGTTGCACCTGACCCTGACCGTCGCCGCCGGCGCCCTTGTGGCTCGGGGCGGGCGTCGCCCGGCCCCGGCAACTTCCATCCCCCCCTGGCAATTCCTGGTCTACGCCGCGGTCCTGGCGCTGGCCTTGCTGCTCGTGGCGCGCCCCTTCGAGGTGGTGCTGGGCGTGCGCGACGCGGGGGTCTACGCCAACACCGGCTTTGCCATTGCCCGCACCGGGGCGCTGGTGCAGGTCGATCCGCTGCTGGCCGACCTGGGGCGACGGTCCGGCGATCCCGACCCGCAGATCGCCAATCCGGCGCGCCAGGCGATCACCAACTACACGATCGGACAGCCGCGCGAGCGCTACATCGCCACGCGGTTGCGGGCTGCCGGGTTCTTCGTGTATGAGGGCGAACTGCCCCGTGGCCGGGTGACGCCCCAGGGCCTGCACCTGCTCCCCGCCTGGATCGCCCTGCTCTCCGCCGTCGGCGGCCCGGCGGTGGGCCTGTTCGCCGTGGGCTTGCTGGGCTGGCTGGGGGTGTGGAGCGTGGGCATGCTCGGGCGGCGCCTGGCCAGTCCCCAGGTCGGGTGGCTGGCCATAGCCTTCCTGGCCCTCAACGGCGCGCAGGTCTGGTTTGCGCGCTATTCTACCGCCGAGACGGTGGCGCAGTTTTTGATCTGGGCCGGGCTGTTCTTCTTCGCCGTGATGCACGACCCGGCCAGTGATGCCGCCACGCGGCGGCGCGCCGCGGCGCTCGCGGGCCTGGCGGTGGGGCAGGTGGCCCTGGCGCGGCTGGATTTCTTTCTCCTCGGCCCGTTGCTGCTCTACCTGGTCTACCTGTGGATCAGCCGGCGCTGGGAACGCCGGCACACCGTCCTCGCCCTGGCCCTCGGCCTGATGCTCGGCCACGCGGCGCTCCACGCGCTGCTGATCGCCCGGGCCTACGTGTTTGACACCGGCCACGAGCGCCTCCTGCGCGATTCGGCCCTGCTGGCCCTGGCAAGCCTGCCCTTCCTGCCTCCCGAGGTGCGCGAGACGTTTCTGAGCAGCCCGCGGAGCGCCCTGGCGCGCCCGCTGTTCCTGCCCGGGGGGCTGAGCCTGGGGGCCGGGGCGCGCCTGGGGCTGGAACTGGCCCTGCTGGGCGCCGGCGCGGGCGCCCTGCTCGCCCTGCGCGCCCGCGCCGGCCTGCTGCGGCGCCTGGAGGAGGCCCTGACGCGCCGCCGCGCGCCGCTCCTGCGGGCAACTATGGTCTCCATCCTGCTCCTGGCCGGGTACGCCTACCTGGTGCGCCCGCAGATCCTCGACGCCGACATCTTCTTCAATACCCGCGGGGGCTGGAATGACCCCCTCACCCGCGACCCCGAGCTGGTGGCCCGCGATGTGCGCGAGGGGCGCATGCGCCTTGACGAGGCCCGCGCCATGGCCGGCGTCGTCCTGGTGGGCAACAAGGTCTGGGAGCAACAGCCCGACCTGGAGGCCACAGCCGAAGTGCGCGCGCGTCTGGCAGAGGAACGCGGCCCCTGGCGCGGGCCGTTCAGCAACCAGACCCTCAACTGGCTGCGGCTCCAGGGCTATGTGGGCGCGCCCATCCGCCTGCCGGTGCAACTCTGGTACGACGAGTACAACGGGATGTCCTGGTGGCAACGGCTCATGGCCGACCCGGCGACGTTCACTTCGCAGCCGGAGATCATCAACGAGAAGTACCGCATCCCGCTGGCGAACTTCGTGCGCGTGGGCTGGTACCTCTCACCCCTGGGCATAGCCCTGGGCTGCGCGGGCTATGCCCTGTGGTGGCGGCGCGGGCTCACGGCCGCCTCGTGGCTCTTCCTCAGCGTCAGCCTGCTGGGCACGTTCTTCTATGTGCGGCAAACCTACGGCACCGGCGAGCAGCACTACATCTACATTCTGCGCCGCTTCGTGCCGATAACCTATCCGGCCCTGAGCCTGGGGATGGCCTATGCCCTGGGCGCGCTGGCCGCTGCGGGCGCGGCGCGCTGGCGTTCCGCGCCGCGCCTCCTCGGCGCAGGGATGCTCGGCGCGGCGGTGGCGCTCGGCGCGCTCCAACTGGCCTTCTTCGCGGTCACCAACCGCCCGATCTTCTTCCACACCGAGTACCGCGGCGCCCTGGCGCAACTGGACACCCTGGCGCGGCAGTTTCGCCCCGGCAGCGACGTGCTGCTGCTGCGCGGCGGCGCCCCCATCCATGCCCAGTCGCGCGACATCCCCGACCTGGTGGCCACGCCGCTGCGCTTCGCCTACGGGCTGGACGCCTTCGCGGTGAAGAGCGCCCAGCCGGGCAACTACGCCGCCGACCTGGCCCTGCAAGCCGGGCACTGGCGCGCCGCGGGCCGCGAGGTCTACCTGCTGCTGAGCGCCTCGGGCGGCAGCTTCGCCCTGCCTGGCTTTGATCTGGAACCGGCGGGCGCCTTCACCCTCGACCTGCCGGAGTTTGAGCAACTCACTGACCAGAAGCCGCGTAACGTCTCGCGGCTGACCCTGCCCTTCACGATCTACCGGCTCGTGCCGGGTGCGCCGGGCGCGGTCGCCACGCCCGTGCCGCCCCTGCTCCCCGACACCTTCGCTGCCCAGGTCAGCGGCTTTTACCGACCCGAAGCGACCCCGGCGGGCCGCGCCTATGTCTGGACCAACGGCGACGCCATCCTGCGTCTGCCCTGGCCCGCCGGGGTCGCCGCGAGCGAGGTGGGTCTGGAGCTGGGGGCTGGTGAGCGCCCGGCGCATCTGGGGCCGGCGCGGGTGTGCCTCAGCGCCCTGCCCGAAACCAGCCTGTGGCCTATGACGACCGGCGTGCCGGTCGAACTAGGCTGCTTCGCGGTCAACGACGCGCCGGGCAGGTACCGGGTGCGCCTCGATCCGGCGCGGCTGCCGCCGGCGCCCACCGGTGCTCTGTTGCTGCGCCTGGCCGGGCCGTCCTGGATCCCCGCCCGCGAGGACCCGCGCCAGAACGACCGCCGTGACCTCGGGGTGCAGGTGTATGGGGTCGAGATGGGGCCTACCCATGCCTCGACCGAACTGTTCAGCGTGGGGGATGGGGAAACCGGGTTTCCCCATCCCCCTGCGTGAGGGCCAGGCCCGCCCGCGGGCGGGGGCGTGGGGAAACCCGGTTTCCCCACACCCTCTTCGAGAGCCTATTTTCACGTTAGCCGTCCATGCGATTCGCGCACAACGCCCGATGAACATCGCCTGGGAGCGCGGGCGGCCCGCCCTCGTCGCGTCTCCGCGGGCAAGGTGACTGCCCCCCTCCCCAGCCCTCCCCCCGCTGGGGGGAGGGAGTCCGGCTCCTCCCCACAGCGGGGGGAGGTTAGGAGGGGGGGTCAGCGCCGCATGCGCGTAGGTGAGCAGCCTATTTTCACGTTAGGCCCCATGCGCGGGGCGCACAACGCCCGATGAAAACGGCCCGGGGGCGCGGGCAGTTTGCCCGAGGGCTTTGCCCTCCCAGACCCTCCCACCCCCTCCCTAGCCCTCCCCCGCTGGGGGAGGGAACCCGGCTCCTCCCCCCAGCGGGGGGAGGCTGGGAGGGGGGCAGAACGCTGCGAACGGTTTTCACGTTAGTGTCAGGGGGATCTTCTCGCCGGAGGTTTCTGCGCCCTGGTGCGCACCCATTCATCGAGGGAGTTTGTTATGAACGCGAGGGTCATGGCCCCTCAACTCTCCGGTCGTCTGGTCGCCTATTTCGGGCTCGCCTACGCCTTCTCCTGGTCCATCGGCATTGCCCTCGCCCTGGCCGCCCAGGGACTGATCGCGCCAATCGTTCCCCGATGGTTTCACTATCTGATCGCCTATGGCCCCTTGCTCTCCGCCGTGATCGTCACCGGGGCGACCGAGGGGCAAGCGGGACTGCAAGACCTGTGGGCGCGCGTTACCAGGTGGCGCGTGGCGCCGGTCTGGTGGCTTGTCGCCGTGTCCCCGCTGGTGATCGGGCTTGCGGTTGTCCTGGCCGTCAATCTTCTGACCGACGACCCCATCGCGCTCGCGCAGCTAGGCGAGGTGCATTTTCTTCCCCCCCTGGGCATCGGCGCGCTGCTGCTCTGGATCGTCACCTTTGGGATCGGCGAAGAAGCAGGCTGGCGCGGGTATGCGCTGCCACGCCTCCAGAGGACCCACAACGCGCTGTACGCGACGATCATCCTGACGTTCTTCTGGGCATGCTGGCACCTGCCGCAGTTCTTCTATCTCTTCGACCCCTCTATTGCCCCGGGATGGGCGCTCGGGCTGTTTGCCGGCGCGCTGGTTTTTACCTGGTTATTTAATAGCACCGGCGGCAGTGTGCTCGTGGTAGCGGTCGGTCACGGGTGTTTCAATTTTATTTCGGCCTCGAACGCCGGCAATGGTGTGCTTGCTGCGGTCATCAGCACCGTCGTGATGGTGTGGGCGGTGGTGGTGGCGTTCCTGTACCGGCCGAAGCATCTGTCACGCCACGACAGGGTGATGGTCTGATGACACACGGCACCTGGCTGGGAGCGTCTCAGTGCGCGACGCGGACCTGCGCGACAGGCTGGCGCGCGCAGTTGTCGCGCGGCGTCCTGACCGTAGTACGCTGTGGCTGCAAGCCCGCCGCAACCGGGCCTGCGCCTCTCCGCCTCAGGCCCGGGCCTTGAGCCAGTTGGCGATCGTCGGCGCCAGGTCGCGCTGGGCCTTGCCGCTGACGTACATGCCGATGTGCCCGACCGGGAAGGCGCACAGGGTGTAGTCGGACGTGCCCACATGCTCGCCGAGGGCGATGGTCGAGGGCGGGGGCACCAGGTGGTCCTGCTCGGCGTAGATGTTCAGCACCGGCATCGTCAGCCGGCGCAGGTCAATCCGGCGCCCGCCGATCTCGGCCTCCCCGCGGACCAGTTTGTTTTCGTGGAAGAAGTCCTTCACGAACTGCCGAAAGGCCTCGCCGGCCAGATCCGGACTATCGAAGATCCACTTCTCCATGCGCAGGAAGTTGAGCAGCTTCTGCTCGTCGTCCATCACGTCGAGGGCGTCCAGGTACTTCTGGAAGTTGAGTTGAAGCGGCTTGAGCATCACGAAGCCGAAGTTCATCAACTCGCCGGGGATGTTGCCGGTCGCCTCGACCAGTTGGTCCACATCGAGGCCCAGGCCCCACAGGTTCAGCAGCCCGCTGCGTCCCTCCTGAGTGGCGTGGAAGTCAATCGGCGCGACCATGACCGTCAGGTTCTTCACCTTCTCGGGGTAGAGGGCGGCATAGCAGACCGAGAAGGTGCCCCCCTGGCAGATGCCGAGTAGATTGATCTGTTCGAGGCCATGGCGCTCGCGCACCACGTCCACGCAGGTGTCGAGGTAGCCGGCGATGTAGTCTTCGAGGGTCAGGTAGCGGTCGGCCCGCGAGGGGTAGCCCCAGTCGATCAGGTAGACATCCATACCCTGGGCCAGCAGGTTGCGCACCAGGGAGCGGTCGGGTTGCAGATCGGCCACCGCGGGCCGGTTGACCAGGGCGTAGACGATCAGGATGGGGATAGGAAACGGCTGCTCGACCACAGGCAGGTAGCGGTAGAGCACCAGCTTGTCCTCGCGGTAGACCGGCTCCTTCGGGGTGGTGCCCACCTGGATGTCATCGTGGCGCATGCGGCTCAGGATGCGCATGCCCTCCACAAGCTTGCGGTGCATCCCGGTCAGTTCGTGGAGCGTCTCGACCGGGTTGAGTTGAATGGGGGATAGGCTCATCGTGGGCCTCCTGGTTGATGTGCGGCGCGGCCGTGTGGGGCCTGACGTGAACACCGTTCGCAGCGTGCTGCCCCCCTCCCAGCCTTCCCCCGCTGGGGGGAGGAGCCGGGTTCCCTCTTCCAGCGGGGGAGGGCTGGGGAGGGGGCAGTCTGCTTCGTTGCAACGTATTGCCGCTCGAGCAGGGAGATGCGGGCGGGCCGCCCGCGCTCCCAGGCCATGTTCATCGGGCGTGGTGCGCCATGCGCATGACCGTCTGACGTGAACATAGGCCTCAGGGGTGTGGGGAAACCGGGTTTCCCCATCCCCTCACCTGTGGGGAGGGTGGGGCGTGGCCCTCCCAGAAAAACCCTTGCGCATTCCCAAAAGGTATTACTCCGGCTCGTCATGCAGCGCCGGCCTGGCCTTCTTGCGGGCCGACGAGCGCCTGGGGAGTGCCTCGCGCGCCTCGCGCAGTTCCTTGCGCAGCGCCCGCACCTCCTTGCGCAGTTCGTAGAGGTTGCGATGCACCTCGTCAATCTCGCTGCGCGTCGGCACGTAGCTCGCCCGCAGGCCGAACTCGACGATCTGCTGCTCGTGGAGGCGGTAGCGCATTGCGGCGTTGAACAACTGGCGCTGGGCCTGCAGGAACGTCTCGCCGGAGAAGGCCGCCTCCAACTGCCGGTCGGCCACGCTGGTCCAGAACTGGAGCAGTTCGTGCAGGCTCTGGATGGGCCGGTCGGCCTGCGCCCGCTCGGCCAGCCCGCGCAACACCTGCTCGAACACATCGGTCCAGATATTGGCGACGACCAGTTGAAACTGGGCGCTGGCGCGGCGCAGTTCGGCCCAGGCCTCGAAGCCGCGCAACATCTTCTCTTCCAGTTCGCGCGAGAAGCCCATCCGCGGGCTTTCGAGCAGGCGCCCCAGGGAGCGTTCGTAGGCGTCCCAGTAGAGGCTGGTCAGTTCCAGCAAGGCGCTGCCGCCCGGAGGCGCGCCCGGGGCCTGGCGCAGGGCCTCGGCCCAGGGCCGGGTGAGTTGCTGCATCTCCTCCAGGTAGAGCCGCCAGAGGTCGCCGCTTTCCTGGACGGCGCGGGCCAGCGTGGCGGGCTCGGGGAAGAACTGATGCCGCAGTTGCTCGGCGGCCGCGCGCAGCGCCCGCGTCTGGTCCTCGCCAGCGGCGAGCCGCGGGCTCAGGTCCTGCCATGAGCGCGAGAGTTGCTCGATCACCTGCAACATAGTCGTCTGGGCGCTGATCAACTGGCGCGACAGCGCCTGGGCGAAGGGGTCGGCCCCGCTGAGCCAGGCGGTGAAGCCCTGGGTCGCGGCCTGTTGCCACTGGGCGATCATCTGCGGGAGAGCGGGGGGCGCCTGGCCGTCGGTCGCGCCGTACAGCCGCTGCCAGGTCTGCCGCTGCGCGTCGAGCCAGAAGTCCATGAGGGTGCGGGGCGGTTCTGCCGATGCCATACACGCTCCTCCTTACCGGCCCCGGCGGGCCGGATACAGGCGACGAGGGATAGTATAGCATTTCGGAGCGAAGGTTGCTCAGGGGCGCATGACGGTGGGGGCAACCCGCCGGGTTGCCCCCACCATAGAGGGTTCCTGGTTCCTGGGCCGCGACCTATCTCTGGTTGACCAGCAGCCGCAGGCCGTTCAACACCACCAGGATAGTGCTGCCCTCGTGGCCGATCACGCCCAGGGGCAGGGGCACGCCGATGGTGAGCGTCAACGTCACCAGCGCCACCACCACGGCGAAGGCGAAGATGATGTTCTGCCAGACGATGCGCTGGGCGCGCCGGCTGAGGCCCACGGCGTAGACGATGGCCCCCAGGTCATCGCGCATCAGCACCACATCGGCGGTTTCGAGGGCCGCGTCGGTGCCAGCGGCGCCCATGGCAATGCCGATCGTGGCGCTGGCCAGCGCCGGCGCATCGTTGACGCCGTCGCCCACCATGGCCGTGGGGCCGTAGGCGGCGGCCAGTTCGCCAACGATACGCACCTTGTCTTCGGGCATCAGGCCGGCGTGCACCTCGTCCACCCCCAGGCGGCGCCCGACGGCCCGGGCCACGCGGGGGTTGTCGCCGGTGAGCATCACGATGCGCTCGACGCCTCTGGCCCGCAGGGCGCGGATCTGCGCGGCGGCGTCTTCGCGCTCGCGGTCCATGACCGTGACCAGGCCGAGCCAGCGATCGCCGCGGCGAGCCACCAGCACGCTACCGCGCCCCTCGTCGGCGAGCCGGTCGGCCTCGGCCAGGATGGCGGCGGGAACCGGCGCTCCCGCGTGGTCGAAGAGCCGCGGCGCGCCCACCAGCGTCTCCACGCCGTCCCACGAGGCGCGCACACCCATGCCGGTCACCGCCTCGAAGCGCTCCGGCTCGCTGACGGCAATGCCCCGACGCTCGGCATAGACGTTGATCGCCCGGGCAATGGGGTGCTCGCTGGGGCGCTCGGCGCGGGCCACGGCCGCCAGCAATTCCTCAGCCGTGACACCGGGGCAGGGCAGCACGTCGCTCACCACCGGCTGACCATAGGTGAGCGTGCCGGTCTTATCGAAGGCGATGACCTTGATCTTGCTCAACTCCTCGAGATAGGCCCCGCCCTTGAACAGCACGCCGTTGCGGGCGGCATTGGCGATAGCGCTGAGCAGGGCCGCCGGCACGCTGATCACCAGGGCGCAAGGCGAAGCCACGGTCAGCAGCACCATCGCGGTGTAGAAGTTCTCGTGCCAGGGCACGCCGAACATGGGCGGAACCAGGGCGATGAACAGGGCCACGCCGAGGATGATCGCGGTGGCATAGTACTGCTCCGCCCGGTCGAGGAAGCTCTGCGTGCGCGCCTTGCGCGCCTGGGCCTCGCTGACCATGGCGATGATGCGCACCAGGGTGCTCTCGCTGGCCGGCTTCGTCACCACGATATCCAGGGCGCCGCTCTGGTTGAGCGTGCCGGCCAGCACCGGGTCGCCCTCGCTCCGCTGCACCGGCATCGACTCGCCGGTCAAAGCCGACTCGTCGAAGGCGCCCGCGCCGCGGAGAATGGTCCCGTCGAGCGGCACGCGGTCGCCAGGACGCAGCACCACCACCGCGCCAACGCCGACTTCCTCCACCGGCATGGTCACCAGCCGGTCGTCCTGGCGCACGGTGACCGTGTCGGGGCGCAGTTCGAGCAGGCTCTCGATGGCCTGACGCGTGCGATCCATGGCGTAGTTCTGCAACACATTGCTGAGCGAGAACAGGAACAACAGGATCGCTCCCTCACTCCATGCGTCCACATACGCCGCGCCGAGGGCCGCCAGAACCATGAGCAGATCCACGTTGATCCGGCGTTCGCGCAGCCCTTCAATAATGGTCTGGACGGCGTAAAACCCGCCGAAGAAGTAGGTGGCGACACGCACCGCCAGCAGCGCCTCGGGCGCAATGCCCAGACGTTCGAGCACCCCCCCGGCGACAATGCCCACCAGGGTCAGGAGGACGAAAAGCGGTTCCAGGATGCGAGCATCAAAGGTAAAGCGCCACCCCGACCGCGTCGCGGTCTGAATGCGCTCGGAGAGGGTTGCCATAGGAAACCTCCTCAATGCAACACCTGCTGGTCCTCAGGCGACAGCCTGGCCAGCAGATCGGGTCCAAGTCGCGCGAAAATACGCTGGGCGAACAGTTCCATCCAGATAAATTGCCGGGCAATCAACACCATATTGTGATTGGTCGTCACCGTGGCGGTTGTGAACAGATGCCCGCTGGCAATCAAAAACTCGCGCTCATCAGCGACAACGATCAGGGTCTCTTCCATCTGGTGCAGTTCGGTCTCGCGTTTGGGATGCCGCACCACCTGGCCAAGCTCGAACGCGGCGTTGCCGGTGAGGATGACGCCCAGGGCCACGCCGCGGGCGTGGGCGCGGGTGAGACACGCGCGCAGGGCCTCCACATCGGCGTCGGTGAGCACAAGCATCAGTTCGTGCTGCGCGCCCTCGATCAGTTCCTCGGCATAGGCCAGGGCCTCGCGGCGCCCGCTGAAGTTCCACAGCCGCCCCGACTCCTGCCGGTTATAGAGCGGCATCAACTCGGCCCGCAGCCGCTCGGCCCGTTCGCGGGCCTCGCGCTCGTAGCGGTCCAGCAGCACCGCCGGCGAGACCGGCCGGTAAAGGGTCGCCTTCTCCTCCTCGGATTTCAGCACCGCGCCCCGTCCCTCCAGCCGTCCCAGGGCCTCGTAGACCATCGAGCGCGGAACGCCCGAACTCTTGCTGATCTGATAGCCTGTTGCCGGGTGCTCGCTCAGCAGCGCCAGGTACACCTTGGCTTCGTATTCGGTCAGCCCCAGGGCCGCCAGTTGGTCGAGCAGGTCCATAGTGATCTCTGTTTCATTCCATCGAGCATTAGTAGTTCAACTCCGAACTACTCATAGTATACCGCGTTGCAGGCCCTTCGTCAACCCTTTGTCGGGCCTTTTCAAGCCTGGTGCAAAGTCCGCAGGGCAAGTCCCGGACACCCCGTGGGGCGCTTGAGCCGCTCCGCGCTCAGCCAGGGGGGAGGCGGGCTGTGGACGCGCCCTGCGGCCCTCCCGGGTGCCCTTGCGCGCCTGTGCCGAGTGACGGTACACTAAAAAGGAATGATACACGGAAAGGTCCGGGAGGCTCATGGTCTTTGAGCAATGCATCCGGTATGCCGGGCTGGCCCTGGGGCTCATGGTCTTTGAGCAATGCATCCGGTATGCCGGGCTGGCCGTGGGGCTAAAGCCCTCGGCTACGGAATGCGAAGCCCGCCTGCGCGGGCTAGAGCGGGTTATGTATTCAAAGACCATCAGCCCCCTGGACCCTCTTATCAGGCAGGGGCGCGGGGAATCCCGGGTTCCCCATCCCCCTGCGGGGCGGGGGCGTGGGGAAACCCGGTTTCCCCACACCCCTCGCCGAGGGCGTATGTTCACGTTAGCGGGGGGAGGCTGGAAGGGGGGCAGAGCGCTGCGAACGGTACATCTGCTACGAACGATGCCTAAGGAGATATGCCAATGAACAAAAAAAACCGGCGCCGGCTGACGCAGGTCCTCAGCTTCGCTGTCGTTGGCTTTCTCGTGATGGTGCTGGTGGTGACCGCGATTGCGCCGTATTGACGAGGGTGGCGGTGGCCCTCGCCCGGTGGGGCCGAAGCACTGGCGCAGCCAATGCTTCGGCCCGACGCGGCTCGGACGCAGGACTACGGCTGGCGATCCCCGATGGTGCCCTGGTTGAAGGGGTCAAGCACCGCGGGAGGCGGGCCTTCGAGTCCGCTGCTGCTCTCGATGATTTCCGGCCCGGGCACCGGATTGAAGATGGTGTCCTGCGGGATGGCCGGTTGCAAGGTGAAGGTAGTGATCACCAGGTGCCCGCTCAGGCTGCCTCTGGCGGTCGCCTGATAAAACCCGGTCGGCAGGCGCTCGTCGAGGTAGACCACGGCGTAGAAATCGCCCACGTTATCGGCGAACTGCGAAGGCAGCCCGCGCACCGCGCCGTCCGGCAGGGTGATCCAGATGTCCACTCGCTCGCCAGGGAAGAACAGTGAGCCCTGCACCTCGAAGGCGCTGCGCTGCGGGTCGGCCTGGTCGGGCGGGAAAGCTACCCGCAGGCGGGCCCAGCCGGTCTGCACCACCGGCGGCGAGGTAAGCGTGAAGGGGGTAATGACGCGGTAGCGGCTTTCGGCGCCCTGAATGGTGAACTGGTAGGTCCCCACCGGATTCAGGCCGTCGAAGGTGAAGGCGGCGCGGAAGTCGCCCGAATTGTCGGCGAAGATCGGGGGACCGGGGGGAAAGTTGAGCACCGTCCCATCAGGCGCGGTGATCCAGATGTCGATCCGTTCGCCGCCCCTGAAGCCACCGCCGTTGATGTCCACCCGTGAACCCTGCACGCCCCTGGCTTCGTTACTGCCTACGCGAGTGACCGCCGCAAAGGCCGGGCCCGGGTTCGGCCCCGGCGCGCCGCCGGGCACCACCACCAGCGCCGCGCCGGCCACCTTGCCGCTCAGCAGGCCGCGCCCGGTGAAGAAGTAGCAGCCGTAGGGCCAGGTGCCTGGCACGGTCAGTACCGCCGAGACCTCGCCGGCAATGTTGGCCAGGGCCTGGCTGGCAAGTGGGTTGTTGATCACCTGGTCAATGGTGCCGTCGAGCAGCCGCGCAGCCGGCACGGTGAAGAGCCGCCCATCGGGAAAGGAGATGTCCACCTCGACCGGTTCAGTCCAGTAGCGCGACAATTTGAGCTGAAAGACCCCGCCCTGGAACACCGCGGGGGCGCTGATGCCCACGCGGTCACACGTAACCGGGGGCCGGTCGCTGAAAATCGCGAACGAAGCCGTCGAAGCCGATGAGGTATAGGCGAACACTCCCAGCACCAGCGCCAGGGTCAGCGCGAACCCGGCAGCGGCGAACCGTAGCATACGTCGTTGTCGCATAGCTCGTTCCTCTCGTCTATGCCCGGGCGGGCCGTTCCCGCCCGGGCCGCACCACGTCCAGATGCGCCGCGCCGGAAGCGAATGTGCAGGATTCCCCGGGGAAGGAGGCGCCTTTGCGCCAGCCGGCGTGTGATGATATAGTACTGACAGGAACCTGATACGCCCAAGCTGCGTATATTACGACAGGCTTACACACGATGACCATGCCCCGCTACACGCTGCTCTACGATGGCGCCTGCCGCATCTGCAGCGGGCAGATCGGCTGGATCGAGGCCTATAACGATGCCGGCTGGATCGAAGTGCTTGATATGCGTTCACCTGAGGCCCGCGCGCGCTTTCCGCAGGTCACGCCCGAAGACGCGCAGCGGGAGGTGCATCTGGTGGCGCCTGACGGCACGCTCTACCGCGGCGCCGATGCGGTGCGCGAAACCCTGCTGCGCCTGCCGAGCCTGCGCGGCCTCGGCGAGTTGATGCGCCTTCCCGGGGCCATGCTCTTCGCCCGCCCGGTCTATGCCTGGGTCGCCCAGAACCGCTACCTCCTCGGCGGGCGCACCGATGCCTGTGATGATGGCACATGCCAGCGTTAAGCGCCTGTCCGCCTTCCCGTATGCTTCCTCACGTTGCGCGTTCGGCGCTGTTCATCCTGGTCGCCCTGTGCGGTCTTGCCCCGGCAACGCTGCTGGCCGGCGACGAAGGCGTGTCCGGACGCCTGGCGGCCCCGGCGCTGCCGTTCGTGGCGGCGGAGCGCACGGGCCTCTCGCTGCCCCCTGACGCGCCTGCCGGCGCGCCTCTCCGCCAGGCGCCTCCTGATCGCGCCGAAGAAACGCCCGGGCGCGGCTCACGGGCCATCTTCTTCGCCTTCCTCTGCCTGTCTCTCATTCCCATCCTCTCTCTTGCCGTCGCCTTTGCCCTCAAGCGCCGTTTCGATACCCTCAGCCGCCAACGGCGCGCATCCGGCAAGTACAGATCTCCTAACACGCAGTAGTACCACCCTGGCGAACTTTGAAGTATCAAATAGCGCCTTGCCTTCCTGGGCAAAGTCGGTGCATACTAAGAACAGACAGGTTTGTCGTCGGGGATGCGCGTCCCCCGGCCCCTCTCCCCAGGGCCATCCTGCCTGGTAGGGGATGTGAGGGCGTGGCCCTCGCAAGAACCACCTTTCTGTTGGTGTGGAGCAGAGGTGTGGGGAAACCAGGTTTCCCCACGCCATCTCCCGGTGGGAGGGGATGGAAGGGCGCAGTCTTCCAGGAACCAGCGTTGTGCGTCCCGGTGGGATGCGGCGTAGCCGTACGGGGCCTATCGTGTCGAGGAGGAGCTACAATCGATGCCGCTGCTGTTGCACTTGATGATGGCCGGGGTCTGGGCCTCGACCATCGTCATTCACACGCGCCGTTTGTTTCGTCTTGCTCGCGTCGAGCAGTTGGCTCGGTGGGAAGATCATGTGCGCCTCCGCGCGGGAGCGAATCGGATCTGGTGGTGGTTGGGGCAGCAGGAGTTCTGGCGCGGGGTGATTCCCGATTGCGTGCGGGCAATGGAGATCACGGCGATGATCTTCCTGATCGCCTGGGGCATGAGCAGGTAAGCGCGCTCGTTGACGCGGCGCGCGCACAGCCGTCCACGCGGCTGCGCCGCACATCGAGGGGATGAACATACTTCCTGGGAGGGCGTAGCCCTCCCAAACCCTCCCACCGGGTGGGGCGATGGGGAAACCCGGTTTCCCCATCCCCCTGCGTGAGGGCGCAGCCCTCCCAAACCCTCCCACCGGGTGGGGGGATGGGGAAACCCGATTTCCCCCCGCCCCTGCGTGAGGGCGCAGCCCTCCCGCGGGCGGGGGGATGGGGGAACCTGGTTCCCCCATGGTCACGTGAGACGGTCATGCGCATGGCGCACCACGCCCGATGAAAACGGCCCGGGAGCGCGGGTGTCCCACCCGCGTCGCGGCTCCGCGGGCACGGTGACGGCCCCCTCCCTGACCCTCCCCCGCTGGGGGCGGGAACCCGGCGCCTCCCCCCGGCGGGGGGAGGCTGGGAGGGGGGCTGAACGCTGCGAACGATGGTCACCTCAGATGTCCATGCGGCTCCGCCGCACCACGCCGCAATGAACATACGGTTGTTCCTGGGAGGGCTGTGCCCTCCCAAACCCTCCCGCGGGCGGGGGTAGGGGGAAACCCGGTTTCCCCCTACCCCTCTCCGAGAGCTTATGTTCACGTTAGCATGAACATCCCGCCACGGGTGGAACAGGCGAGGGCGGGGAGGCGTAGCCTCCCCGCGCCCCTCCAGGACAATTGCCGCTCAATGCAATAGGAAGCGCTCCAGCGCTCACGAGCTTGCGGCGTCTCTATGCCGCCTTGGTAGCGTTACACGAGCGTCGCAATCAGCGGCGGCGGCGGGCTGGCGAGGATGAGCATCGCGCCGGTGATGGGGTGCCGCAGGCGCAATTCGGCGGCATGCAGCAGATGACCGGGCAGCGGCTGGCCGGCGTAGCTGGCCGGGCCGCCGTAGCGCGTGTCGCCGAAGAGGGGATGGCCCAGGTGGGCCAGGTGCAGGCGGATCTGGTGGGTGCGTCCGGTGTGGGGCGTGGCAACGACCATCGCGGCGTCGTCCAGGGGCCGTGCCACGTGGAAGCTGCTGTGGGCCTCCCGCACGCGCCCGCCGCCCGCGGGCAGCGTCTGGCTCACGGCCTCCAGCGGGTAGAGGCGCCAGCGCCCCCCCGCAGCCCGGCCGTGGCCGGTCCGCAGCTCAATCGCGCTCCATGCCGGCCTGCCCGCGCAAAGGCCGAGGTAGGTTTTGGCGACCTCGCCCGCGGCAAAGGCGGCCTGTAACGCGGCATTGGCCGCGGGCGCCTTGCTCACCAGCAGCAGGCCCGTGGTGTCGCGGTCGAGCCGGTGGGCCAGGTGCAGCGGCGGCGCCGCGCCATCACGCGCGGCCAGGTAACGGGCCAGAGCCGCGAGGACGTTGCCGCGGGCATCCCAGGGCGTGGCCCCGACGTGCCAGCCGGCGCGTTTGTGCACGGCGATCAGCCAGGGGTCCTCGTAGGCCAGATCCTCCGCGGTGATGCTCACCTCGGTATAGCCGTCGGCGGGTGGAAAGCGCAGCGTCAGCTCCGAACCGGCGTTCACCAGCGCGTCGGCGTCGCTCACCCGGCGCCCGTCGAGCCAGGCGCCGCCCCGGGCCGCCGCGGTGGCGCCGGCCGCGCCGGCCAGGCGCGCTGCCAGGTCGCGCATAGGCAGCCCGGCGTCCTCCGGCGCGATGCGATAGGTGATGCGCGTCCGTTCCATCCCCGTCTCCCTGCATGGTTAAGGGCGGACAGAACATTTCGTAGGAAATTCATCGTTCGCAGCGTTCCGCCCTCCTCCCCGCCTCCCCCCGCTGGGGGGAGGAGCCCGGTTCCCTCGCCCAGCGGGGGAGGGTGAGGGAGGGGGCAGTTCGGCACGAGACCGTACTATACCGCATAGCCCTGCTGAAACCAGGTCTGATGGTCTTTGAGAAATTCCTCCGCTATGCCGGGCTGGCCGTGGGGCTGAAGCCCTCGGCTACAGAATGCGAAGCCCGCCTGCGCGGGCTAGAGCGGATTATGTATTCAAAGACCATTAGACCTGGAGAGCCGTGGAGCTGAAGGCTGGATTGTCACGTGAGTTTGAACCATGTCTAATCGCCGCTTTCCAGGCGTTGCCGCAGTTCCTGCTTCAAATCCCACAACCGCTGCGAGAGCGAGACGTGGTAGATGTGCGGGTTGACGATGCGGCGCACGCCGGCATCGAGCCGCTCCACGTCGGCCCGGCGACGCTCGCGCATGGCCTCCAGCGAGGGCAGTTCGTACACCAGCCGGCCCTCGCGCAGCACCTCGACCAGCAGGGGTTCCATCGCCGAGAGCGCCGCCGGCTCGAGCACGCGGAACATGGATGGCTCGATGGGATGGCGCAGCACAATCTGCTCCATCCGCGCCGGGTTCTCTTCGTCCAGGCAGATCATATCGGCGGTCGCCAACCCGCGCCGGTCGTAGAGCCGCCAGGTCTGCTTGAGGCCGGGAGTGGTCATCTTCGCGGGCGAGTCGGCGATCTTGATCGCCGGGCGCCAGTCCGTCCCGTCGTGGATCGCCACCAGCTTGTACACGCCCCCCAGGGCGCCTTCGCCATGGGAGGTGACCAGGCGCGTGCCGACGCCGTAGACCAGCCGGTGGATGATCGCGTCGGCATCGGCGCCGTAGCGTCCGGCCTCGGCGGCGATCTGGGTCTGGATCTGCCAGATCACCAGTTCGTCCAGGTCGCTGGAGAGCACGATCACCGTATCCTCGAAGCCGGCCCGGTCGAGCATTAGCGCCGCCTGGATGGCCAGGTAGGCCAGGTCGCCCGAATCCAGGCGGATGCCTACCGGTCTGTGGCCCTTCGCCCGTAGCTCCTCGAACACCCGGATGGCGTTGGGAACGCCGCTCTCCAGGGTGTCCACCGTGTCAACCAGCAGGATGCAGTCGTCGGGGTAGACTTCGGCGAAGGCGCGGAAGGCGTCGAGTTCGCTCTGGCCCAGGGCCAGGTAGGCCTGCACCAGCGAGTGGGCATGGGTGCCTTTGGGCGGCAGCCCCATGGTGCTGGAGAGGCCCACATTGGAGGTAAAATCGGCCCCGCCGATCAACGCCGCGCGGGTGCCGGCGTTGGCGCCGCGGTCCTGCCCCCGGCGCAGCCCGAACTCCAGCACCATGCTCGCCCGGCTCGCCTCACGGATACGCGCCGCCTTGGTGGCGATGAGGGTCTGGTAGTTGAGTTGGTTGAGCAGCGCTGTCTCCAGGATCTGGGCCATGGCCAGGGGGCCGCGCACGACGCTCAGCGGGATGCCGGGATGCACCACCCGTCCCTCGGGAATAGCCCTGAGGCTGATGGCCTCGAAATGGCCGTGACGGCGCAGGTAGTCGAGAAAATCGTCGGCAAAGAGCTGCGCGCCGACGCGGGTGCGCTGGGACCGCAGGTAGGCCAGATCCTCCTCACGGAACCGGGCTCCCTGCATCCAGTTCAGCAGCCACTCCAGCCCGGCGACCACGCAGTAGCCAGCGGCGTGCATCCCGTAGTCGGGGTAGCGCCGGAAGAAGTGGTCGAACTGGGCCGGACGCTCGTGCAGCCCGGCCCGGAAGTAGAGCTGGGCCATGGTCAACTGGTACTGATCGGTGAAGAGGATGCCCTCAGCCGTGCGCTGCTGCTCTGCTCGCATCGTATCCTCCTTGAAGGAACGGGCCGTTGGAGGGATTAGTGTATACTTGACACTATATGATAGCAGGCGGAGCGCCGCATGTCAAGCTCTGGCGGATGCTTGACGATACAGCCGGGATGAACATACGGTTGTTCCTGGGAGGACGCAGCCCTCCCACACCCTCCCGCGGGCGGGGGGATGAGGGAACCTGGTTCCCCCATTCCCCTGCGAGCGGGGCGTGGGGAAACCCGGTTTCCCCATCCCCCTGCGTGAGGGTGCAGCCCTCCCACACCCTCCCGCGGGCGGGGGAATGGGGAAACCCGGTTTCCCCACACCCCTGGGGCCTATTTTCACGTTAGGACGCTGGAGGGGTGCGGGGTGGCGCAGCCACCCCGCCGGAAAGCGCGCGCGTACCTTCGGTCAATATCGGCTATCATGGGGCTGGATCCTCCCAGGAAGGGTCTTGGTACATCCCTCTGTTGTGCGGCGCAGCCGCATGGACGCCTTGTGAGCAAGGAACCGCATATGCACCCCGATGAGTTTCGACAAGCGGGCCATGCGTTGATCGACTGGATCGCCGCCTATCGCGAGCGCCTCCCCGAGCTGCCGGTCTGGTCGCGGGTGAACCCCGGCGCGATCCGCGCCCAGCTCCCCGCCGTGCCTCCCGAGGCCCCCGAGCCGTTCGCTGCGCTGATGGAGGACCTGGAGCGGATCATCCTGCCCGGTCTCTCCCACTGGCAGCACCCGCGCTTCTTCGGCTACTTCCCCGCCAACGCCGCCCTGGCCTCGGTCCTCGGCGACCTGCTCAGCACCGGGCTGGGCCAGCTTGGCCTGAACTGGGAAGCCAGCCCGGCGCTGACCGAGCTGGAAGAGCACATGGCCGACTGGATGCGCCAGCTCCTCGGCCTCTCCGAGGCGTGGCGCGGGGTCATTCACGACACGGCCAGCACCGCGACCCTGGTGGCGCTCCTCTGCGCTCGCGAACGCAGCACCAGTTACAGCCAGAGCCGTGGCGGGCTGCAGGCCGAGGAGTTGCCCCTGACCGTCTACGTCTCGGCCGAGAGCCACAGTTCGGTGGAGAAGGCCGCGCTGCTCGCCGGCTTCGGGCGCTCCAACCTGCGGCTCATCCCCACCGACGAGCGCCACGCCATGCGCGTGGATCTGCTGGCCGACGAGATCGTCGCCGACCTGACCTACGGTCGCCGGCCCTGCGCCGTCGTGGCGACGACGGGCACCACCGCCACCACCGGTTTCGACCCGCTCGAACCGATTGCCGCCATCTGTCAGGAGCGCGGCCTGTGGCTGCACGTGGACGCGGCCATGGCCGGTTCGGCGCTCATCCTGCCCGAGTGCCGCTGGATGTGGCAGGGCATCGAGGGGGCTGACAGTCTGGTGCTCAACCCCCATAAATGGCTCGGCGCGGCCTTCGATTGTTCGCTCTTCTACGTGCGCGACCCACAGCACCTGATCCGGGTGATGTCCACCAACCCGAGCTATTTGCAGACGGCGACCGATGGGGCGGTGACCAACTTCCGCGACTGGGGCATTCCGCTGGGGCGCCGCTTCCGCGCCCTCAAGCTCTGGTTCCTGCTGCGGCTGGAGGGCGCAGAAGCCTTGCGCGCCCGGATGCGCCGCGATCTGGCCGCGGCGCAGTGGCTTGCCGCACAGGTCCGCGCGACGCCGGCGTGGCGCCTGCTCAATACCGTCCACCTGCAAACGGTCTGTGTGCGCCACGAGCCGGCGGGGCTGGAAGGCGAGGCCCTCGACCGCCACACCCTCGACTGGGTCGGGCGGATCAATGCTTCAGGGGCGGCCTTTCTGACCCCGGCGGTGCTCGACGGGCGCTGGATGTGCCGGGTGAGCATCGGGGCCGAGCCGACCACCCACGCCGATGTGGCCGCCCTGTGGGCCTTGATGCGCGAGGAGGCGGAGGGCATCGGTGGCGTGGCGTAGGGCCGCGGGATTGGCGCGGCCAATCGCTCCTACAGATTGAGCGCCGCGCCGTGCACCAGGGCGTGGGCCGCCTCGCCGATGGCTTCGTGCAGCGTGGGATGGGCGTGAACGGTCTGCGCCAGGCTCTCGCCGGTGGCCTCGTGGGTCAGGGCCAGCCCTCCCTCGCCGATGATCTCGGTGACGTGGGGGCCGATCAGGTGCATGCCCAGGATCTCGCCATACTGCTCGTCGGCGACGAGTTTGGCGAACCCGAAGCGGCTCTGGCCGAGCACCCGCGCCTTGCCATTGGCCGAGAAGGGGAACCGGCCCACCTTCACCTGGTAGCCCTGCTCCTTCGCCTGGGCCTCGGTCAGGCCGACGCTGGCGATCTCGGGGTTGCAGTAGGTGCAGGCGGGGATCTTGCGGTAATCCAGCGGCGTCACGTGCAGCCCGGCGATATGTTCCACCGCCAGCACGCCCTCGGCGCTGGCCTTATGGGCCAGCCAGGGCGTGGCGGCCACGCAGTCGCCGATCGCGTAGATCCCATCGGCGGCGCGCATGTAGCCGTCGGTTTCGATGAACCCGCGGGGGTTGCGCCGCACACCGGCCTCCTCCAGGCCGATGTTCTCGGTGTTCGGCGCGATGCCGATGGCGACCAGGAGTTTCTCCACGGCGATCTGCTGCGCCTTGCCCCCGGCATCGGTCAGCGTCACCACCACCTGCTCGCCCCCGGCGTCAATGCTCTCCACGCGCGCGCCGGCCAGCGTCTTGATCCCCCGGCGCTGGAACGCCCTGGCCAGTTCGGCGGAGACCTCTTCATCTTCGTTGGGCACGATCCGCGGCAGCGCCTCCACCAGGGTCACCTCGGCGCCGAAGGCGCGGTACATCGAGGCGAACTCGACCCCAATCGCCCCGGCGCCGATTGCCAGCAGGCTCTTCGGCACCGCGGTGAGCCGCAGCGCGTCGGTGGAGGAGAGCACCCGCTGTCCATCGAACTCCACGCCGGGGAAGGGCCGCGGGCGCGCTCCGGTCGCGACGATGATCTGCTTGCCGGTCAGGGTGCGCTCGCCGCCGTCGTTCAGGCGCGCGTGCACCTGGCCGCGCCCCGCCAGGCGGCCCCATCCGGCCACCACCTCGACCTTGTGCTTCTTCATCAGATAGCCCACGCCGTCGGTGCTGGCCTTGACCACGGCATCTTTGTGCTTCATGGCCCCCCCGAGGTCGAAGCTGAGGCCCTCGACGCCAATGCCGAAGCGTTTCCCGTCGCGCACCTCATCGAGCAGGTCGGCGCTGTGCAGCAAGGCCTTGGTGGGAATACAGCCGACGTTCAGGCACACGCCGCCGAGCGGCCCCGACTCGACCAGCGCCACGCGCATACCTAACTGGCTGGCCCGCACCGCCGCGACATAACCGCCCGGCCCCGAGCCGATGATCACCACATCATAGACGCTTTCGCTCACCGGTATCACCTTTCTTTACTCTCCTGACGTGAACATAGGCTGCTGGAGCAGGGGTGTGGGGAAACCAGGTTTCCCCACACCCCTGCCCGTGGGAGGGCCTGGTCCTCACGCAGGGGGATGGGGGGAACCTGGTTTCCCCATACCTCCGCCCGCGGGAGGGTTTGGGAGGGCGCAGCCCTCGAGCAGGGGGATGGGGAAACCATGTTTCCCCATACACCCCCACCCGGTGGGAGGGTCTGGGCGGGCTGCGCCCTCCCGGGAACAACCTTGTTCATCCGGCGGAAGCGGCTCGCGAACCGCAGGGCGCGGGAGCCGCAGGCCCCGCCGGGCCTTCCCTATCCTATCAGAATCTGCTCCTCTGGATACTGCACCAGTTGCGTGCGCTGTTGCTGGCCGGCGATGGCGACGACGATCGTCAGCGCGCCCAGGCGCCCCCAGAACATCACCAGGCAGATCACCAGTTGCCCGAAGAGGTTCAACTGCGTGGTCAGGCCCAGGCTCAGGCCGCAGGTGGCGAAGGCCGAGACCACCTCGAAGACCACCGGCTCCAGGGGCGCGTCGTGGGTCATCGCTATCAGCCACGATGCCAGCAGGGTGATCAAGAGGCTGACGGTCAACACCGCGCCCGCCTTGCGCGTGGTGCCGGCGGCCAGGGAGCGCCCGCCGAACTGCGCCGTGGGCAGCCCCCGGGCGTAGCTCCACAGCGAGATGGTCATAATCGCGAATGTGCCGGTGGTAATGCCGCCCCCCATCGAGGCCGGGGCGCAGCCGATGAACATCAGGGTGACCATGAGCAACTGGCTCGGGGCGGTCAGTTCGTCGAAGTGGGCTATGCCCACGAAGCCGGCGGTGCGGGCCGACACCGACTGGAACAGGCAGATCAGCAGGGCGCGCAGGGGGTTCTCTCCGGTCAGGGCGCCGGTGCTGCGGATCTCGGCCAACCAGAAGCCTAGCGTGCCGCTCACCACCAGGAAGGAGACCACGATCAGCGTGAGGCGCGTATGCAGCGACAGCCGGCGCTCACGGTAGTACATCAGCAGGTCGGCGATGACGGGAATGCCCAATCCACCGACGAAGATCAGCGTGCCCATGATCGCCAGGGTGAGATTGTCGCGGGGAATGCCCTCGGGGAAGCCAGGAGTGCCGGTGAAGAGGTCGAAACCGGCATTGCAGAAGGCCGAGACGGCGTGGAAGATGGCGAAGAAGAGCGCCTGGCCCTCGCTCAGGCGCTCGTCGGCGCGCCAGTGCAGGTAGAGCAGCAGCGCCCCCAGGCTCTCGAACGCCAGCACCGTGGCCAGCACCCGCTTGGTGAGCGAAACGATCGCCTCGGGTGAGAGCAGGCCCAGCGAGTCGCTCAGCGCCACGCGCTCGGTCAGGCCGATGCGCCGCCCCAGCAGCCGCTGAATGACTACCGCTACGACCATGAAACCGACCCCGCCGATCTGAATGCCCGTCAACAGCAGAACCTGACCTATCGGCGAGAGTTGCTGTGAGACGGTGATCGTCGAGAGTCCCGTGACACTCAAGGCCGAGACGGCGGTGAAGAGGGCGTCGTTCCAGGCCAGGGGTCGCTCGCGGCTCGAAATCGGCAGCATCAGCAACATGGTGCCCAGGGTGACCAGCAGGGCCAGCCCGCCCACAATGCGCGGCGCCGGGCGTAGCGGTCGCCGGGTTGAGCCGGCCCGCGCACGTCCTGAGCGCGCCATCTGATCTGGAGCGATGCGCATTTATCTGGCCTGGTGGCAAAAACTGCTGATAGATTGATCCGAACCGATCACCAGGATCATATCATCGCGGGCGAAGACCATATCGGCGGAGGGCGAGACGAACATCTGCGCGCCGCGCTTGATCGCCAGCACGTTGATGCCGAAACGTTTGCGCAGCCCGCTGGTCATCAGCGATTGGCCCACCAGCCAGTTCGGCACGCGCACCTCAGCCACGCTGAAGCCCGACCCCAGGTCGAGATGATCGAGCACCCGCGGCTCGGCCAGGCGCCAGGCCAGCCGCGCGCCCGCCTCGTGTTCAGGGAGCACCACCTGGTCCGCGCCGACTCGTAGCAGGATCTGCTGCTGGCGCTCGCTCACTGCCTTGCAGACCACCCGGTTCACGCCCATGCTCTTCAGTGTTACGGTGGTCATCAGGTTGTTTTCGAAGTGCGTGCCGATGGCGACCACCACGGTCTCGAACGAGGTGATGTCCACTGCCCGCAGGGCATCTTCGTTGGTGGAGTCCAGGGCCACGATCTGGGTGATACGGTCGGCCAGTTTCTGGACGATTTCGGGATCGCGGTCGATCCCCAGCACCGTGTAGCCGCGCTCGATCAGGTTGAGGGCCACGGCGCTGCCGAAGCGCCCCAGGCCGATCACCGCGAACTCCTGGCTACCGTTTCGACGGGCCATCCCGGTTACCTTCCTGATCCTACGCTCATCGTAGGCTTATGCTGTCGCCGGCTTCGCTTATGCGCCCTTCATTGTACAACGCTTCCGTCCTTTCTCCACCTGCATGGCTGCGTTCCAGATGACAGCCGACCCTCCGGGTCGCGGGCGGGTTTAGCCGTCCATGCGGCTGCGCCGCACACGAAGGGGAATGAACAGAAGATTCTTCTTGGGAGGGCTACGCCCTCCCAAACCCTCCCACCGGGTGGCGACAGGAGTGCCGCTCCTCCCTCCGCTGGGGGGAGGCGCCGGACTCCCTCCCCCCAGCGGGGGGAGGGCTGGGGAGGGGGGCCGTCACCGTCGTTGCAACGGATTGCCGCTTGAGCAGGGGTATGGGGCAACCCGGTTTCCCCATCCGCTCACCCGGTGGGAGGGTGTGGGTGGGCGCAGACCTCCCAGGAACAACCGTATGTTCATCCCATGGGTGTGTGGCGCAGCCGCATCTCAGGGAACGCCCGGACCCCCTTCCTCTGGCCCCGGTAGAGCGCCCCGATATGCTACAATGCCAGCGCTATGAGTGACGCGCCACTGTTCATTGATACGCACGCCCACCTGGCGATGAGCCAGTTCGACGACGACCGTGAGGCGGTGATCGCCCGCGCCCACACCGCTGGCGTGGCCCGCATGATCGAAATCGGCTACGACCTGCCCTCCTCCCGCGCCGCGGTGGATCTGGCCGAACGCCATCCCGCCATCTACGCCGTGGTTGGCCTCCAGCCCAATCACATCCATGAGACCGCGCCGGACTACCTCGAACAGGTGCGCGCCCTGGCCGCGCATCCGAAGGTGGTCGCCATCGGCGAGACCGGCCTCGACTACCACTGGATGCGGGTTCCTCCCGCGACCCAGGAAGAGGTCTTTCGCGCCCAGCTCGCCCTCGCCCGCGATCTGGGCTTGCCGGTGGTGATCCACAGCCGCGACGCGCAGGCCGATACGTTGCGCATCCTCGCCGACGCGGCCCGCGGCCAGAGCGGGGTGATGCATGCCTTCTCCGGCGATTGGGACTACGCCCAGGCCTGCCTCGATATTGGCTTCATGCTTTCGTTCACCGGCACCCTGACCTACGCCAGAGCCACCGCGCTGCACGAGGTCGCGCGGCGGGCGCCGCTCGCTATGCTGCTGACCGAAACCGACAGCCCCTATCTGTCCCCCAACCCCTACCGCGGTCAGCGCAATGAACCCGCCTACGTGCGCCTGGTCGCCGAGCGGCTCGCCGCCCTGCGCGACGAGCCGCTGGCCCAGGTGGCCGCCCGGGTGTGGGCGAACGCGGAGCGCCTGTTTGCCTTCGGCGAGCCGCGCCGGTAGCGCTCTGCTGGATTGCGGCATCTCGCGTCCACCGGCGCCGCCGGCGCTGGCCTGAGTGGGCCGGGGGAAGGGGCAACCCGCGTTCCCTGCCTCCCTGACCGACGGCGGGGCCGCCGAGGCGCGCCTGAGGGAGTCTGGGAAAGGGGCAACCCGCTTTCCCTATCCGCCTCCCAACAGCCATCGTGCAGAGCCACTCACCTATGGCAGCCAGAACCAATCTATCCCCCGCGCCAGGCCCGGCGCATACCCTGGGCGCGCTGCTCACCGGTGCGCTGCTCATCCTGATCATGACCGGCTCGGTCGTATACGCGCTTTCGGTGTCGGGCTGGGCCCCCGGGCTGGAGGCGCTGCGGCCCATGGCCCTCGTGGGCCTGCTGTGCGGCGTCGTCTTCGCCGGGCTGCGCTGGCTGCCCCGCTGGCTCGCCCACCTCCTCAGCGCGGCCCTGGCGCTCACCTGGGCAGTGAACGCCCTGGCGCCCCTGCTCGACGAACGCCTGCTCACCTGGCGCGACCGGGCCACCGACCTGCTCATTCGCGGGCTGATCTGGGGGCGCGTGATCAGTTCGGGCGGGCGCGGCGAGGACATCGTCCTCTACGTGCTGGCCCTCTGCCTGCTCTGCTGGGGCCTGGCCTACGGCACGGCCTGGGCAGTGCTCCGCGAGGGCCAGGTCTGGCGCCCGATTATGATGAACGCCACCGTCGCCCTGGTCAATTACACCTATGTGCTGCCCAAGCCGACAACGGCCTTCTTCGCCTTCCTGGGGGCCGCGCTGCTCCTGCTGGCCTATCAGAACGTGCGCCAGCGCCAGGCCCTCTGGGATGCCTGGCAGATCGAGTACCCCGATCGGTTGCCGCTGCGCGCCCTCTGGTCGGCGACGCTGGTCTGCGCCGCGCTCATCGCCCTCACCGCCCTGTTGCCCGGCAGCGTGTCGGTCGATCGCGCCACGCGCACCTGGACGCTGTTGAGCAGCCCCGTCCGCATCGCCCGTGAGCAGTGGGAAGACATGTTCAGCACCATCAGCGCCCCGCCGGGGGCCGGCAGCGGGGCCTTTACCTCGCGTGGGGCGGCCCTGGGCGGGGCGCGGCGCCTTGGCGACGAGGTGGTGATGACCGTGCGATCGACGCGCTACGAGTACTGGCGCGCCGTGGCCTTCGACCGCTACGACGGCGCCGGGTGGGAGAACACCGTTGGCGAACAGGCCCGCGCCACCCTCGGCGCCGCCGCCCCCGAACAGGCCCGCACCCCCCGCGCCCCTGGCGAACCCCTGCCCCTCGCCGAGGTGCGCGGGCGCCGCGCGATCACCCAGACCGTAACCCTGGCGAAGGATCGCCTGGATGACCTGGTGGTGGTCGGCGGCGCGCCGCAGAGCGTCAGTCTGCCGGTGCTGGTGGAGCATAGCTACCTCCTCGACGAGAGCGGCGGCGCCCGGCCCAATTTCGACGATAACGCCCTCATCGTCGCCCGCGAGCGTCTCAGCGCCGGGACAACCTACAGCGTGACCGCTCTGGTCTCCTTCGCCGACATCAGCAGCCTGCGCGCCGCCGGCGACGAGTACCCCCGCTGGGTGCGCGAGCGGTACCTGTATCTGCCCGACAGCGTCACCCCGCGCACCCGCGAGCTGGCCTCCGGACTGGTGAGCGAGGCCGGCGCGCGCACCGCCTACGATCAGGCCGTGGTCATGCAAGACTACCTGCGCACCTTGCGCTACAACGAGAACATCGCCACGCCGCCCGTCGGCAGAGATCTGGTAGACTGGTTCCTTTTCGAGCAACGCGAGGGCTACTGCGACTATTTCGCCTCGGCGATGGTAGTGATGCTACGCTCGCAGGGCATTCCCGCCCGCTGGGTGCGCGGCTACGCCGGGGGCGAGTTCGATGCCGAACGGGGAGTCTACGTGGTGCGGGAGAGCGTGGCCCACAGTTGGCCCGAGGTCTACTTCCCCGGATTCGGTTGGGAGCGCTTCGAGCCAACGCCGGCAGCCTACACCAGCCCGCCGCAGCGCCCGCTGACCAGCGCCTTCGGCGAGGACGCCGCCGAGGCGGCGAGCGGCCTCGCGCCCCGCGACAACCGCGACCTGCTCGACGAGCTTGACGAGGGGCTGGAGACGAGCCGCGCCCCGGTCGGCATGCCGGCGCCGGGGCGCGGGCAGGCCGCGGCCCCACGCGGCCTGCCGCTCATCGGGGTGGCGCTGATCATTGCCGCTCTGGGCGCGGCGGCGCTGTACGGGGTATGGTGCCGCGAAACGCGGGGTCTGGGGGCCGTCGCGGCAACCTACGCCGGCATGGCCCTCCTGGCCGGTTGGAGCGGGCTACCCCAGCGTCCCTCGCAGACCCCCGAGGAGTACGCCGAGGCCCTCGGGGCGGCGCTGCCCGCGCATCGGCGCGCCATCCGCGCCATCGCCCGCGCCTACGCCAGTCAGCGCTACCGCGGGCGCCCGGGGCCCTTGCCTGCCCCGGCGGAGATCGGCGCGTTGCATCGGGCGCTCATCCGGCGCGCGATCAGCCGCGGCCGCTGGCAGTGAGGCGGGGGGATGGAGAAACCCCGTTTCCCCATCCCCCTGCGCAAGGGCTGCGCCCTCCCAAACCCTCCCGGGGGCGGGGGTATGGGGGAACCTGGTTCCCCCATTTTTACATCAGCCGTCCATGCGGCTCCGCCGCACAACGCCGCAATGAACATAAGGTTATTCCTGGGAGGGCGCAGCCCTCCCAGACCCTCCCGCGGGTGGGGGAATGGGGAAACCCGGTTTCCCCATTCCCCTCGCCGAGGGCTTATGTTCACGTTGGCCGCGGCTTTGCCAGAGAGAACTGGGAGAAAGGGAATGTCATCCTGTTGCGTCTGAAAGCGAAAAATGCCATAGTTGAGCCGTCGGCCGCATTCAAAGCCACTGAAATTCACAAAACCCTCACTCATTTTAGCGGCGCAGATGGTGTTGGTGGAAGAGAAAACTTGAAGAGATCAGGTTGTGTCATAACATAGGATATGAAATACCAGGTGCAACCGTACAGCACACAGAAGGCGATAACCCCGGGCGCGAGCGCAAGGAGAATGCTATGACCGATTGGTGTGCCCCACCGGACGTTAGCGATAACAAATGCGAGGGCCGTAACCGACCCGCTCATGAGTAACAACATGCCAATCGGCCCAAGGGCAATTTCTGGCAACATCGCTGCGAGAAACCCCAAAGAGCCGAAACAGCCGACAATTATTTGCATCGCTTCATTATGCAGACGACGCTTTTCTCGCTTTGAAGTTGCCATGTTGATATGCTCCTGAATACAAATATGTCTTCATCATAGTATAGTGCCGTGACAGCGACCAATGGAGAGGGACATTCTTCCTACGTCAGCATAGTACGCATGAGCGTCGCTGGATAGCGCTGGCTAACTCCTACCGAGTCAACTATGATGGTTCCGCAAGGGTTCGGCCTCGCTTCTCACGGCTCTCCGGCGCTCCATGGCCCTGTGAAGATGTGTGGGGGCTGCGGAGATGACGCCTGACCCGCGGCGGCGCGCCGCGCGCGGTGGGAGGTCCCCTTCCCCATTGGCGTGAACGTAAAGTCATGGCAGGGCGCGATACGGCCCGGGGTGCAGCCCTCGGCGGGCTTTTTGGGATGATTCTGCGCACATTCTCATAGTATGTTGCTCCTTAAGAAAGCCCGCGCCCGGCACGTTCGCGCTCATGGCCCCCCTCCCAGCCTCCCCCCGCTGGGGGGAGGAGCCGGGTTCCCTACCCCAGCGGGGGAGAGCCTGGAGAGATTCTCGAGCGTGTTGATTGTACCGAATGGACGTAACCAGGAGGTCTGGCGCGGGGAGCGGATACCGGGGCATATCAGCCATCCATGCGGCTCCGCCGCACACGAACAGCATGAACATAGGTTCTTCCTGGGAGGGCACAGCCCTATAGGCGCGAACTTAAGCACCTGAACAATCGAAGATTGAACCGGCAGGTCACCTCTGCTATGGTACTGGTAGTTCTACCTTCCAGCCCCCAGGAGGAAACCATGCCG
>Ga0272446_1000468_pt1 | contig 63845 bp, 53 predicted proteins | sample YNPCB0061_FD_194587 | JGI IMG/M metagenome (GOLD analysis project Ga0272446, IMG submission 194587) | Hot spring microbial mat communities from Yellowstone National Park, WY, United States - YNP-CB-006-1 | ecosystem: Environmental > Aquatic > Thermal springs > Hot (42-90C) > Sediment | place...
AGCCGCTCTGGCGGATCTGACGGTCGGGTATGCCGGATACACCCAGCACACTACCCTGGCCCTCACCGGCGCGGAGGCTCGGCCGGTGGGTTTGTGGAACCTGGTCCAGATGCCGCACGGCGGCGAGCTTTTGATCCCCACCTATTCGAAGGCCGAGCCCAGGGTTTACATGGGCTCCATTCCGGACGGGGACCTGGTGGTCTCAAGCCAACTGGTCCGCTACCGGATGCGCGCGGCGGGTGAGCAGAAGATCGGCATCCGCGCGGTGATCACGACGGGCCGGGCAGGCTATTGCTACCCGAGCCGCGGCGGACTCGCGCTCGTTGTGCGCAATTTCTCCGTGAATCCGTCGGGCGAGTACGTGGACGTGCCGTGGAGAGAGCCGAACGACCTCGGATACTCGACGCAGGCCTGCAATGTAAACGGCCGCTGGGGCCAGTTCAGCGAACTGGAGTACCATGTCCCGGCAATCGGGACAGGGGCCGGAGACAGCCGTTGCGAAGACATCAGTCAGGTTTGGGCGTTTCGCGGCGCGTCCGCGGATATTCTCAGAATCGCCCGGCGCCTGCTGTCGCCCGAGGTGTGAACGGAGGGTCTGGGGTGGGTGGTGGGGTTCGAACCCACGGCCACTGGAACCACAATCCAGCGCTCTACCAGCTGAGCTACACCCACCGTGAGGGACAAGTCCAGTCTACCAAGGAGCTCCGGAAAGCAGCAAGATGCCGCCAGGAGCCGGGCAGGAGCCGGCCAGATTGCCAGCATCGGCGTTCCCGAGAGTGTTGTCGAGGCCCGGCGATATCAACAGGCTGCTCAACGGGGTTCTGAGCTACCAGCGCACGGTCGAAGGCCAGCTTCGCGATTGCCGTTTCGACTACCGCTTTCTCTACCGGACATCGGACGATTACATGCGAGGCCGCGAGAAATTCGAGAGGTATTTCTATCCGGCGCGGGTCCAGCACGTAGCCGGCGCCGGGGGCCGTTAGCCGCCTCTCCGGCGCATTCGTGCTATTCTCGCAGGCACGATGATGCCTGCAACCGGATTGAACGAGAACTTCCGCGATCTGCCGCTCGCGGAAATGGAAGCCACCATCGCCAGGTTCGAAGAACGGGTCAATGAGGCCCAGCTCGCCAATCCTCCCACGAAAGATCTGGTGAAGGCGGCGGTCCGCAGAGCCGGAGCGCCGCGCTGCCCGGTGCGCATGAAGCGGCTCTCGCTGGACGTGATTGTGCGCTACGGAGACGCCCTGGCCGACCTGTTCTGCGAGTTCCCGGACGACGCCCTGTTCCTCCAGCCCTACGATATTTTTCTCGGCTACCAGCCGCCGGAGCGCAAGGACCGCGTCAGCCCGGTCGAGGCCCTGATGCGGGCCGCCGAGTGGACCGACGAGTGGGGAATCCGGTGGGGCCACGCCTACGGAGGCGTGGGGGCCACGCCCGTGGATTGTCCCATCAAAGACTGGTCGCAGCTTGATGAGTACCTGGCAGGGTCGATACCCGACCCTCGTGCTCCGGGCCGCCTGGACGCGGCCGCACGCCTGGTTGAGCAGCACCGCGAGGCCAAGTACTGCGTGGGGATCGCTCACCTGGCCTTGTTTGAGCGGCTGCATTGCCTGCGGGGCATGGAGAACGTCTTCGCCGATCTCGGCACCAACGAACGCGAAGTGCGGCGCCTGCTGGATGCCCTGACGGGCTATCTGGTCGAGATCATCCGCCAATGGGGCGAGATGCGGGCCGACGCCATGTTTCTCACCGACGACTGGGGATCGCAGACCACGCTCATGATCTCACCCGGGATGTGGCGCAGCTACTTCAAGCCCTGCTACCGGATCATATTCGACGAGATCCACCGCTGCGGCATGGACATCTTCTTCCACAGTTGCGGCAACGTAACCGCCATTGTGCCCGATCTGATCGAGCTGGGCGTAGACGTGCTCGACCCCATCCAGCCCGGGGCCATGGACCAGCAGGAGATCGCCCGCCGCTTTGGCGGGCGAATCTCATTCTCCGGGGCGATCGACGATCAGCACCTGCTGGGGAGCCGCAGTCCTCAGGAGGTGAAAGACACGGTCCGCCGCGTGATCGACACGCTGGGAACTCCTTTTGGCAACGGTCTGATTCTGGCGCCCGCCAACGTGATCACTCCGGAGGTTCCTCTTGAGAATCTGCGGGCCATGTTTGAGGCCTGTCACGGAGTCTGAACTGCAACCCGTCCCGCCGCGTGCAGCGTCAGATCCACCTTGTCGCTGACGCGGAGGAACAGCGTGCTGGGATTCTTCAGTCCCCATTGCACATACGGAACCACCAACCGGGTGAGGGCGGTCATCCGGTCGCCGGTGATTTGTACCACGGCATCAAGCGTTACCGGCTTGGGGGAGCCGTGCAGGGTAAGCGTCCCCTCGACCTGCAACTTGGACTCGCCTTCCGGCTTGAGGTGACCGCTCACCCGGCTGGGGGCGAAGACGATATCGGGATACCGCTCACTTTCCAGAACCTCGCGGTGCATCTTGCCGTCCCGCGAACCGTTGCCGGTTACCCCGCTGGCGGCGTCCACGATCACTTCGCCTTCGGCGGCGCCGGTGGCCGGGTCGAATCGAATCGTTCCGCTCTTCAGTTTGAAAGTCCCGCGCACGGTGTGAAGCGTGGCGCCGAGCGTAAACTCGACGCGGGATCCGGCCGGGTCGAGGGTTACCACGACCGGCTGAGCCCCGAGCGCGGCGGCCAACCCGAAAGCAAAGAAGAGAATTCGTGGCATATCAAGCCGTCGCAACGCGCCAGCCGAGCGCCAGCGCTCCGCGCACGCCCACAGAAGACGGCGGCAGCGCACCCAGGTGTATGGCCAGGAGGCGGGAGAACATGGCCGGATCGGCGCTGAGAGCCGCGAAAACCCTCCGGCGCAGGGACGGGTGCCGGTCCAGCCTCAGCATCAGTCCCGTCATGGCGGCCGGCAGGCGGCCGATGCGGCGGTGCCGGGCCTGATAGGTAGCGAGGTCGCCGTTGACGAGCGCATCCGCCAGGGCGACCGCCTGTTGGAAAGCCAGGCACAAGCCCTCACCCGTGATGGCATCCACTGAACCGGATGCGTCGCCCACCAGGGCCACGCGGCCGGCGCACACTTTCTTCAGACTGCGGGTGAGGGACACGCCGCCGCGCACCCCCGTCACCGGCGTTGCGTTTTCGAGGCGCCGCCCCAGCTCAGGAAAGAGGCGGAAGAGATCGCCGAAGCGAACCGAAGGATCGTGCGACAAAACTGCCACGCAGATCTCCTCCGGTCCCACCGGGGTGACATAGGCCTGGGCGGAACCAGACCAGTGAACTTCGACGAAGTCGGTCCACAGCCCGGTCCGGAAATGGCGGCGGAAACCGTAGCGGGAGGCGGCGGGGCGGCCGGCGTCCAAACCCGCCCAGCGGCGCACCCGCGAGTTCTGTCCGTCGGCGCCCACGATCCAGGCGCACCGGAAGGACTGGCCCTCGAGCGAGATCACCTCCCCGCTGACACCGCGCACCAGCGCCCCCCAGTGCAGGCCCACGCCCGCCGCCGACGCATGCTCGATCAGGATCTGGTGGAGGGTTGTGCGGCGGATGCCTACGCCGCTGCCCGAGGGGAATGCCGCCTCGAGGGAGCGTCCCGGCTCAACAAAACGGATGCCCCGGAACGCGGCGCTTGCAGCCGGATCCAACCCGACGCCCAGTTTTCGCAACGCGGCAACGGCGTCCGGCATCAGCCCCTCGCCGCAGGCTTTGTCAATGGGTGGGCGCGCCGCTTCAAATACCGTCGCGCGCAAGCCCTTGCGCCGGGCGGCAATGCCCATGGCCAGACCTGCCGGTCCGCCCCCGACAATGCCGACGTCAATCTGTCGCTGCTGTACCATTCCGGTATGATCCTGGACCTTCTTCCAGATGCGGCCGGACGGCGCCGGGTTCCCATCCTAATGTAAAACCTTTCGTAGTCCGGAGGCGATAAGCTCATGAGGATGAAGAAGAACACCAGCGGCTTTCTCCTGTGCCTGATCCCGGCCCTGGGGTGGGCCGCCGAACGCGTGGATTTCAGCTACGCCTTCGCGCCGCCCCACCGGATCACGATCGCCCGTCCGGCGGCGAGCGAAAAGACCCTGCTCGACTTAGAACCTGGGGCGCTGACGGCGTCATGGACCTACGACGACTTGCGCGGGATGCCCCTGGCGATTCTGAAGCCGCCGCGCACCGAGTGGCGGGTGCGCATCGCAGCGCTGGCCGATGGCCAGCCGGTTAGGGACAGCGCCTGGTCCCGGGGCGAGAAGGTGCTGCCCATGCTCGACAACGTGTACCGCCATGCGGCCGGCACAGTGCGCCTGGAAGCGATCGGGGCCGCGGGAGGTGCGCTGGTGCGGGTGACGGTCCGCAACGCAGACGTGAAGCCCCACCGCTTCGCCCTGCGGTGCGAGATGCAGACCGGGTGGGTGGCCCACAATCCGGCGTGGATCGAGCCGGGCCGGAATCCCGACGCGCTGCTGGCCTGCCAGATGGAGCGTCCGGACCGCGTACTGATGTTCGCCCTGGGAGCCGAAGCGTATCCGGTCGAAGCGAAGGCGATGACGCTCGAATGGAACGTTCCGGCCGGACAGACGCGAGGAGGCTGGATCGTGCGTCCGTACAAAGCCTATGAGGAGGATCTCAGCGGCCTGCGATCGCACGACTGGGGGCGCGAATTTGCGGCTGCGAGGAAGGAATGGCAGGACCTGCTCGCCCGGGCCGTCGCGCTGGAAATCCCGGACGTTGCGGTGCGCAACGCCTTCTATGCGACTTTGGGCGATCTGTTCATCATGCGGGAACCACTCGCCGCCGGTTACGTTGGCGTCATCAATGGCACGGAAGGCTACCGCTCGACCGCCCCGTTCGAGCCTGCCATAGCGGCGATCGCTCTCGACCAGACCGGCTTTTCCAGCGAGGCTGCCGGCGGATTGCGGGTCCACCTGGACATGCAGGAGGCGAGCGGTGAGTGGGCCGATCCGAAGGGCTGGGCCCACCACATGTGGGGAGCTTCCGGCATGAAGGCCTGGGCGGCGATGGAGCATTTCCGGCTCACGCAGGACCGGGCGTACCTGGAAGCGGTGTATCCGCGGCTGTTGGGGAGCGCCCGCTGGCAGCACATCCAGCGCGCCAGGACCCGGCAACCGGGGACTGGCGCCCGGCCCGCCACCTACGGCCTGATGCCTCGTGGCATGGGCGATGGCGGGCTCATGAACGGTACGGATTATTTCGGCGTCTTCTATCCCCACAACTTTCTGGCCGTCTATGCGGACGGCCTGGCGGTGGAAGCAGCCGGGATTCTGGGCAAGAAGGAAGACCTGCCCGAGCTGCGGCGGATCTACGAAACGGCGCTGGCCGACCTGCGCGCGTCGCTCGAGCGCGGCGCGATGGCGGAAGACGGCTACCGCTGGATCCCCGGCTCGCCGAACAATCCCTCAGGCAGCCGCTGGGGGGCGCTGTACGCAGTGTTCCCGGCCGGAATTCTCCCGCCCGACCACCCTCTGATTACGGGGACGCTGCGGAAAATCGAGCAGTCGCTTTCACCCGGCGGGCAGCCCGTGCACACCGGATGGATGGCGGATGGAACCTGGCCCGCCATCAGCCTGGACAACCTTGCCGAGGCGCACCTGGTGCGGGGCGAGGGAGACGCCGCCATCGCCTACCTGTATTCCACTCTGAATCACGGTACGCCGCTCTATACCTGGTGTGAGGAGCGCGGCCTCGAGGCGGGATCCAGGAAAACGAGCGGCGACCGGCAGCACTTATGGACGCCGCTTGCGGTGACGCGCTTCCTGCGCGACGCCCTGGTGATGGAACAGGACGGCTGGCTGCACCTGGCGCGGGCGACCGCCCGGAGCTGGCTCGAGCAGGGCAAGGCGGTTGGCATCCGGCAGGCCCCGACGCATTTCGGAGTGGTGACCTACCGCATCGAGTCGGATGTTGACAACGGGGTGATCCGGGCGCGGATCAACCCGCCCAGCCGCAACCTGCCGCGCGGGGTTGGGTTGCATCTGCGCCATCCGCGCCGCGCCCGCTTGCGCGGGGTTACCGTAAACGGCGTCGCCTGGATGGATTTCGACCCGGCGGGGGAGGTGGTGCGCCTGCCCGCAGACCGGGGGTCACTCCAGGTGGAAGCGCGCTACTAACCGGGTTTCGACCGGCGGGCGGGGACGGCCCCGAACCGCACATTGCGGTCAGGAATCGGCCCCTGCTAGGCTGACCTAGCGGACCGAATATGACCAGTGCACGGCTCATTGTTCCTGTATTACTTCTTTCCTCTCTCCATGCGGCGGACTGGATCTGGACCGGCGGCGAAGCCGCTCCCCGAAACCGGTTTACGTACTTTCGCAAAGTGGTGGATCTGGATGTGGCGCCCAAGGACGCGACGCTGCTCTTCGCCGCCGACAGTAACGCCCATCTTTGGATCAACGGCCAGATTCTGCGCCGCAAAGTGACCCGCTATCACGAGGACCGCATCAGGGCGGAGGTGGTCGACGCCGGACCGTGCCTGAAGCCCGGCAGGAACGTCATCGTCGTCCTCCACCACAACTGGGGACCCATCGTCACCTTCCAGCGCTCGGCCAACCGGCATGCGGGACTTTACGTGGAAAGCGCGTGGGTCAAGACCGATTCCTCCTGGCGCTGGATACAGGCGCCCGAATTCGTCCCGCACGACAAGCAGGTGGTGGGCGTGATCGGCGACCGGCGGATCCGCTACCCGCAGATCGCCGACGGCCGCCTGGCCTTCCGCGCGGATATCCACAACGCGGCCTTCGATGACCGCGGATGGGCGGCGGCGGTACGGGTTACGGACGGCCCCTGGCCGGCGGCGCCGGAAAGAGTGGAGACGCCCGGACAGGAAGAGTACCCGGTGCGTCCACCGGCGATTGTCGCCGCCGGCGCGCTGAGCGGTCCGGGGATCTCAGGCGATCCGCTTTCCATCGCCGCGGAAGTGCGTACGTCCCAATACCAGCCCGCCGCGGCGGACACCCGGAATGCGGCGAACCTGGTCCACGGCAAGCCGGTCGTCATCACGGGGCGCGCCGGCGAGGCGCGCTACCTGACCGTCGATTTTGAGCGGCCCGTGCACGGCTATCCGTTCCTCGAAATCGAGAGCACGGCGCCCGGCGTCGTGATCGACTTCGGCTACGGCGAACTTTCCTATTCCCAATACAGCGGGCAGCGACTGGTGAAAACAAACGGTTGGTTGAATCCTGAAGCAGTGGTCGGGCCAGGCTACGCCGACCGTTACATTACTCGGGCCGGGTTACAGAGATTCGAATTGCCGGACGAACGCACGGCGCGCTGGCTGGCGCTGCATGTGCATTTCCCCTCCCATGGGTCGGTCACGATCAGAGACCTGGGTATGGTCAAATCGCAGTATCCCATCCGCATGCTGGGCAGTTTCGACTGCGGCGACGAGCGAGTCAGCCAGGCTGTGAAACTCGGCCTGATTCACGCCGAAGTCACCATGACCGACGTCTACATGGATACGCCCGGCCGGGAAGACGGGCAGTGGATCGAGGACGCCCGCCTGCGCGCCATTCTGGCCTCGCGCTGGTTCGGCGACACAGCATTGCGCCAGCTTCTGCTGCGGCTGCATGCCGAGAGCCAGGGCAAGGACGGCGATTTCCATCCCTTCCCGCCGAGCAACTATCCCGCTTACCCGGCTGCTTACGACTGGAGCGTGCAATGGGCCGCCATGCTCTATGACGATTACCAGTGGACCGGCAGCACCCGCCTGGTGGAACGCTACTGGCCAAACCTGAAGCGGTACTGGGAGAATGTCCTGGCGCGAGCCGGCGAGGACGGCCTGTTTCGCACCCGCAGGGTGCTGGCCGACATTCGGGTGGGGGTGCATCCCGATAGCGACCGGCAGTCGAGCGGCATCGTCACGCCGTTCATGATTGCGAGGCTGCGGTGGTCGGCGGAGATGGCTCAGGCGATCGGGCAGGGTCAGCAGGCTCGCGAATGGACCGCCGCGGCGGACAGAATGACCGAGGCGTTCCACCGCTATCACATGATTGCGGCGAAAGAAGGCGTCCCGGCGCACGTGGGCGACCGTCTGGATACCTCGAATCCGGCGCTCGAACGCGGCTTCAGCCAGGCCGGACAGGTGATGGCGGTCTGGTCGGGCCTGATCACGGGCGATGCCGCCCGTGCGTTGCTCGACTACACTTTCCCGGATCCGGATGGCACGCCGCCTAAGGGTGTGACACGCTGGAATAATCCGACTTTCTTTTACCGGTCCTTGAGCGCCCTTGCCGAGACCGGGCGGGGCCGCCGCGCGATGGCGCATTTCATCGAACGCTACGAGCCGTATCTGCCGGGGAACCCGCGAAACCGCGTCGAGCCGGCGCTCCAGGGCCCCTATGGCGGCCCGCTGCCCGAGTACTGGGTCAGCCGCGAGGATCTGGGACTGAAAGAGGGTGAGATCGACACCGCCCAGCCGCGCGATGAGACCGGCTCGCACGGCTGGGGCGCCGTTCCTCTGGTCTGGCTGCACGACACCTTGCTCGGCGTGCGGATCGCGGAGCCCGGCGGCGGGAGGATTCGGGTTGCCCCGGACGACGCCGGCTTGCCTTACGTGATGGGACACACCGTCACGCCTAAAGGGATGGTCTGGGTGAACTGGAATCCGCGGCGGCTTCGGCTGGAGGTGCGGATCCCGGACGGTCTGGCCGCTGACATCCTCCTCCCGCCGGCCTGTACCTCAAAGCGGGTGCGTATCGCGGCCCAGGCCGGAAAGCTTGAAACACTGTCCGGCGGCGGATTTCGCGCTCGCACCGCAGGCGAGTATGTGTTCGAGGCGTACTGAGCGGAGCATCCCGCGGGCCGGTTCAGGCCGGCGCCGGGGCGCCCGCGCCCCGGGTTGATTCCCGCACCACCAGCCTGGCCGGCAGCACCATGCTGCGCGGCGGCCTCTCTTCCTTTGATTCGATCAGCTTCAGCGCCAGGCGCGCCGCGCGGTCGCCGATGGTAAAGCTGCTCTGGTCCACGCTGGTCAGCGGTACGCGCAGCAACTCGGAGTAACGCACATTGCCTGCGCCCACGATCGCGATGTCCTGGGGCACCCGCAGGCCGGCTTCCAGTACCGCCTTCATGGCGCCGATCGCAATCGGGTCGTTGTAACAGAAGACACCGTCGGGACGTGGCTCGCAGGCCAGCAGCCGGCGCATGGCTTCATGCCCGCTCACGTCCCCCAGGTCGTCGCTGCTCTGTCCCATGAGCACGTATTCCGGCCGGAACTCCAGCCCGTGCTTTTCCAAAACCGACCGGTAACCCGCCAGGCGCCCCAAACCGGTGCTGATCTCGGGGCCGCGGATGTGCGCGATCCGCCGGCAGCCGCACTCCACCAGGTGCTCGGTGGCGAGCACCCCCACCTGTTCGTCGTCCACGCCTACGTAGTTCGCCCGCACCCCCGGGAACCGCCGGTCAATCAGCACGCAGGGAACGCTGCGCGCCTGGCAGCGCTCGAAGCTGTCCGGAGTGGGCCGGGCCGAGGCCAGGATCAGCGCGTCCACCTGCCGCGCCAGCAGCAGGTCGATCTCCTGTTGCTCCAGTTGCGGGTCCTCCTGGCAGGAAGAAATGATCAGGCTGTAGCCTTTGGAGCGGATGCGCTGGGTGATGCCTTTGGCCACCTCTGCAAAAAAAGGATGGATCAGGTCCGGCACCACCAGACCGATGCTATACGTGCGGCCGGTGACCAGGGTCCGCGCCGCCCAGTTGGGCTGATAATTCAGCTCCTTCATGCGTTGGAGCACGCGCTCACGGGTCTCCGGGCCGATGTCGCTGTGGTTGCGCAACACCTTGGAGACCGTGACGACGGACACCCCGAGGTCCCGGGCAATATCCTTCATCGTTACTGCCATGTCCTGATTATAGTCCTAAGTATTTCCAAACAATGCGGATTTGCGGACTCTTAGTACCGAATGCCCGGCGGGTTCCATCACCGGCGGATCCCCGCGTCGCGCATCAGACGGTCGGCTTCGCGGTACGCCTCCGTCACCCACTCGACGATCCTGTCGGGCTGGGGCGAATACTCCAACTCAATGCTCACCGCTCCTTCAAAACCCGCCTCCCGGAGCGCCCGCAGGTAGGGAGGGAAGTCGACCACTCCGCGTCCCGGCGGCAGATCCCCGTGCACCTTGCCGTCACAATCCGAAAGATGCACGTGGGCGATGCGGCCCTTGAGGCGCGACACGGCGGAAGCCGGAGAGTGCGACAGGGCCAGGTGCGAGATGTCCAGGTTGGCCCGCACGGCCGGATGATTCACGGCGTCCAGAAATTCGACCATGCGGTCGAGGTTGTTCACCAAGGAGAGCCGGAAGGGCTCCAGTTCGATGGCGATCTCCAGGTCCAGACCGGCGGCGTAATCGCCCAGCGCGGCAACCCCTTCGACCGCCCATTTCCACTGGTCCTCCGGTTTGATCACTTCCCGCTGCCAGATGTATTCGCCCAGGACCAGCAGCAGGTTTTTCGCCTCCAGGTCGTAGACCAGGTCCAGATGGGCTTTTGCCCGGCGGATGTGAAAGCGCCGCACCGAGGCGTTGAAGTCCGGTATGCCGCAGGCCACGCAGCACACCGATACCACCGGCAGTCCGGCCTCGCGGCAGGTCTGGCGCAGCAGGCGCCGCTCACGCGCGTCGATTTCCAGCGGGTCGGCGAAAATGTCAATCGTGTCGAAACCGATTTCCCTGGTCTTGCGAATTCCCTCGGCGGCGCCCACAGGGGTGCCCAGCCACGCCGAGTTGATCAGTCCCAGCTTCATCTACGCCTCCAGGATTTCCTTCAGGTATACCGGCCGGTGTTCGCCGATCGAGCGGTAGCAGGCTTCGATCAGCGCCATGGTTTTCAGATTGTCCCGCCCGCTGATCGCCGGCTCCGTGCCAGTGGCCAGGGCCTCAAACAACTGCCCCATGGTGCCCCGGAACGCATCCGGAAACCAGACCTCGTTCCAGTGCGGCTCGAACCACACGCCGGGTTCCAGTTTGCTCGAGAATCGCATGGTGCTGGGCGTGGCATTCGGGTAGGAAGGCCACCCGATGGTTCCCGAAGCGAGTCCATCCGTCCCCTCGACGCGCCACCGGATGTAGATGTCCGGCGCGGCACCCTCGCGCACCGGTCCGGCCCACACGTCGTCCCACGCCGCGGCGCGCAGGCCGCTGGCGTATTCCAGGATATAGAGCGGGATTCCGTCGGTGTGGGGGAACCGGGTACGGGGATCGGTGCGCGCGCTGACGTACACGCTCTCCGGCTCTCCGAACAAATAACGGAAGGCGTCCAGGTGGTGAATGCTCATAATGAGCAGGGTCAGCCGGCCCAGGTCCTTGGCCCACGGTTTCCAGTGGGGGATGGCGCGCATCTCGATGGTTCCCAGCACCGGGTCGCCGAGGTAGCCGCGGTCGAGCGCGGTTTTTAGCGCGCGGATGGACTGGTCGTAGCGCATGTTCTGGTTCACGGCCAGCACCACTCCGGCATCCTCGCAGCGGCGCACAATTTCTTCGGCCCGGGCGTAATCGGGAGCCAGGGGCTTCTGAGCGAGGATGCCTCTGATGTGCCTGGCATGTTTCAGGACTTCGGCTACCACCCCGGGCTGCGCTTCCGGCGGCACGGCGATATCGAGCACTTCCACCGCCGGATCGGCCAGCAACTCCGGAATCGACTCATACACTTTCGGTATGCCCCGCAGCGAAGCCGCCTCACGCGCCATCTCCGGGGCCAGCGCCGTAATGGCCTCGACCGGATAGCCTGCCCGCCCGTAGGCCACCAGGTGCACGTCACGCATGATGAACCCGGCGCCGATTACCCCGATGCGATACATCCGCCTGGGCGCGGGCGGCATATGTTCAAGGTTGAGATCCACCTTCATGCTTTGCGCTTCTCCTCTCCGTCGCCCTGCCCGGCGCGCCTGGCTTGCGGCGCTCGGGTTCGAGCACTTTAGGCAGCATAGCAAGTCGAGCCCCGGCCCGCGCCCGCCGCCGCTTCGCCGGGGCGGCGCTCTCCGGCTATGAGAAAATAGGATCAGTGGCCAAAGTTAAAGTTCCCCGGAAGGCCCGGTTGGCGCAGTTCTTTCTGCGCCCGGCAGGCAAGGCGATTCTGGTCCTGGCTACCGCGGTCATCACCCTCGGTTTTATCGCGTTCACTTATTACTACGTCAAGTATTCGCGGCTGATCGACCGCAAGCTCAGCGAAGGTCCGTTCGCGAACACGGCCATGATCTTTGCGGCGCCCAAAACGGTTTCCCTCGGCGACCGTGTCAGCCCCGCGGAGATCGTCGCCCAGTTGCGCCGCAGCGGGTACGGCGAGTCCCGCTCCAGCCGGATGGGTTGGTATCACCTGCGTCCGGACGCCGTCGAGATCTTCCCGGGTCCGGACTCCTACTTCGATCAGGAGGCCGCGGTCATCAAGTTTCAGGGCGACCGGATCGTGCAGATCGTCTCCACCCAGGACAACACCGAGCGCCCCCAGTACCGCCTGGAGCCGGAATTTGTCACCAACCTTTCCGACCGCAACCGCGAGAAGCGGCGCCTGATCCGGTTCGAGGACATTCCCAAAGTGCTGATCAACGCTGTCATCTCCGCCGAGGACAAGCGCTTCTTCCAGCATGCCGGGTTTGATCCCTTCCGCATTCTTAAGGCGGCCTACGTGGATCTGAAGGAGGGCCGCCGGGAGCAGGGCGCGTCCACGCTCAGCATGCAGCTTGCCCGCAGCTTCTTCCTTACCCTCGACAAGCGCTGGAGCCGGAAAGCGGCGGAGACGATGATCACCATTCTGCTCGAGCAAAAGCTCAGCAAGGAACAGATCTTCGAGTACTACGCCAACCAGGTCGACCTGGGGCGCCGGGGCAGTTTTGCCATTCGCGGATTTGGCGCGGCCGCCCAGGCGTATTTCGGCAAGGACGTCCGCCAGATTACTCTGCCCGAGGCCGCCATGCTGGCGGGCCTGATCCAGCGGCCCAGTTCCTACAACCCTTTTCGCCATCCGGAACGGATGCTTGAACGGCGCAACCTCGTCCTCAGCCTGATGCGCCAGAACGGCTACATCACCGACCGCGATTACGCCATGGCTTGCGCGGCGCCGTTGAATATCGCGCCGGGCGGCATGGAGTCGTCCGAAGCGCCCTATTTCGTCGACCTCGTGAACGACGAGTTGCAGGATCGCTTCCAGGATCGCGATTTTCAAGCCGGCTCTTACCGGGTCTACACCACCCTGGACCTCAATCTCCAGCGCGCCGCCGTCGAAGCCGTGCGCGCCGGCATGCAGGGCGTGGACGAACTGCTCCGCCGCCAGCGGCGCCATCGCGGCGTGTCCTTCCCCGACGCCCAGGTTTGCCTGGTGGCTCTGGATCCCCACACCGGGGCCGTTAAGGCGCTGGTGGGCGGCCGCAACTACGGCGTCAGCCAGTTGAATCACGCGCTGGCCAAGCGCCAGCCCGGCTCGGTGTTCAAGCCCTTCGTTTACACCGCGGCGCTCGAACAGGACCTTACCGGCGGTTCCCAGGTCTTTACGCCCCTGAGCACGCTCGACGACACGCCCACCACCTTCTGGTTTGACGGCAAGCCGTACGAGCCCGGCAATTTCAAGGATGAATACCACGGTCAGGTCACCCTGCGCCAGGCCCTGGCTAAGTCCATGAATGTTGCTACGGTCAGGCTGGCGGAGATGGTCGGCTACGAGCGCGTGGTGGACCTCGCCAACCGGGCGGGGATGAACCTCCGCATCCAGCCCACACCCTCGGTGGCCCTGGGCGCTTATGAGGTCACGCCCATCGAGGTCGCGGGGGCATATACGGTGTTCGCCAACCAGGGCGTATACGTAAAGCCGCACTGGATCTCTATGGTGCGCGCCGAAGACGGCTCAACACTCTACCAGCACAAGCCTGAGCAGAGGGCGGTCATCGACCCGCGGGTGGCTTACATGATGGTGAACCTCATGGAGGAGGTGATGCGGAGCGGGACGGCGGCCGGGGTGCGCGCCCGGGGCTTCGTGGTCCCGGCGGCCGGAAAAACCGGCACGTCGCACGATGGTTGGTTCGCCGGCTTCACTTCGGAGCTGCTCTGCGTGGTTTGGGTGGGCTTTGACGACAATCGCGAGCTCAACCTCGAAGGCGCCCATTCAGCGCTGCCGATCTGGACCGACTTCATGAAGCGCGCGCTCGAGTACCGCGAGTATCGCAACACCAAGCCCTTCGAGGCGCCCGACGGCATCGTCAGCGTGGAAATCGACCCGCTCTCCGGACAAATCGCGACCCGTTCGTGCCCTCAGACCCGCATGGAGGTTTTCATCGCCGGAACGCAGCCACAGGAGATTTGCCGGTTGCACGGCCGCGGCTCCACCCTCGTAGCCGGGTGGGACACCGCGCCTCCCGCCGTTGAACCCTCGCGGCCCGGTGAAACGAACCTGCCCACCGTTGCCCACCGTCTGCCTGCCGCCCCCCAGCCGCCCAGGTCCGCCGGGCGGCCCGCGCCCCAGCCCGAGAAGCCGAAGGAGCCGAAGAAGAGCTTCTTCCGTCGTATTTGGGGTATTTTCAAATAGGGCGTATAGTCAAAGAGGAGGCCAACATGGTTTCCGTCCGAGTGCCCAGTCTGTTTCTCGCCGCTGCGCTGTGGAGCTCCCCATTGCCGGCGCAGGCCGTAGAGATCGTTCCCGGCTCCAGGCCGGCGGTAGCGGCGACGGAATCCTCCAACAAGCCTGCCGCCATGCTGCCCTCGCAGCCCGCTCCCAACCTTTCCCCTGAGCGGCGCGGGGATATTTACATGGCCCGCAAGATGTACCGCGAGGCCGTCGAGATGTATCAGCAGGCCCCCCAGGATTCCGCCGTTATCTGGAACAAGATCGGCATCGCCTACCATCAGATGTTGAAACTCGACGTCGCCCGGAAGCACTACGAGAAAGCCATCAAGCTCAACCCCAATTACTCGGAGGCCATCAACAACCTCGGCACCGTGTACTACGCCAAGAAGAGCTACCGCCGCGCCACCAATTATTACAAGAAGGCCCTGCGCCTTGCGCCCAAGTCCGCTTCCATCTATAGCAACCTCGGCACCGCTTACTTTGCGCGCAAGAAATACAAGGAAGCCTTCGAGGCCTATCAGATGGCGCTGTCGCTGGATCCGGAGGTCTTCGAGCACCGCAGCACGTACGGAGTGATGCTCCAGGAGCGCACGGTCGAGGAACGCGCGAAATTCCACTACTATCTGGCCAGAACCTACGCCAAGGCGGGGGATTTCGAGCACGCTCTGATTTACATGCGCAAGGCGCTGGAAGAGGGTTTCAAGGAGAAACAGAAGTTCCTGGAAGCGCCCGAATTCGAGAAGATGCGCGAGACTGCTGAATTTCAAGCCTTGATCAAGCTGGAGCCCAAAGTTCTGTGAGCCGGGGGACGCTGCTGGTGGTCCTGGCCGGGAGTGTGTGGTGTTGCGCCGGTTGCGGCCGCCAGGTTCCCCGGACGGGTCCGCGGACCGCTGTGGCGCGCTTCGAAAACCTGACGCCCGACCGTTCGCTCGAGTGGATTGGCCGCGGAGCCGCCGAAATCCTGGCCGACCAGATTGGAGGGGCTCCCGGCGCGCAGGTCCTGCCGGTTTCAGACCATAATCAGGCCGCGGCCCTGGGCGCCGCCCGTTTCATTTCCGGATATTACTCTGTGGTGAAGGGATCCCTGCGCCTGGATGCATGGGTGCAGGAGGGCTCCTCCGGCAAGATCACCCGGGTGGCCTTTGCCGCGGCTCCGCTCACCGGCGGACTGCTGGCCATATCGGACCGCGTGGCCCGCCAGATCGAGCCTGCGGCTCAGGCCTTCGCCACGCGCAATGAGGAGGCGCTCCGGGCTTTCCTGGAAGGCCGTCAGGCGCGTGAACCGTCGGCCGCCGCACAAGCCTATGCGCGCGCGGTAAGCCTGGATCCGGGCTTTGGGCTGGCTTACCTTGCCTGGGTGCAGACTGCGCTTGCCCGCCAGGACTACGCCGAGGCCCAACGGGTGTTCGACATGGCCCGCGCCGCGGGCAATCGCGTGCGCGCGATCGACCGCGCGCGGCTGGACGTGGAAGAAGCGGCCCTGCGCAGGGATCCGGCCGCGCAAACGAATGCGCTCCGGGCGATGACCCGTCTCCGGCCCGCCGATGCCGCCCTCTGGCGCAAGCTGGCCGACGCGGAGCTTGCGGCCCACCGCATTTCCGAGGCCGAGCAGTCCTACCGGAAGGCCGCCGAGCTCGATCCCGACAATCCGGCGGTGCTGAATACGCTGGGATATACCGCGGCGCTGGCCGGCAATCTGGGAGCTGCGGTCTCCGCGCTGGAACGGTATCAGCGCCTCCGGCCGGATGACGCCAATCCGCTGGATTCCCTCGGCGACGTCTACTTCCGCTTCGGGCGGCTGGAGGAGGCTGAAAAGTACTACCGGCAGGCTTTCGAAAAGTCACCCACCGGCGCGGGCGGCCTGTCGCTTGAAAAGGCCGCTCAAGCCAGGTTGTTCTCAGGCGACCTGGCCGGCGCCGACGCGGTTTTCAACCAGTTCATTCAGGTCCGCCAGCGGGCGGGCGATCCCGCCGCCGAGTACCGGCGCGCGCAGTGGCTGTTCCTGACAGGCCGCAAACGCAGCGGCATTCAGACCATGGAGAGCCTGGCGCGCCAGCATCGCCTGCCGCAAGTGGTTTCCCAGGCCGAGGCCCAGCTCGCCGTTTGGTATTTGCAGACCGGCGACCGCTCGAGCGCCCGCCAGTCGGCCGAGGCGGCCGCCGCCGCGAGTCCCGGACCGGCGGGACTGGTCGCCGTCGTGCGCTTCTTAACCGAGCCGCCCGCTCCGGCTTCGGAATGGGCCGTGCGCGCCGAGCGCGCTTTTCCCCAGCCGGCCGAGGAACGCATGAAAAACTTCGCCTTGGGCTACGCCCTGCTGCTGGGGCGCCATTTCGCGGCCGCCGCTCCGCTCTGGCGTCAGATCTACCGCCAGTCGAACCCTACCTCGCCGGAAGGCGCCGACGTCCTGCTGGCTTGGGCTCTGGTCGAATCGGGCCGCTGGGAAGGCGTTGAGGATCTGGTCAAGATGAACCCCTTCCCACCGGCCAGCGGTCCCACGCCGTTCGCTTCCCTGGCCTTCCCTCGCATCTTCGACCTGCGCGCGCGCATTTTCGCAAGGCAAGGCAAGGCTCGCGAGGCCGCGGAGAATCAGCGGCTTTTCCGCCTTTTCTCCAATCCGGCGAGTTGATCCCATGCTTCCCTTCGGGCTGCTGCTGGCCGCGGTCGGAATAAGCGTCGCGACCGATCCGGTCACTCGCTACGTCCACGTCCGCTATCCCGTGCCGGCGGATGCGCCGGACGAGGTCAGTGTTCGCTGCGAAGTGCGCTCCGGCGCAACATCCGCATGGGAACCTGCCCCGGTCTGGGGCTACGCCAGTGAGACCGCTCTGGCGTTGATGGAACCGAGGGACTGGGAGAATGGCGTCCTGCGCGGGACCGTTGTGGAGCGGCGCGCCGCGGGACTCACCCGGACCGTAGTCTGGAATCCTTTCCTCAGCGCCCGGCGCACCGGCGCGGCGCGGTTCCGCCTCACATTGTCTGCCGGTCGGAGGCTGCTGGCACAGTACGAGACCGGGGTCGAACTTCGCAACCAGGACGTAGTCGTCCTCGAGGATTGGTCGAAGGTCGTGCAGCAGCGATCCATCAGTCGCGATCCGCCCAACGGCTCGCCGGTCTGGTGGGTGCGGCCCGGGGGGCCGCTCGAGGTCCGTTTCAAAGGGTTGGAAGTTCCGCCGCTGACCTGGCCGCTTGACCTGCGCGGCGCCTATGCCCTGTTCGTGCTCCTGCCCGGACGTTTGGGCGGCATCGAGTTGCGGCTTTCCGGCGACGAGCGGGCGCAGTTCTTCGAATCGAGGGGCGAGGGACGGGAGACGCTCTGGAAATGGACCGACCTTACCCGCCAGCACCTGGTGATCCGCCAGCCGTACCGCACCGTGTTTCTCCACGAAGACGACTATCTGGCCCGCCTTCGTCATGTCCGCCTGGTCCCTTTGACGGCCGAGCAAGCCGCCGGGCTCGATGCCCGCTATGCTCCGCTGGGTCCCAAGCGCCTGGTGGCGGGATACTACGAGCCGTACTCCTGGGCCTTCTACGAAAAGATCGAGAGCACCCTCCAGCACTGGGAACCGCTGCTGGCCTTCGCCGAGGCCCGGATCGACATGCCCGACGTTCAGATCGGCCGGGGCGGCTCGCGCTTCAACTCCGAGACCCGCGCGGGCAGCCAGTTACTGCTGGACACCTTCGGCGATCCCGTGCGCGGGGTGGTTCCGCGCACCGGCAATGTCGGCCGCTTGCAGCAGTACACCAATACGCTGGCCACCGTCCTGCGCTACGCGCGTGCGCTGGGCATGCGGCCGCGGGCGAATATCGGGGCCACGAACTGCTATCCCGGCACGCCGCTCGAAGCCGATTTCTCGAGGCAGCATCCGGAGTGGCGCAAGGGCAGCCATCTTCGCTATGAAGTGCCCGAGGTGCGCCGTTACGTACTGGCCCTTTTTGAAGAGGCCCTCGAAACGGGCGCCGATGCTCTCTCGCTCGACTGGTGCCGCTACCCGAATTCGGTCACCAGCAGGGAGACGGTAACCGGTTTCTTCCGGGAACTGCGATCCCTGGCCGGCCGTTTCGAAGCCCGGCGCGGCAAGCGCATCACCATCCTCACCCGCTTTCCGGCCAGAGGCGTCCCGGGCTGGGAGCACATGGACTACCGGACCTGGGTGCGCGAGCGCCTGGTGGACTACCTGGCGCCTTCCAACATTCAGGGACGCCACATGAATTTCGACATCGGCGAGTACGTGGATGCCGTCAAGGGCGCCCGCGCTACCCTGCTCGGCGCGGTGGACGGTCTCGAGTGGGGTCTGCCTTTGCCCGGCATGATGTTCGCGCGCGTTGCGCGGATGTACGAGAGAGGGGCAAGCGGCATTTACGTTTACCAGTGCGACGCCCCGGTGCTCCAGTCGCCTGAGACGCGCCGCTACATCTCGCTCATTGGATACCCTGAAGCCCTGGCCCGGTGGCAAAGCCGGGAACGAGCCGGGCAGTCCCGCTACAGTAAAGGCATCTACATCACGCCGCCGCACGAAGTGGGCGAATACCGCCCCTGGGGCCGTCTCCGCGTGTGGGTGGAAGGTCTGGAGCCGGGGGAACTCGAAATGTGGCTCGACGGCCGCCGGGTGAACCACTATCAGAGCCCGCCCTACGTCCTGACCTCAGAAGACCGCTCCGCCGACGAGGCGATCTCCGCCGGCGCGCACCGCCTGAAGATTCGGGCGCGCGACGGGGCGGGCTGGCTGGAACGGGAGTTCGACGTCAGGTTCGGCCGTTGAGCCTGTTGCAAGTAATCCTTAGCCCGCGGACGCCGTTACTTCCTCCGCCCCGCGTTCAGGTGGTCGTAGTTCATGACCGCGTTGAAGAGCAGGAAGAAGCTGCCCTGCGTCTGCTGGCGCCACATGGGGTTGTTGGCGAACAACACCACGTGGCCTTTGCCGGAGGGCACATCCACCACGGCGGGCTTGCCCGCGAGTTCCTTGGCCCCCGCCAGGATGCCGGAGACCCACAGGTCCTTCTCGGCGGCGAAGCGGAAGATGACGCGGGGCTGTTCGTCAGGGCCGGGCAGCAACGCGCCGTAATACTCACGCACTTCGTCGGGCAGGGGCTGCTCTTCGCCGGGCGGGACCTCGGGCTTGGGAGGCGCGGGCGTATAGGGGCGGCCCTGGGGGATGTCCGGATCGGTGGCCGAACCGCGGCCGCTGGGCCGTGCCGGCGGTTCTTCCCGGGGTCCGCGAAAGCCGCCGAAGCCTCCGCTCCTGCTCACTCTGAACAAAGGCGCCTGGTCGAAGTACACCGCCAGGCGCTCGCCGTAGCCGTAGGCGATCGGGCTGTTGCGGTCGTCCACCGTGACGTTGTACACCCCGCCCTGGGCCTTCAATTCCCGCGCGGGAACGATGCTCACGCCTTCGGTAAGACCGTAGTCGATCGCCAGCGACGCGTTGCCGGCAATCGTGATGAACAGCCCGCCCTGGCGCACGAACTCCCTCAGGTGGACCAGACCCTCCAGGCCCAACCCGCCACGGATGTCGCCGGTCTGGTCCGGCGAGCCCGCCACGTTGGGCATGAGCGCCGACGTCTTCCAGGGGATGGGTTCGCCGCGCATGGGAAGGCCGCTGACAATGCGCTGCGAACTGCCCGGCGTGGGGCCGAAGATGATGACGTCGTACCTTTCGCGCAGGTTCGCCGTATCGCGCACCACGTGGTCGGAGATGTAGCTGTAAGGGATTTTCAGACTGTCAAGCGCAAGGCGGAACCAGCCTTCGTTCTGCGTGTTGGTCCAGGTGTGGACCAGCGCGATGCGCGGCGCGGCCAGTGGATGGGAGGGCGCGCCGGGCAGTTTCTCGAGCCCGTGCACCGCCAGGCCGAGATCCGCCGCCGCGCGCTTCACGCGGTCCGCGACATCCGCCGGGTTGTCCTCGCGCTTGATCAGAAACGCCCCGGCATGAAAGTCCTGCCACGGCTTTTCGAGCGCGTGCATTTTGACATCCTTCAGCGCGAAGCGGAAGGTGGCCAGCGCGGTCTCCGTGTTGTGGTCGATGAGGTAAGCCGCGGCCTGCGCGGGTGAGGAGACTTTGCCCTCGATCTTCACCGGGCCGCGGATCAGCGTCATGGGCGCGGCAAGCACCGACGTGGCGGTGACGCGCACCGTTTTCACGTTGCGCAGCGGCCCCGCCGACCAGCCGGTATCGTCGTACGATTGCGTGTCGGACGGGTTGTAGTATTGCGTGTCGAGCAGCATGTCGGCCATGCGGCTGTAAGGCTGGTCCATGCGGACCACGTAGCTGCCCGCGGGGAACTTGAATTTCCTGTCCTGCTTGCCCTCCTGAGTGGTGATTTCAATGTCCTGATCGGCGCGGTGCACTTCGATGGCCTGCAACTGGAGCTGGTTCACCAGCTCGGCGCACGCCAGGGGGCGCGGATCGTCGGACGGAATTACCCATGCGGCCGGGCCTTCTTTGACGGCCTTCTCGACCGCGCGTTTGCTCTTCAGGTAGAAGTTCTCGAGAAACATCCGCCGGTTTTCGGCGAAGTAGTGCAGGGCGAACAGCAGGGCGCTTTGCTGGAGATTGATATTGTTGCGAATGGACCATTTCACCTTGGGCAGCGGCGGGTTGGGCCGGTACCAGGCACGGGTGGTCATGGCGGGAGGCACGGTGCGCTCGCGCGTCTCGGCGTTGCCCATGCCGCCGAAGGTCTCGTAAAAACGGCCGATTGAGTTGTGCCCGTTGGCCACGTAGAACATGTAGTTGGGCGCCCAGCCGTCGTAAAATCCGTGAGTCCACACGCCGGGCACGCCGCGCTTGGTCATCTCCTCGACCTCGTGGAAGGCGAGGCGCTGCCACTCGTTGGTTACGATGGGATCGAGCCAGGCGTTGTAGGGGCCCATTCCGGTCGATGTGTAAAGGAAGGGAATGGACTCGTGCAGGTCATGCAGCACCTGGGGATGCCATTCGAGGAAAGCCCGCATCATGTTGCGGCTCAGGGCCAGGGACATGGCCATGCCGTCGCGGTTGTTGTCATGCAGCACGTACTTGCCCCAGTAGACGGCGCCGGGCATGGGGATGTCCGGATGAGCGGCCCGGAAGTTGCTCACGTCCACCTGCCGGTCGTGCCCATCCACCTCCACCAGAGGGGTGATCAGCACGATGGCGTTCCTGCGGATGGTCTCGATGAAAGGCGATTCTTCGACGGCCAGCCGGTAGGCCAGTTCCATCAGCATTTCGGGCGAGCCGACCTCGGAGGAGTGAATGCTGCCCGAGGTCCAGTACATAGGCACGCCCGAGTCAATCAGCCGCGCTGCTTCGGCGGCGGCAAGTTTGCGCGGGTCCGCCAGCCGCGCGGTGATCTCGCGGCGCCGGGCGAGCTGGGCCATGTTGGCCTCGTCGGAGACAGCCACCAGGAGCATTTCGCGCCCGCCTTCCGTGGGGCCTATGGAAAACACTTTCACGCGCGGTGTGGCCGCTTCCAGAGCCCGCATATAGCGGTAGATCTCTTTCGAGTACGTCAGCTTGCCCGGCGCGCCGATGACGTAGCCGAGCACCTTGTCGGGCGCGGGCACTCGGGGGGATGCGGGCAAGTGATCCACCAGCTCGGTCAGGAAGTACGGCTGAGTGGTGTATTCTCGAATCTTAGCGCTGTAATCGGTTGCGACGGATTGCGCCTGCGCGGCCGAGGCCGCCAGGGCCAGAGTCAGAATTGCGGCTTTCATGCCCTTTCCCATTTGACGCTGTGGTCGGAAGTAACGGCAAGGGTCTGGGCCGGAGAGTCGGTGCGGAAGTAGGACCAGGGTCCCGGAATCCACGGGTAGCGTTCAATCACCGACTCGTCGACATCCACGCCCAGGCCCGGCCCGCGCGGGACCAGAAGATCTCCGCCGTCCAGGTGAAGCGGTTCGGTCAGGATTTCGCCGGCCAGGGGGAAGGGGTACATGCCGGCGCGTGAAGGCGCCGAATAGCACGGGTACTCGAGCCACTCGACCACGTTTTCCGGCCAGCAGATGCCCAGGTGCGCGGCGGCGATCACTTCCAGCGCGGTGCCCCAACTGTGAAAGGCGAATTTCAAGCCTTCCCGTCCGATTGCGGAAAACAGCCGGCGGGCGACCGAAAAGCCGCCCTGGCAGCAGACATCCATCTGCACGTAGTCGACGGCGCGGCTGAGGATCAGGTCCATGAAACGTTCTTCGCTGGGCTCATGCTCCCCGCTGGCCAGAGGAACGTAGTCCTTCTCCTTGAGCCGCAGATAGGCCTGGTGGTCGTCGGGGGGCAACGGCTCCTCGAGCCAGGCGATGTTGTAGGCGGCCATCTCGCCGGCCAGCCGCTCGACGGTGTTGTAGGAGTAACTTCGGTCGCCCATGCGCCACCAGGCGTGGGCGTCCACCATCAGGTCGACATCGGGGCCCACCGACTGGCGCATCAGCCGCACTGTTTCCAAGTCCTTTTCCGGGCCCAGCGCAGGGCGCATCTTGTAGGCGCGAAAGCCCAGCGCCGCGATGGCGGCGGCCTCCTCGGCGTAGCGTTCCGGAGCCATGTACATGCCGGCGCTGCCGTAGAGGCGGATGCGATCACGGACCCGGCCGCCGATCACCTCGGAAAGCGGCAAACCCCGCGCCTTGGCCGCCAGATCGTAGAGTCCGACCTCGACCGCGCAGTAGACCTTGGCAACTGCCGGGTCCGCGCCCGGGCCCTGGAGGAACTGGACCCGGAGCGCATCCGGATCGGCCAGCAGACGGCCTTCGAGGAAAGGCGCCACGGTGGTTTCGATCGTGCGCTGGGCCCGTTCGCTGCCCGGACCCGGGGCATACCCGATTAAGCCCTCGTCGCTGCGGATCCGAATCAGCATGGCGTCGCGTTTCAGAATGGTGCGCTCGCCGCCGTGAAAGGGAAGCCGGAGCGGCTCGGGAAAGGGATAGGACAGGAGGAAGGAACGAACCTCAGTGATCCGCATGGCAGGGATACAGCATAACACGCGCCGCGGTTGCCGGCCGGAAGGCCGGCTGGTATACTGAAAAACTAACGGGATTTCTTTCTATGGCACGAGTTTGCGAAGTCTGCGGTCGCGGTCCCCAGTTCGGTCACCGGGTCAGCCACGCGCACAATGTCACCAATCGCCGGTGGAATCTGAACCTCCATACTGTGCGCGCGCTGGTCAACGGCGCCGCGAAGCGGATTCGCGTCTGTACGTCCTGCATCCGCAACGGCAAAGTCCAGAAAGCCGCGTAGGCTCCATCCGATGTTCCGGCTCTTCCGGGGAGGAGGAGTTGATCCATGATCAAGCCGACACGTGCGGAGTTTCTTCAGATTTTCGGAGCCGGAATTCTGCGGGCGGCTCAGCCCGCCCCCGGCAAGGGCAAGTGGCTGCCGAGCGAAAAGCGCGTCTACCAGGACGAAGAGACCGGACGCGAAATCTGGCAGATGACCAGTTCGCCCTACGATAGCGTGAATCTGTATTTCACCACGCGTGCACGCGCATTCGAACTTCAGCTCGGACGGCCGGTACATCGTCTTTAATTCCGGGCGCTCCGGGAAGGCCCAAATCTACGTCGTGCCGCTCGGGGTATGATGCGGTACTGATGAATCGCAGAGAGTTCCTCTCGCTCAGTGGCGCATCCCTGTCCTCGCCCGGCGCGGGTATTGAATCGGCCTACTCACCGGCTGACGGAAGTTGGAGCATTGACTGGCCCGGACGGGTGTCGCAACATGACGTCATTTACCTGTCGCCTCCTGAGGAGCCGTCGCTCGGGCTGCCGGTCGGCAACGGCGACCTGGGCGCCCTGCTGTGGACCACCGATAGCGCGCTCGTGGTGGCGGTGAACAAGTGCGACACCTGGGACGACCGCGAACCCGGCCCCTACCGCGAGGCGGAGGAACTGAACTCCACGCTGCGGCACGCCGGGCGGCTCGTCATCGACTTCGGTTGTCCGGTCTTCGACCTGCTGTATCAGAGCCAGTTCGAGGGACGCGTGCGCCTGGCGACGGGCGAGGCGACGTTACAGGCGGCTACGCCATTCGCCGCGGCGGCGGTCTCCTGCTACGCAAGTGCGGAACACCGCGTGCTGGTAGCCCGGTGCGAGATGGATGCCCGGGAAGCGTACGCGCCGGGCGTGACGGTGGAACGGTGGGGCAGCCGGGTATTCACCCGCTGGTACAGCCGGGTGAACCGGGACGCCTCCCGCGGGCTGGAGGGAACCGCGACGGCGATTGAACGGGGGCGGGTGGTGATCCGGCAGAAGCTGCGCACATTGTCTTTTGTCGTCGCGGCGCAACTGCTGCCCTCCGGAACGCCGCGCGCATTGCACAGCCGCGGGGGACGGATGGAGGTGGCCGCCGCCCGGCGCCACGCCTTCACGGTTCTGCTTACGGTGGTCACCTCGGAAAATGATCCCGATCCACCGGCCGCCGCCCACCGCATTCTCGACCGCGCTGTCGCGGAGGGTGAGCCGGCCATTCGCGCCGCCCACGAACGGCAGTGGCGCCGCTTCTGGCCGGCTTCGCTGGTCGATCTCCCCAATAAGTATCTGGAGAACATCTGGCACCTGGTTCTGTACTACGCCAATTCTTCATGCCGGGGCGCCTATCCGCCGCACTTCTGCAACGGGTTGTGGGCGTGGAACCGCGATTTCATGCCGTGGACCAGCTATTTCCACTGGAATATGCAGTGGCACCTATGGCCCTTGCATGCCGCCAATCACGCCGAGCTTGCCGTGCCGTACTACCGGTACCGCCGGCAGTCGCTCGGTCACGCCATCGAGTACGCGCGCGATCGCATGGGCAAGCCGGGCGCCTTCTATGCCGATGTGGCGGACCGCCGCGGGTACAACGCGCAGAGCTCCGACAACGACAATAACCGCACGCCCGGGGCCCAGATTGCGCTCGATTTCTGGCGGCACTACGCCTTCACCCTTGATGAGCCCTTTCTGCGCGAATCGGCCTGGCCGGTCATCCTGGAGGTAACGCGTTTCTACGCCGCCATGGTGGAGCGCGGCGGCGACGGCCTGTATCGCGCCCGGCAGACCAGCGCCTACGAAGGCTCCCCGCTGTTTGATGAGACCGTCACCGACATGGCGATGCTGCGCGCGCTGCTTCCGGTGGCCGTCGGGGCCGGCAAGCGGGTGGGGCACGATCCCTCGGAACTCGGCCGCTGGCAGGAGATCTTCGACCATCTGGCCCCATTGCGGCTCGTGGAGCTAAGCCCGCCGGAGTATGAGACCCGGGGCGGCGAGATCGTGCACCGCGGCGGTATCGGCGCGGGCAAGAAACTGGCCTCCCGCCGCGTGTTCGCCGTGGGGCGGAACAAGAACGGCGAGTGGGTCCGGAACCGTTACGCATCCGGCAAAGATAAGATGCCGTACTACGGTCTGCCGGACCCCGAACTGGCTCCGGTGTTTCCGGCCGGCATCATCGGCTTGGGGCAGGCCGGCTCGGAGCTGTTCCAGGCCGCGGTGACTCAGGTGCGCCTGCATCCCACGGCGGACATCGATCCGGAGGCGCGCGCGCCCGCTTCGATGGAGGGCCGGGCGGATCAGTGCATGGGATGGTGCCCGTACCCGGTTGTGCTGGCGCGCCTGGGTCTTGCCGAAGAGCTTGCCGAGGAGCTTGTGAACACGGTGTCCACCTGGCAGTTTTACCCGCAGGGCTTCGGCCATTACGGACCGTATTTCGTCTTCAAGCCGCAGAGCGAGAACCGGTGGGCGCTCAACCACCCCCGGGATGTGGCGTCAAAACAGGAATTCCCATTCCCCGCCTGGCCGTTCCGGCACTTCGACAACGAGGCCATGCCAATCGTGGCCTGCGCCATCAACGAGATGCTCTTGCAGAGCCACGAGGGGGTGCTGCGGGTCTGCCCCGCCGCGCCGCCGGAGGGCGACGTCCGTTTCCAGTTGGCCGCGCAAGGCGGATTCCTGGTGAGCGCGGAGCGGCGCAGCGGCAAGGTGCTGTGGGTGGGGGTGGAGAGCCGTGCCGGGGGCCTCTGCCGGATGGCTCACCCGTGGCTCGCCGAAGGTTCCGTCGTGTGTCTGGAAGCGGGCGCGAACGAGACGCCGCTGGCGCGCTCGGGCGACGTGATCGAGTGGACGACCCAACCGGGCCGCCGCTACCTGCTGGTGCGCCGGCGCGAGGACCGCGAACAGTGGCGCGTGACCCCCATGACTCCCCAGGCGCGCCGGGAACCGCGCAAACTGAAGCGCGCCACCCTGGGACGCGAGCGAATGTTCTGATCCGCCCCAATGGCATAACATAGTACTTTGTCCCAAGTCTCACAGCCTGTTCGTCTTCCTGAGCTGAGTTGGCCCCTGTTCTATCTCGCGATTGCCCTGACCACGATGGCGACGCTGGTGCTTGAGCTGTCGCTCACCCGCATTTTCTCGGTGGTCTTCTATTACCATTTCGCCTTCCTGGCCATTTCCATCGCCCTGTTCGGTCTCGGAGCGGGCGGCGTGTTTTCGTACGTCGTAGCCGGATGGCGGGGCACCCTGTTCCAGAAACTGGGACGGCTGAGCGCAATCAACAGCCTGCTGGTGCTGGCGGCGCTTTTCACCCTGCTCGAGCAGAAACAGGATCTCACCAACCTGCGCCTGGCGCTCGTCTATTTCGCTTCCGCGCTGCCCTTCTTTGTCTCCGGGGCTATTGTTTCGCTGGCTATCTCGGAGACCATCGAGCGGGTGGACCGCGTCTATTTCTACGACCTGGTGGGCGCGGCCGGCGGCTGCCTCCTGCTGGTCCCACTGTTGAACCACCTGGGAGGTCCGAACACCACTCTTGCGGTGGCCGTTTTGTTCGCCGCGGCGGCGGCCATCTGGCACAGCATGGGTGGGCCGGTCACATGGCGGGCTGGCAGCGTCACGCTGGCCCTGGTTCTGGTGGCGCTGATTTTCTACAACGCGGGTCACGATGTCATTTCTCTGCGCTACGCCAAGGGCAAGAAACTGGAAGCCGAGACCTTCGTGAGGTGGAACAGCTTCTCGCGCATCGCCGTAGCTCCGGAGAAGGGTTCGGGCATCCCGATGATTTACATCGACGCGGATGCCTCCACCGGGATTGCCAGCTTCGACTTCGAGCATCTCTCCGAGCGGGACCGGCGCGACCTGCTCTACCAGGGCCCGGGGCTCCCCTATGTGGTGCGTCCGGCCGCGAAGACCCTGATCATCGGTCCGGGGGGCGGTTGGGATGTGGCCCGCGCGCTGGCCTCCGGCAGCCGCGACATCACCGGCGTGGAGATCAATCCGATCATTGCCAACACGGTGATGCGGGGGCGGTTTGCGGCCTGGAGCCGCTATATCTATTCGCGGCCGGAAGTGCGCATCTTCGTCGAGGACGGCCGCAGCTTCGTGCGCCGCAGCCGGGAGCGCTACCAGGTGCTGCAAGCCACCCTCGTGGATACCTGGGCGTCGACCGCCGCCGGTGCATTCGCCCTGTCGGAAAACAACCTGTACACCACCGACGCGCTGTACGACTACCTGAGCCACCTCACCGGCGACGGGGTGGTGGCCTTCACCCGCTGGGGGTTCGATCCGCCCCGGGAGTCGCTGCGCCTGATTTCGCTCGCCATACCGGCTTTGCGGCGGCTGGGAGAGCAGGAACCCTGGCGCCACGTAATCGTTGCCCGGGAGGGCGCTCAGGATATCGCCGGGTGGGGCGCGCGGGACACGGTTCTGATCTCGCGCAAGCCGTTCGCCGCGGCCGACCTGGACCGGGCCCGGGCCGGCATGGCCGAGGGCAAGATGGAGGCCGTGTACTTGCCGGACGAGACCATTCCCAACCAGTTCACGGAATTGTTGCGCAGTCCGGATCCCGCCGCCTATGAACGCCGCTACCCGTTTGACATCTCGCCGGTGGATGACAACCGGCCGTTCTTTTTCTACACGGTGCAGCCGAGAGACGTGTGGGCCTTCCTGACGCGTTTCTCCACGCTCAGCGCGGACTACAAGATCAACCGTGCGGTCCCCCTGCTGTTTGAGCTGCTTTTCGTCAGCCTGCTGGCCACCGGGCTGACCCTGGCTCTGCCGCCGCTGGTGTTGGGCGCCCGGCTGCCGCGCGAGCCCGGCGTGCGCGCCTTTCTGCTGTACTTCGCCTGCATCGGCGCCGGTTACATCCTCATCGAAGTCGCGCTGATTCAGAAGTTTGTGCTTTTTCTCGGGCACCCGACCTACGCCCTCACCGTCGTGGTTTTTTCGATGCTGGTATCGAGCGGCTTGGGGAGTTTCTTCAGCAAGCGCGTGGTGGCGGGCTCGGAGAGAAAACTCGGCATGACGTTGGCGGGCATCGCTGTCCTGGTAGCGCTGCTGGCGATGACCCTATCGCCGCTGCTCACCGCCGGAGTGGGGTGGCCGTTTCCGGTAAAGATTGGGCTGTCGGTGGCGCTGATCTTTCCGGCCGGCTTTGTCATGGGGATGCCCTTTCCCACAGGGCTTAGAAGGCTGGAAATGTGGCACCGGCCGTCGGTGCGCTGGGCCTGGTCGTTGAACGCGGCCTCGAGCGTGCTGGGTTCGGTGGGAGCGATTTTCTGCGCCATTTACCTGGGACTGATCGAGACGCTGCTGGTGGGCGGATGCCTGTACCTGCTGGCCCTGGCGGTACTAAGCCTGGCGGGCCGGCGCGCGGTGCGGCAGGCGGTCCCGGTTTACACTGGTTGAGACAGGAGGCAAGCCCGGCATGGCGACTCGCTCGTCAACGGAACTACGGGAGGCCGACCGCCTCGGGGGGCTCCAGCCGGAAGCCCTGATCCGGGCGTTTCGGGCTATGCACATGGCCCGGCGTCTGGACGACCGGGAGATCGCGCTGAAGCGCCAGAACCGGATCTTTTTCCAGATCAGCGGCGCCGGACACGAGGCCGTTCAGGCCGCTGCCGGCCTGGTGCTGCGGCCGGCTTACGACTGGTTTTTCCCTTATTATCGCGATCGTGCCCTTTGCCTGATGCTGGGGGTGACCGCGCAGGAGATGCTGCTCTCGGCCGTGGGTGCGGCGGAAGATCCGGCCAGCGGCGGCCGGCAGATGCCGTCGCATTGGGGCTCGCGACGCCTGAATATTGTCAGCGCCTCCTCGCCCACCGGTACCCAGTTCCTCCAGGCCGTAGGGTGCGCCGAGGCCAGCCGCTACGGGAATCCGAATACCGACGAAGTGACCCTGGTCTCGGGGGGAGACGGCGCCACCAGCGAAGGCGAATTCTGGGAGGCGCTCAACATCGCCAGCCTGCGGCGCCTGCCGGTCCTGATCCTGGTGGAAGACAACGGGTATGCCATTTCGGTCCCCGTAGAGCACCAGACCGCCGGGGGCAACATATCGAAGCTGGTCTCCGGGTTCCCCGGGTTATACTGCCAGGAGGTGGACGGCACGGATTTTCTCGCCTCCTACCAAGCCCTGCGCGGCGCTGCGGAATACTGCCGGGAGGGCCACGGCCCGGCGCTGGTGCACGCCCACGTGATCCGGCCCTACTCGCATTCCCTTTCCGACGACGAGCGCCTCTACAAGACCGCCGCCGAGCGCGCCGCCGAAGCCGAACGCGATCCCATTCTGAATTTCCCGCGCTGGCTGGTGGACGAAGGTGTTCTGGACCGCTACTCGCTTCAGCGGATTCTGCACGAGATCGAGGAGGAGATTCAGGAAGCCACCGAAAAAGCTCTGCGGGCCGAGCCGCCGGCGCGCGATTCGGCCTTACGCCATCTTTACTCCGAGCAGGTGGACCCTTGCTGCGAGCTGTTTTCGACGCCTCCGCGCTTCGACGGCGAACCCAAGACCATGGTGGACTCAATCAACGCCACGCTGGCCGAAGAGATGCGGCGCGACCCGCGGATCGTGGTCTTCGGCGAGGACGTCGCCGATTGCAGCCGCGAGGAGCATCTTTCCGAGGTCAAGGGCAAGGGCGGTGTCTTCAAGGCCACCGCCGGGTTGCAGACCGAGTTCGGCAGCCGGCGTTGCTTCAATAGCCCGCTTGCCGAGGCCTCCATCGTCGGGCGAGCCATCGGGATGGCCGTGCGCGGTATGAAGCCGGTGGTGGAAATCCAGTTCTTCGACTACATCTGGCCCGCCATGATGCAGATTCGGGACGAACTGGCCACCTTCCGCTGGCGCTCGAACGGGGCCTTTTCCTGTCCCGTGGTGGTGCGCGTGGCGATCGGCGGGTATCTGAATGGCGGCGCCATCTATCACAGCCAATGCGGCGAGGTGGAGTTCACCCACATTCCCGGCCTGCGCGTGGTGATGCCATCCAACGCGCTGGACGCCTGCGGCCTGCTCCGCACGGCCATCCGTTGCGACGATCCGGTGCTGTTCCTGGAGCACAAGCGGCTCTACCGCGAGCCCTACAACCGTTCGCCCCATCCCGGCAAAGATTTCCTGATCCCCTTCGGACGGGCCCAGGTGGTGAAAACCGGTGACCGGCTGTCCGTAGTCACCTACGGCGCGCTGGTGCAGAAGTCACTTCAGGCGGCGCTTCAGGTGGAGCGCAGGAGGCCGGGCTCCACGGTGGAGGTGATCGATCTTCGCACCCTGGCTCCGTATGATTGGGCGGCGATCCGCCGGTCGGTGGAGAAAACCAGCCGCCTGCTGGTGGTGCATGAGGATTGCGCATCGTGGGGATACGGCGCGGAGATTGCCGCGCGCGCCGCCGATGAGCTGTTCGACCGCCTGGACGCGCCCGTGCGCCGCGTAGGCGCTCTGGATACCTGGGTCGGCTACAACCCGCAGCTTGAAGACGCGATCTTGCCGCAGGTGGAGGACGTGGCGCGCGCCATGGAGCAGTTGCTCACGTATTGAAGCGTCTTGACCCCGGGGTGAAAGAGCCTACAATGGACTCGTGAAAAACCCTGTCATTCTGCTGCTGGCCCTTTCGGGATGGGCGTTCGCGGCGCCGGTTACGCTGGTGAGCGGCGGGCAATCCACCTATTCCATCTGTGTCGGGCAACCGGCTTCGGCCTCCGAGCGCCGGGGAGCCGAGGAATTCCAGCGCTTCATCCTCGAGATGTCGGGGGTACGATTGCCCCTTGTCACCGAGGAGCAGGCCCGCGGCGACCTGGTGCTCATCGGGCAAGGCCGGCGCACCGGCGCGCTCGGCAACTTCGGGCCCGAGGAATTCCTGCTGAAGACTTCGGGGCGCAATCTGATCATTGCCGGAGGCCGGCAACGGGGGACCATGTACGGGGTGTATACACTGCTCGAAAAGCTCGGCTGCCGCTGGTTTGCGCGGGATGTGAGCCGCATTCCCCGTATGGCCACGGTCGTCGTGCCTTCGCTCGACGAACGGCACAAGCCGGCATTCGAGTACCGCGAGCCCTTCTTCACCGAGGCGTTCGACAAAGATTGGGCCGCGCGTAACAAGACCAACGGGGATCATTCGCAGCTCGATGAGTCCACCGGCGGTAAGGTCCAGTACTACCCGTTCGTGCACTCCTTCTATGCGATGATTCCACCGGAGAAGTATTTCAAGGACCATCCCGAGTACTTCTCGCTCATTGACGGAAAGCGCCGGGTGGAGCGCGGGCAGTTGTGCCTCACCAATCCGGAGGTATTGCGTCTGGGGATCGAGGCCGTGGAGCGGTGGATCCGGGAGCATCCCGAGGCGACGATTCTCTCGGTCTCCCAGAACGACTGGGAAGGGTGGTGCGAGTGCGAGAACTGCCGCCGCGTAGAGCAGGAAGAGGGCGGCGAGCACTCCGGTCCGGTGCTGCGCTACGTCAACGCCCTGGCCGCGGAAATCGGGCAACGGCACCCGGACAAGCTGATCGATACGCTGGCCTACTGGTACACGGAGAATCCGCCGGCCAAGGCGCGGCCGCGGCCTAACGTGCGCATCCGGCTGTGCCCGATCGGAGCCTGCGAGGCCCATCCTTATGAGAAGTGCGAGCGCAACGCGTACTTTATGCGCAACCTGCGGGCGTGGTCGAAGATCACCAGCCAGCTCTATATCTGGCACTACAACACGAATTTCTCCCACTACCTGATGCCGTTTCCGGACTTCGACGAACTGATTGCGGACATACCGATGTACAAACGGCACGGCGTGGTGGGGCTGTTCATGCAGGGCGCCTACCCGCCGAATGGCGGTGGAGAGAACGCGGAATTGCGCTCCTACGTGATGGCGCGGCTGCTGTGGGACACCAACGCGGACGCGCGCGCGGCCATCGACGAGTTCCACGAGGCTTTCTACGGCAAAGCCGCCCGGCCCATGCGGGCGTATTTCGACCTGCTGCACGAGCAGGTGCGCGGCGGACAGCACATCTGGATATTTACTGTGCCGAGCTATTCGCCGGCATTCCTGCGGCAGGCCCGCGAGCTGTTCCGCCAGGCCGAAGAAGCGGCGGCGGGCGACCAGGCCGTGCTCCAGCGCGTGCGGAAGGCGCGCCTTTCCATCGATTACGTGGATCTGCTGAACGCCCGCCAGTTCGAGGTGCGCGGCTCCTGGTACGAGCCCGCGGCGCTGCTTCCTTTGCGCGAGCGCTTCGCCGCATTCATGAACGAGGTGCGCGGGTTCGGGATCACCAGTCTCCACGAAGGGCGCGACCTGAAGTGGGATGAGAGCGAGTTCCTGACCCGCACGAAGCCGTATCGAATTGCGACCCTGGAAAGCCCGGTGCTGCGGCTGGACGTCGCTCCGGAACTGAGCGGCCGGGTGATTCGCCTTTTGGACCGCGAAACCGGAACCGATCTGCTGCGCCAAACCGATGCAGGGGAGCGGGGGTATCCGAACGTGGGCGGGCTGGCGGCATTTGTGTATCCGGATTTCCACGGCAGCGCCTGGGAAACGCGCTGGACATGGGAGGGCGAAGGAGTGCTGCGGGGCACAACTTCGAACGGCCTGGAGTTGCTCCGCGAGATTCGCGTCAACGGCGCCAGGGTGCGGGTCCGGACTACGGTGACCAACCGGAGCGGGGGCGCGATCGAGATGGCCATTCAGGACCGCGGCGAGTTTGGGGAGCCGGATTTGCGGATCGCGCCTGGCCAGCTCTCCAACGGAACCGACCCGTGCAGCGTCACCGGCGAATGGCGCGCGGCGAGCCGGATTGTCGTCCGGGCGCCGGTGGAGCAGGTGGACCGGTGCGCGAAGACCTGGAGCGCGAAAGGGCCGGGGCGGGTGACCTTCGCGCTGTGGTCGAAACAACGCACCCTGGCTCCGGGCGAGCGGTCCGTGCTGGATGTCGAGTACGAGCGGGTCACTCCCGGGAGCCGGTCTCAGTAGTTCAGCCTGGCATGAAATTGCTCAGTCTTGGGCGCTGAACTTCTCCCACTCCCGCTCGATGGCTTCGCGCCCGGGACGCCCGGGATGCACCACGATGCGGTAGTACACCATTAGCGTCTTCCCCGCCGCCAGGTCGTAAGGTTCGCTCCACAGCGTAGCGGGGCTGAAGTAGCCGAACGGCGTCTTCGGGTTGATCAGGTTGTGCCATTGCGATGGGTGCCGGAAGCTTGAAGGGTGCTCCAGAATGGCGATGCCGCCCTGTTTGCCGGTGGCCTTGTCGGTCACCGAGAAATCCATCCACTTGGCCCGCTTGCCGTGCGTGTTCCTGGCGAAGTCGCCTTCGGCGATATCTTCGCGCCCTTCGCTGTCGATGATGCGCCACTCGTGCGTGGTCTGGGCGATGCGCACGGAAAGCCCGGCGTAGCCGCCTCCTGCCGTTCCGCCTTTCATGTGCACCGGTTCTTTCCCCGCCACGAATTCGCCGCGCCAGTCGATGAAGTATCGCCCCTGGTTATCCGGCGCGCTCACCACGATGGTGCGTCTCTCGGTCAGGACGGGATCGCCCGCCGGAGGCACGTAGTCGAGTTTCATCTGAAATCGGGCGGAGTTCTTCCCGGTCGAGATTCGGCATTCCGCCACTTGGGTGCGTCCCGCGTCCGGCTCGGACCAGTAATCGACTCCGTTCAGCTTGTTCCAGGCGAACCACAGGGAGTGGTGGTGCGGATGATCCTTGGGACCCAGATCGGTGAGCACGGTCCCGTCCAGCAGGCACACGGGATAGAAATGAGGCACGGGCCGCTGCTTGCCGAAATGGAACTGCCAGACGGTCCTGCCGGCGCTCGTAAACGCCACCGAATCCGTCCGGCGCTGGAACGCGAAAGGCTGTGCGGCGGCCGTGCAGGCCATTGACGCGGCCGCCAGAAACGCGAGGAGTGGCTTTGTCATACAATCATTCCGGAAGCGCAATCATATCGCATCCGGTGAAAGGAGGCGCATGCAGCAGCCACGTCGCGACTTCATTCGAACCGCTTCGGCGGCTCTCACTACTTCATTCCTGACAGGCCGTTCCAAGGGCGCCAATGAGCGTATCCGGCTTGGCGTGATCGGGACCGGCAATCGGGGCAGCCATCATCTGCGGCTCGCGCTGAAGCAGCCGGACATCGAAGTCGCCGCCGTCTGCGACGTGTATCAGCCGAGGGTCGATTCCGCCGTGGAAGCTACGCACGGGCGCGCCAGAGGCACGCGCGATTTCCGCGAGGTGCTGGCGGACAAGTCCCTGGACGCGGTCTGCATCGCCACGCCCTGCCACTGGCACGCTTACATGGCCGTGGAGGCATGCAAGGCGGGCAAGGATGTCTACGTCGAAAAGCCTGTCTGTCTGGGCATCGACGAGGGCCGCAAGATGGTGGAGGCGGCGCGCAAGTACCACCGCATCGTGCAAGCCGGGTTGCAACAGCGGGCCGCGCCGCATTTCCAGAAAGCCGTGGAGCTGGTTCGCAGCGGCGCTGCCGGGAAAGTGACCTTCTGCCGCACCTGGAATTATGCCAACCTGCGCGAAGAGGGCATGGGCAAATTTCCGGATGAAGACCCGCTGCCCGGCCTCGACTGGGAGATGTGGGTGGGGCCGGCGCCGAAGCTCCCCTTCAGCCGGAAATACTGGTTCCTGAACGAGAGGCCCGATGCCCGTTTCAGCTATTTCTGGGCCTATGGAGGCGGGATGGCGACGGACTGGGCCGTGCACTTGCTCGATATTGTGCAGATGGCGTTCGATGAAGCCATGCCCCGGGCGGTCACCGCCCTGGGAGGCAAGTTCTGGCTCAAGGACGACCGCGACACCACCGACACCCTGCAAATCAGCTACGAATACCCCGGTTTCCTGGCGGCGTACGAGAACCGCTGGGGAAACGCCCAGTCCATGTTCGGCGAAGCCTACGGCACCATTTTCCACGGCAGCAAGGCCACGCTGATGGTGAACCGGGGCGGCTACCGTCTGGTCCCCGAGGCTGGTTCAGGAGTCGCCGCAGTCGAGGGCAAGCCGGAACCCGGCGACGACGGCACCATGGCGCTGTGGCGCAATTTCGTGGAGTGCGTGCGCACGCGCCGCAAACCTGTCTGCGACATCGAAATCGGCTACCGTTCCACGGCAAGCTGCATCCTGGGAAACGGCGCGTTGCTGAGTAAGATGCGCCTGGATTGGGACGACCAGGCCCAGACGGTGGCCCAGAAGGCGGCCCTCAAGCACCTCAATCGCGAATACCGTAAGCCCTGGAAACTGGTGGTCTGACGCTGCCTGGCGCCGGCTTCTTGTACACTGAGTATTCTTGGATAGTCCTATGAGCCTGAATCGCAGGGATCTGTTTCGCGGCGCCGCCTGTTCGGCGGCTTCTTTTACCGCGGCATCTTACTCGCGCGTGCTTGGCGCCAGTGACCGCCTCCGGCTGGGATTGATCGGATGTGGCGGGCGCGGCATCTCCGACATGCGCGATTTTCAGAAGAACCCCTCCGTCACCGTGACGGCCGTGTGCGACGTCTACGGCGTGCGGGCCGACAAGGCGGCCAGCTATGCCCCCGGTGCAAAGACCTTTTCCGACCACCGCGCGCTGCTCGAGCACAAAGAACTGGACATTGTACTCGTGGCCACGCCCGACCACTGGCACGCCGCCTGCACCATCGATGCGCTGGACGCCGGCAAGGACGTCTACGTTGAGAAGCCGCTCACCCTCACCATCGAGGAAGGCCCCCGGATTGTCCGCGCCGCGCGCGTGAACAATCGTATCTGCCAGGTGGGCATGCAGCAGCGTTCCGGCAGGCACTATTTGCAGGCCAAACAGGAGTACTTCGACAGCGGAAAGCTGGGCAAAATCACCCTGGCCCGCACCTGGTGGCACGGCAACGGGGCGCACCTGATGAAGGCGCCGCCGGAACTGGCGCAGAAGCCCTCCAACCTGGACTGGGCGCGGTATCTCGGACCGGTGAAGTGGCGCGAGTGGGACCCGCAGCAGTACTGGAATTTCCGGGCCTATCTGGATTTCGGCGGGGGACAGGTGACCGACCTGTTTACCCATTGGATCGACGTGGTGCACATGTTCTTGAATCAGGAGATCCCCACATCGGCCGTGGCGGCGGGGGGCATCTACTACTACAAGGACGGGCGCACGGCGCCCGACACCATCAACGTGGTGCTGGAGTACCCGGGTGAATGGTCGGCCTCTTTCGAAGCCACGCTGGCGCCCGGCGGGCGCGGCGCCGCCGTGGAGATCATCGGAACGCAGGGCCGTTTGTACATCGACCGCGGCCGGTATGAGTTCCAGTCCGCCGAGCGCAATGCGCCACCCGTGGTGGTGAAGGCCGAAGGCGACCTGACCGTCGACCACGTGAACAATTTCCTGGACTGTGTCCGCACGCGCAAACTGCCGAATGGGGACGTGCTGATCGGCCATCGCTCGGCGCAGGCTTCGCACCTGGGCAATATTGCGTGGGTTCAGAAACGGCGGCTCAAGTTCGATCCCGTGCGGGAGGAGATTCTACCCCTGTAGCGCCGGCGTGCGGTCCGGGCAGGAGGTGCGGCCCGTCGTGCCCCCTGTCCTGCGCTTCGGGCCAGGGGTTCTGCGCTTACGGCGATCCCATCTGATTCTGGACCGCACCGCCCGGAACCCTTTGTTACAATTGATACCAAGAGTTGCGGCCGGAACGGAAATTCATTATTTCTATCCTGCGAATCGATATTTTGTTTCGGCGGCAAGCGGACGGCATTCCATGGATTTCGACCAGCTCCACACATTTCTGGAGATTGTGCGGCTGAAGAGCTTCTCGAAGGCGGCGCAGACGTGCTATCGCACCCAGCCCGCCATCAGCGCGCAAGTTCGCCAGTTGGAGCAGGAACTGAACGCCGCCTTGTTCGAGCGCTTCGGGAGCCGCATCTCCCTGACCACGGCCGGCAAACTGTTCGCCGAATACGCCGAGCAGTTGCTCGACTTGCGGCGCCGGGCGCAGGACGCCATCAATGAACTCGAGCGTGTCCCCCGGGGCGAGCTGGTCATTGCCGCCAACGAGGCTACCTGCATCTATGTCCTGCCGCAGGTTTTCTCGACTTACAAAGACTTGTTCCCGGGCGTGCAGTTGCACGTGGACCGGTCTTTTGGCGCCCATGTGGTTGAGGCGGTGATGGAAAACCAGGCTGACTTCGGGCTGACCCAGCTTCCGGTGCAGGAACGCAGGCTTCAGGTGGTCAAGATCCACACCGACGAGATCCGGTTGATTGTGCCGTCCGGGCACCCCCTGGCGGAGCGCTCGTCGGTTACCTGCCATGATCTGGCGGGCTACCCTCTGCTGCTGCCTCGTTACGGCGCCACCCGCGCCCGGCTCAACGCCTGGCTCGAGCCGGCTGAGGATAGGGTTACCGTATCGATGGAGCTGGATTCGACTGAGATGATGAAACGCTTCGTCATGGCCGGACTCGGGTTGTCTTTTTTGGCGGCTTCGAATTGCCGGGACGAAGTGGCTTCCGGCCGGCTGCATGGCGTCTCGCTGGGACCCGAGCCGATGGTTCGGCGGCTGGGGTTGATCTACCGCAAGGACAAGGCGCTTTCCAAGGCGGCCCTCGGCTTTATTCAGGTGGTGCTCGAGAATCTGGGAGATTTCAGGCCGGCGCGCCAGGCTCAGACGGTTCCCTGAGAATTTTCGGTCCTGAAATGGGTGTTTCAAACCTGGCCGTTCTACAATTGGAGAAAGGAACGCAGCCATGCGATGTCCGAACTGCGGGCGCCAGTACGACGCAGAGCAAAGCCGCACGTGCCCTTACTGCGGCGACTCGAATCCGGTGGTTCGCTCCGGAGCGGTGAAGAAATCGTTGGTGCTCATCGCATCGGGCAAGTCCCGCGCGGTGTACGGATCCGTCGAGGAGGTCCCGGCCCCGTTACGGAAGCAGCTCTTGAAATCCACCAGCGGGCTGAATTCGGCGACCGTTCTGATAGCGGACCGGCGCGGGCGCGAAGAGATCACGCGCGCCATCCGCAACCTGCCCGCCGGGATGCAGAGGCGCCTGTTGAGACTGATCCTGGGCGAGGGCGAGGAAAACCCTGTTTCCGGCTCGCCTCTGTCCCGTCTGGCGGTGAAGGTTGCGGCTGTCCTTCTGGCAGGCGCCGCTTCCCTGCTGGTGTGGCTGGCGTTCACCGCCCGGGCTTGAGCCCACCGCCTCTCCGGGGCGCCTAAAGCTTTCCTGGTCTCCGGCCGATAGTCCGTTCATGGACGCGCGCAACGAGTTGCGAATCGAAGCCGATCAGCCGGTGCGTATCACTGTCCTCGATGAATCCGAGGCCGAGTTTGCCGGCCGGATTGTCAACTATTCTCCTAAGGGAATGGGGCTGCTGCTGGACAGGCCGATCCGCCTGGAAGCTCCCGTTAAGATTGTCTGGGCGAACCAACTCCTGCTGGGTGAAGTCTGTTACTGCCGGGGGGAAGGAACCGCCTACTCCGCGGGAGTCTCCCTGATGCACGCTTTGCACAACACCGGGGAGCTGGCAGAGCTTGCCCGGCGGCTGCTGGGCGAATCGTCCGAGGAATCCAGGCCCCTCAACAAACCGACAACGAACTCACGCCTTTAAGAATAGAGGCCAGGAGTATCGCCAGTAATCCGAACAGGAGCGCCAGTCCTACCCGGTTCGCCACCTTGCCCCGCCGCAAACCGCGCTGGAAAATCAGAACCATCCTGCTTCCCTAAGGCAATATACCGCGCTATCTGCAATTTCGTTACAGAAATTTGCAGCCGTGGGCCGTGTCCGAATCGGCGAATCCTGGCTGGGAACGCCGCCACCGCCGGCGATGAGCTATGCTAAAGTCTTATGGCTCGTAAGGTTGCGGTCTTCGGAAGCCTGGGCCAGTTGGGTGTTGAGCTGGTTCGAGATTTTACCTCCCGGGGGTGGGAGGTCAGGGAATGGGACCGTGCCGACGGCGACATTACCGACCGGGAACTGGTGGAGCAGCGCCTGGGCGGATACGGGCCTGAGGTGGTGGTCAACGCCGCCGCCCACAACCAGGTGGATGTGGCTGAGAGCGAACCAGTCGCCGCTTATCAGGCCAATGCGTTAGGAGTCCGGAATCTGGCCTTGGCGTGCCGCCAACTGGATGCGAAGCTGGTCCACTTTTCCACCGATTACGTTTTCGACGGCGCGGCCGGCAGACCTTACACCGAGCAGGACACTCCCCACCCTTTGGGCGCTTACGCCGTCTCCAAACTGGCCGGCGAACTCTACGCGCAGGCCTACCTGGATAATCCGCTGATCATCCGCACCTCGGGGGTGTTCGGCCCGGGAGGCTTGAAGACGGCGCGCGGCAACTTCATCGAATTGATGCTGCGGCTTGCCGCCGCTCCCCAGCCGATTCGCGTGGTGGAGGACCACGTGGCGTCCCCTACCTACGCTCCCCTGCTGGCGGCTCGCACCATCGATCTGGTGGAGCGCGGAGCCACCGGCCTGTTCCATATCGGGGGCGGGACGCCCATCTCCTGGTTCAATTTCGCGAAGATGATTTTTCAGGCAGCCGGTCTGAACCCGGAATTGCGGCCCACCAACGAACGCGAATACCGCACCGCCGCCCGCCGGCCTAAGTATTCGGCATTGTCCAACGCGAAGATGGAAGGAATGGGTCTGGAGCCGATGCCGCCTCTGGATGCCGCCGTGCGCAGCTACATGGAAATCCGCCGGCGCCTGGTGGGCTGATTCCGGCCTCAACGCTGGGGCTTGATCGCGTAGTATCCTTTGCGCGCCTGCACTTTCAGGCTCTTGTCGCGGGTCCGGACCTCGATCCGGCGGAAGGAGCCGTCCTTGTTTGCGTTGATGGGCGTGTAGCCCAAGGCGTACTGGCTCCGCATCTCCTGCTGGATCTCGTCGAAAATACTCTCCAAGGTGTGCTTCCGGTCGACTTTGAAGACGCGCCCGCCGGTTTCCTCCGACATCCGCTTCAGGGCCGAGTCGCTGACCCCGCCGAATACGAAGCCACCCCGGCCGTAGTAGGCGCTCGGATCCACGTAGTAGATGCTGTAGATGATCGCGTTGGATTTCTGAGCCGCCTCGATCGCGGCCTCAAGTTTGACCCGGCTGCCCTGATCCACCCCGTCGGTGATCAGCACAATGGCCTTGCGGCCGACCTCCTTCTGTAATTGCTCTGTGGCGGCGAGGTACACGGCATCGTAGAGAACTGTCCCGCGCGGCTGGCTGATGGTGGGGACCGGACCGGGGTGCAGCCCCGAGACTCCCGAGTTGATGCGCAGTCTCTCCAGCCCGTCCTGCAATGCCCGGGTTGAGTTGGTGTAATCCTGAAGCAGTTCGGCGTCCTCCCCGAAACTCATCAGGAACGCCTCGTCTTTCTTGCGGAGCACACGCGAGAAGAATTGGTAGGCCGCCCGCTTCTCGATTTCGATCAGATTTGCCTGGCTTGCGCTGACATCGACCAGCAGGCCGATGGTGAGGGGCAGGTCGGTTTCTCTGGCGAAATACTTGATGGTCTGTACCTGCCCGTCTTCGGTTACCGTGAAATCGTCCTTCTCCAGGTTGCCGACGAGTCCCCCGCGCTTGTCCCGCACAGAGCAGAGAATGTTCACCACGTCCACCTCCACCTGGATGGTCGGGGGCAGTTCCTGGTCCGGCTTTTGCGGTTCCTGAGCGGCTGCGGCCAGAACCAGCAATCCAATGAGGGCGGTCCGCATATGGATAGAATGTCATCTTAAGGGACGCCGGGAGGTCCGTGCGTGTTTCACAATGCGTAAGGCGGTCAGTCATCTGAAGAAAAACGACCCTGTGCTATGCGGGATCATCGAGCGCGTCGGGCCGTACCGGATGGAGTACATCGAACCGACGTTTGAATCCCTGGTGCGCGCCATTGTCTTCCAGCAGCTCAGCGGGCGCGTGGCTCGGGTCATCTTCGGGCGCCTGCGCGAGGTCAACCCGGACGGGCAGATCACCCCAGCGGGCATCCTGCGGCTGGAACTTGCCCAGTTGCGGGCACTTGGACTCTCGAAGCAGAAGATAGCCTACATCCATGACCTGGCCCGGCGGACCACCCTCGGGGATCTGGTTTTCGAAAAACTGCCCGGACTGGACGACGAGACGGTCATTGAAGTCCTGACGCAGGTTAAGGGGATCGGCGTATGGACCGCGCACATGTTCCTGATTTTCGCTTTGCGGCGGCTGGACGTGCTACCCACGGGCGATCTTGGTATCCGCACCGCCATCCGCAAGGCCTACGAGTTCCCGGAGCTCCCAAAGCCGCTGGAAATCGAGGCGCTGGCAAGGAGATGGCGCCCCTACCGCACCGTGGCGAGCTGGTATCTCTGGAGGAGTCTGGAGGCCCAGGCCGGCCTGTGACGCATGGGGCATAGTCCCAAGGTACTAGACTCCGTACAGCTTGTGTCCCTCTCCAGTTTGAGACAAGCGCTCTATTCCGGGGCTCTCGGCGCGGCGGCTACAATTGCGGGTGACAACATGGACTCGCAATTGATCACCGGCGTTATCTTGCTGTTCATCCTCAGCTTTCTGCTCTGGTGGAACCTGCGGCTGCAAGCTCTGAACCGGAACCTGCTACGCAGTGAGGGTGAACTTAAGGAAACCCTGGAAACCGATCCGCTCACCGGGCTTGGAAACCGGATCGCCATGACCCGGCTCCGGGATTCGGCCGAACCGATCAATGGTGTCGTCACGGTGATCGATTTGGATGAGATGAAGCGAATCAATGACGAACTGGGACACCTGGCCGGCGACGAGGTCCTCAGCGAAGTGGGTAACCTGATTCGCGCGTCGGTTCGCAGGGAAGATGTCGCTTGCCGGTGGGGTGGAGATGAGTTTGTCATCCTGTTCCGGAACAAGAGCCTGGAAACCGTGGAAAACCGGATGCAGCAGATTCAGGCGCGGCTCTGGAGATTCCGGCTGCGATCGTTCGGGGTCTTCCCGCTACGGATCAGTTGGGGGGCCGCGGAGGCCCGGGAGACCCCGCTGGCAGAAGCCCTTGCGGCTGCCGATGAACGGATGTACCGGATGAAACGATCCCGAAAGAGCTCGGCGGCCAAGCCTTTGCGGTCCGCGCTCTCCCCATCCGCCCGCCTGGTAGAGGAAAAATAAGGCCCAGAACCATTTCCCGGAATCTGCCGGGCCTGGAAAAGAACCGGGGAGCGGTGCGGAGGTCACCGCGATCCCCGGCTGATGAAGGATATGAAAGGGTCCAGGTCGCGGGCTGCGTGTCCGTCGGCGCTTCCATTGCCTCTGGCGCTAACCCAGCGACCCTTTCACTTCATTGTGGGCGATGCCCCAAGCCTTGAAAAGCTCCCGCTTGCGTGTTTTTACCATGTCTTATGCGGCGACAGCGTCCTCCCCAATGTGGGGGGCCTTATAAGGTACTCCTAGCCGCTTCCAGGTCCTCGGGGCGGCCGATATCCCGCCAGAAACCCTCGATTACGAAAAGCCGGACGGGAGCTTTTCGCTCCAGCAGAGCAGCCTCCGCACTGGTGAGTTCGTACTCGCCGCGGGGCGACTTTGGCACCCGCCGCAATTCGTCGAAAATCGAACGCCGGAAGCTGAATAGTCCCGCGCTGTTCCAATGCGTTGCCGACGTTCCTTTGGGCGGCTTCTCAATAATGCGGGTGACCCATCCGCCGGTTTCATACACTGCGGCGCCCTGCCACGGATCGTCCACCCACTTTACGCCGATGGCAGCTTCCGCCTCCCGGTACTCATCGAGTGTCGCCACAATGCCGCGGTAGGCGGACGGTTCGGCCAAGACATCGCCGAAGGTCAGCAGGAACGGTTCGTCGCCGGCGAAGTCCTCCGCAAGCAGGGCCGCGCGGGCGGTGCCGTCCAGAGTCTCCTGCCGGCGGAAGGTCAGGTCGAGCGGATAGTTCCGGAAATGCTCCTCGACGGCCTCGGCCCGATATCCGGTGACGATCAACGCCTCCCGGAAACCGGCCGTACGCAGGCGCTCCAACAGATGTTCCAGAATGGGCTTGCCGTTGACCGGTAACATCGGCTTGGGCACCGACTCGGTGAGTCCCTGCATGCGTGTCCCGCGTCCCGCGGCCAGGATGACAGCTTTCGGCATGATCAGCTCCGCAACCTCTTCTTCACTATTATCGGCCGCTCTTTGTCCAGTGTTGCGTGAGGAATCCGACCCACTCAGCCCTTCCGAAGCCAATTGCGGGGGGGTAGGGTCGGAAGCACCTACCCCGTGGATCCGCAAAGCAATTCAGCCGGTAGCTAGCCGGCCAAAGCGAACTTACCGCGTTTTCCACTCAGAGTACAAGATGCCGACTGGCATAGGCCGCGGGTCATAGAACCAAGCGCGCGAGATTCCCATCTCACGTTGAGACATCCCGGACTGGTCGATAACAGCCTTGCTATGTCACTCGGAATCAGTTGTGATGTTCTTCGCTTACAGGCAGCTTGCGCGCCAGGCAGCCCGGAAGGCCGTTCAGGTCTCGGAATCAGTTGTGATGTTCTTCGCCTACAGGCAGAGCGGCTGAAGTTCGAAGCTGCGACCATGGCTCGGAACACACAGTCATCCTACCGGGTTGCCTGGCGGGAGTTCAGGGAGTGGTGCGACATGGCGGGCCGTACTGCGCTGCCCGCCACACAGGAAACGCTCGGGCTGTTTCTGACTTCGTTGATCGAAAGTGGTCGGCGTGTCTCGACAGCGGAACACCGTGCCTGGGCTATTTCAAGCGTTCATAGAGCTTCGGGACATGCCTCGCCGGTTGGCGAGGACATTCGCAAGCTCCTGAGCGGCGCCCGGCGCACTCTCCGTGAAGTACCCCGGAGAAAGGCCGCATTGAGGGTTGAGCACCTGCGCTTGATTTCAGCGATTCTGAAACGTGATGGTACCGCGGTCTCGTGCCGGAATAGGGCCATCCTCGTGCTTGGATTTGCGTCTGGCCTCCGCCGTAGCGAGTTGTCTGCGCTCGATCTCTGCGATGTGGAGTTTGTGCCCGAGAAAGGAGCCAGCATCAGGCTCCGCCGGTCCAAGACCGGTCAGGAATGCGCAGGCCGGCAAATCGGCATCTTTTGCGGGCAGCATCCCGACACGTGCCCGGTTGCAGCATTGCGGGAGTGGGTGAATTTGCGCGGCGGGCGGCCGGGGCCACTGTTCACGAGGTTCGATCAAAACCACTGCCAGACCTATAAGAGACTATGTCCTGACACGATTGCCGACGTTGTGAAGGCCGCCGTTCGCCGCATCGGACTTGATCCGAATGCCTACAGCGGCCACTCGTTACGCGCAGGTTGCGTCACCGCGGCAGTCGAAGGCGGCGCCAGCGAACTGGCCATTATGGAGCGAACCGGACACCGTTCCGTTGCGACCGTGAGACGGTACGTGCGGCACGCCACGGTTTTCGCCGTCGATCCGCTGGCCGGGGTTTTGTAGGTCGGTTCCTGGCCCATCGCGCCCGGGCAGCCCATCGGGCAGTTTTGCTGTGTTGCTCGGGAGACATGCTGGCGGCGCGCGCTTTGCCCCCGCGTCTGTCGTCTCATGTAGCAAGGGTAGCCGAGTGCGCGCCTGCGCGCATTCGGTTATACTCAGGATGTGGGGAAAAGCAATCCCAAACAGGAGCGAAACCCATCACTCCTGGAGTCCCATCCTCTAAACCGGCTTGAAAGCATCACTGTTGAAATGGAGTGGGATGGAACATCCTGGGTCACATCCATTCCTGAACTGTTCGGAATCAGTACCTACGGACGCACGCAGCGAGAGGCGCTTGACAACACGCGCGAAATGCTGTTGGGTTGGCTTGACACGATGGAACGCCTGAAACTGGCAATTCCGCTAAGCAGTTCCGACGTGGAAGAGATCCGAATGGCGCTTACCGCCTGATACCATTCCCCTTAGTGGCTAACTTCCCAGCGAGTCTTCCCGGAAAAGACATCATTCGCGTGCTTCGGAGCTTCGGCTTCTATGTGGCCAGAATCGACGGCAGTCATCACCAAATGGCGAAACCTGGTCACCCGGTCGTGGTTCCGGTGCCCGTTCACGGGAATGAGGTCATTCCGACCGGCACGTTCCGAAGTATTCTCAGGCTCGCGCGGTTGAGTCGGCGAGAGTTCTTTGAAGCGTACTGGCGGCTTTAACCTGGCGACGTTTCACGGTCCGTGCACTGACTCTCAGGCGCCTGGCGATTTCTGTGGTGCTCAATCCTTCGGCCTGAAGCCGTGCAAGCTGCGTCTGGTTCACGATGGCGGGGGGGCGACCGACTTTCTTTCCTTGCGCCCTGGCGCGATCAAGGCCGGCGCGGGTGCTCGTACGGGCGGGTTTCCTTGGTGTCCGGGAGCTCGAGTATCGCGACGGCCGTCATTGCTTTGGTCCGGATTCGGGGGGATCCTCGCGATTCAGCAGCAGGCGCAAGGCGTACTCGTAGAGCTGATCCTTTGTGCCTTGGGTGGTCAGCAGGGTAATCTCGCCATCCGGGCTGGCGCTTACCGCCAGTCCGGGCGGAAGGTCCTCCAGCTCGCGCAAGTGAAAGTCGAGCACGCCGCCGCTGCGCCAGGCGAGCATCTTGACGATAGCCCGGTAGAAGCCCATCTGTTTGTCGAGCGGCCATTCGTTCACATCTACGATCACATCGCCTCCTTGGCCTTCTGCTCGATGCGGCGGAGCTCGAGCAGGTCCTGATGGGTGCGGGCGCATGGGTCCTGTTCCAGCGTCTCGATGTAATGTGAGACGGCGCAGATCAGCAGCAGCATCTCATGCGGCGTGAGCCGCAGGGCGCGCTCTTCTTCCTCACTCATAATCCCTCCGGGCGAGCGGCATTTTCGATCTCGAATGAAAGCCACATCTGCCGCTGCCGGGCGGCGCGGGTGCGGCGGGCGGTGGCGGCATGGTGTTTGCGGTCGTGCAATAGATGGCAGCGCTGGCAGAGCGCTGCAAGGTTTTCATCGCGGTTGTCGCGTGGGTCGTGGTTGAGATGGGCGACGGTGAGAATCACGCTTACCAGCCTGCGCTGGGGGATGTGCCAAAGACACTTGGCCGTCACGGAGCCATTTCCGTCCCTCCAGCGTTTGAATTCCGGATCGTACCAGAACGCCGGCAGGGCCACCCCGACGTAGACTTTCTGGCGGTCGGGCTTTCCGCAGCGCTCGCAGCGGTGGTTGGCGCGGTCGAGAATCTGGTCACGTCTGGTTAACCACTCGTCGCCGTAAAACTGGCGGAACTCGGGACGGATTGGCATCAGGTTGCCCCTCCCGCAGCCTTGGCCAGTTCAGGGTACTCGGTCAGCAGTTGTTCCCGCAGTTTTGGCGGCAGGTCCGGGTCAGTCAGCGCCCGGCGGGCATTCTCACGGCGAACAGCTGCGACTCTATGGTGTTCTTGTGCAAGCTCGGCCTGGCAGGCGGCCTCCGCTTCCGAGTACTGCTGGGCGAGGCGCGGTAACAGGCCATTGGACCGGAATCTGCGGACCTTCAGGAAGCGGCGGAAAGCGTCCAGAGTCTCGTTATCGGTTGCCGGCAGGTTCCGGAGAGTGGGACGCAGGATTTCCGCATCCGGGCATGAGGGGCAGACGGGCATCAGGATGCGCCTGGCACGCGCGATTTCGTCTTCCGAGGCATCCCCAGGGCTTGGTTGGGCGATTGCCTCCGCGGGCGGGGTGGCTTCGGTCTTCGTCGTCGTTGGTGGGGGTTCCTCTACTACCGAACTGTTCTCGACGACGACGATCTTCTGGGAACTCTGGCTATTTTTATAGTTTTCTTCCTTATATGCGTTCTCGGCCGCGATGAACAAAAGCCGGTTTTTCAGCTCGCGCCTGATGAACAAAAGCACATCATCGACAGCCTGGAGCACCTGATCGGTGTTCATCAGGCCTGATGAACATTTTGCCGCGATGGCAGGCTCCGCGAACAGTTCTCTGGTGATCTGGAGGGTTGCGGAACGTAGTTTTCTCTTGACAACGTCCTGCACAAAGTGTATCTGTAGGATATTGATTTTAGGCGAGTTGCGAAATTTGTTCATCAGGCCTGATGAACAAATTTCCTGCATGCGGGTAGGCCTGATGTAGACGAAAAGGCGGATGTGCCCTTTTTTCTCACCCCACTGCCGGATGCAGCCGTCGGCTCGCAATTCGTCTCTGACCCGAGGCCAGTTTCTGCCGTCGATCCCGATGGCTTCGCATACACCTTCGGGTAGCAAGGGGACCCGTTCCCCATCCACCAGTTTCACGCAGAGCCGGCTGCCGATTCTGCCGCGTTTGTCGTGGTATGCCATGGGTACTGCTCGTGCAGCCTGGCCAGGCGTTCCTGGCAGACGGCACAGGCGCCGTGCTGCTCCACGGCGCGGATCGCGGCGCGCACGGCGGCGCGGGCGATGTCGGTGATTTCGGCGGTGCGGGGTTCTGGTAGTACTGCACTCATCTCAACTCTCCTTCTGGGGCAAAAAGCCCCGAAAACTTTGCTGTTCAGGGGTTGAAACAAGCGCCGGTTGTGGCAAAATGAAAGAGCAACGCCCGCAACGGGGGTTGTGCCTTCCCAGCGCCGGTTTCGTTGGGTCCTCGCTGGCTGACTGACTCTTCCCGGAGGTTCAGCCGTTGAGGGATTTCAGAGCTTTCACTGGGGGGCGCTCTCACCATGGGCCACTTCTGGTAATTCACTATAATCGGGGGTGGCCTACTCCCGAGTCTCCTCCTACCGCTGGTGGATTCTGGCGCTTCTGTTCTTCGCCACCACAATCAACTACCTCGACCGCATCGTCTTCTCGGTGCTGATTCCGGTGATTCGCAGCGAACTGCATCTCACCAACCAGGACTATGGGTACCTGACCGGAGCCTTCCAGATGGCCTATACGGTGGGTTTCCTCCTGGCCGGGAAGTTCATCGACCGGTTCGGGACGCGAACCGGTTACACGGTGGCGATTCTCTGGTGGTCGGTGGCTGCCGGACTGCACGCCCTGGCCCGCAGCGCCTTTGACCTGGGCTTCTGGAGGGCCATGCTCGGCTTTGGGGAGTCGGGCAATTTCCCCGCCGCCATCAAAGCGGTTGCCGAGTGGTTTCCCAAGAAAGATCGGGCCTTGGCCACTGGAATCTTCAACGCCGGTACCACCCTGGCCTCGATTGTCGGACCCCCGTTCTTCGTAGCGTTGAATCTGCGCTACGGGTGGCGCGCGAGCTTCCTGGTGACGGCGGCGACAGGGTTTGCCTGGACCGCGCTGTGGCTGGTGATGCACCGCAATCCCCCGCTTGACGAGGACGAAGCCAAAGGGCCTCAGGTCGGGTGGGTCGCGGCGCTGCGCTACCCGCAAACCTGGGGTTTCGCCTTGGGAAAGTTCCTGACCGATCCCGTCTGGTGGTTCTACCTGTTCTGGCTTCCGCCCTATTTGTTCGACGCGCGCTCGCTCAACCTGACCGAGATCGGGTGGGCCTTGCCGGTGGTTTACCTGGTCGCCGGATTCGGGAGCGTGGCAGGGGGCTGGATTTCCGGGAGCTTTATCCGCCGGGGCTGGGAAGCCGGGCGCGCCCGGCGGGTCGCCATGGCCCTTTGCGCCGCTGCCATGCCGGTGGCGGCTTCAGCGGTGTTTGCTCCCAACGCGGTCCTGGCCATCGCTCTGGTCAGCCTGGCCTGCGCTGCGCACCAGGGCTGGTCTGCCAATCTGTATACCGTCACCTCCGATGTCTTCCCCAGACAGGTGGTCGCATCGGTCACCGGCATCGGGGGTTGCGCGGGCGGGCTGGGCGGGTTCCTGTTTTCGGCGATCCTGCCCGGCTTTGTGGTCTCGCGCTTCGGTTATCCCCCGATGTTCGTCCTGATGGGCGCGCTCCACCTGATCGCCCTGTTCTCGATGCGCTACTTGATCTGGGGTGCGGGTGACGATGGCGCTCCCGCCGGCGCTCCCGCCGGCGCATAAGGCATGGTTGGTGGAGGCGCTCCGAGTGTCACTGTTGGTGCAGGCCCCGCAGCAGCTCAACTGCCTTGTCGCGGATCATCTCGCCGCTGCCCGGGGCGAACAGCGTGCTGGTGGGCTCGTAAGCGCCCTGATCGTACGCTTCGCGGGTTGGAATGTAGCCCAAACCGTCATTGGCCAGCGTGACGACGAACGTGTACGGAAACGGAGATTTTTGCCGTATTTCGCGGCCCAACTCAACGAACAATTCGCCGGGAATGCCCACGAAAGCCACCGGACCGGCGGCCAGGACCTGAATCTCGGCTTCGATATCCTCACCCCGGCGCTTTTCGATCTGCAAATCGCGCACGGCCCTGACCCGCTCGAGGGTGAAATCCACATTTGGATCGGGTGGCACGGCGACGATCTTGCGCGCCGATGCAACATCCTCCGCTGTGACCTTCCGGCAAGGCAGCCTGAGCCTGGCCGAACGGGCCGCAAGACGGACGTCGGTCACCGCCTCGAGATGGGTGTAAGCTTTCACCACCGCGGCTCCCAATACCTCGCCGAGCCGCTGAGCGGTCTGCTGCCCCCGCTGCGGACCGGGACGCCGGACATCCCAGTGGTTGATGTTGCCCGCCGCGCCGATGGTGAAGACCGTGAGCATGTCGGGCCCTTTCACCCGGCCGAGCAGCCGTCCCAGGTAGAAAGGGTAGTCCGACGCAATCCACGTTCCGCCCACCGTGTCCAGGTGCATGGCGTAGTTCACCCAGGTCAGCAGGGGCTCGCCGCGCTCCCCCTCGGCGAAGAGGACCCCCACCCGCGGGTCGATCTCACCCATGGGTTTTACAATGTCCGGATTCAGGAAGCCGGGGTTGGTGCGCACCGTGCCGTCTTTCATCAGGTAGCGCCGGTAGTGGGGCAGGGAAGCCTCCTGCTCGGTGGTGACGAACAGGCGCGCGGGCGTCTTCCGCCCGGCGGCCGTCGTCACCGCGTCGGCGATGCGCCGGCTCAGCGTCTGCTCGAAGTCGGGGGTCAGCACCGGTCCCGTGTGGCAATGGGTGGCGCTGATGAGAATATGGCCGGCGGGAATGCCCAGCCGTTTTCCAATCAGTTTGCGCGCTTCCTCGACCGCTCCGCGGGAGGTGTCCACGGTGTCGCAGGCCACCAGCACGATCTGTTCTCCACCGGCCTCGAAGACGAGCGCCTTGGCGTGCAGGTCGTCATGTACGCCGTCGGCCGCGCGCGGATAATAATAGCCGGCCATCGGTTGTTCGAGGTACGGCGTGATGACACTGGAGCCGGCGCCGATCCGCAAACCCTGGGCGGCCGACACGGAAACCGCAAGCATAGACAGCAATCCAATCCTTGGCAACAGATTCATTAGTTCACCACCTTCCGGATGATCTCCCAGGCCCGCTCAACGTGGGCCCGCGTGGTGGCCAGGTTCCCGATCGCCAGCCGGAGCACATATCGGCCGCGCAGCACGGTATGGGAGAGGAAGATCTCGCCGGATGCGTTTACTTTCTCGAGCAGCCGCTGATTGTCCTCGTCACTGGCTTTCAGGCGGAAGCAGACCACCGAAAACGGCGCCGGGGCGGCGCGCTCAAACCTCGGGTCGGCGTCTACCCAAGAGGCGAACTCCTGCGCCCAGCCGATCTGCTGCCGCAGGGCGCGCTCTACGCCCTCCCGGCCGAAGTAACGCATCACGAACCAGAGTTTCAGCGCCCGGAAGCGGCGGCCCAGTTGCACGCCATAGTCCATGAAATTGACGGCGCGGGGATGTTCGGCCGTGCGCAGGTATTCGGGCACCAGAGAGAAGGCTCGCCGCAGAATGTCCGGTTTCCGCGTAAAGAAGGCGCTCAGGTCCGTGGGCGTGAACAGCCATTTGTGCGGGTTCGTCACCAGCGAGTGGGCCCGTTCGGCGCCCCGGAGAATGTGCCGGAACTCGGGCAGAATGGCGGCCGCGCCCGCGTAAGCCGCATCGATGTGCAGCCAGGCGCCATAGCGCTCGGCCACATCCGCGATTGCCTCGACCGGGTCGACGCTGGTGGTGGACGTGGTGCCCACCGTGGCGGCGATGCAGAAGGGTCGCAGGCCGGCGGCGATATCCCTGCGGATCGCATCCTCCAAGGCGTCCACGCGCATCCGGAATTCGCCGTCTACGGGGATCTTGCGTACGTTTTGCTGTCCCACGCCGATGGCGATGGCGCCTTTTTCGATGGAAGAATGAGCCTGCTCGGAGGTGTACAGCGTCAGGCCTCCCCGCGCGCCGCGCACTCGAGCCTCCGGATCCGCCATCTCCCGCGCCGCGGCAATGGCGTGCATGCTGCTGATCGACGCCGTGTCGTAGATGATGCCGAAGAACTCCTCGGGCAGGCCGATCCATTGCCGCAGCCACCCCAGCGCCGTCTGCTCGAGCTCGGTTGCCGCCGGGGAAGTCTTCCATAGCATCCCGTTGACGTTCAGGGCGGCGGCCAGCATCTCGCCGAGAATGCCCGGACCGGATCCGGTAATCGAGAAATACGCCATGAAGCCGGGATGGTTCCAATGCGTGATGCCCGGCACTACCAGCTTGCGAAAATCCTCCAGCAACTGGGCCATGGGCTCTCCGCGCTCCGGGGCCGAGCGGGGCAGCGCGTCCAGCAGTTCGCCGGGTTCTACTCGCGCCAGCACGGGATACCGTTCGGGATGAGCCAGGAAATCGGCTATCCAGTCCACTACCTCGTGGCCATAAGCGCGAAACTCCTCGGGAGTCATCATGGAACTTGAGCAACCTCGTGTTTGACCGCCGGCATCCAGCCGGCAAACCATTCGCGAAACTCCGCCAGCGTCCTCTGCTCCTCGGGGGGCAGCGGAATCGCCGGCGGTCCGACCTTGATGCCGCGTACGGCGGTGGCTTCCTTGACGCCCACCGGAGCCGGGAACCGGTCCAGCCAGGCGATAAACTCCTGGAGGCGGCCTTCGAGGCGGGCCACGTGCTCCCCGGCGCTGGTGCGGATGGCGCGGTCGAGACCGAGCATCAACTCAGGAATCGCGCAGGCGCAACCGGAGACGCCGCCATCGGCTCCGGCCTGCCGCGCCCGCGTGAAAATTACGTCATTGCCCACCAGCACTGTAACCGGCACGGACTTGCGCAGGGCCAGCAGCCTTTCCAGGTTCTCATACTTGCCACTGGAGTCCTTGATGCCGATGAACTGCCCGGTTGCGAGCAGCTCCAGCGAGGTTTCCACGGCGATCTCGGTGGTAAAAAAGGGGATGTTGTAAAGGATGATGGGCACGGTGTCGCCCAGTTCGGTCCGCAACCGTAAGTAGAACTCCTTGACTTCCGGCTGCGTGTAGCGGAAAAAACAGGGCGGCATCACCAGCAGCGCCGCCGCTCCGGCCTCCATGGCGGCCCGCGAGAGCTCGACGACACCTTCGAACGCGGCATCGGCAACCCCCGCGATGACGGGCACGCGGCTGCGCTTCACCGCCATCGAGATCATCCGCTTCCGGTCAGTAAATGAAAACCGCAGGAACTCGCCGGTCGACCCCAGCGGGGCGATGCCGCTGACACCGGCATCGCACAAATAGTCGATCAGCTCCAATGCGCCTGCGAGATCGATCTCACGGCTTCCGGCGCGGTGGGGAGTCACCGCAGCGACATTGATTCCTCCAATGTGCATATCGCCTTCAGGGTTTGAAGATTCCTGCCCGATCCCATTTCGCAATCGTTTCCTTGACCAGCGTGGTCATCTTCTCCACCACCGCCTGAAAATACGCGGCGGATTTGTGCTGGTCGAATTTCACATAGCCCTGGCCAGGGCGGTAGAGGATGATCGACGATGGGAACGGATACGCCGACCAGCTTCCCTCCGGCGGGCGCGGCGTGGCGAGCGAGTCACTGTAGCGTTCCGGATGCACGAATTTCGGGTCGATGGCCTGGGCGAATGCGGTCTCGTTCCAGCCCGCATGCCCTCCATCCTCGCCGAACACTTTCATCGTCACGTCTGAGCAATACGACCACCAGTTCACCACCAGGGTGCGGACCCGCTCCGCCCGCCCGGTTTTCTCGGCCAGGTCGTTGAGAATAGCCGTCTGGGGACCGCCATGCCCGTTGATCACGATGATGTTCTTAAACCCCATTCGCGCCAGGCCGTTCAGGACATCGCCCGCGTAGGCGCGATAGGAAGCTTCGCTGATGGTGAGGCCGCCGGCGTAGGCATCCAGCGTGCCGGTGACACCGTACGGAATCACGGGCGCCACCATCGCGTTGACCTGCCCGGCCATCTGGTTCGCAATGGCTACCGGAGCCGTAATGTCGGCCCCGTTGTTCACCACCCCGTGGGCTTCCAGCGTGCCCGTGGGAAGCAGAACCGTCTCGATGCGCGCCGGGACCCATTCGCGAAATTCCATCCAGTTGATCTCGCTCATCACCCGGGTGGAAGGCTGTGATTGCGCGTGAAGCGCGGCGCAGAGAAGGAAACAGACTATGACGCGGCTGGACAACTGCATAGCTCAACTACGATAGCAAAAGGCGAAGGGCCGGTTCAGGATCTGCCGACAACCACCTGCTCGCCCGCCTTGAGGCCGGAAAGCACTTCGGCATGGGTGTTGTTTCGGGCGCCCAGTTCCACGGACCGCGTCTCGAATCCGGCCGCAGTCTTCACCTGAACCGTGGTTTTGGCGCCCTGGCTCACCACCGCGGCGAGGGGGACGAGCAGGGCATTCTCTTTACGGCTGACTACGACGTTGGCCGACGCGGACAGGTCGGGGATGACCCGCGGGTCCCGCCCCTCGATGAGTATGCGAACCGGAATGTTGCGAATGTAATAGTTTTGCCTCCAGCCACCCACTGCCATGGCGCCGATGGCGTAGACCTTACCCGGCAGGCGCAGACCCGGAAAAGCGTCGAACTCAACCGTGGCCTCCTGCCCGATCCGCATCTGCTCGGCTTCCACCTGGTTCACGCTGGCGTCCACCTGCATGCTGGAGGTGTCCACCACCTTCATGAAGGGTTCGCCGGGGTGCATCTGGTCACCCACCTGGATCTGCCGCATCTCGCCGGCGCGAAAGGTTGACTGCATGACCACGAGGCCTGCGATCGGCGCGCGAATTGTCATCCGCTTGATGTCACCGGCGTGGCGGTCCCGGTGGCGGGCGTGGCGGTCGCGGGTCAGCTCCAGGATGCGGATCTCGGCCTTCAGGCGCGCCTCGGTGTTGGGAACGTCCAGTTGAAGCTGCTTATACTGCGCCTCAGCCTCCTCCACCGAGAGCTTCAAAAGCTCGACATCGATAGGGGTCCGGATCTCCGAGGCGCTGGCATCCAGACGAGCCTTGTCCAGCTCCGCCTTCGCCGAGCGCAGGCTCTGGCGCAGATTCTCCATCTCGATCTGCTGCTCGGCCAGGCGTTTCTTGATGTCGGCCTGGGCCTGCTGGACCTGAGAATCCACGTCGTCCACGTGGTCTCTGGCTTGCTGGGAGTCGATCTGCGCCACCAGGTCGCCCTTTTTCACCATGGCGCCGGCTTCGGCGAGCCAGATCAGCTCAAGATTCCGCACGTCCGGGCCCCGCAGCATAGGACAGGCAATGTTGGCGAAGTTCCGCGCCGAGGTGGAGCCGGAGACGCGCAAGACCTGCTCGAAGACCCCCGTGGCGACCACCGCCGTCCGGACCTGTACCGGGGCAACCTTGGCGGGTTGCCCGGCTCCGGCCCGAAACCGGTACAGCGCCACCGCCCCGATCACCGCCAGAACCACGGCCACCAGCAGGATTCTCAGGCCCAGGCCCTTCCGGTTGGCTAAAGGCTCGGGAGCGGGTTCCAAAGGGGCGGGAGCGCCCGCCGGCCGCGTGCCTGGAGAAGTAAACGCCGACATAGTCTAACCCGGGGATCCAAAATACAGACTACTACACCTGGAACGGCGTCCGGCTGGGCCGGGTGGTTACCCTTGCTACACTCATAATCGAAAGGAACAAGCTGATGGAAGCCCAATCCGTGAAGTACGGTTTTGCCAGGACCGTAGACATGTCTTACGAGGACGCGGTCGAACGCGTCAAAGCCGCCCTCAAAGAAGAGGGCTTCGGCGTGCTCGCCGAAATCGACGTGCGAAGAGCCATGCAGGAAAAACTGGGCATCGATTTTCCGAAGTACGTCATCCTGGGCGCCTGCAACCCGCAACTCGCCAATCGCGCGCTGAGCTTGGAACCGCACGTCGGATTGCTGCTGCCCTGCAACGTGGTGGTTAGGGAACAGGCAGGCGTCACCGAGGTTTCCGTGATCGACGCCCGGCAGATGATGGCTTTCGTGGGCAACCAGGCGCTGGCGCCGGTCGCCGAAGAGGCAAACCAGCGCCTGGGCCGCGCCCTGGCCGCGCTCTAGCCGCCTGGGGGGATGTCTCGTCTGTTGCTTGCCGCCCGCCTGCTACAATCGAACCAATGTGCCTGGTCGTAGTCGGTTCAGTAGCTTATGACGGCGTGGAGACGCCGCATGGCAAGGTCGAGCGCATGCTGGGCGGCGCCTGCACCTACATCTCTCTTGCCGCCAGTTATTTCACGCCCGCAAAGATCGTGGCCGTGGTGGGCGAAGATTTCGCCGCCGAGGACGTCGATCTGCTGGCGTCGCACGGCATCGATTTGGAAGGTCTGGAGCGGGTTCCGGGCAAAACGTTCTTCTGGGCGGGGGTCTACTCGCAGGACATGAACGACCGCACCACGCTGCGCACGGACCTGAACGTGTTCGCGGACTTCCGGCCCAGGCTGCCGGACTCCTACCGGTCGCAGCCTTATCTCATGTTGGGAAACATCCAGCCCGCGCTCCAGCGCAGCGTGCGGGAGCAGATGAACGGGCTGCGTTTCGCCGGCGGCGACACGATGAATTACTGGATCCGGGACTACCGCGCCGAATTGCTGGAGACCATCCGGGAGTGGGATTTCCTGCTCATCAACGACAGCGAAGCCCGCATGCTTTCCGGCTCGCCGAACCTGCGCCACGCCGCAGCCCGCATCCTCGACATGGGGCCGAACACGCTGGTCGTCAAACGAGGCGAGTACGGCGCCATACTGTTCCGCCGCGAGGGGCACTTCATGGTCCCCGGATACCTGCTCGAGGAGGTTTTCGATCCCACCGGGGCAGGCGACTCCTTTGCGGGCGGCTTCATCGGTTATCTGGCCGAACAGGGCTTCTCCCCCTCGAAGGACGGCATCCCGGCGGAGGTGCTGCGCCGGGCCGTCATCTACGGGTCTGTGATGGGGAGCTTTTGCTGCGAGAGATTTGGCGTGGACCGGTTCCGGACCTTGACCCGCGCGGAAATTGATGCCCGCTTCCAGGAATTCAAGCGCGCGACCGAATTCTGACCGCGTTTTGCCGCTGGTGCTTGCGCTCGCAACGCTGGCCGGCGCTGGAGCGGTGCTGTATTTCTACTCCCGCGGATGGCTGCTGTACTACGGCGACGCGCAGGCTCACCTGAACATCGCCCGCCGGGTGCTGGATTCGCGCACACCGGGCTGGAACCAGATCGGCACGGTCTGGCTGCCTTTGCCCCACCTGCTCATGCTCCCGCTGGTGCGCAACGACTGGCTGTGGCGCACCGGACTGGCCGGCTCCATCCCTTCTTCGGCCTGCTTTATCGCCGCCACGCTGTTTTTGTTCGCCGCCGCCCGCCGGGCTTTCTCGAACGCCGCCGCGGGCTTCGCCGCCGCGGGGCTATTCGCCCTCAATCCCAACCTGCTCTATCTGCAATCCACCGCCATGACCGAGCCGGTCTTTTTCGCGGCCCTGGCGGCCCTGGTGTACTTTGCCGGGCGTTTTGCCGGGAGACCAGGCTACGCGGCTGCGGCCGGCGCCGGGCTGGCGGCCCTGGCCGGAACCCTCACCCGCTACGAGGGCTGGTTTCTGCTGCCGTTTGCCGCGGTCTATTTCCTGCTGACGGGCGCCCAACGCAGAGTCCCCGCGGCCCTGCTCTTCTCCGCCCTTGCCACCGCCGGTCCTCTGTTTTGGCTGGCCCACAACTGGTGGTACTACGGTGACTGTCTCGAGTTCTATCGCGGACCTTACTCGGCGCGGGTCATCCAGGGCGCGGCCGGCTATCCGGGCTTCCACAACTGGCGTGAAGCCTGGCTTTACTTCCGCACGGCGGCGGTGCTGTGTATGGGCGGGCCGCTGTTCTGGATGGCGGTGGCGGGCGCCGCCGCGGCGCTGTGGAAACGCGCTTTCCGGCCCCTTTTCCTGCTCTGCCTGCCGCCGGTGTTCTACCTCTGGAGCATCCACTCTTCCGGCACGCCGATCTATGTGCCGCCACTGTGGCCGCACAGCTACTACAACACCCGCTACGGCCTGGCCTTACTGCCGGCCGCCGCTTTCGCCGCCGGGGCCCTGGTGGCGGTTGCTCCGAAGCGGTGGCGGCCGGCGGCGGCCTGCGCCGCGCTGGCTCTGGGCGCCGGCCCGTGGCTGGTGGCCCCGCATCCCGGCGGTTGGGTCACCTGGAAAGAATCCGAAGTGAATTCGCAGGCGCGCCGCGCCTGGACGGCCGAAGCCGCCGGGTACCTGGCTCCCCGTTACCTGCGCGGCTCCGGGATTCTGACTACCTTCGGCGACATGGCGGGAGTCTTCTCCACTGCCGGCATTCCCCTGCGGGAGACCCTGACGGGCGATAATATGCCCCAATGGGAGGCTGCGGTGATGCGTCCGGATCTGTTCCTATGGGAGGAGTGGGCTGTCGCCGTGCAGGGTGACCGCGTGGAGGCCGCGATTGAACGAGCGGCGCGGAGCGGGCCCGGCTTCCAGCGCGTGAAGACCATTACCGTGAAAGGAGCACCGGCAATTCAGATCTACCGCCGGGTGAAGAGCCGCAATGCGAGTTCCCTTTACTAAAGCCCACGGCGACTACAACGACTTCCTGCTTACCTGGGCCAACGAGGTCGAGACCAAGGACCTGGCTGCCGTGGCGCGGGCGATCTGCGATCGCCATGCCGGCGTCGGCGCGGACGGCTGGATCCTGGTCTCTCCGGCCCCCCGGGGCGGCGCCGACTACGACGGCAGCATCCGCCTGTTCAATTCCGACGGCAGCGAAGCCGAACTGTCCGGCAACGGGACCCGTTGCGCGGCGGCTTTTCTGATCGATGCCGGACTGGCCCGCGAGACCATTCGCATCCTCACCGGCGCCGGGCTCAAACAACTGCGGCTGATCGAGTTCGAGGGGCTCAGGTTCTCCTTCGAGATGAACATGGGGCAACCGCGATGGACCGCCGGGGATCTCCGTTACCCTCTGCCTCTGGCCGGCGGGTCGCGTGAGGTCGCCATCCTCGACGTCGGCAACCCGCAATGCGCCGTGCCGGTCGAGAATTTCGATTTCGACTGGCGCGCGCTGGGCGCCGAGATCGAAGGGCATCCTCACTTCCCGGCTCGCACCAACGTGTCGTTCTTCCGGTGTCCGGACCGGCATACGCTGGAAGCGCGCTTCTATGAGCGCGGCGCCGGGGAGACCATGAGCTCCGGCACCGGATCCACCGGCGCCGCCGCGGCCGCCATCCTGCTCGGCATGGCCGAAAGCCCCGTCCAGGTGCATACCGCCGCCGGTGTGCTCACCCTGCGGTGGGAGGGTGAGGAGATTTTTCTCGCCGGCCCGGCCCGGATCGTCGCCGGCGGCGAATATTACTTACAATAGGAAATCTCATGTCTGGCAACGAAGCCATGCCGCAGTCCACTGCGGAGATCCTGAAGCGGAAGATTCAATCCCACTCGGCCCGCGTGGGCGTTGTCGGGTTGGGTTACGTCGGGCTGCCTTTGGCGGTGGAGTTCGCCAAAGCCGGGTTCCCGGTCACCGGCATCGATGTCAGCGCCTCCAAAGTGGCCAGGGTGAATGAAGGCGACTCTTACGTGGGTGACATTCCCAGCGCTACCCTGGCCCCATTGGTGCGGGAAGGCAGAATTCGGGCCACCACGGACTTCGCGGCGGTGCGCGAGCTCGACACCATCAACATCTGTGTTCCGACGCCGCTGCGCAAGACCAAAGACCCGGATATGAGCTACATTGTCTCGGCCTGCCAGTCCATCGCCGAAGGCCTTCACGCCGGGATGCTGGTCATTCTGGAATCGACCACTTATCCGGGCACCACCGACGAACTGGTCTTGCCCATGCTGGAGAACCGCGGCCTGAAAGCCGGCACAGACTTCTTCCTGTGCTTCTCGCCGGAACGCGTAGACCCGGGCAACCCGAAATACCAGACGGCGAACATTCCGAAAGTGGTGGGCGGCGTGACGCCGGCCTGCACCGAGATGGCCACGCTGTTTTACTCCCAGGCTCTCGAAAAAGTGGTTCCGGTCAGCTCCACGCAGGTCGCGGAAATGGTGAAGCTGCTCGAAAACACCTTCCGCATGATCAATATCGGCCTGGTGAACGAGATGGCCCTGATGTGCGACCGGATGGGCATCAACGTCTGGGAAGTCATTGATGCCGCCGCCACCAAGCCGTTCGGTTTCATGCCCTTTTATCCCGGACCGGGTCTGGGCGGGCACTGCATTCCCATCGACCCGTTCTACCTCTCGTGGAAGACCAAACAGGCGGGCATCGAGGCGCGCTTCATCGACCTGGCGGGGTACATCAACGGGCAAATGCCCCACTTTGCCGTGGACAAAATTCAGAACGCCCTCAACGAGCATGCCAAGCCGGTGAAGGGCTCCCGGATCCACGTGGTGGGCGTGGCGTACAAGAAGGACATCGACGACCTGCGCGAGTCCCCGGCGCTGGATATCCTGCTCCTGCTCCAGCGGCGCGGCGCGCGAGTCAGTTATACGGATCCCTACGTTCCCAGCCTGAAGCTGGATGCGATCGAGCTGTTTTCCCAGGAACTGGAACCCGCGGTGGCGGCGTCCGACTGCACGGTGATCGTCACCGACCATTCCTGTTTCGACTACGCAGTTCTGGTGGAAAAGGCGCGCCTCATCGTCGACACGCGGAACGCCCTGAAGGGGCTGAACCTCGAAAAGATCGTCCGCCTGTAACGGCGCCCGGCAGGGACCTTACGGCTTGAGCTTCTCAGAGATCTGGTAAACGTAAATCTTGTGGATGCGGCTGCCGGACTCGACGTGCTCGGTGCGGGCCGGCTTCCAGCCCCGGATGACAAAATCGTGGGAGACGACGCGCGCTCCCGGCTTGAGGTATTTCTCCAGGTTCGGCTTCAGGCGGTCATTGGAACTGGTGAGCAGATACAGGGTCACAACGTCGGCCGGGCGCAGGTCGACGGTGAGCAGATCCGCGTGGATGATGCTGACCTGGTCCGACAGGCCAAGCGCTTTGACCTGAGCCGCCGCCCGCTTGCACAGTTCCGGGGACAGCTCAACGCCAACGGCCCGGGCCTTGAACTTCTGGGCGGCGGTGATCACCACCCGGCCGTCGCCCGCACCGAGGTCATACAGCATTTCCCCGGGCTTCAAGCCCGCGGCTTCGAGCATCCTCTCGACGACGACCTGCGGGCTGGGAACGTAGGGCGCCAGGTTATTGGCGCCATCGATCATCTGCGCCCGCGCCGGCCCGGAAAAGGCCAGGCCGGTCAGCGCCAGGACGATGGTTTGAATGAGTCGCATCTTCTACTGAGAGGACGAAGCCACGGTTCGCCGGCTGAATTTCAGGCTCACGATCCTGGCCATGATATCCTTCCACGCGTACCAAAGGTCGCGCGGACGGCTGATCGTGTACTCCTGGCCCTTGAAAAACTTCACCGCATTGCCGATCGCGTCCCGCCACGGATTCGACTGCGGGTTGAAATTGTAGTTCATGTAAAAGACAGGATACTCGGGGCTGCTGACGTCCCGCAGCGTCTCCGGGGGTATCTTGTCGTCCAGAAACGCCTTCGGGCCGGCGAAGATCAGCGCGTCCGGTTTTACCGCCGCGTTCATTTCGTCGGTGATCAGCTTGGTGAGGAACTCGGCCTCCCCGTTCTTCTGGCTCAACCGCTTCAAATCCACGGTGCCGAGATTCAGTGAATTCAGCGCATCGCCGAGCGCAGGGAAGTTGATCTGATCGGCGTTGTCCTGGCGGTACAGGATGCGCTGTTCCTGGAGATTGAAGGCCACCACGGAGAACTTCCCGATGCGCGGCTCCCGCGAGATGTTGCGAAGAATCGAGACCAGGGCGTTGGTGTCCACCGGCCGGAGGGTGGCGGCGCGGGAGTTCTGGGGCGCAAAGTTGACCAGCACTTTTACATTCAGAGGGTTGTCGCTACGCTCGCGTTCCACCGGGGGTTCGTCTTTGAAAGGCTCCCGCTCGGAGGCTTGGGCCACCGAGGGCTCGATAAGGAGATTCAACTCCCTGTCTTTGGCGGGCAGCACGGCTTCGGCGTCCCAGTAATAGGAGCACACCCGCTCACTCCGGTCGCGCATGAGCCAGTCGATGTGGTACTTGCCTTCACCCAGGTCGAAGGCCCCCTGTAAATAGGCTTCGCCTTTGGCGTCCGGCTCGATGGAGGGCACGCTGATGCGTTGCACGAAGTACACCGGATCGTAGGGCTTGTTTTCCGGAGTCGCGCGAAACACCATGGTCAGCATGTCCTCCCTTCCGGCCAGCTCGCGGAGCGGAATACTGACGTCGTAACCGGCATGGAAGCGCAGGTCGAAGCCCAGGACCGGCTTGATCGGAACCACGGTGCAGGGCAGGTCCTTGCGGACTTCCTGCGATTCCAGAATCGCCGCATCCGTATTGAACAGGCGCACCGCGTTGCCGGGTCCGGAACCGCGTATCTCCACCTGCGCCAGAGATGCCGGAACCCCAACTCCAATCCAGCCCAGAATAAGGGTGACGTGCCAGAAGCCCGAGAGGTTGCCCAAGGTCGTCGCCATTGTCTGTTCCCTTGACAATGCAGCCGCACTACCATAGTAACCCGCCGCTGGCGGCGAACACCAGATCTTTGCCGGGCCGTTTTTTGAAGAAACCCGGAGCCCTCCGCTTCGCATCCAAGGAAGCGGGAGGCGAGCCGCCGGGAGAATGGGATTTTTCACGGATCGATCCAAGATGAGAGACGGCCACGATGCTTCGCCCCGGGATCTGCCCCCCGGCGTGGTGGTGAGCCCGGACACGCTCCGCCCCCACCGGCTTCCTCCCGGCCAGAGCCGCACCGTGAAGTGGCCTGTGCTGGACGCCAGCGGGCCTCCCGCCCTCGACTTGAACCGGTGGAACTTCCGGGTCTCCGGCCTGGTGGCTCATCCCCGCGCCTGGACCTGGGAGGAGTTCGGAGACCTCCCCCGCATCAAAGTCTTCGCGGATTTTCATTGTGTCACCCGGTGGTCGCGGCTGGGCAATCTGTGGGAAGGAGTGGCCACCCGCGAGCTATTGGCTCGCTGCGGAGGCGCCCTGCCGCTGGCACGCTACGTGCTAGTCCACGCCTACGACGGAGGGTGGACTGCCAACTTGCCTCTGGAGGCCTTCCTGGCCGAGGACGCTTTGGTGGCGCTAACCCACGACGGAGTCCCGCTTTCGGTCGAGCACGGAGGCCCCGCAAGGCTGGTTGTGCCGAGGTTGTATGCATGGAAAAGCGCCAAGTGGGTAGCAGGGGTGGAGTTGCTGGAGCACGACCGGCCCGGGTTCTGGGAGAGTAACGGGTACCATATGCGCGGGGATCCCTGGTCTGAGGAGCGCTATGGAGCCTAGTATTGCTATATCCGCAGATATACCCACAAATGAGGGTATTCGGATGGCGCATTCTTCCGTGGAAAGGAAGCTCAGAATTGCCGGGAAATCGTTTTTGGGACTTCCCATTTGCCGGATTTTGTGCGATGATATTTTAGATTCTCCAACAACTTAGGCTGGCCGTTGCGCCGCCGCTCAGGAGTGCACGATGATGCCAAGTTTTTTAGTTCCGGAGACCGTGGTCCGTGCAGCGGGCTCGAGCTCCGAAATCGACTTGGGTGAATCCCGAGGCGGAATGGTCCTGGTAACCCTGGGTATTACTCGCATCATCGAGCAGGAGAGCCTGGACATTTCCATCTGGGGTTCGGCAGACAATGTCGACTATGGGTCGAAGCCGCTGCTTTCGTTCCCACAGAAGTTTTACTGCGGCGTGTACCAGATGATTTTGGACCTCGCCGCGCACCCCGAGATTCGCTATCTGAAAGCGAAGTGGAATGTGAACCGGTGGGGGCGTGGCGGTTCTGAGCCGCTGTTCGGAATCTACGTTTTTGTTCAGGACGCCAGCCGTCAGATAATGGCGATGACGGCCTGATCCCCGTCGCCGGTTTTCCAGCTTTTTTTCCACGCCGGGCGGCGTGCCCGGCTTCTGTACTTTCCGTTTGACTCCGGGACCAC